>Ga0075368_10000079_pt1 | contig 23400 bp, 30 predicted proteins | sample EndMethybrTD3033_FD_71518 | JGI IMG/M metagenome (GOLD analysis project Ga0075368, IMG submission 71518) | Populus endosphere microbial communities from Tennessee, USA - Endosphere MetaG P. TD hybrid TD303-3 | ecosystem: Host-associated > Plants > Roots > Endosphere | place: USA: Tennessee... | reverse complement strand
GTGTGTAGCGCTCCTCGGGTCTGTGCCGGTCGGAGCCCATTGTGAAGTTGCCACCAGGGATGAATACCATGTCGACGCCATCGCCTTCCCCAGGCGAGGCGCACGCCCCAGTTTTGTTGGGCGGCATGTCCTGCGCAGCAACAGCGGTTGCGAATGGTCCTAGTGCCACAAGTGCAACTGCGAACACCGCAGCTGGTACCCGATGGTCGGTGCACATATCGCCTCCACTAGGCTTTGCCCAGCGGCACACTAGGTTGGCAAGATTTCTGACCTGTTGTTGAAAACCCTAAGATTGGTGGCTTTCACTAATGGAAGGCAGCTCCCCTTTGGCGCAGCCTTCCAGTAGACGTGTTGCTCCGTGCTCGGGTATCCGCGCACCGAGAAATCAACACAATGCCCGATATCCAACTGCTTTCTGCAAGCTGACGATCACAGAGCGTCGTGACCACTCGCTTGAGTGCGTGGCGCGCATCCATCCTGGTGTTGCTTGCAGCCAACGGAGGTCAACATGCGCGTTCCCAGTTTATTGGCGGCCGCATCGCTCATAGCGGCAGGACTATCTGGCGAAGCGACAGCTCAGCAACCGCAGCGACCTCAGCAGCAAGGGCAACAGCCGCAACTCCAGCAACAGCAGACGCCGCAGCAGGGCAGACCAAACATCCTGTTCATCATGGGCGATGACATCGGCTGGATGCAGCCGAAGATCTATCACCGCGGCCTGATGGTCGGCGAGACCCCCAACATCGATCGCATCGGACGAGAGGGCGCAATCTTCATGGACTATGTTGCCATGCAGAGTTGCACCTCGGGACGCAACGCTTTCTTCACCGGCATGTATCCCCTGCGCACGGGCATGATTCCTCCGCAGCTGCCGGGCAGCCCATCGTATCTGCGGCCTGGTACCCCCGCGCTCGCCAAGTTTTTGATCGATCTTGGCTACAACACGGGTGAGTTCGGCAAAAACCATTTGGGTGATCACACCGACGCACTGCCAACCGCGCACGGCTTCCAGGAATACTGGGGCTACCTCTATCACCTCGATGCCATGCAGCAGGTGAGTTTCCCCGACATCAACAAGAACCCGAACGTACAGGGCATTGCTCCCCCGTGCCGGAACACGCCGATCCCCGGATTGTCGGAGGTGTCTGGCGCCGTTGATCCCAAAACCACCCGCTGCCTGACACCCCCGCGTCCCGTGCTGTGGTGCAAGTCTTCCGATGGCACGTCAAAGAACCAGCAATGTAGCGACGAGGGCCCGCTGACTCTCGAGCGCTCTAAGACGGTGGACGAGGAAATCTCCGCGAAGGTCATCGACTTCCTCGACCGCAACGACCCAAAGAAGACAAACAAGCCCTTCTTCGTTTGGTACAACCCGGCCCGCATGCACGTCGTGACGGTCTTGTCGCCGAAGTATGAGGCCATGCTGGGTCAGCGCGGCGGCAAGGACTGGGGTGTCAACGAAGCTGGCATGAAGCAGATGGATGACAACATCGGCGACGTGCTCAAGAAGCTGGAGGACATGGGCCAGCTCGATAACACGATCGTTGTCTTCACCACCGACAACGGCGCCGAAGCGATCTCCTTCCCGGATGGCGGCGTCACACCGTTCAAGGGCCAGAAGGGCGAGGCTTGGGAAGGTGGCTATCGCGCACCGATGGTTGTGCGTTGGCCAGCCGGCATCAAGCCGGGCACGGTGCATGACCAACTGTTCGCAGCTCTCGACTGGGTGCCGACGCTCGTCGACATCGCCGGGGGGCCGAAGGGCGATGGCCTGAAGCAGCAGATCGAAGCGGGCCAGTATCCCGGCATCGTCAAGACGACGCTCGATGGCGTCAACCAACGCGATTACCTCACCGGCAACTCGGACAAGTCGGCGCGTGACTACTTCTACTACTTCTCGGGCGCGACGCCGTCGGCAGTGCGCTACAAGAACTGGAAGATGTACTACACCATGTCGCAACCGGGGCCGGCGGGCTGGATCATGCCGCTCACCACATTCCATTTCACCTTGGTGCAGAACATCAAGCGCGATCCCTTCGAGCAGGCCGTCGGTGTCGAGCAGAAGTCGGCCATGAGCCTGGGTGGTGCGCTGGGCGCGCCGATGACAGCCTTCCAGTACGATTGGAACATGCTGCCGCTCGGCCAGCAGCTTTGGCTGGAACACCTATCGACCTACGAGAAGTACCCACCGTTGCAGGCAGCTGAGTCCTACAACCTGAGCCAAGTCTTGGAGCAGGTCAAAACTGCCAAAGGTAGCCACGCTGGCGAGTAGTTAGAACGGTGCGGCGGCCGCTCGACATTGGGCGCCCGCCGTATACGTCACGGCACAATGGCCTCAATGTCAGCGCGATCTAGCGGCGAACGCTCCCGGTTTCTGATGTCATCGACAGCACTTGAACGGGCACGGACACGACGTTGGGTTGTCCCCAGGCTGTCGAGATTCGTATTGCTCGGAACGGAGATTGCATCGTTTGCGTGAAGACGTTGCTGACAACGGCAATCACGCGTCCCTCGCAATCCAAAATCGGTGCACCCGAGGCACCGTGATCAAGGACGAGACGGTCGTCTCCGTCGTACATCTCGAGCAGTGCGGTACCTGCGACCCTGTCGCTATCTCCGTATCGCACGAAGCGACCGGCCGCAAAACGCAGACGATTACCAGGATAAGCCAGACTGACAACGCGCTCTTCTGCGGCTACTAACTCCATCCGGATCGGCAGGGCCCGTGCGCCGGTATATGCTGAGCGCAATTCGAGAACGGATATTCTCTCGCCGCCGGAGCCCGCGGTGCGATGGATGCGGACGGCAATCGACTGCCTGTTTTCCCCTTCCAAAATTTCGGCTTGTTTCCAGTCCTGGTCCGAAAGGCGCATGGCCGCGGTGACGTGCTCCACGGTGACCAGCGACGTTGGCGAAAGGAACCAGGCGGTGCCGCGAATGCCGAGCGAACCCGTCTTCTGCTCCCCTTCGTCGAAGTATCTCGTGATGCTGACCGTCGAACGCATCAGCGTGGAGGGATCAACACACTCCGCCTGAACGGAAGACGACATCGCTCCCAGCACGAACGCAGCGACGGACCAAAGACGCACTTCCAACTTCCCCCGATTGCGCAAGGAAGGCGCCTCAAACGAGCCCACCCGCTAACAAAAACACCTTGAGCCTATCGGGATAGGGCGGCCGAGACTGTGTTCTAGTTGCAACGCCTGGTTGAATAGTTATGCGCCGGTTGGGCATGGCGCGCCGAGGCGCCGACGCGGTTGGCCGCAGAACGACCAAGTGAATGCCTACCAATCTTGTAGGGGCGGCCGTTCTGCGGGTCGCAGTCCCGACGGCGCTGCGGCGAATTTTACTTCTGCTTCAGGCCGACCACCGACTGGCAAACGTCCGGCGCTCGATAGAGGACCGTTGCCGCCATGAGACGTGTCCATACGGCAGTATAGGTTGGTTGAACAAACAGGTTCTGGTGCGGTACCCGACTCTGGAGGGCAGACATTGTGGCCCAATCCTATTCTGTTAACGGCGTGCCGATGGCTCTCGACACATGCGAGGCCATCCAGCAGCAGTTGGCTCGCGGAACCTACGAGCCAACAGAGAGCGAGTGGGTTCGACAGGTTCTCCGGCGCGGTTCAGTGTTTGTCGACGTCGGCGCCAACTTTGGGTGGTTTACGACTCTGGCGTTGTCGCGCATTGGTAACCGCGGACGCGTCTTCGCGTTCGCCCCAGCCCCGTCGCCTTCGCAACGCTGCAGCGGGCTGTTGGTGACCGTAGCAACGTCACCGTGATCCATGCCGCAGTTGGTCGTGAACCGGGCGAGATTACGATCTACCTGCCGAATAGCGGTCCGGTGCACTCGCCTAGCGTCTTCGCCACCGAGGGGGATTTCCGCGGCGAACGCGTGCCGATGGTCTCTCTTGACCGATGTGAGGCGCTCGCTGGTGTCCGTATGATCGACTTGGTCAAGATTGACGTCGAAGGCTCCGAACCCGACGTTCTTGAAGGCATGACGAGTCTGATTTCAGCGGGCCGAGTTCGCCGTGTCCTATGCGAATTCAATTCGGGTTGGCTGAAGCTAAACAAGAACTCCTCGACGGTGGATGAACTCGCCCGTCGGTTTCGTGATTTGGGCTTTAACATCGAGGCCGCCACGCCCTGGCAAACCGGGCCGACAGGCGACGGCACGGAGTTTCACGTCCAGGACGTGCTCTATCGCCACCGCAGCGCACCTCATGGCAGCGGCTTCTCCAGAATGCGTGCTCTGTTCAGCCTTGCTGGAGCACGACGCCTGATCGGAGGCGGATTGGCGAATTGATCTCACTCCGTTGACTCCGGAGCCGAGAGTCAGGAGCTTCTGTTGAGCCAATTCAACAGGGGCAAGCCGTGTGCGGCAAGTTCACCCAACACTCGTCCTGGACCGAGGTCCACGCCTTCTCCCAGCCGCTCGTCATCAAGAAGGATGCAGACGAACTTGTGATCTCCACGCCCATGCGCACGGCCAACATCATGCGGCTAGACGCGGCAGGCGCGCGCGAGATAGTGCCGATGTGCTGGAGCCTCGCGGGGCACGATGATCTTGGGCAACAGCAGCAAAGCGCCGCCCCTGCGATGGCCATCGGCGGACCCGATGGGTCTTGGCGGGTGCCATTCCGCCGCAGGGACTTGGGACCAGTCTCCCCTAAAAAGGATGTCCAAGGGGACGCCGGAAGCGCTCGGACGAACCGGCACAAGTTCTTCAGAGGGGGCAGCCCAAGATGCAGTCAGCCATTGTCGCGTTCGCGTTCGGCGTCCTGCTCTTCTTCGCGAGCAGTGCCGCGCTCGCCTCGGAGCCGTCGGTCCAGGCTCTGGGCTTTGGTCACCTGACGCTGCTCATGCTGGCTGCGCTGCAAACATTGACGACGTTTCTAGTGACCGCAGGACCTGCGTCACTCGTCCAGCGCGAGTGGGTCCTGGTCGTAGCTTGTGCGACGGCAAGCGTTGCGGCGTCGGTCTTGACCGTGGTCGCTGCGATGACCTTGGCCAACACCGTCCACCTGGAGGTGTCGCCGGACGGAGGGTTGCTTGTCCTCTTCCTCGTCTTGTTCGGCGGGGTCGCTCTGTTGGTCCAGCACGCCTACTGTTCCGTGGCGGTGATACCAGACCGGACGAGCAAGTGAGTATCGATCTGTGAACCTTTCCGCGGCTCGCGGCGACCAACCTTAGTCACAACTGAAGAGAGGGAGGCGACATTGCTACCAGCAATTGGTTTTACGGCAGCGACAATCGCAGCGTTGTACGTGGCGCCCGGGTCCAGCCCCACCGCACAGACCATGAACCAGGATGCCATCGTCTTGGTCGCTGAGAAGAAAAAGGAGGAAAAGAAGATGGGTGGTGGCGTTCAGGGGGCGATTTTGGCCAACACGGACGAACCTACGCCCGCCAAAAGGAAGAAAGCACCGAGCACTGAGACACTGTGCACGCAGCCTGGCGGCAATACCCCGAAAGGCTGCTGAGCGTTTCACCACGCTACCGGGGAACCTTGACCGGCGGCTCGACACCTGAAGTTTGCGCCAGCGCAACCTCGCGCAACAGGCGGGCCACTCGATCTTGCACTTCCGCCAGCGCCCGCTCGACTTCCGCCCATTCCTCCCGCGTTGCTGCCGCATCAGCAATCCTGAAGGCTTTTTCCACCTCACGCATCTCCAGGTTCAGCGCGGAACTCATGCGGCCACCAGCTTTGGACGGGCTTTCTCTTCGGGTGCCAAGATAGCAACCATTTTCTCGCAGTGGGCCTGGAGCTCGCGGAGGTGGTCAACGGCTTCTGCCTTTGAGCCGAGGCGCGCCGCAAGCTCGGCGGCTTCCAGCATTTTGCTCAATCCATAGAAGCGCATGGCTTGTGCTGATCGCAGACTTCCCGCGAAAGCGTCGCCTGCTTTCCACTTGTCCGAGCCGTAGGACATTCCACGCTCCCTGCTGAACGCAAAGACAACGCCAGATGTGTTCGCGGAGTTTCACCCTGCTCTGCAAGGAACCCTAGCTGAGCCTCCGCAGTTGATCAGCTGTCTCTCTCTCGCAACGAAGGAATGCAGACTATGCGCCAATGGATCGTTGGTACTGTCGCCGTCATGGCCACGTGCGCAGTCACCTGCGCTGCGAATGCACAAGACCAGGGCGTGGAGCTGGCTTTCATGCCGGCCACCAAGACCGTCATCCTTCTCAACGAGGGCGGCAAGTACGTTGCCGTCGACCTAAAGCACATTTCCGAGGGCGGCGCTTGCCGCATGGACAAGGATGCGACAATCTTCAAGATCGGGCCTGGCCGCACGGCCGATACGATCCGCGTTCGCTATGCGGCGCCTCAGATCAGCTCCGGCGGATGCCCATTCCTGACCGTCTTCGAGCTGCCCGAAAGCGAATATGCGGCCGCACGCGCGACGTTTGTGGCGAAAGAGGAGGAGGCCAAGAAGAAAGTCGAGGAGATCAAGAAGGACCTGGGCGACAAGTGGAATGAAGTGACCGGTCAGAAGCAGTAAGCCGCGGGCGTCGGATGCAGCAGCCGCAGGGCGTGTCCTGAGCACGACATGCGACGTGGCAGCAGGCGCGTTACGCATCACTGACGCAGCACAAACACGACGCCTGCTGCCCTAACCCGAGCGCCGTAGGGGGCATGCGCTCTCGGTCATGCAAATAGAACGCGGGGACCTGGGCAGGGTTCGGACGGCCAACTACGCGCCTATGGAAAACTGACCAGCACCGCGGGATAACTTCGAGACGCAAGGGGCCAGACATCGAAGTGCAGGAGCTGAGCGCCAGTCCGCCGATCAGAAGAGACCGAGCATTCCGAATTTTGAACCGTCCACCGCGAACAACACGGCCGTGCCGAGGGCCCATAAGCCCAGCAGCACCCACGCGACCATCTGCATACTCTGAACTTTCCGCGACCCGGCGTGTGTCCAGCCTATACCTTTGCTGGGGAACCACAAGCTTCACAGCCGCCGCTGGATATGCGCCTGGCAGCAGGCCACAGTCAGCGTGCATGAGGCCCGACGTCCAAGCCCGGTATGTCGCGGATGATTTCCCCGATGCTCGCGTGCCGCATCGCGATCTTGCGCGCTCGACGTCCCTGCGTGCGGTTCAAGCTGTCCGATATCGTCAGCAGATCTTCGATGCGCCCTTCCAGCTCGATCTTGCGAGCCTTCATCTCGCGCAGCTTCCACAAGCTCCATGCCAGCAACACGCTGGCCGAAACGCACACCCAGACCGCTACCATGACCTGCTCCCGCACGCGGCCGCAACTAATCCGCCGATTGGGTTGGAATTCGGTCAGCTTGGCCTACATCGGTCCCGCGTCGATGACTAGCTCGCGAGGCCAAAGCCGGGGGGCGTGGGCAGTGAACGGTGCGGCGTGGGCTCGCGCGCCGTGCTATCGGCCTGCGCACCGCGCGAGAGCGAACAATGGTGGGACGACCGTTCTAGATTGGGACGACGCTCGATGCCGCGTCGCCAATGCCAGTTTTGAGTTCACCAGACAGTCCCACCAACGTGAGCCAGCTTGATTGGTGCTCCGCGGCTCTCCGCGCTACCAAAGGCTTGTCACCAGCAAACGGAGACAAATCATGAGCAAGACAATCCCACTCGCTGTCGCCGCGCTGCTTTCGCTGGGAGCGTTCAATGCTGCCCTAGCCCAGCCCCTGCCCCATCCTGGCGACGACACTAACCTCTATGAGAACAAGAGCACCGGCGGTTAACGGGCCATCGCCAATGCAGGGGGCTGGATGTTCGCATCCGGCCCCCTTTGTGTGTGCGAAAAAACAAGCGCCTCGACACAGCATAACGCGACGCGACACCCACCTACCTAAACCTGAGGCTCGCCGTAGGAACGCGCTCAAGCGTCGGGGCATGCGGCGGAGCCTATTGCCAACATTCCTACCTAGTCGGCAGAACGATGTTGGTTGCTCGCTGCCCGGACATGGGGTCATCGGACCGACGCGACTTACCCTCGAAGAAAGCGCCCTGTTCGATCGTTAGCGATTTATGGAACACATCAGCCTCAACGCGACTCGAGGATTGAAATTCCACCGCGTTTCCGCGGATCGAGCCCTGCACACCGCCCCGCACCTGCACCTCCTCTGCGACGAGGTTGCCCGTAGTGTTCGCGCCCTGGCCGATGATGATGCGCTCGGCGTGAATGTCGCCCTCCACCTTGCCGTCGATCTGAAGTTCTCCCTTGCAGTCGAGATTGCCAGTAATCGTAAGACCGGCGCCAATAACGGACGACGGACTTCTGGCAGTTTTGCGCTGGGCGGGTGCGCCTCGCTCCGCGCCTGCGGAGGAGCCATCAGGATTTTTAGTGAGCATGAACGCGTTACTCCAAGCGCTTCTGTTGGTAGCTGTAGTAGCACGGATTGTGCGGCCCACCGTCGCGTTTACTTGGCCTGCGAGTGCCACATTGCTCAGTCTGATGTGTGGCAAGCGGTGCAAGGCTGACCGACTTTCTTATGGCGGGACCAATCGCTCCTTGCGAAATGAGCCCACGCACCACGGCCTATCGTGCGAATCAGCGCCATTTATGAACAACCCATTTGCTAGTTGGACGGATCGAGCGCGTAGATGCTGAGGGAACGGTTTCGGTGGGGACGAAGGCGCGTGTCCCGCCCATGAATGCGTACACCCTCGCCGCTCTCATCAAGCGACTAGCTGTCCAGAGAGGTCTACCATGCACGCTTATGCGCAGTTCATAGGTGGTCCAATGCAGACGATCGCGACCAACGATCAAGCCGTTGCCCTGTCAGATGCCTTCCGCTGTCTGGTCAAGTTGCTTGACCAGGCCGGGGCACTGAAAATTGCCGATCTAGTAAAGGCGATGCAGGCTAAGGCAGACTCCCGGCGTGCAGCGCATGAAGATGGCGTTGCTGCTGCGACGGCGTTTATATCCAGCGGCTTGACGCGGTAGGTCGCCGTGGCATGCGGTTGGGTGGGGTCGCAATACCATACCTTACGTTCGAGGCCCGTGTGCCTCGCTTGCACGTTCCTGGCTGTGCAGGGTTACGTGACCAGCTTCGCCACCTCCACGGCGAAGCCAGGGCGGCCTATCTAGACGGCGAGCTTGTAGATGCTGAGCCCCAAAAGAACGAACGCCCAGAACAAGAGAATGGGCATCCAGCGTGGTGTCGTGAGACGATCAAATATGGCGGGAAGCGGTGGGGTGGGTCGCTGATTGGGCGGCATTGGGCGCTCGGTAGGACACCCCGATGCAGGGGGGACTAGCTGTGTAGCACGCTGACCAGCTAAAACCGGAAAGAGAAATGCGCGTGCCGCTAGCAGCGGCCGCAGCGCTGCAGATGACAATGTCCCGGAAATAGGAGAGCGCAAGTGGAGCCGCTCGGCCATTGCAATGGGCTGCGGAATTGCGCTTTGTGACATGGACAAAAGCACGCGGAAGAGCACGTGTCCGTCTGCTACGGCGAGACTTCTTCACCGGCAACGGATCGCTTCGCGGCGCTGCGCTATCGAGGCCTGTCCATTCTGAGGCCATACGAGCCCCGTTCAGCGCAAGGAACGCAATGAGCCTTTCACCGATCGCCTGCCCGGCGTGGGAGTCGATACGCGGCGTGCGCTTCGCCATGCTGTATGGTCCGACGCTCATCACCGTCTTGGTAACGCATGCAGCCCTTGACGACATCGACCTCGCGACGACGAGAGTGGGCGGACACCTTGCGTGCTTTCACAAGCACCGGGACGCAATCGAACAAGTCGCGAACGTCAAACACCAGCGTGGACAGGTTGACGAGAGCGGCGCTGTAATCGTGCAGGCCGGTGATCTAAAGCCATCCCGTCCTTGAAATATCTGCGGTTTACTCCGCTCGGTACTTATCGGGTGCGCGGGGTCGACGATCAGAGGTACGCACGCCGGTAGTGATGAGTGCGGGTGTCACAGCGATCTGGCAACACGAAACCCCGTATCACTGCGGCGAAAGTCGGTTCGAGCTTTGTAGCGATAGGCTGAGCGGAGGGCCCGTGGGCTACCAATCCAGGAACCGCCCCGCAAAACACGAAGACCGCAGTCTCCTGATGTCACCGCCGAACCGTCCGTTTGAGCACCGTCGTAGCTGTCCTTGTAACAATCCTGAACCCACTCAAACACGTTGCCGTGCATGTCATGTAGGCCGAACGCATTGGCCGAGAATGATCCCACCTCAATGGTCTTGCCTCGGTTCACGCCCTTCTTGCCAATACCGGAGAGGTAATCGCCATTATAGTTGGCCTCATCCGCGCTGATCGTGGGCCCCGTTGCGAACAGCGTGTGCGGCGCTAGCGTGCTGGTTCCGGCTCGTGCACCGAACTCCCATTCCGCTTCCGTCAGCAGCCGATAGGTTGTATTGCCGGTCTTCGATGACAGCCACGCCACATATTGCGCGGCGTCGTCCCAAGACACGTTGATCGCTGGTCGCTTTCCTCGCCCCCAACCCTGATCGTTCGGAGTCTGGTTGCCAGTGCAGCCGCCCGCCGCCACACACGCATCCCACTCTGCAAACGTCACCTCGAACTTGCCGACCGCGAACCGAACGGCGATGGTCACTTTGTGCCGCGGGCCTTCGTCCGTGCTGCGGTTGTCCTCGTTGACAGGAGAACCCATCATGAATTCTCCCGCCGGCACCACCACCATCTCCGGGCACTCCGTGCAGTCGCGAAAGACCGATCCCGGCTTCAAGTCCGGCGCGGCCTTGTCCCGTGCATCGTCTGCCACTGCTTTTTTGCGAGCTGCGTCGGCGTCTGCCCGCTTTTTATCGTCACCTGGTTTGAAGGTGTATGACTTGGAAATTGCCTGTGTACGCTTGAGGTCATCGATCCGTGTTTTGGCTATGCCGGCGAAGTAGGTGTCACCGTAGCGTCCGGCGAACGCTTCGAGGTCGGCGAGGTTGGCTGAGTTCCTTAAGGTCTCCCACACGCGAGCGGCCTCGCCGACGCGATCTTGTATGGTCGCTGGCTCGATGCGCTTTGTCGTCTCTGCTGCGCTCTCACAACCTGCCAGGCAGTATCGGCCAATCACCCCGTCATAGTAGGCCGGGCGCTGGGTGTGTGGCACCGTCGAGGCTAACTGCAGGACATCGGCTCGTAGCTGCCGCGCCAAATCATGCAGGGCCAAGCCCTTGGTGCCGAGCAGTGGCAGTAGCTTGCGCGCAAAGATCGAGTTCTCGCGATCTGGGTCATTGCCGGGGAGGCGGTCCAGTGCGCTTTCGCCCGCGCCGGCCGAGTACATGATGAAGGTGCCTTTGGGCGGCTCCCCCTTGAGCGGCGCAAGACCACCCCGAGTGCCACCGACCGACCGCAGTTCTTCTGGAATGAGGGGATTGTCGCGACAGGCGTCGAGGATGATCAGCGCGACTTCAGGACTGCGGCTGCGCAAGTCCAGAAGCAGCTCTGCCACATCACGCTCTCGCGCTTGATCTGCTCCTGTCGGCCGAATTTGATGTCTGGGATGTCGCGCGGCAGCAGGAAATTCAGGCCCTCAATCTCGACCCCGTGTCCCGCGTAGTAGATCGCAGCCGTATCACCGGCATTTAGGCTATCGAGGAACTTCTGCCACAGCGCATTGAACTGTCCGCGCGTCAGGTTTTCTGCTGCGAGCACCTCAAAGCCCAGGTTCTTGAAGGCTGCGCCAACCGCCCGCGCGTCGTTGACAGCGCGTTGAAGCTGTCGAGTTTTCTCGAGGTTGTCGTACTTGTCAGTTCCGGCCACGAAGGCGATACGCCTTTGCGCGGTCGCAACTCCAGACAATCCCATCATGGCAACCGCACCGGCAAAGATGGCCAGCGCCGAAATCATTAGCCGAACCATCGTGCTTCCCGCGCGCAACCCAATCGGTGGCATTCTAGCTAGGGGTACGGCGTGAGCAAGGCCGGCGGACAGCGCCGACCGCAGTAGCTCTCGAAAAGCCCTGCGCCAGTGCCGTGTTGGCAAAGGTCATCAGTAGCAGGCTGGGTAGCAAATAGTCTGGCACTTCATTGCTTCTCGATCATCAAGAGGTTCAAACGAGAGTGCAGCGCTAACGTTCCTCGACAGCGGTTTGGACGGGCCAACTTTGTCGTCGCCGGTGCCAGACCTAATGCAACGTAGGCTGGCTTTGCGCGAACCCATAGAAGCGCGAGCGAACATACCGACGAAGATGCACGGCCGGGCAGTTCTGCGAAGCGGTTGATGAAGTCGGCAGGGTCGGGGTAGAGCCGTCCTGCGGGCAAGCACCAACGATGAACTCACAGACTCACGCGGGGCGCGATTGAAACCACGCGAAGCCATGCCGGTTGTCCAGCTGATGGTCTGCATTCCATCGACACACAATTCCGCGGCGAAACCGAAGAGTTCGTACGGTATCGGGCCGATCCCACAACTATCGCGCCAACGCTTCAGCTTGGTGTTCTTCTAGGCAGACTGCCGATGCGCGACTGGCAATTCCGGCGGAGCGCGCGGGTTGTCACTCACTAGCCGGAGCCCTGTCTCACCGGCCAGCAGCGCCATCAGCGTTTTCCGTTCCGCCCTCAGTTGCGCCATGCGCTCTAACCGACCTTCCGCGTTCGACCTCACGAGCGCGCTGTATTCGATGTTCACGTCCCACAGTCGGCTGCGAAGCGCCGCGTAATCCACCATCGCCGTATCCTCCGCCAACCGTTGGCTTCACCGTGCACAGAACGTTCCGCACGGTGGGAAGTTCCTGTGGATATTACGAAACCGCTGGAACGTCCGGCCATAGTGCCCGTTTAAGACACACTCACAGGCGAACCCCAAGCCTGATGCCACGTCCCCCCGTGGCGAGCAGTGCCAGGCCCGGACGTTCCCCTAGCGTCCGGGCTTCCCTTTGCCCCGTTTTTCGAACAGAACGGCATGGTGTGCACGGAGGACATTCTAGGTCATCCCGTATTGTGCGTGGCGAGTTCAACAGACCAGACGTGGCCCTTAATGCGGGGGGTGTTCAATCTGGACGACACCACCGCCTATTGGGTCAGGCTCGCGCCGCAGGGTTCGGACAAGCTAAAGTTCAGTGCATGCGGCTTGGGTGGTTGGTACTGCCCGAGCAAAGGCGAGTTCGCGTGGACTAAGGCCAGAGATTAGCTCCCGGTGCATCATGAACCAGGGTGCCGACCCTTTTGCGTCTGCACCAATCCGCGAACGGCTACGCTAGGAAGCTGTGGGCAGTTTTGACGCGGATGTTCTCGCTACTTCCTCAGCTTTCGCGTATCCGCGGCGGTTGGGAGCATTTTCCGAGCCTGTGATGGCCCATGCCTCGTTCACGCAGATATCCCGGGCGTGCGTCAGCGATGTCGCGACGAGATCGGCGCCGACAGCGGCTCGCCATTCCTCCGCCTTGGCGTCGTTACCCAGGAGCATCCAGAAACCGGCAAGGTACCGCGCGTTCGGCATCACGCGCCGCAGACGTTTAATCAGATAGCGCACGTGGGCGGGATTGCCGGCGCTCCCGAAGTAGGAGAGGCAGACTAGAGGCGCGTCGGCCGCATCAATCTTGAATGATCGTGCCGAAGCCACATCCGTAAACGACTGCACGCGAGTGGGGAGGCCGTGTTTGTTGAGGAGCTGAGCGAGCATGACGCAAGCTGCCTGATCCAGCGGGCTGCGGCTGGCGACGCACAAGATTGGATGATCGACACGCCAGTCCCCTTTGAGGTCCGCGCGCTCAGTCGCGGAGCCAGAGCTGGGAGCCTCCTCATCGGTGGGATCGTGGTCGTCGTAGTCGCTCAAGTCCTCGACGACTTCTGCTACTGTATCGTAGATGCCCATCTGTTTATCGTTGGATAGCTTTCCATGTGCCGCGTCGGTTTGCGCGAGCGCAAGCGCCGGCATGGCTACCGCATCGTAGTAGGCCGACAGGCATTGCTTCTTCAGTTGTTTCTCCGCCATGTCGGCCGCTTCTGTGTCGTCACCGGCAAGGAGCCGCTGGTAGAATCGTTCGTGCGGCTCCAAGGCGGGTTCGTCTCCTAGCAGCACTTCAATGAATTGAAGCGCCTCGATATGTCGGCCGAGAACCACAAGGCATACGGTCAAGGGGGTGGCCAGCAGCAATCCGATCGGCCCCCAAAGAAGGGTCCAGAACAGCGTTGAGATGACAATGGCAACGGGTGACAATCCGGTGTGCTGTCCGTAGACAACCGGTTCAATGACATGGCCGGCGATCGGCTCAGACACGAGGAAGAGTCCCGCAACGGCAAGCGCCATGGTCCAGCCGGGGTCTACAGCAGCCGCAAGCGCGATGGGGAAGAACGCTGCAATGAGGCTGCCGATGAAGGGGACAAACCGCATCAGGCCGGCAAAGATGCCCCACAGAACGGCATTGGGAACACCAATGATCCAGAGCCCAATCGCGATGAAAATGCCGAAGCCAGCGTTAAGCAGCGTCTGCATGAGGAAGAACCGACTGAGGCGGCTGCCTGCGTCGTCCAAGGCTGCGGTGGAGCGCTGCAGATCGGCGGTACCGGCGAGACGCAAGAAGCGGTCGCGGATGTCCTCTCTCTGCAGGAGGATAAAAATGAGGAACAGTACCACCAATGCGGTCATCGCTAGCGGGGACAGCAACGGTCGCACCAAGGTGGCGATCGATTCAAGCCCGCGGGGTTCGGGTTGACGAACCTCGACCACCATTGGTTTCTGTCCCGCAGGCGTTGCCGGTCCTGCCTTCGTGATCTCCTCTTGCAAATCCCTCAGCGTGCCCGATGCGCGATCGAGGGCGCCAGAAGTCAACTTGCCGGCTCCAAGCGTCCTGATCTTGTTGCGGAGGTTGGTTTCGTAGGTCGGCAAATCCTGAGCGAGCTGCGTGACTTGGAGGCCAATGATTGCGCTCAGCCCGGCAATGAGGCCTAGCGCGAACAATACCGTCAGGACCACCGACGGCACACGCCACACGCCCCATTGGCGAAGGCGCCTGATCAGTGGCGAGAGGATGAATGCCAGCAGCGCGGCGATCACCAGCGGCTCAAGGATTTCGCGGCCTACGATCAACAGCACAACAATGAGCGCCGCAATGATGAGCCCGTATGCCACCGTTGCGAGATGCCCCGCTTCGGGGCGGGCCCTCATAATCAGCCTTGTCACTGAACCTCCTTGGACGTGGCGAGCATCGCTCCAGCCGACGTATCCCTTGGGTTTCAACGGTCGATCGGGGGGTTAGGTTGCACGAGGGGGGGCCAGAACATCTTCTGCCGACGCCGACCAAGCTCGACCTTGAGCCTTCCACGGTGATGCGGCAGAACAGAAACTATCGCGATCCTGGTACTATCGCACTCATCTAGGCCGAGGCGGCGGTATGTGCCGCATCCTTCACGCCAACCGCGAGGCTTCCTGCTCGGTAGGGAGCCGCCCCTCCGGCGTCAAATGATCGATCACGCGAGGCAAATGCTCACTCAAAGTGGCAAGCAAATCATCGCGCTCCATGCCGGTCTGCTGCATAAGGTCTTTGAGCCCGTCTTCACCGAGGGCGGTCTCCACCTTCTCCGGTGTGATCGGTCGGTTCTGACCGCGGTCAACCCATGAGCGTGCGGTTTCACCATGTCCGCTCCGCTCGAAATCCTGGACGGCGTTGCCGACGCCTCGGCTGAGAACGGGGCCAGGTACTGGTCCGCCACCAAAGATAGTGCGGAGTACACCAGCGAGACCTCCAGCCTCAGCACCCTGCGGTTCGCGGTCTTGGCCGCCCGGATAGGGCGAAGGCACGCTGGCCTGCGCGGGCTGGATACCGCTTATGCTTTTGTAGGCCTTGTACACAAGGAATGCGAGCAGAGCCATTGTGGTCTTGGACATCCCACCGCTGCCGGGAGCCGCAGATTGCGGCTGGCCGCGCGGACCGTTTTGCATTCCGTTGAGAACCTCGAGAAGTCCCATGCTCGGCTCCTTGGTGACTACAGGCGCGGTGCAGGCCAGTTGGCCCTGGTGACGCCAGGATCGGTGACGGCACGCTGGACCACCAATCGGTGCCAGATAAACAGCACAATCATCGAGCCCAGCGTTGCGCCGATCAGCCCTGCGCCTTGATCAAGCCGATACCATCCAATGCTTTGGCCAATGAACGTCGCGACGAAGGCCCCACCGATACCCAGCACCGTGGTCACAAGGAAGCCTTGGGGATTGTTAGGACCGGGCAGGAGAAAGCGAGCTATGAGGCCGGCCACAAGGCCGATTATCGCGATCCAGATGATGCCAGGCATGATGACCTCTCAGATTCGACTAACGCAAATTCAACTGGGACTAGATTTCGCCTTCCTTGCGCAGAGGCGTCTCTGGTCCGTCGGCAGGCTCAATTCCCTTCGCACCGTTCATTGCGGCCTTCAGGTGCTGGCGGGCCTTGGCGAGGTGGGTGGAGGCTTCGTCCGTACGCAGGATGAGACCATTCCGTGCTGCGCTTCTCAGCTCATTTTCCATGTCCCAGAGGGATTTCAACCAGGCCGGCATCTTGTCGAGGAGATCGTTGGCCATAGCGTCCGCCTGTGCTTGAGCTTGTGAACAACGGATCGCGCTGCAAAGGGTTCCGGGGCATCGCGCTAGATCACGAAAGCCAAAACGCCTCCAAGCAAAATCGATCGTGCTCTGGCTTGCGATCACCCTTGCCCATTCCCATCTTCGCTCTCCGAGGAGGAGATCCCAATGCACGGCAGGACCATTCCTTTGGGTGTGGGCGGGCAGCAATCAGTGGCACGCCTCGAAGCGCTCGCCCGTCTTATGGACGGTGCATTCGTTGTTCCCGGCACGACCATCCGCTTCGGCCTCGATGGCATCATCGGCTTGGTCCCCGTGGCAGGCGACGTAATCGCGGGTCTGGTGTCCACCTATCTCATCTGGGAAGCCCGGCAGCTAGGCGCACCAACCTGGCTGATTGCGCGAATGATAGCGAACGCCTTGCTCGACACCACCGTTGGCGCGATCCCGGTCGTGGGCGATGCGTTCGACGTCCTATTCCGGGCCAACATGAAGAACATGGCCCTCCTTCGCCTACACCTGGACAAGAAGGGTTATGCGCGACCCGTTGGTGGCACGGTGATTGAGGGGGATGCCGTACGCGTGAGCTAACGCAGCGCTGGAGCTGCACGTTCGAACCAACCGCAAGCTGGAGCGTTGTCTCATATCCCCACAGGAGAACACCCAATGACCCAGCAAAAAGCCGGTTATCCGATCGACTATTCGAAGAGCGACGCGGACGCGGGCAAGGACCGCCTTCGTGAAATGGCTGACTCCGCCACCGACAAGGTCAAGGATGTTGCGCAAAGCGCAGAAGAGATGGCCGGCAAGGTCGCCGAGCAGGCCCGCGAATACGGCGAGAAGGCCCAAGAGGCGGTGAAGAATTTCAAGCCCTATGTCGACAAGTCGATGCAAGAGCAGCCCATGGCTACCTTGGGCGTAGCCGCGGTGATCGGCTTCGTACTGGGCGCTCTCTGGAAGAAGTAGGCTCTCCGTATGTGGCGGACGGTGGCCGCCGCATCGCCGCCACGCAACAAGGTCGCCGTTATTCCTTCCTGGGCGTAGGAGCCGGCGCTGGCCACCAAATCCGCTTTGGCGGACAAGGCCAATCACGCCAACAGCCGGACTTTAGGCTCCCGATCCCAACAACGGGTGCGAGCTTGGGCAATGAAACCTGCTGCGTCATTCTCCAAGCCAACCACGCCCTGATCGGTTTCAATCCCGGCTTTGTCGAGCAGCGGTTGGGCATCCACTGAAAAACCGATTGCCTTCAGATGACCGAAAGCGTTCTTGGCATAATCGATGGCGGCGCCGTCGTTGAGCAGCTCGCTACATCCCTCCTCGGACACCACCAAGGCAACCGCGTCGAACAGTACGGAAGGCGTGCCAGCGAGTTGCCCGTCGACCTTGAGCTTGCTCCCGTCCTTGAGGATCACGCCCCCGACTTTCGGCGCTACAATCTTGACCGTGGCACCTTCGCTTTCAGCTGCCTTCCTGATCGCCTTGACCAGCTTTCCATCCGCGCCGTCGGTGACGAGGATCCCAACCGAACGACCGAGCAGACTTTCCGGGTATTTGCCGACGATGCGCAGGGCAGGGGAGAGGTCCATGTCTTCCGGTTCAACGGCCGCTTTGGACTTGGCGGGAAGGTCCATATTTAAACCGTTGGAAACGCGCGTGGCCAAGCCTTCATCGACATTGCGTAGATTGGCCATGATGCGATTGCGGACGTGCTCGAACACGACCTTCGAAAGTTCGAAGACGAGAGCGCTGGCGATATGCGCCTGTTCGATCTCGGTCTGTGACCGGTAGAACAGGCGAGCGTGGGAATAGTGATCGGCGAAGGTTTCAGCACGCAGCCGTACCTTCGGGCCCTCAAGCGGGAGGGAAAAACTCCTGAAGCCGCCGACGGGATCCTCGCGTGGGCCGCCTTCTTCGCCAGCCTCGGCGAGGCTGTTGGGCTCATAGTTGGCGCGCCCCTTGAAGACTTCCGTCTGCATATGCCCGTCGCGCTGCAGGTTCTGGAAGGGGCAGCCCTTGGCCCGGTTGATCGGTATCTGATGGAAGTTGACAGTGCCTAGCCGCGACAACTGAGTGTCCTGATAGGAGAACAGCCTTCCCTGCAGCAACGGGTCTTCGGAGAAGTCGACGCCTGGCGGGACGTTGGTCGGCAAGAACGCCGCCTGCTCAGTCTCGGCGAAGAAATTGTCCGGGTTGCGGTTCAATACCAACCTACCCACGATCTTGATGGGGACCAGCTCTTCGGGAATGACTTTGGTGGCGTCCAGGATGTCGAACGGCAGTTCGTCGGCCTCTTCCTGCGTCAGCAGCTGCACGCCGAACTCCCACTCGGGAAAGTTGCCAGATTCGATGGCTTCGAACAGATCGCGGCGGTGATAATCGGGGTCAGCTCCGGCGATTTTCACGGCCTCGTCCCAGCAGGTCGACTGCGTCCCCAGCTTGGGACGCCAATGAAATTTCACGAACGTGGCTTCGTCGTTCTTGTTGATGAGGCGGAATGTATTGACGCCGAAACCCTCCATCATGCGAAGGGAGCGCGGGGTAGTGCGATCGGACATCGCCCACATGATCATGTGGGTGGATTCTGGCATCAGGCCGATGAAATCCCAGAACGTGTCATGGGCGCTGGCGGCTTGCGGATAACCTTTGTCGGCTTCCATCTTCACAGCGTGAATGAGGTCAGGGAACTTGATCGCATCCTGAATGAAGAACACCGGGATGTTGTTGCCGACCAGATCCCAGTTGCCCTCTTTTGTGTACAACTTCACGGCAAACCCGCGCACATCGCGCGGCGTATCGACAGAACCCGCACCGCCAGCCACGGTTGAGAACCTGACAAAAACTTCGGTCTTTTCCCCCACCTCGGTCAGCACCTTTGCGCGCGTGTGCTTGGCCAGCGATTTGGTCAGCTCGAAGTAACCGTGCGCCGCGGAGCCGCGGGCATGTACGATGCGCTCGGGGATACGCTCGTGATCGAAGTGCTGGATCTTCTCGCGAAGAATGAAGTCTTCAAGCAGCGTCGGGCCACGTTCACCGCCCTTGAGGGAGTTCTGGTTGTCGCTGAGAGCAATGCCATGGTTGGTCGTCAGGCGCTCGGACGTGTTGGACGCCGTCTGATGCGTCTCCCCGCCGTTGCGCGACATGGACTTCGCATTGTTTGCGCCAGCGGGTTTGCGCTTTGCCATGGACGTAGTCCTGTTTGATCGTGGAGATGCCAAGCGGCCAGGGCGCCAACGCACCCTGGCCACGTCTATTCAGAGAGGGTGGTGGTCTACACCACTAGGCGCTACCCTTCTTGGGCTTCTCCTCGTCGTCATCATCCTTGTCTTCCTCGCCCTCGTTCGCCTCCGGATTGATGTCGTCGGCGAGTGCGGACAGCTTCTCGTCAGCGGCCTTCTCCTCGTCTAAGGTTTCCTCTAGGAGTTCGCTCGCATCTTCCATCTCAAGTTGCTCGGCCCATGCGCTGAGCGCGCCGTAGCGGGCCATCTCGTAGTGCTCGACGGCCTGCGCGCAGGCGATCAATCCGGCATCGAGAACAGGGCCGCTCTTGGCCTCTTCCATCAGCTCTTCGGCTTCCTTCACCAGGCCTTTGAGGGCGTGGCATTCCTTGCCTTCGGGCTTCTTGCCGAGCAGCTTGAAGATCTGGTCGAGTCGCTTGACCTGCCCCTTGGTCTCTTCGGCATGGTTGGTAAAAGCCTTTTGCAGATCTTTCGAGGTTGCCTTCTTGGCCATTATTGGCAGCGCCTTGAGAATTTCATTCTCGGCGAAGTAGACGTCCTTCAGCGTGTCCTCGAACAGTTCGTTGAGGGTTTCCATGGCGTACTCCGGGTGAGGGGAAAACTCAGTGTTGGTGCAACGTGGAGTGGTCGCCGTTGTTCCGCCGCGGTAATGCGACGCGCTGTGTGCAGTTTGACTAAAAAGCAAGGTGCGATCCGACCGGCAGCCTCAAGCTGAGCTTGCGGCCTGTAAGGGCGTTTCCGCACCCCGTCTGTTCATTCCGCTTGCAAAGTCGATGGCGCGGACAACGCGGGCGGGATCTGCATGATGGGTCATATGCCCTGTACCGGCGAAAACATCGAGCCTGCTCCTCGGGACCGCAGCGTGCAACCTCTGCGCCTGCGCTTTCAGGTCGACGACCGCATCGGCGTCGCCAGCGACTATCGCTACCGGACAGGACAATTGAGGATAGCGGTCGGCCATCCCCCATGCGTCGGGCACCATGTGCGTAGCGTCCTTGGAGGCGGCCCTGATCTGAGATGGTCGCAACATGAGCCCGACGGGGAACTGACTGTCGAACCGGGCGGGCACAGGTTGGGGTGAGAACATCTTTCTGATCATGCGCGGCGCCATCGCCTCTCCCGTCAAAGGTGCCAACGTGTAGCAGAGCAGATCGCCCAGGATAGGGGCGGCCGACGGCGACACCAGCAGCACATCAGCGCGTGCCGTCGGGTAGTAATATCCCGACGCCAGCACCAGTCCGCCCACCTGATCAGGGTGGTTGAGTGCCAGGGCCAAGGCCACCATCGTACCTAGTGAGTGGCCCACCACGATCGGACGCTCGATGCCGAGCAGGGCAAATACGCGCGGAAGCAGCTCCGCTTGCGCCGCGGCCGTCCACGCAGTGCCACGCGGCCGCTCGCTGTACCCAAACCCAGGCCTGTCGATGGCGATGGCCCGATACGAACGCTCAGCAGCGCCTGCGAGAACACCGCTGATCAGCATGTCCTCAACCATCATGCCGTTGCCATGCAGGAAAACCACAGGACGGCCTTGACCTTGTTCCACGTAGTGCAGGCGAACACCGGCAGCGGTCACAAATGAGCCCTTCGGCGGATATGCCTTCTCCGCCTTCGCTGCCTGCCGGTTGACGATGACGGCGGCGCCCGCCAGCGCGAGTGCGCCGAGAGAGGCTAGCCCGACCGCCGTGGACCGCGTTGGAGGCAGATAACGTCCAATATTGCGTGCCATTCTGCCTCGTTTCTGGGAGCAGCCAGTTGGTCGCCGCCAGGATTCTGGCGTCTGATCGCAAAAAATAAACCCCGCCTTTCAAGCGGGGTGAGTTTCACTGTCGCCGTGTTTTTAGTTGGTTTTTGGTACGGGTCGCTCGATGACCGGGCTATTGGGGTCTGATGTTGTGTTGAAGCGATCGCCCAGAAACATGTAGCCGACGACAACGATAGCCAACGCGCCAAGCGCCAGGGGCAGAATGTTCCAGCTGCCATCGGCGTGACGTACGTAGTTGCCGCGCTGCTCGGGTGTCTCGGGGTCTTTCTGGTAAGTCATTGTGCTTTTTCCTTCTGTCTCGTCCTGGACACAACTGCGTGCAGACCGAGCCGTTCCATTTGGTGGAGCCTCGCACGGTAGGCTTTGAGCCTGTCGAACGAGGCCACAGAAGACGTCAGCGCAGCTTCTGCTGCCCTGCTCTGGTGGCCGTCGTTATGCAGTTCTCGGACATGAATGCGTTCTTGCTCGAGGCGCAACGCCAACCGTCTAAGGATTTCGTCGACATTCTCAGCGATGATTATTTCGGAGAGATCCATGACGTTCGTTTTTCGGGGCATTTTTGGAAAGTGGTGGTGATTGCAAGTGAATCAATGGTCTAGCACGATAATATTACCGTCATATCTATTGGGACGCCGGCAAGAGACGTTCTAATCGCACGGTTACCTACCCCCCAAAAAATGGAGCAAAAGGATGGCGGAAGCTGAACCGTGGACGACGACTGCAAACCTGTTGACCATCCCAGCCGGGAGACAGTCGCGGTGCGCCAGGGCATGGGTTCGCGCGCGACTGTCTCGGTACTTGTTATTTCCGTGATCTTGGCGGTAGTAGCAGGGATTGGATTGGCCGCTTGCATTATGCTTACCCGGTAGTGCATCCAGCGCTCGGGTTTTGATCTGCCCTTGTCATTGTGCGGGGTTGAGTGGGGCGTCCAAGCCACGTAGGCCGCTAAGCGCATTGCGCGTCGCCAAGAACGGCGTACCGAATGACAGGCACTGCAGCAGCTTGATCTTGCTCCCGTGGCTGTTAGCGATCGGAGCCACGAACAGCCCGCACCCTTGATACAATTGCTCGACAGCTTCTCTTGTCGAAGGTCCGAGAAGGTCGACATTACCCGGCACGCCCGAGGGAAAGGCGTCCGAACCGGCGCCCACGATCACTATCCGCTCGCCGCGGTGCTTGGCAAACTCAGGAGCGAACTTGAGGCACAGCCACTCGATGGCTTGACGGTTGGGCCAGGTTGCCCACGAAAAAAAGACACCCGTTTTCGCCACTCCAGGATTTTGTGGCTTTCCCGAATATCGGGGCGATCACAAATCGATTGAGCCATGGGAACGGCCTTACGTCATAGTCATTGAGGGCCACTACCGTGTGACTGCGCGCATAAATCGACTGCTCATAGAGCCAGAGCCGCGCTGATCCGCTCCCCAACGCGCCCTCACCGGAGAGTAGATTTTCCGGTCTCTTTCGGCATCGACGGGCTGGTGGCGTCGATGCAATGGAGCAGCGCGGCCGGGGGTTTGTTGCCGATCGCGCCATGTGGTCTTACCTCGTTATAGTCTCTACGCCAATCCTCAAGCTTCGCGCGCGCGTCAGCCACCGACAGGAACCAGTGCGTGTTCAGGCATTCCGCCCGCAATCGACCGTTGAATGCCTCGATGAAGGCGTTGTCCGTCGGTTTGCCAGGTCGCGAGAAGCCGAGCGTGACGTCGTTCTGATACGCCCACAGATCCAGATCGCGCGACACGAACTCGCTGCCCTGGTCGACGCGGATGGCACTCGGATAGCCCATTTCCTTGCATACTCGTTCGAGCGTAGCGACGACATCTGCCCCGCGATAGGCAAGACGCGGATCGACCACCGGCACATAGCGCGAGAAGGTATCGATGACCGTCAGGATGCGCAGCTTTGTCCCCATCGCCAGCTGGTCATGCACGAAGTCCATCGCCC
>Ga0075368_10000078_pt1 | contig 23450 bp, 17 predicted proteins | sample EndMethybrTD3033_FD_71518 | JGI IMG/M metagenome (GOLD analysis project Ga0075368, IMG submission 71518) | Populus endosphere microbial communities from Tennessee, USA - Endosphere MetaG P. TD hybrid TD303-3 | ecosystem: Host-associated > Plants > Roots > Endosphere | place: USA: Tennessee... | reverse complement strand
CCTCAATGACGCACCCATCCGGATAGACGATTTGGGCGCTGCCACCCGGATTGGCGACAATCGTATCGCCAGGGCCGCCCTGTACCGTTCCCGCAACCATTTTGTAGCCTTCGCCACGATTGATCAGAACCTGACCGCCCGTGGCCCTTACCGTGGCCGCAAATGCTTGCCCAGCAAAGGAAATACCCAAAATAACTGCCGTTAGAGCAGCCGCAACTCGCATAATACGCAGTCCCTCAGGAACGCCACCCTACCCATTAGCACCAGCCTGCCATGCGAACAAGAACACGCACGAGATGACAGGCCGTTGTGTCGGTAGGGCCACTCGATATTGATAAGCTGCGCAATCAGATAGCGTGTGCCCCGATGGCTCGGCTAGGGGCTGGCCGGCTTGTCGCTACTGCTGCCCAACAATGCCGCTACGCCTACCCCGGCGCCGATCACCGCTGCCCCAATTCCAAGGGTGGCCGGGCTAAGGCTAAACGATGGGGAATCGCCGGCCTGGACAGCACAGGGAGAACGCTGCCCGATGGTTGTAACTGAACCCGCTTCAACGGGTGCCACGCAGCCGTCCGGGTAAGTGACGTGGGCGCTGGCGCCCGCGTTCGCGAGTATCATGTCGCCAGGGTTGAGTTCGGCAGAGCCGATCACGAACTGATACCCGCTGCCTCGATTGACCAGCACCTGACCCTGTACCGCCTCCAGAGTGGCGGCCTGCAGCACGCTCACCCTCAGGCACGTGGCAGTTGCAGCGGTCAGCGTCCATCCCAACCTGTTTCTCATGGTGCACCCCGCGCAAGGCCCTTGGGACGCACCACAAAACGAACAGCCGAGCCAAGCGAACAGCTACCGGCCACCGATGCTGCCAGCAATCGGCATCAGCAATCCGCTAACAACATTCAGGGCCATGATATTCAACAGCAAAGTAAACGCAGCTTGGATTTACACCGCAACTGGCTGATATAAAATAATAAATCATGACAATGAGCGGCTTGCATGCACCGATGGGCCGCCATATACGGGCCTTGGTGGGCGGCTAAAAGCATTATTGGGCAACGCGCATTTGCTTCCGCGCAGAGACATGTTCGAGCCTTCGTGATCGACCTGCACTGCCATATTCTGCCCGGCATTGATGATGGCGCGGCCGATCTTGCCGCGGCTGTTGCAATGGCGCGGGCGTTCGTCGCCGACGGGGTGACGGTGGTGGCCTGCACGCCGCACATCCTGCCCGGCGTGTATCACAACACCGGGCCCCAGATCCGCAGCGCCGTCCACGACCTTCGGCAAGAGCTCGACGCGCAGGGCATCGCCTTGGAGCTGACCACCGGCGCGGATGTGCACGTGGCGCCCGATTTCGTGGCTGGGCTGCGCTCGGGCCACCTGCTGTCCCTGGCCGATTCCCGGTATGTGCTGGTGGAGCCGCCGCACCATGTCGCGCCGCCCCGCCTGCATGATCTGTTCTTCCAGCTGATCGTAGCCGGCTATGTCCCGATTCTGACCCACCCGGAGCGCTTGGGCTGGATCAAGTCCCACTATGCCGCCATTCAGGACCTGGCGCGCTCGGGGACGTGGATGCAGATCACCGCCGGCTCGTTGGCCGGGGGGTTCGGCAAGACGGCTCGATACTGGGCCGAGCGGATGCTGGACGAGGGGCTGGTGCACATTCTTGCAACAGATGCGCACGATACCCGCCGACGTCCGCCTAACCTCAGCCTGGGTCGCGAAATTGCGGCCAAACGGGTCGGCGACAGCGAGGCCGAGCACTTGGTGGTAACAAGGCCGTTGGGTATAGTGAAAAACCAGGAGCCGTCGAGTTTGCCGATGCCTGCGTCGGCCGAGACGTCCACAGGGGTGGCATATGCGTACGCAAGGTCACACACGAGCACGCGTACGGGGCGTGCGGAGGGCGGTGGCGAAGCCGGTGCTGCTGATGGCGGCGGCGGTTTGGTTGCACGGTTGCGGCAATTCCTTAAATAAGGAGCTGACGCAGGCCGAGACCAAGACCGGGTACGGCCTCTCGGCCGAGCCGACCGTGAAGTTGCCGCGCGAGGCCGAGGCCCTGACGGCTGCCGCGACGCCGGGCAGCAACGCCTACAAGATAGGCCCGCAGGACACGATCGAGATTTCTGTCTTCAAGGTTCCAGATCTGTCGCGGACCGTGCAGGTGGCCGACAGCGGTACCGTAAACCTGCCGTTGATTGGCGATATGGTCGCGGCCGGCAAGACCTCCCAGCAGCTCGAGCGCGACCTCGTGAAAAAGTATGGCGGCAAATACCTGCAGTCGCCGCAGGTCACGGTGTCGGTCAAAGAGTACAACAGTCAACGCGTGACCATCGAGGGCGCGGTCAAGAAGCCCGGCGTCTATCCGATCCGCGGCAAGGGTTCTTTGCTGCAATTCATAGCCACCGCCGAGGGTCTGGATCCGAATGCGGATTCGACCGTGGTGGTGTTCAGGACGACGAACGGCAAGCGATCGGCTGCCAAGTTCGACATCTCCTCGATCCGCAGCGGCGACACGCCTGATCCCGCGATTCAATCGGGCGACATGATCATCGCCAGCTCGTCGGCGATCAAAGAGACGTTCAACAACATCCTGAAGGCGCTACCCATCGCCGGCGTGTTCGCGATGCTGTAGCCGGCAGACCGGCGCCAATCTGCCTCGAGTGACAGGATGAGTGACACGCACGCCAAGCCGTCAGGTGAGACAGGGGCAACGACGGCCGGAGGCTTAGTGCTGCGCGGCCGGGCCGTGCCCGCGACGCGTGATGGCTACGGGCCGCTTGGCGCCTATACAGGCGGGGCCGGCGAGGCCCCCGTCGACTCGGGGCTCGACCTCCTCGAATACTGGCGCATCCTGAACCGGCGCAAGTGGCTAATTGCCGGCATTGCCGCGGCCTTCCTTGTGTTCGGGGCGGTGCGCACGTTGATGACGACGCCGCTCTACACCGCAACGGTGCGGCTGCAGATCGATCGCAACGTCGCCAAAGTGGTTGCGGGCGGCGACGTGGCTCCGCTGGAGGGCGGAGACTCCGAGTTTCTGCGCACGCAGTATGCCTTGCTGCAGAGTCGCGCCATGGCTGAGAGGGTGGCGTCTGCCCTCAACCTCGGCGAAGACGCCGACCTGTTCAAGCCGACCGGGTTCTCCGTGTTGGGCACGCTGCGCGGCCTGCTGCAATCGGCTCCGACCACGACCTCCTCCGATCGGGCCGTGCTGGAGCGAGGTGCGGCTGGGATCGTGCTGGCTCGCCGCACGGTGACACCGGTGGCAGGCTCACGGCTGGTCGACGTGTCCTATTCCGATCCTTCGCCGGTGCGGGCGCAGAGGATCGCCGCGGCCTACGCCGAAGCCTTCATCGGCTCGAATCTCGACAAGCGGTTCGAGGCCAATTCCTACGCCAAGACATTCCTGGAGGACCAGCTCAAGCAACTGAAGTTGCGGCTGGAGCAGTCGGAACGCGCCGCGCTGGAGTTCGCCGAGCGCGAACAGATCGTGGTGGTGACGGAGAAGGCAACCATCGCCGAAAACAATCTGGCGGCTGCCAATGCCGCGCTGGGCGCCCTGGTCGCTGACCGCATCAAGAACCAGGAACTGTGGTCCCAGGTCGAGGCGGCCAAAGGCATCAACCTGCCGCAACTGCTCACCAACAGCGTCATCGACGGGCTGCGGGGAAGGCGGAACGCCCTCGCCACCGAATACGAGGAGAAGCTCGAGACGTTCAAGCCGGGCTATCCGGCCATGGTGCAGATCAAGAACAAGATCGCCGAGCTCGACCGGCAGCTGACCGCGGAGGTGCAGACCATCAAGGCCTCCTTCAAGGCGGCCTACGAGTCCTCGTTCAATCAGGAAGCGGAGATGCGCAAGCGCATCGACACCCTGAAGGAGGAGGCACTGGACCTGCAGAAGCGCAGCATCCAGTACAACATCCTGAAGCGCGAGGCGGAAACCAACCGATCCCTCTATGATGGGTTGCTGCAGCGCTACAAAGAAGTGGACGTCGCCGGCGGAGTCGGCGCCAACAACGTGTTCGTAGTCGAGAAGGCAGAGGTTCCGGGTGGGCCGTCCTCGCCGCAGCTTTCCCAGGCCCTGTTGCTCTCCTTGGCCCTTGGGCTCGGCGCCGGTGTCGCCGCCGCCTTCGTCCTGGAGCGCCTTGATGACACGGTCAAGACCGCCGATGAGATTGGTCGCGTGTCGGGCCTGCCGACCATTGGCATCATTCCGAAGATCGCCAACAACACCACGGTAGAGCAGGAGCTTTCCGATCCAGGTTCGGGCCTGTCGGAGGCCTATCGTTCGCTCTGTACGGCGTTGCAGTTCTCAAGCGAGAGCGGGCTGCCGAAGACACTCGTCGTTACCAGCGCGGGGCCATCCGAAGGCAAATCGATCACGTCGTTGGCCATCGCCCGTCACTTCGCCACCATGGGCTTGAAGGTGTTGCTGGTCGACGCGGACCTTCGCAATCCCTCACTGCACACCAAGCTCGGCCTCGACAGCTCGATCGGCCTGAGCAACGTGTTGACGGGGGCAAGCACGCCGCCGGAGACATTCCAAGCGACGCCGATCGGCAACCTCGCGTTCATGGCGTCCGGCCCGCTGCCGCCAAACGCTGCCGATCTGCTGGCGAGTTCGCGCCTGCTCTCGCTACTGTCCGTCGGTCTGGAGGTGTTCGATTTCATCGTCCTCGACGGGCCGCCGGTGATGGGACTGGCCGATGCCCCGCTGTTGTCCAGCGTTGCTGCGGGTACCGTGTTCGTGATTGGCGCCGGCCAGGCGCGCAAGGGCTTCGTGCAGGGCGCATTGCGGCGTCTGGAAATGGCGCGCGGGCCGGTGGTCGGTGCAATCTTGACCAAGTATGACCACAAAGTGGCCGGCTATGGATACGGCTACGGCTATGGGTACGGTTATGGCTACGGCCGGCAAGCTGCAGTTCGCGACGGTAACGGGGATGGGCAGCCAACCCGGCTGACAAGTGATCGCGGGACCCGGTGATGGGGGAGGCAACCGCACTCAAGCTCGCCATCGACCTGCTGCACGTGCCTTCGCGCGTGCGGTCGATGCGATCGGCTGCCCTGCCTCGCGACGTGTTGACGCTGCTGGAGATCGCGGCGGGCGACGCGGACGCCATGCGGCAAGCAAGCGAGGTCTCCGGCCGAACGCAGGAGGTGGTGCGCAACGCAGCGGCATTCTTTATCGAGCAGATCCTGCTCGCCCCCGGCGGCGACAGCTATCGCGTGCTCGGTGGGAACGCGCAGACCAGCAGCAGCGATCTGCGACGCAACATGGCGCTGCTGCTGCGATGGCTGCATCCCGATATGGAGCACAACGGCAACGGCGACCGCTCCGTGTTCGCAGCGCGCATCACGCTTGCTTGGGAAGATCTCAAGACAGCCGAGCGGCGCGCCGCCTACGACGCATTACAGCAGGGCGGCGCGAAGGGGCCACCCGGCCGCAGCAAGTCCGCAACGCACAGGCGCACGGCAAGCCGGAAAGTGTGGGACGGCCCGTACGCTGCCAGGCATGGGCGCGCTGACCGGCCGTCGGGAGGCCTGTGGCGGACATTGCTCATGCTGTTCGGTGTCGCACGACGCTAGCGTTCGGAAACGGATTTCGTGAACTGAAGGGACGCTAGAAGAATTAGTACTCTGGTGTGATTCGGATCGAGAAGTCCGCTCACGAACCCAGCCCAACGCGATGTAGCGGACTTCTCGATCATCACACTGACCGACCGACGGGCGCGGGATGTAGCGGACTTGGCAAAGCAGAGAAGCACATTTCCGTTTCTGCGTAGCGCGGTCTTGGCCCTGCTGGGCGCCCTGCTGACCTGGCAGGTGCTGGTGCACAGCTTGGTCGCACACCTGGCCGAGACCTCGCCCGAGGCCGCGCTCAGTCTGCGATCCGACGATCCAACCGCATTGGTCAACATCTCCGACCGCAAACTCAATCTGGAGCATCCAGCCAAGGAAGCACCGGCCGCACTGCCGGGCGGCGACGCGGGCAACCGCATACCCTCGTTTGCCCGCCGCGCAAGGAAGGCGGCGGCCGGCGAAGCCGAGCCAGCCGAAGGGACCGCTGGACACGCGAAGGACCCAGCCGAGACGACCGAACGCCTTCCCTCCAACGCCGGCGATCCTGAACTGCGCAAGGAGGTCGGCGTTCTCGCGCAGGCCGCGCTCGCGCAAGACCCGATGAACGCGCGGGCCCTGCGCATCCTGGGACAGATCGCAGATGCCGCCAACGATGAAGCGGTGGCATCGAGGCTGATGCAGGCCGCAGCCCGCCGCTCACGGCGCGAGAGCGTCGCTGTCTACTGGCTGATGCGCGAGAGCTTCGAGCGCAAGGACTTCGCGACCGCCGTGCAGCACGCCGACGTCCTGCTCAGGACGCGGCCGCAGGTTGCACCCCAGGTGACGCCGACGCTGGCACTCATTGCCGAGGACAAGGTCGCCAGCCCCGAGCTGAAGAAAATGCTCGCCACCAATCCACCCTGGCGGGCGTCGTTCTTCTCCACCATGATGGCCAACATCACGGATGCGCGCACACCGCTCGATCTGCTGCTCGGCCTCAAAGACACGCCAACGCCACCGACCACCCCCGAGCTGCGCGACTATCTGGCGCTCCTGATGCGCAACCACTTCCATGAGCTCGCCTATTACGTATGGCTGCAGTTCCTCCCGCACGAGCAGTTGGCGAGCGCCGGCCTGCTGTTCAATGGCGACTTCGAGAGCCGCCCATCGGGCCTGCCGTTCGATTGGGTGATTACGGCGGGCCCCGGCGTCACCATCGACCTCGCACACCGGCCGGAGGACGCCAGCCAGCGCGCACTCCTGGTGGAGTTCGGGCATGGCCGTGCCGATTTCCGTGGTGTTGCGCAATACGTGATGCTTGCGCCAGGAAGCTACGTGCTCAAGGGCCAATACAAGGGCCAGCTGGTGGGCCGGCGAGGGCTGGAGTGGCGCATCAGTTGCGCCGGCGCGGAAAACCCGATCGCCAAGACTGCGATGGTGACGGGGCCTGTGCCGGAATGGACGGAGTTCTCCGTCGCGTTTGTTGTGCCGGACGCGGATTGCCGTGCGCAGCAGGTGAGATTGGCCCTCGACGCGCGCTCGGCCTCTGAGCAGCTCGTCACCGGCTCCATCTGGTACGACAAGCTGCAGATCGCGCGCGCGCAGTAGGCTGACCCCGCTCGTCAGGGGCACGCGGTCAAGGTACCGGCCGGTAGTACCGGTTGGCGTTGGCGTAGAAGAACCGATCGCGCTCATCCTCGCTGAAGCGCTGCATGACCGTCTCGAACGCCTCCATCATCGGCGCGAACTCGGTCACGCAATTGTCGGGCGGAAAATTGCTGGCAAACATGCAGCGGTCGATGCCGAACATGTCGATCGTCTCCAGTATCACTGGGCCCTGCGTCTCGACAGTCCACGGCATGCCGGGCAAGCTGATGCCTGACACTTTGACAGCCACATTCGGGTGCGCCGCCAGCGCCCGCATGCCCTCGCGCCAGATGGTCAAACCCTCGCGACTGCGGTCACGCGCAAGGCCGGCGTGATTGACGATGAACTGCAAGCCCGGACAGAGGCCGGGAAGCTCGGCGCCCTCCTTCAGGTGGTAGTAGGGCACGCGGAAATCATAGATCAGGCCAAGCCTCTCCAGCAGCTGCAAGCCGCGACGCCACTGCGGATCGCTCATCGTCGCAGGCCCGGTCAGATGGGCCTCGCGGGCAGTCTTGCCCGTGCGCGGCTTCGACCTGACACCGCGAAACAGCGGATACTGCATGTGCTGGCGCAGGCGCTCCTCCACATTCGGATCGGCGAGCCACACGTGCCCGATGATGGCGTTGGGCAGACGAAAGCGCTCGTGCATCTCCGACAACCAGGCCGTCTCCTGGACCTGCTCGCTATCGGCGCGCTCGGCCTCCACATGCACGGTCATCTCGATGTTCCAGCCCTGCATCTGGCGGCGCATGTCCTCCGGCAGGTAGTTCTTGCGAATCTTCGCGTAGTCCCCGAACAGAAAGTCCGGCACGATCTCATCGGTCAGCCACGGGTAGTAGATGCGATCGAGATCCCACAAGTGATGATGGGCATCGATGATGCGGGGCGGGCGCATAGCTTGCTCCATGGCTCCTACGCTTTGCTGCCGAAGAAGCGCGCATCCTGGCGCTTGCGCTCGGCCAGCAGCATCGACCCACCTTCGATCTCGATATCGCCCAGCACGATTGGCGCGCCGGCGGCGACCGGCCGGACCAGCTTGCGGTTGGCGGCCAGGTAGAACGGCACGGGCGCGTTGTCGCCCAGGGGCGCGCCGCGCTGCAGCTCGCCTTCGACGCCGTCGATGGTGTGATAGTGCCCGCCCATGGTGAGCACCGTTCCGGCGGGCAGCGCCTTGGTGGCCCTGGCGATCAGATCGAGATGCGGCCTCGGCACCTTGGCCCCCGTCGAGCGGCGATTCAGCGCTGCGTCGAGCACGCTGGTGGCGGCCTCCACACCCAGCCAGTGGCGCGGCAGGTAGGCCATGGCGGTGGAGCCATCGCGGCTGACGACGTGACCCTTGCCGGCCAGCAGGTCCCAGCTGGAGCGGTCGCCGCTGCAGGAGATCAGCACGAAGACGCCGCCGGCAAAGCTCGCCTCGTCGGGCGCCCGCAGGGCGTTGAAGACATCGATCTTGCGGGGACCGCTCAACAAGCCGCCGTTGCCCTGCAGCGCCAGGACATCGGCGATCTCGATGGAGCGGGCGATGGGCGCATGCAGCAGCGGCTGGTCGGCGTCCAGGCCGGTCGCATTGGCGACGATGGCAAGCTCGCAGCGGTCGGCCACCACGCGTTGCGGCAGCGCGGACGCAGCTTTCGCACGCGCGGCCACAAGCTCCGCCACATTGCCGGTGCCGAGTTTCCAAAGCGAGCGAAGCTGCGGCGCTTCGACGATGACGCCGTTGTGCTCCAGCCGCCCGCTCGCGGCATCGAACACGAAATCGCATTCGCTGGACTTGCCGGCGGCGATGATGTCGAAGCCCAGCACCTCGGCCCAGCTGACGAGCCCGATCAGCAGGCTCGGCTGGTCGCCATCGACCGGGGTGACGACCAGCCCTTTGTCGGCCGCCCGCGCCGCGAGCCCCGCACCCACCACGACATCGGCTTCCTTGCTCACCATCACCACGTGGCGGCCGGACTCGATTGCCAGCACGGCATGACGCACGGCAGCCTCGGGATGGCCGGTCGCCTCCACCACCACCTCGATCGGCAGGTCCAGCACCACGGCAAGGTCACTGGCTGCAATGTGGTCGCCGGATGACCAGGCGGAGCGTGCTTCCGCCGCCGTGCTGCAGATCCGCACGCGGCGCGCCTCGATGCCGACATCCGTCAAGACACGGGCCGCCGTCTGTGCGTCGACGTCGATGGCGACGCGGGCGCTCATGCGCGGGACGCGCCGCGCCTGGGCAAGATAGCTCCGCCCGAAACTGCCGGTGCCGATTACGCAGGTCTCGACCTTGCGATCCCCGGCTGGAAAGTACTGATGGTGGTCCACGCGACGGCTATCCCCCTGTGTGTCACTTGCCCCAGCGCAAGGCCAGCGGCCCGACCTCGTGGGCCAGTTCGAGCAGGCCGGCGCGGGTGGCCGGATCGAGCGGCTGCAGCGGGTGACGCACCGCGTCGCTCTTGATGACCTTGCCTTCCGCCATCACCGTCTTGGTGGCGCGCAGGCCGCACTGCCGGTTCTCGTAGTTGATGAGCGGCAACAGCCGGCCATAGAGAGCGGCGGCCTCTCTGCGACGGCCGGCGGCGTGATGCACGAGAATTGGCTTGATCAGATCCGGCAAGAGAGCGCTCGGCATGGTGCCGGTCGCGCCGGCGTCAAGATCGGCCATCAGCGTGATGCTCTCCTCGCCATCGAATGGACCAACGATGGCCTTGCCGCCCGCCGCAATCAGTGCCCGCAGCTTGGCGGCTGCGCCCGGCACCTCGATCTTGAAGTAGCTGGCCAGCGGCACCTCGCGCGCGAGCTTGGCCAGGAACGGCACGCTGAGAGTGACACCGCTCAGGGGCGCATCCTGGATCATGATGGGAATGCGCGCCGCTTCGGCGACCTGCGCGAAGTGCTGCAGCATGCCGGCCTCATCGGCTTTGAGCAAAGCGCCGTGATAGGGCGGCATCAGCATGAGCAAGGCGGCCCCGGCCTCAGCCGCGCGCCGTCCGCGATCGGCAGCGATGCGCGTACTGAAATGGCTGCAGGTGACGATGACGGGCACCCGGCCCGCCACGTGCCGCAGGGAGAGATCCTGCAGGATGTTGCGCTCCTCGTCCGTTAGCAGGAACTGCTCCGAGTAGTTGGCGAGGATGCAGATGGCGTCGACGCCCTGGTCGATCGTGCAATCGAGCACGCGACGCATGCCATCGAGGTCGAGATCGCCGTTGTCCGTAAAGGGTGTGGGCGCGATCGGCAGCACGCCGCGAGTGGGTTGCGTCATCGTTCCTCTCTCATTCACGAACCGGCACCTCGGCGACCGGCGTCGCCCGGCGCATAAACAGGGAAGCAACGAGCGGCCACAGCAGCAGCAGGACCGCCAGCGTCATCAGCGACCCGCACAGCCAGTTGGACCAGAATGCGCCCAGCGATCCGCCGTGCATGATCATGGACTGGCGGAATGCGTCCTCGGCCTTGTCGCCGATCACCATGGCGAGCACGAGCGGCGCGATCGGGTAGTCGCACTTCTTGAAGAGATATCCGATCACGCCGAATACGAGCACGAGCCACAGGTCGAACGGCGAACCCGATACGGTCCACGCGCCCACGAAGCACACCACCACGATCAGCGGCGCGATAATGGCGAAGGGAATGCGCAGGATGGCGGCAAACATCGGCACGGTGAACAGCACCAGCACCACCGCCACCACGTTCGCCACGTACATCGAGGCGATCAGGCCCCACACGAAGCTCTTTTGCTCGACGAACAGCATCGGGCCGGGATGCAGGCCCCAGATCATCAAGCCGCCCATCATGACTGCCGCGGTTGCCGACCCCGGGATTCCCAGCGCCAGCATCGGCAGCATTGCGCTGGTGCCAGCCGAGTGGTCGGCAGCCTCAGGCGCGATGATGCCTTCGGGCTCACCCTTGCCGAACCCGGCCGAGCGCGACGAAAAGCGTCGGGCCAGGCCATAGCTCATGAACGATGCGGCGGTCGGACCGCCCGGCGTGATGCCCATCCAGCAGCCGACCAGGCTGGAGCGGACCAGCGCAACCCAATAGGCCGGCATTGCCGCAATCGTCTTGAGCACGTCGCGCGGTGAGACACGTGCGCGCACGCCTCGGAACTCGAGCCGCTCCTCCATGGTCGCGATCAGCTCGCCGATGCCGAACAGGCCGATCACCGCGACCAGGAAGCTGACGCCCTTGACCAGATCGGGCAATCCGAACGTCAGCCGCAGCGATCCCGAGATCGTATCCATGCCGACGGCGGCGAGCGAGAAGCCCATGCCGGCCGACACCAGGGTCTTGAACGGCGAGGCGCCGCCGAGCCCGACAAAGCACGCGAAGGCGAGAAAGTAGACCGCGAAATATTCCGGAGACGAGAACTTGTGCGCGAACTTGGCCGCCGGAACCGCCAGCAGCGTGATGAGCACCACACCGAACAACGCACCGAACGCGGCCGACAGAAACGCGTAAGACAGCGCCTCGGTGGCGCGGCCCTGCTTGGCCATGGGATGGCCGTCGAACGTGGTGGCAACCGAGGACGGCTCGCCGGGGATGTTGAACAGGATCGACGTGGTCGAGCCGCCGAACAGCGCGCCCCAGTACATGCTGGCCAGCAGGATGATGGCGGATACCGGGTCCATCGAGAAGGTCAGCGGGATCAGCAGGGTGACGCCGTTGGGCGCTCCGAGGCCCGGTAGCACGCCGACCAGAATGCCGAACAGCACGCCGGCCACCATGAGCGCCAGGTGATAGCCGGTGAGCGCCACCTGGAAGCCATGCATGAGGTCGGCAATGTTTTCCAACTTCCAGCCTCAGCGCGTAGGGGTTCGCGTCAATGGATGCCGAGCCACGCCTCGAGAGGCCCCTTCATGAGGGGCACCTTGAGCCAATGCTCGAACATCACGAAGAAGAACGCCGCCGTGCCGAAGCTGACAGCGGCCGTAGCCGGCAGGCGATAGCGGCCCTGCCACAGCATCACCGTGAACAGATAGGCGACCATGCCGACGTAGAGCCCCAGCTTCAACGCAACGGTCAGGATCAGAAAACCCAGCATTGGCAGCAGGAACTGGGCGATGCGGCGCGCTTGATCCAGACTGATCGCCACATCCTCGCCCTGAGGACGCGAGAATGCGGCCTGCAGCAGCGCGCCCGTCGCACCGGCGATCACCACCAGGCCCATCCAGAACGGAAAGTAGCCGGGCTCCGGGCCGCGCTCGTCCCAGCCGACGTTGTATTCGAGCGCACCGAGCACGATCGACACACCGAAGCCAAGCGCAAGCAGCGCCGTGACAATCGCAAGCGCGCGTCGGGTTACGAGCGCACGGTCGCCGGATGTCTCATGCTGCTGCAATGCGTGGATCCCCGGAAATTGCCGTGCGTCCCAGAAAGGCCGCTGACGGCAACGTGCCGTCAGCGGCTTGGTCCACTTCGCTGGCTCACGGCGAGGCGCGCCCTACTGGACGAGCCAGCCCTGCTCCTTGAACACACCCTGGAAGCGGGCATAGTCGTCGTCGATGAACTTTGTCAGGTCCGCGCCGACCAGAACACGTCCGGTCTGGGCCGTGCGGGTGACGTACTCCTTCCACTCCGGCGTCTCTGCGACCTTCTTCATCAGCGCCTGATAGAAGGCGACGGCGTCCGGCGGTACCTTGCCGGGCAGCGAGGCAATGCGCGGCTGCTGGAACTGCTCGATGGCAATGCCCTGCGACTTGCAGGTCGGGATGTCCGACCAGGATTGCGTCTCGGTCACCTTCGGGCCGGCTGCCAAGGGCTCCTTGTTGAACACGCACAGCGGACGCACCGTGCCCGCCTTCCAGCTGCCGATCGACTCGGCCGGATTGTTGACGTGGCTGTCGAGATGGCCGCCCGAAACCTGCACGTCGGCCTCGCCGCCCGACTTGAACGGCACATAGATGATCTTGGTGCCGATCGCCTTGTCGAGCAGCTTGGTGACCAGTTCGTCGGAGTCTTTCGACTGGGCGCCGGCCATCTTCCACTGGCCACCCTTGGCCTTGACGGCTTCCACGAACGCCTTGCTGTCCTTGATGGGGCTGTCGCCCTTCACCCAGATCATGAACTCGTCAAACACCATGGCCGCGATCGGCGTGAGATCCCGGTGAGTGAACGCCACCTTGGCCGCCAGCGGCAGCACGTACATGTTGTGGGTGCCGAATATGAGCTTGTGGGGGTCGCCTTCGGCGCTCTTGCCGTAGACGTAGCCCTCGGCGCCGGACCCGCCACCCTTGATGGTGACGATGATCGGCTGGCTCATCAGGTTGTTCTTCTGCACGGCCGCCTGAACGGCCCGGGCGAACAGATCGGTGCCACCTCCGGCTCCGGCCGTCACGACGAACTCGACAGGCTTCGAGGGCTGCCAGTCGGCCAAGGCGGCCGAGGCGGGCAAAAGTGCAGCAGCAAACGCCAGATGCGCGAGCCTTCCCATATTTCTCTCCCTATGACGCGCCGTGTCGTTTGCCGGCACTTTTCAGCTCTGCCGGGCCACCCGCAGCCGGGCGGCCTTGCAGGGCTCTATTCTTGCACGACCACCCTAGTCCGCGCGAGCGGCTCGGACAAATATCGCCGCGCCCATGGCATCAAAATCGCCGGAAGGTTGACAACGCCGGTGGCGTGGGCTCGGTTGCTGGGTAGGTCGAGCCACGACAATGGTCACGATGCAAGCGGGCGTGCGGGTTGCGGTAGATATCGGGGGCACGTTCACGGACATCGTCATCATGTCGGGCGATGGCGTGCTGCACGAAAGCAAGGTCTCGACGACGCCCGATGATCCGAGCCGGGCGGTGGTCACCGGCCTCAAGACCCTGCTGCAGGAGCTGGCCATCCCTTCCAGTCGGGTCGAGGAGGTGCTGCATGGCACCACGGTCGGCTCCAACACCATCCTGCAGCGGTCGGGTGCCAAGACCGGGCTCATCACCACCCGCGGCTTTCGCGATGTGCTGGAGATCGGCCGCATCCGCATGCCCGACATGTTCGATCTCACCTGGGACAAGCCCAAGCCGCTGGTGCCGCGCCGCCACCGGTTGGAGATAACCGAGCGCATGGCCGCCGCCGGCAGCGTGGTCGAGCCGTTGAACGAGGCCAGCGTGATTGCGGCGGGCGAGCAGCTGGCTGCCGCCGGTGTCGAGGCGGTCGCCATCTGCCTGATCAACAGCTACCGGAACCACGCGCATGAGCAGCGGGCCGAGGCGATCCTGCGCCAGCGGTGGCCCCAACTGCTGGTAACGGCGTCCCACGCCGTGCTGCCGGAGCGCAAGGAATACGAGCGCACCAGCACCACGGTGGTGAATGCGTACCTGCTCACGGCGATGCGCAGATACCTGCAGGACCTCGAAAGCGGCCTGCACACCATCGGCATCTCGGCCCCGATCCGGGTGATCACCTCGAACGGCGGCATGCTCGCCGCGGCCACCGCCTGCGAGAAGCCCGTGTTCGTGGTGGCATCTGGGCCCGCTGGCGGCGTGATCGGCGCGGCCCGCCTGGGTGCCGCCCGCTCCGAGCCCGATCTCATCGTATTCGACATGGGCGGCACGACCGCCAAGGCCGTGATCGTCGAGAACGGCCGGCCGAGCATGACGTCGGAATATGAGTTTCGCGACGGCATCTCGACCTCGAGCCGCTTCGTCAAGGCGGGCGGCTACATGCTCAAGGTGCCGGCCATCGACATCGCCGAGGTCGGCGCCGGCGGGGGCTCGCTGGCGAGCATCGACGAGGGTTCGCTGCTGAAAGTCGGGCCGGCTTCGGCCGGCGCGGTGCCGGGGCCGGCGTGCTATGGCCTCGGCAACGATCGCCCGACCGTCACCGACGCCAACGTCGTGCTGGGGCTGATCAATCCGCGGGCGCTGGCGGGCGGCCGGCTGGCGATCGACCGCAGCCTGAGCGAGCGGGCGATCGTGCAGCATGTGGCGACGCCTTCGGGGCTGTCGCTGGTGGATGCGGCGCACGGCATCCGCGCGGTGGCCAATGCCGCCATGTCGCGGGCGATACGGGCCGTCACGGTGGAGCGTGGGCGCGATCCGCGCGATCTCACGCTGGTGGCCATCGGCGGCAACGGCGGCATCCACGCCCTGGAGGTGGCGCGCGACCTCGGCATCCGCCGGGTCGTGGTGCCGCCGCTCGCCGGTGTATTCAGCGCGGTCGGAATGCTGGCCTCGGACCTCGAGCACATCGCCCTCGACACCATCACGCGGCCGCTCGAGGCGCTGACAGCCAGCGACCTCAAGCGGATGAAAGCCGGACTTGCCGACAACGTGGCGCAACGGCTGTCCGCCGACGGCTTCACCGGAGAACGGGTGGCGCTGAGCTGGGAGGCGGACCTGCGCCACGAGGGCCAGGCAACCGAGCTGACCGTGCATTACGACGGGGACGACCTCAGAGAACTGGCTACTCGCTTCGTGGCCGAATACATGAAGACCTACGGGTATCGCGACGAAAGCCCGATCGAGCTGGTCAAGCTGCGCGTGGTCGGCAGGGGTCTGCGCGAGCGCCGGCTCGATTTCCGGCACCTGGCTGTCGAGTCGCGCGCCGGCGCGCCGGCCGATCGGTCCCGCTCCATCCACTTTGCGCGCGGGTCGGCGGCTGTCGAGACCGAGGTCGTGTCTCGCTCAGCCCTTCCATCATCGCCGCGGCGCGGGCCGCTGGTAATCGAGGAGTTCGACGCCACCACTGTCGTGGCGCCCGACGCCAGCGTGCACCGGGACGCCATGGGCAACATCGTCCTGGACCTTGAGGTGAGCCCGTGAAAATCGATCCCATCACCTTCGCCGTCATCAAGAGCGGGCTCGACTCGATCGCCGACGACATGGCCTACACGGTGGTGCGCATCGCACGGTCGGAGATCGTCAAGGACGTGATGGACTTCTCGGCCGCGCTGTGTGCCGCCGACGGACAGATGGTGGCGCAGGCCAAGACCATCGCCCAACACCTGGGTGCCATCCCCGAGGCGATGGCAGCGGTGCTGGAGAAGTTCGAGGGCAACCTGAACGACGGCGATGCCGTGATCATGAACGATCCCTATCACGGCGGCATGCACCTGCCTGACATCTTCATGTTCATGCCGCTGTTCTTCGAGGGGAAGCGGCGGGCTTTCGCGGTGGTGATCTGCCATCACACCGACGTCGGCGGGCGCGTGCCGGGCTCCAATGCCTCGGATTCGACCGAGATCTATCAGGAAGGCCTGCGCATCCCGCCGCTCAAGCTCTATGACCGCGGCGTGCTCAACGACACTCTGGCGACGCTGATCAAGATCAACGTGCGCGTGCCGGATCGGGTGTGGGGCGACCTGTCGGCGCAGTATGCCGCCGCGCAGGTCGGCAAGCGCGGATTGGAGAAGCTGTTCCAGCGCTACGGCGCCGGCGAGGTCGAAGCCTATATGGGCGAGCTGCTCGACTACGCCGAGCGATTGACGAAGGCAGAAATCAGGCGCTGGCCGCAAGGGCGCTACGAGTTCACCGACTATATCGACAGCGACGGATTCTCGGATACACCCATTCCCATCAAGGCCGCCATCACCGTGCGCGGCGACGGCACGCTGCTGGTCGACTACACGGGTTCTTCCCCACAGGTGAAGGGCGCGCTCAACTCAACGCTCAGTTTCACGCGCTCGCTGACGTACCTGAGCGTGCGCTGCGTGCTGCCGAAGGACGTGCCCAACAACGTTGGCGTGTTCCGCTGCATCGAGATCAAGGCGCCGGAGGCCTCCGTGCTCAATCCAGTGATGCCCGGCCCCTGCGCCGCGCGCGCCCTTACCGGCTATCGCGTATTCGACACCATGCTCGGCGCGCTCGCCCAGATCGTGCCGGAGCGGGTGCCGGCAGCCGGCGAGGGCGGCAACAGCGTGATCTGCATCAGCGGACTGCGGCCCAACCGCAAGCCCTTCATCATCGTCGATATGATCTGCGGCGCCTGGGGCGGGCGCCCCGACAAGGATGGGCTGGAAGCCGTCACCAACGCTTCGCAGAACCTCTCCAACATGCCGGTGGAGGTCATGGAGGCCGAGCACCCGGTGCGCGTGGAGGAATACGCCTTCGTGCCGGACACCTGCGGAGCCGGCAAGTGGCGCGGCGGCGTGGGGATACGGCGGACCTACCGGATCCTGGCACCGGAGGCGCTGCTGCAGATGCGCACCGACCGCGTGGTGTTCGAACCTTATGGGCTCGCCGGCGGACAACCGGGCGGACGCTCGCGCAATTTCATCGAGGTCGGCAACGGGCGTGAGCCGCTGCCGGGCAAGGTGACGATGATCGTGTCGCGTGATGCCGTGATCATCCACGAGCAGGCCGGGGCCGGCGGCTTCGGCGATCCCAGCCAGCGCGACCCAGCCTTGGTGCGGGAGGATCTGCTCGACGGCAAGATCAGCCAAGACTTCGCGCAACGACACTATGGGTTGGCGCCAGACGAGACCGGCGGCTGAATTTCACAGCCGTGCCTGTCCGACCAGGCGTGCGACGGCCTTTGCTTGCAGAGGACTCCACCATGATCTCCGAGCCAGCCAGGGCGGCACTCAGGCTGACGAACAACGGCGCCCCACGAACCCTGGTCGGAGCGGGCTCAAAGCCCGTCCGCCACCCACTTTTTTGACGCGGGGCTTGACGGGCCAGTGCGCAAGTGATAAAAAACGAAAATCATCACTTGAACAGTCTTGGCGACAGAGATGACACTTCAGGACGACAAGTCGGCAAAGACAGCGGCGCTTTCGCTCGACGCCCTGGAGACTCGCAACCGGATCCTGGGCGAGGCGGACCGGCTGTTCCGGGTCTACGGGTACTCGAAGACCACCGTGGCCGACATCGCCGAGGCATGCCGGATGTCACCGGCCAATGTCTATCGCTTCTTCGCCTCCAAATCGGCGATCAACAACGCCATCTGTGAGCGGGTGATCGCCGACGACGAAACGGCCCTGGTCGGCATTTCCAGGCTGCCGCTGCCGGCGTCCGAGCGCATTACACGCATGGTCATCGAGCTGAACCGTCGCTCGATGGAAAACTTCATAGAAAACAAGAAAGTACATGAGATGGTCATGGTCGCCCTGGAGGAGCGCTGGGACTCCATCCGGGCGCATATCCATCGCGTTTCCGATCTGTTCGCCACCGTGATCCAGGACGGCATCGCCAGCGGCGAGTTCCGCCAGCAGGACGTCAAGCGGGCGGCCGAGTGCGTCAGCACGGCCACCGCGCCGCTTCGCCATCCCATGATGCTGGTGCAGTGCATGGATGACCCTGACAAACCGACGCCATCCGAGATGGCAGAATTCATCGTCAAAGCCCTGAAATAGCAACCTCCGCTCAAGAGCTTAGAGGAGTACACGTCATGCGCCTGGAAAGTGATAAGAATCAAATATCATCAGTTAATAATGGATACTTGCGTCGCCCTGGTACCGCGCTGGTGTTGGCGATGGTAGCGCTGCTGGCGGGCTGCAAAGGCGAGGCTTCCGCCCCGCAGGAAGCCGTGCGGCCTGTAAAGGTCGCGGTGGTCGCAGAAGCCCCAAGCAGTCGGGCGCTCGCCTACTCCGGCGTGGTGCGGTCCAGAGTTGAAAGCGCGATGGGCTTTCGCGTGGCCGGCAAGATCGTGGAGCGCTCGGTCAACGTGGGCGACCGCGTTGAAGTGGATCAGGTGATCGCACGCCTCGACGAATCCGACCTCAAGCTGGCGGAGACCGCCGCCAGGGCAACCGTGGCCTCCGCACGCAGCCGCCGCGAGGTGGCCAACGACAACCTGGAGCGGGCCAAGATACTGCTGCCGAAGGACATCATTTCGCAGGCCGCCTACGATACGCGGCGCAACGAGCTGGATGCTGCAGCGGCCGGATTGGAGACGGCCGAGGCACAGCTGCGGCAGGCCACCAACGCAGTCGGCTACGCGACGCTGAAGGCCGACAAGGCCGGACTCGTCACGGCCGTGACAGGCGAGCCGGGCCAGGTGGTCGGCGCAGGGCAGGCCGTCATCACGCTGGCCGACGCCACGGAGACCGAAATCGCGGTTGCCGTCCCGGAGCAGGACGCGGGCCGCCTGAGCATCGGCCAGCCGGCCAAGGTCACCCTGTGGGCCGGACCGCGCGCGAGCGTGAAGGGCCGCATTCGCGAAATTGCAGGCCAGGCCGATCCCGCCTCGCGCACCTACGCCGTCCGCATCGCCGTCAACGGGCCGCCGCAGGCTATGCGGCTGGGGATGACGGCATCCGTCTCGCTCAGCGTGGAAGATGAAACCGCTCCCATGGTCGTGCCTCTGACGGCGTTGACCGAAAGCGACGGCGGCACGGTGGTGTTCGTGGTCGACGCGGCCAGCAAGGTCGTGCGCAAGACCGCGGTGGGAGTGGGAGAAACCGCCGACGTCGGGGTCCGCATCGCCAGCGGCCTGCAGGCCGGCGACATGGTGGTGACGGCGGGCGTGCAGTTCCTGCGCGACGGCATGCGCGTGCGGCTTCCGGGCGAGCGCCAATAGATCTGCAAACCCGCGCGCCGGAAAGCGCAACCGAGGGGAGTTGTTCCATGTCCGCCGATCTCATCCATACCAAGCCTTCGAAGGGGTTCAACCTGTCGCGCTGGGCGATCAGCCACGGCAGCTTCACGGCCTTCCTGCTGGTGCTGCTGCTCGCCGCCGGAGCCTTCTCGCTGGCGCGCATCGGCCAGAAGGAGGACCCCGACTTCACCTTCCGCACCAGCGTGGTGCAGGTGGTGTGGCCCGGCGCAACGGCCCAGGAGATGCAGGACCAGGTGGTCGACAAGATCGAGCGCAAGCTGCAGGAAACGCCGGGCCTCGAATTCCTGCGTTCCTACACGCGGCCGGGCTTCGCCAACATCTTCGTCAATCTGAAGGGCTCGGTGCGCGGCGAAGCGGTGAGGGAAGCCTTCTACCAGGCGCGCAAAAAGGTCGGCGATATCCGCCAGACGCTGCCCGAAGGCGTGATCGGCCCGTTCTTCAACGACGAGTTCGGCGATACCTACATCTCGCTCTACGCCGTTTCCGGGCAGGGCTACAGCTATCCCGAACTGAAGGACTTCGCCAAGAGCGCGCGCGACATCCTGTTGCGCATCCCCGGCGTCGCCAAGGTCGACCTGCTGGGCCTGCAGGAGGAGCGCATCTTCATCGAGGTATCGTCCGTGGCTCTGGCCGAGCGCGGACTGACGGCGCTCGACATCCAGGCTGCGCTCGCCGGCCAGAATGCCATGGACCCCGCAGGCCGCATCGAGACCAGCGAGCGCTCGGTTCGCATCGACGTGCAGGGCGGGCTGAAATCGGTCGAGGACATTCGCGAGCTGCGCCTGCGCGCGGGCCAGCAGGTGGTCCGGCTGGGTGATATCGCCGAAGTAAAGCGCAGCCTGGAGGACCCTGCGTCCGCCAAGACCCGCTATCAGGGCCACGAAGCCGTGCTGCTCGGCACCACCATGGCGCCGGGCGGCAACGTCACCGAGGTCGGAGCTGCCGTCGAGGCAGCCTTGAAGCGCATCGAGCACAACCTGCCGATCGGAGCCGAGCTCGGACGCATCTCCGATCAGGCGCAAGTCGTCAGCACATCGATCCACCAGTTCCTGGAGGCGCTGGGCGAGGCGATCGGCATCGTCCTGGTCGTGTCGCTACTGGCGCTGGGCTGGCGCGCCGGCCTGGTCGTCGCCCTGACGATACCGCTGGTGCTGGCGGCGACCTTCTTCGTCATGTCGCTGATGGGCATCGACCTGCACCGCATCTCGCTCGGCGCGCTGATCATTGCGCTCGGCCTGCTGGTCGATGACGCCATGATTGCGGTCGAGATGATGGATCGCAAGCTCGAGGAGGGCTACGACAAGCTGTCGGCTGCGACGTTCGCCTACTCGTCGACGGCGTTCCCGATGCTGACCGGAACCCTGATCACCGTGGCCGGCTTCATTCCGGTCGGGTTCGCGCAGAGCCAGGCCGGCGAGTACGTGAGCACCCTGTTCTGGGTGACCGGTATTGCCTTGATCATCTCCTGGTTCGCCGCGGTCTATTTCACGCCGTGGATCGGCTACCGGTTGCTGAAGGCCCGCAAGCGGCACAATGCGGCCGATCACCATGACGCCTTCCAAAGCCGGCCGTATCGCGCCATCCGCGCCGTCGTTGCCTGGTGTGTGCGGCGGCGGCGTACCGTCGTCGGGTTGACCGTCGCGGTGCTGATCGCGAGCATCGCCAGCTTCGCCTTGATTCCCAAGCAGTTCTTCCCGACCTCGAACCGCCCGGAGATCCTGGTCGACCTGTGGCTGCCCGAGGGCTCCTCGTTCGAGGAGACGCAGCGGGAGGCCAAGCGTCTCGAGCAGCAGATGCTGAAGGACGGCGACATCGCCTACGTCGTCAGCTTCATCGGCGAAGGCGCGCCGCGCTTCTACCTGCCGCTCGACCAGCAGCTCAAGAACCAGAACTTTGCACAGCTGCTGCTGATGTCGAAGTCGATGGAGGCACGCGAGCGCGCGCTGCTGCGAGTACGCGATACCCTGGCCCACGAGTTTCCGAACGTGCGCTCCAAGGCCGACCGCCTGTTCAACGGGCCACCGGTCGGCTGGGCGGTGCAGGTACGCGTGACCGGACCCGACCGGGCCGAGGTGCGTCGCCTGGCAGCTCAGGTCGGCGACGTCATGCGCGCAACGCCCGAGGTCAGCAACGTGCACGACGACTGGCTCGAGCCGGTCCCGAGCCTCAAGCTCGATATCGATCAGGATCGCGCTCGCGCGCTGGGCGTCACCTCACAGAACATCCGCCGGTCGTTGCAGGCCATGCTGTCCGGGTTCCAGATCGGCGAGTTCCGCGATGAGGACGAGACCGTCAAGGTCATGCTGCGCGAGCCATCCAGCACCCGCGACCTGCTGTCGGCTCTGGATAATGTCTATGTGAAAACCTCGGCCGGTACATCCGTGCCGCTGCGGCAGGTGGCCAACGCAAAGATGGTCCTCGAGCCGGGCATCCAGTGGCGCAGGGACCGGCTGCCGTCCATCACGGTGCGCGGTGTCGTGCCGGATGGTGTGCAGTCGCCGGACGTTGCCAACGCGGTGCTCGCCAAACTGAAGCCGCTGCGTGATGCGCTGCCCGCCGACTACCGGATCGAACTGCAGGGTGCGGTCGAGGAGTCGGTGAAGAGCCAGACCTCCATCAACGAGAAGATGCCGGTGATGCTGCTGGTCATCCTAGTGCTGCTGATGGTGCAGTTGCAGCACTTCGGCAAGACCATGCTGGTGCTGGCGACCGGCCCGCTCGGCCTGATCGGCGCGGCGGCGGCGCTGCTGATATTCCAGGCGCCGTTCGGTTTCGTCGCCATCCTCGGCGTGATCGCGCTGGCCGGCATCATCATGCGCAACAGCGTGATCCTGGTCGACCAGATCGAGCAGGACCTGTCCGCGGGGCACGATGGTGTGACGTCGATCGTCGAGTCGGCCGTGCGGCGCTTCCGTCCCATCGTGCTGACGGCGGCAGCGGCGGTGCTGGCGCTGATCCCGCTGGCGGGCGAGGTATTCTGGGCGCCGATGGCGATCGCCATGATGGGCGGCGTGATCGCCGCAACCGTGCTGACCTTGACATTCCTCCCGGCGCTCTACGCACTCGTGTTCAGGATCGACGTGTCTGGACAGAAGTCGGCCGGCGAGCCGAGCGCGGAGCAAGACGCAACGTGCGCCCTGCCGGCGGCCGCTTAGGCCACCGGGGACTGAAGGGTGCGACCAAGAAATGAACGGCGCCGACAGCAATGACGACGCCGTCCTGACGCAGCAAGCCCCGCAATCGACTGAGACTGTCTGCTTCCAACTGCCGAAGAAATGAGGCAGCAACCCCACAACGATTGAGAGGATAGGGCGTAGGCATCGCATTGCGCAATGCATGAACCGCAGCCAACACGCAAATAGATTTTGGGATGATGCGTCTCGGTTACTGCTAGGGCTTCACCGTCAGGCTTCGGCAACCCGCGACGCGCACGCGGCCGTCTAGCGCAAGATGACATCTTCGTCAGGATCGCGTGCAAATGGGTGCTTCCTACAACCCCGCCGCGACAAATGTGACAGTGCTGAAAAAATCGGCGGTAATCCGGCTCAGGCCGTGCTAGGCGCACAAGCCGAATTTATGGAGCATCATCAATGCCTCAGTGGGAATACCGCAGACTGGACCTGAACGACGCGCCGCGCCGGAGCGATGACCTCGAAGTGCTGAACCGGGCTGGCAGCGAAGGCTGGGAACTGGTCTCAATAACCAACAACGGTGTCGCCTACGTCAAGCGGCAGATCCCGGACCCCGTCAAGGCAGGACGGCGCAAGGCCGCC
>Ga0075368_10000076_pt1 | contig 23743 bp, 22 predicted proteins | sample EndMethybrTD3033_FD_71518 | JGI IMG/M metagenome (GOLD analysis project Ga0075368, IMG submission 71518) | Populus endosphere microbial communities from Tennessee, USA - Endosphere MetaG P. TD hybrid TD303-3 | ecosystem: Host-associated > Plants > Roots > Endosphere | place: USA: Tennessee... | reverse complement strand
CCGTGAACGACTTCTCTGCTGGCAGCGTCATGGCGCACATCATGCCCCGCCTGGGGCCGACCGTCGTGACACGCCCTAGGCGGAGGCCTCGGCCTCCTCGCCGAGGTAGGCCTTGCGCACCGCCGGGTCGGTCCGGATCTCCGACGGGACCCCATCGGCGATCTTGTGGCCGAAGTCGAGGACGACGACCCGGTCGGCGTTCTCCAGCACCAGGGCGACGTCGTGCTCGATGAGCAGCACGCCCATGCCCCACTCGTCGGCCAGCCGGCGCACCAGCCGGCCGAGCTCCGCGCTCTCGGTCTCGTCGAGACCGGCGGCGGGTTCGTCCAGCATCAGCACCGACGGGCTGCTGGCGACCGCCCGCGCGATGGCGACCAGCCGGCGCTGCCCGTAGGACAGGTCCTCGGCACGCCGGTCCAGGAGCGGCGCGAGCCCGAGCTCCTCGACCGCGGCCACGACCGGGGCCGGCAGGGGCGGACGTCCGGGGAACACCAGGTCGGTGACGTAGGCCAGCCGGTCGCGGGGGTCGGCGGCCGAGAGCAGGTTCTCCCGCACCGTGAGGTCGTCGAAGAGCTCGAGGGACTGGAAGGAACGGGACAGGCCGGCCCGGGAGCGGCGGTACGGCGCCCAGCGGGTGATGTCGCGGCCGTCCCAGGTGACACCACCCGCCGTGAGCCGGTTGTTGCCGGACACGCAGTCGATGAGGGTGGTCTTGCCGGCGCCGTTGGGGCCGAGCAGTCCGACGACCTCCCCCGGACCGACCTCCAGGGAGACTTCCTCGAGGGCGGTGAAGCCGCCGAACCGCTGGGTCATGCCGGTGATGGACAGGGTCCGGGCCGGCACCGAGGTGCGGACGGCCTCCGGGAGCGGGTCGGGCGCGCCGGGCCGCAGCCCGGGCACCCGGCTGCGGAAACCGCGGGTGAACGCGTCCACCCGCTCGGCGAGCCCGTTCTGGTTGAGGATCAGCACGACCAGCAGGAGGACACCGGTGGCCAGCGGTAGGTACTGCTGCCAGGTGGAGCTCTCCTCCAGCGCCGCGTTGACCGGTGCGCCCGACGACGTCAGCGTGATCACGCCGCCCGACGCCAGCAGTGAGCCCACCATCGGCCCGGCCAGGTAGCCGGCGCTGCCGATCACGGTCAGCACCAGCACGCTGATCGACGAGTCTGAGCGGAACAGCGACTGGTAGAGGATCGCGGAGTTCGAGAAGCCGAGCAGGACGCCGCCGAGGCCGGCGATCCCGGCCGAGAGCGTGAACGCGTAGAGCTTGGCCTCGAACACGTTGACGCCGATCGCGGCGGCCGCGCGCTCGTTGGTGCGGACGGCGAGCAGGCGGCGGCCGGTCCGGCCGCGGCGCAGGTTGGCGACCGCGAGGGCGGCGAGCACGAGGAAGGCGAGGCAGAGGAGGGCGTAGCTGCGCGGGTGCCCGACCGGGTCGACGTCCAGCCCGAAGAACGACAGGTCGTCGGGCGCCACACGGGCGTTCTCGGTGTAGGAGCTGTTGCTGAAGACGAGCACGAAGACGGCGAAGCCCAGGCCGAAGGTGACCACGGCCAGGTTGACGCCGCGGGTCCGCAGCGCGGGCAGGCCGAAGAGGAAGCCGATCACCATGGCGACCAGCACGCCGACGAGCAGGGCCGGCTCGAACCGCCAGCCGTGTGCGGCCGCGAGCTTGCCGGCGGTGAACGAGCCGATGCCCGCCAGGGCGTACTGCGCGAGCGAGAGCTGGCCCGTGTAGCCGGTGAGGACGACCACGGACAGCCCGACGATCGCGAAGGTGATGCTGATGATCGTCGCGACCTCGCGCTGGACGTTGGTGCAGCCGCCGTCGCCGCACGACGCCGGTGAGGTCAGCAGCCACACGACCGCGAGAGCAGCGAGGACGACGACCAGCGCCGGGCGCACCCTGCCGGTGCCGACCCGGGGCAGCCGGTCGCTGACGCTGCCGCGCAATGGCAGCCCGCGGCCCCGGACCACGAGCACCAGGATGATGACGAGGAACGGCACCGCGTCCGCGATGCCCTGCCGGTGCGGCGCCGCCAGCAGGTCGTTGCTCCAGTGCGTGGCCAGCGACTGCGCGACCCCCAGGAAGATGCCGCCGACCAGCGCCAGCGGGTAGGACCTGAAGCCGCCCAGCAGCGCGGTCGCGAGCGCTCCGATGATGAGGATGCTGAACGTGATCGGGGAGAAGTATCCGCCGGTCGTGGCCGGCACCAGCGCCCCGGCCACGGCTGCGCAGCCGCCGCCGACGGCCCAGGTCACGCTCGCCAGCACGTCCGGCGACCAGCCGAGCGCCGACGCCGCTCGGGGGTTCTCGGCGGCCGCCGAGATGGCATACCCGAACCGGGTGCGGACGCTGGTCACGGTCAGCAGCAGCGCCATCAGGGCGGCGATGCCGACCAGCCAGAAGACGTAGCGGCCGACGACGATGTCGCCGGGCAGGTGGACGGCCTCCGCAGGGACCGGGGAGTCCGACCGCAGGGCCTTGCCGCCGTACTCCAGCACCACCGCCTGCGACAGGACGGTGAGGATGCCGAGCGTGGCGATGACCCGGGTCAGTGGGCTGGCCGAGCGCAGCGGGCGCATCACCAGGAAGTGCACGACCACCCCGAGCACCGCACAGATGAGCACGGCGGCGACGAGCGAGACGAGCAGCCCGTGCCCGTCCTCCATCTGGAAGCGGTAGACGAGGTAGGCGCCGACCAGCGCGAAACCGGACTGGGCGAAGTTGATGACGCCGGAGCCGCGGTAGATGACGACGAGCCCGAGGCCGAGCAGGGCGTAGATGCCGCCGGTCCCGAGGCCGAGCAGCGCGAAGCGGAACAGGTCAGTCATGGCTTCCCGGATCACCCGTGAGGTAGTGGGCGGCGATGCCCTCGGCGTCCCCGCGCAGGTCGTCGGCGGCACCGGACATCACGACCCGGCCGCGCCGCAGCACGTGCACCCGGTCCGCGATCGTGAGCGCCTGGCGGACGTGCTGCTCGACGAGGACGACGGCCACGCCCTGGTCGGCGGCCGCGCGTACGGCGGCCAGGAGCCGCTCGACCACCATCGGGGCAAGGCCCAGCGAGAGCTCGTCGGCGAGCAGCACGCGGGGCTCGGAGGCGAGCACGCGGCCGAGGGCCAGCATCTGCTGCTGGCCGCCGGAGAGCAGGCCCACCTTCTTGCCGAGGTGCTCCTCGAGCTCGGGGAAGTACTCCAGCGCCTGCTCGGGGCGGCCCCGGCCGAGCTTGAGGTTCTGCCAGCCGGTCAGCTGCATGAAGACGCAGCGCTCCTCGGTGAGGAAGCCGAGGCCCTGGCGGGCACGCTGGTGCAGCCGCCGGCGTCGCGCGTCGCCGTGGATGGCGACGGTGCCCGAGATCGGGGCGACCTCACCCGCGAGCGCGAGCAGCGTCGTGGTCTTGCCGGCGCCGTTGGCCCCCAGCAGGGCCACCACCTCGCCGGCCCTGGCGTCGAGGTCGATGTCGTGGATGGCGGGGGTGCCGGCGTACCCGGCGGTCAGCCCGCGGGCCTCGACGACGATCTCGGCGGCCCGGGCCGGCGAGGTGGCCGGCCCGGGGGTGACAGTCGCGGTCACCGTGCTGACTAGGACGCGGGGACGAGCGCCAGCCGCTGGTCGGTGTAGCCGTCACCGTCCTGCACCAGCTTGCCGCCGTCGATCTTGAACGTCAGCTCGGAGTAGTTGAAGACGCGGTTCAACCCCGGCGCCGGGAAGTCCTCGGCGAAGCTGAACGGCGGCGCGAACCCGTCCGTGTCGACCTGGGTCGTCGCGTCGAGCGTGTCCTTGACGCCGGCCGCGCTGAAGTCGTCGTTGTTCTTCACCAGCGACAAGAAGGTGCGGAAGGCCACCCAGGTGTTCTGGAAGTACAGCGCGGACCAGCCGCCGTTCTCCTCGTCCGCCAGGTCGCCGACGTACTTCTTGCCCTCGTCCCAGATCGGGTCGTCGGCGCCGGGGAAGTTGGACAGGGTCTTGGTGCCCTCCACCGCGTCACCGCCGTTGTCGGCCACGGTGTCGGTGAGACCGCCGGGCACCACGTAGTACTTGGTCTCGCTGCCCAGCGAGGCGGCGGCGGCCGCGATGCCGAGGAACGGCTGCGGCGGGGTGCCGACGACCGCGCAGTCGTAGTCGCTGGTCTCCTGCGCGATGGTGCCGAAGTCGGTGGTGGTCGGCGGGACCTTGATCAGGGTCGACGCGTCGTGGCCCTGGCTACCCAGGCCGACATCGACCAGCTGGGCGATCTGGCCGGACGACGGGAGGTCGTAGTTGACCGAGGCGACCTTGTCGCACCCGTCCTCGGCGGCCATCTTGCCGAGGCCGGCCAGGCCGAGCACGCCGGACATGATGGGGTAGCTGTCCTCGCTGGCCAGCTCCGCTGCGGAGATGCCGGGCGGTGCGAACCACGGGATGCCGGCGTCCTCGAGGATCGGCATGATCGCGTCGCCGTTGGCGGTGAAGCCGCCGACCAGCGCGGCCACGCCCTCGTCGACCGCTTGGCGCGCGCAGTCGGCGGCCTTGTTGGGGTCGGCGCTGTCGTTGCAGGTGATCAGCTTGAGCTCGTGGCCACCCAGGCCGCCGTCGTTGTTGATCTGGACGACGGCGCCCTGGGCGATGTCGAGGACGGCCTTCGCGTTGAGCGTGTCGGTGTCGTACGTCGAGATCGTCATCACCGTGACCGGGTCCCCGGTGAAGGTCACGTCCGGGTCCTGGGACGGCTTCGACGAGCTCTCCTTCTTGTCGTCGTCGTCGCCTCCGCCGCAGGCGGCGAGGCCCAGCAGCAGGGTGACGGCGCTCGCGGCCGCGAGCCCTCGGGTGCGTCTGCGCACTGAAGTCATCGGTTCCCTCTCCCCAAAGCGTTTGCTTCCCCTCGGAACACGTGAGCCGCGTGAGCGTCCCGTGTGATCGCCGACACTCTGCCAACTAGAACGTGTTCTCGTCTATGGCTTAGCCGGGTGATTGGCCGAATCGTCACCTCTGGGGGTGCCGGGGTCCGGGGCGAGCCGGAACACCTCCGGGCCGCCGAATCTGGAGCAAGGCGGGATTGACGCCTACGGGCCGGTATTCCCTAGGCTGTGCAGGCCGCACTCGCGGCGTTGGTCTCGGGATCTCGGGTAGGTGCGTGGTGGTCAGCAGGCTCAGGCGGGCGCGCCTGTGGGCGGGGCTCCGCCGTACGTCGCGGCGCCGCGCGAAAGCTTCCTCGCCGCCCACCGGACCTGACCGCGTGGGCGACCAGGAGCGGGGGTTGACCGGCCTGACCACCCCGCAGCTGTGCGCCCTGTGGCGCAAGAGCCAGGCCGGTCTCCACGCCGCTGCCACGCCCGCCGAACGCGCCCAGGTGGTCAGCGCCCGCGGCCTGCTGCTCGACGAGCTGGAGCGACGCGAGCCGGAGCCGATGACCGAGTGGTTGGCGTCCGGAGCGCTGGAGCCCGACGGTCCGTCGACCTACCTCGTGCGCTGAAGGGCCGGCGACGGCTCAACCGCAGCAGACCTTCCCCGCCTCCTCCTGGGCCGGCGAGGCCTCGATGAGGGCGCTGGTGCAGCACTCCTGGCCCTCGGCCTCGCCGTTCGGCGTGGGGCTGTCGGCCAGGACCGTGTAGATCTCCCAGGACTCGCCGTTGGGCGTGCCCGCGACCCAGAACTTGTCCTGCTTGGCGTAGCAGCACGTGGTGTCGCGCTCGTCGACCGACGTCAGCCCGTCCGCCGCGAGGCGACTCTGGATGGCATCGACGGTGTCGACGTCCTCGACCTCGACGCCGAGGTGGTTCAGCGAGCCGCCGTGGCCGGGGTTCTCGATGAGGACCAGCTTCAGGGGCGGCTCGGCGACGGCGAAGTTGGCGTAGCCGGTGCGGACCTTGGCGGGCTCGGTGGCGAAGAGCCGCCGGTAGAAGTCGATCGAGGACTCGAGGTCGTCGACGTTGATGGCCAGCTGAAGGCGGGACATGACGGTTCTCCCTTACATAGATGAATGTCTATGTCCGGAGTTTGCATCGGGCATCGACGGATGTCAATATCGACACATGTCAAAGTCCTTGCTCGAGCTGACCCCGGTCGAGACGGTGGCCTGCTGCGCGCCGCTGACCAAGGAGCCGCTGAGTGCGGACGCGGCCGAACGGATCGCACCGCTCCTCAAGGCGCTGGCGGATCCGGTGCGGCTGCGGCTGCTGTCGCTGGTCGCCTCGCACGCCGACGGGGAGGCGTGCGTGTGCGACCTCAACGACGCCTTCGACCTGTCCCAGCCGACGATCAGCCACCACCTCAAGGTGCTGCACGAGTCCGGCCTGCTGGGCCGCAGCAAACGCGGTGTCTGGGTCTACTACCGGGTCGTGCCCGAGGCGCTCGCCGACCTCGGCGTGCTGATCGGTGGCGTCGCCGGGTGAGCCTCGCTCGACGGATGACCGCCGAAGCGCTCGGTACGGCGTTCCTCGTGATGGCGGTCGTGGGCTCCGGCATCGCTGCCCAACGGCTCTCCCCGCACGACACCGGCCTCCAGCTGTTGGAGAACAGCCTGGTCACCGGGGCCGCGCTGGTCGCCCTGATCCTGGCGCTCCAGCCGGTCTCCGCCAGCTTCAACCCGGTCATCACCGCGATCGAACGCGCGCTCGGGCTCATCGACACTCGTGAGGCCGCCCTCTCGATGGCCGCGCAGGTGCTCGGCGGGGCGGTCGGCTGCGTGCTGGCCAACCTGATGTTCGAGCTGGACGCGGTGTCCGTCTCGGGCCACCACCGCGCCACGTCGGGCACCCTGCTGGCCGAGGTCGTCGCGACCGCCGGCCTCGTCGTCATCGTGTTCGGCAGCATCCGGGCGGGCCGCCTCGAGACCATCGCCTTCGCCGTCGGCGGCTACATCACCGCGGCGTACTGGTTCACCAGCTCGACCAGCTTCGCCAACCCGGCCGTCACGGTGGCCCGGACGCTCTCGGACACGTTCGCCGGCATCGCCCCGGCCTCGGCGCCGGCCTTCGTCCTGATGCAGGCCGTGGGTGGTGCCGTCGGCCTGGGCCTCGTCGTACTCCTCCACCCGACCCGGAAGGCCATGTCGTGACCGACCGCCCCACCGTCCTGTTCGTCTGTGTCCACAACGCCGGCCGCTCGCAGATGGCGGCCGGCTACCTGCAGCACCTGGCCGGCGACCGCGTCGAGGTCCTCTCCGCGGGCTCCCAGCCGGCCGACCAGGTCAACCCGGCGGCGGTCGAGGCCATGGCCGAGGAGGGCATCGACATCCGCTCCGAGCAACCCAAGCTGCTCACCGACTCCGCCGTCCGGACCGCCGACGTCGTCATCACGATGGGGTGCGGCGACGAGTGCCCGTTCTACCCGGGCAAGCGCTATGAGGACTGGGTCCTCGACGACCCGGCCGGTCGGGGCGTCGACGCCGTGCGCCCCATCCGCGACGAGATCCGCCGCCGCGTCGAGTCCCTCGTGGCCGAGATCGACGGTGGTCGCCGGGTCATCGTCGAGTGACCCAATCTGGTGACCGCAAGCGGTTGCGGACATGCGTTTCGGGTCACTCGACGGACTCGGGTGCCCTCTCGAGGCGGCTCCAGCCCGTCCAGCCACGTTCGACCATCAGCTCCTGGAGGCGCTCGACGATCGGATGGGCGTCGGCGGCATAGGAGTCGAGGAGGGCGATGAACCCGTCGTCGCTCATCGCCTCGCTCTGTCGGTCCAGCTCGCCTCGCTCCGCCGCCTCCTCGGTCAGCTCGGCCACCAGGTCGGCCACCCTGCCCAGCCGGTCCTCGTCCATGCCGACCTCGAGCAGCTCACCGATGAGCCCGTTCAGCTGCACCATCCTCGGATCGTCCAGCTGGGCCGCCTTCGCGACCATGAGCTCGGGGATCTGCTCCGGCCAGCGGGCGGCGAAGAGGATCCAGGCATCGCGCTCGCCCTCGACCATCGGCTCCGGAGCCCCGCTGGCGCGCAGCTTGTCGAGATACGTGACCACCTCCGACGGCAGCGCGAGCGAGTCGCCCGCGGCGAGCCGGGCGATCCGTCGGCGGTGCTCCTGCAGCTCGCGGATCCGGGCGCGGAGCTCGGCGTCGATCTGGGCGACCGCCTCGCTGAACTCCGCCGTCGTGGCCTCGAGCAGCTCCTGCACTCGAGCCAGCGGCACGCCGGCCTCGGCCAGGATGCGGATCCGGATGAGCCGTACGACGGCCGCGGCATCGTAGGTCCGGTAGCCGGACCCGTCCCGGGCCGGCTCCGGCATCAGCCCGACGTGGTGGTAGTGGCGGACCGCGCGCACCGTCACCCCGGCGTACGCCGCCAGCTGGCCGATCGTGAGCATGACGATCAGACTGCCCGACTCAGCCCTTTCCTACCCGCCCGAACAGCCGAACGGCCCACCAGAAGCAGACCGCGGTGACCACGACGCACCAGCCGATGGCCCACCAGGCGTCGGACCCGGGATCGCGGCCGTCGAGGCAGGCGCGGAGCGTGTCGATGATCGGCGTGAAGGGCTGGTGCTCGGCCACCCAGGCCAGGCCACGCGGCATCGAGTCGGTGGGCACGAAGCCGCTCGACAGGAAGGGCAGCAGGATGAGCGGCATCGGCGCGTTGCTGGCGGCCTCGACGCTTCCGCTGGCCAGCCCGAGCGCGACGCACAGCCAGGTCACCGTCCAGCCCATCAGCACGATCATGCCGGCGGCACCGGCCCACCCGGCCACCGATGCGCCACCGCGGTAGCCGAGTGCGAGCGCGATGGCGAGGACGACGAGGACGCCGAGGACCGTCTGCGCCAGCGCGGCCAGCACGTGTCCGTTCAGCGGGGCGGACCGGGAGATCGGCATCGTCCGGAACCGGTCGATGATGCCCTCGGTGGCGTCCTTCGCGACCAGGATCGCGGTGCTGTTGGCCACCGAGGCGACCGTCATCACCAGGATCGTCGGCGTGATGTAGTGCAGGTAGTCGGCCCGGCCGCCGCCGCCACCGCCGGCGGGCCCACCGGGCAGTCCCGCGCCCATGGTGCCGCCGAAGACGTAGACGAACAGCAGCAGGAAGACCACCGGCATCACGATGATCGTCACCGTCAGCGACGGGTAGCGGATGAGGTGCTTGAGGTTGCGCCGAAGCATCGTGGCCGAGTCGCGGGCGGTGTAGGTCATGGTGGTCATCGGGTCGTCTCCTGCTCTTCCCGGTCGTCGGTGGTGGCGGCGTGGCCGGTGAGTGCCAGGAACACGTCGTCGAGCGTCTCGCCGCCGGCCAGAGCCTTGAGCTCGGCGGGCGTCCCCGTCGCGACCAGGCGCCCGCCGTCGAGCAGCCCCACGGTGTGCGCGAGGTGGTCCGCCTCTTCGAGGTACTGGGTGGTGAGGAAGATCGTCACGCCGTCGGTGAGCAGCTCGCGGACGATCTGCCACAGGTCGCGCCGGCTCCGTGGGTCGAGCCCCGAGGTGGGTTCGTCGAGGAAGATCACCCGCGGGCGGCTCACCAGGGTCATGGCGAGGTCGAGGCGACGCTTCATGCCGCCGGAGTACGTCGCGGCGCGCCGGTCGGCGGCGTCGGTGAGGTCGAACCGGGCCAGCAGCTCGTCCACCCGGGCGCCCGCCTCACGTGCGGGCAGGTGCGCGAGGTCGGCCATCAGCCGAAGGTTCTCCCGCCCGGTCAGCAGCTCGTCGATCGCGGAGAACTGCCCGGTGACGCCGATGGACCGGCGTACGTCGTCGGGCCGGGTCGCGACGTCGAACCCGGCGACCCGGGCCTGGCCGTCATCGGCAGTGATGAGCGTGGACAGGATGCGGATCATGGTGGTCTTGCCGGCGCCGTTGGGCCCGAGCAGGGCATACACGGTGCCGATGGGCACGGTCAGGTCGATGCCGCGCAGGACCTGGTGGTCGTCGTACGACTTGGCGATCCCCATGACCTCGATGGCTGTGGGTTGAAGGTTCATGGGCACAGCGTGCGGGGTTGACGCTACGTCAAGGTCAAGCCACTTCCTGGCGTCCGGCTCGAGGTCCCGTCGCTTCAGTCGCCCTGGTCAGATCGCGAGTCGTCAGATCGCGAGTCGTCAGATCGCGAGTCGTCAGATCGCGGCTCGTCAGATCGTGGCTCCTCGGAACGCGGCCCGTCGATGCGCCCCAGCAGGTCGGTCAGGTGCTGGCGCAAGTGGTCACGGTGGTCGTCGGCCAGCCGCTGCAGCTCGGCGACCTCGGCCTCGTGGGTGCGCTTGGTCTCGTCCAGCTCGGCGCGGATGCGCCCGGTCTCGGTGCGCGCGCCGTCCAGCACCGAGTCAGCCCGGTGGCGCGCCGACGTCGTCAACTGCTCCGCCTCGTCCCGGGCGGCCTTCACGAGCCGCTCGGCCTCAGCTCTGGCGGCGTCGACCAGCGCAGCGGCCTCAGCCCTCGCCTCGGCGAGCCACTGATCCACGTCACGAGCCGCCATCTCCAGGAGATGGGCCGCCTGGGATGCGTCCGATGGTGTCGCGTTCCGGTCACCGGGCGCTGCGTCCGGGGCGGGGTGGGAGCCAGTGTCCTGGTGCATGAGCTTTCCCGTCCGTGGTCCTCGGTGCGTGGGGCACCGATCGGGCCGGCCCCAGACGCCGGCGGTATAGACCGCCACCGTACCGGTCTGACACGTAGGTCAGGGAGACACGAGCCGGCTCGGCCGGATCAGTCAGCTGGTGGGCGGTGTCTCGTCGCAGGGCTGGACCCAGAAGACCTTGTGCTTGGTGTCTGCTCCCTTGGAGCCGGGCGTGTGGACGGTGACCTTCACGTGGTAGCCGTCCTGCGGGTCCGGCTCGCCGGCGAAGCCCAGGGTGTAGGTGGCCTCACCGTCGAAGTCGCTGCCGGCTCCGCCGGCCGGGTCACCGCCCACGAAGACCTCTGACGGCTCGGTGCCCGACAGGCCGACGTTCCGGGTCGGGGCCTGCATGGTGAACACGACGGTCGAGACGATGTCGGCCCCCTCGTCGAACCCGTACCACTCGATGTCGAAGGCGCACGAGACGTGCGGGGTGTTCTGCGGGATGCCGTCGTCCTCGGCGAGCGGCGTGATCTTCACCGTGCCGTTGTTGCCGGCCGGGTCTCCACCGCCGGCGGGGTGGGCAGTCGCAGGAAGCGCCATGGCGCCCCAGCCCAGGACCAGCAGTGGGGCGGCAGCAGCGAGTGCGGCGCAGGCGTTGAGCGACCGAGATCGAATCCTCATGACGTGTGTGACTCCCGAGGTAGACGCCCGACCCGAATGTCGGTGACGTTGGGATACACCCTGGGGTATTCAGCCCGTGGGGACCGGGAAAGCCAGAAATTTCCTGCGGGCGGCAACGACGAGCGGGCCGGGTCGACCGACCCGGCCCGCTCCTGTTCGGCTGCGCTCAGTCGACGGCCGCCAGGGCGTCGATCTCCCCGGCGCCGTAGAAGCTGTTGTGTCCGGGCCCGCCTGTGCACTCCTGCGGCTCCCCGCTGAACTGCGGGAAGGCGGCGTAGATGCTCATGTCCGTCGGGCACGGCAGCGAGTTGGCGCTCGTCTCCATGGCCGCCGGTACCGCCTTCGGAGCGACCCCCTTGCTCAGGAGCAGCGCCGCAAGGCCGGCTGCGTGTGGCGCGGCCATCGAGGTGCCCTGGATCCAGCAGTACTTCGCCCCCTGGTCGAAGATCTGGATCGCGCACGGGGCAGTCGCCGGCCAGGTCGAGAGCACCCGTCCGCCTCCGGGGTCGGCTGTCACCTGGAAGCGCCGGTCACCACCGGGTGCGGCGACGTCGGCCGTGGAGATGCCGTAGCTGGAGTAGTAGGCCTTGAGCGAGAGGTCACCGGTCGCGGTCACGCCGACGACACCAGGCACCTCCACGGGGATCACCGAGCAGGCGTTGGTGATCTCGCGCGTCACCGGCGTGGTGTTGTCCGGGCTGATCGGGTCGATCGCGGGGTGCGACAGGTCGGTGCTGTCGTTGCCTTCGGACGCCACCACGACCGCGCCCTTGGACTGGGCGTACTGGATCGCGCGGCGCTCGGCCTTCCAGATCGTCCGCTGTGTCGGGTCGTTGACACAGTTGTAGAGCCACGGGTCGGCGAAGTAGCTGTTGTTGGTGACGTCGATCCCCTTGGCGGCGACCCACATGTACGAGCAGATCACCATCTCGGGGAAGAAGAAGCCGTCGTCGTTGCTCGACTTGACGCCGGCCAGACCGACGTTCGGCGCAACGCCGGTCACACCGATCCCGTTCACCGCTGCGGCGATGGTGCCCGCGGTGTGGGTTCCGTGTCCGTTCGCGTCGTTGCCCGGGAGCAGCGGTGAAGCCGCACCGCTCGAGCAGTCCGCGGAGAGGTCGGCCCGGTAGTTGGGCGCCAGGTCGGGGTGGGTGAAGTCGAGGCCCGTGTCCAGGTCGCCGACGATCACGTCCGGGTCACCACCCGAGATCTCGTGCGCCGCGAACGCGTTGATCTGCTGCATGTCCCACTGCAGACCGGACAGCGGCTCGCCGTCGCTGCCGGGTGCCGGGGCGTCGGCAGTCACGCTGTCCGCAGCTTCGCGCTTCAGCGGTACGCCGAAGCCGGTCGTCGCGGAGACGCCCTCGACGCCGGACTTCTTCTGGAGGCTGGTGGCGAAGTCCGTGGTGTCCGACCGGGCGATGACGACGCCGATCTCCTGGTAGTTGGCGACCACCGTTCCACCCGCCGAACCGACTGCGCTCGATGCGCCTGAGGTGGAGGCGCCTGACTTGTAGAGGACGACGTAGGTCTGGGTGGCGCCTGTCGAAACGGCACCAGCCTGTGAGGCGGTCGCCAGACCGGCAAGGCTGCTCGCGCCCAGCGCGAGAGCCAGCGCGACGACCGGGGCGGACCCGAGTTGACGCGCAGACACGTGGAGCTTGGGGATCTTGGACATCGAGGGACCCTTCTCTCGTTGAGATGACCGGCCCCCGGTTCTTCGGCGTGCGGCACTCACCGATCCCGGAACCGGCCACCCACCACGGTGCTCGAACCCCGGTCGCACCACAACCCCAAGATGGCCACGGTCGCCCAGTTCAGCGTGCTGTCACAGGCGGGTCACGGCTTGCCCGCCTGAGTTGGTCGGCTGCCGGCGGCGCAGCCCGCGGAGCACCCGCCAGGCGAGCGCCACGATCCCCAGACAGACCAGGACCGCTGCCCCTCTTTGCGTCCAGCCCTGGAACGCGGTTCCGGTGCTCGCGCCGGTCACGATCAGGGCGAGGATCGTCAGGACTCCGAACGCGCGGGTAGGCCCGGCGAGGTCCTGCCAACCGTCGACCCTCTGCATCCGGCGCGACAGCACGAACGGGGCCGCCACCGTCGCCAACGCTGCCACGACGAAGCAGGCGAGATGAGCCTTGCCATGCCACGAGGCCGTTGCCTCGGCCGCCGTACAGCCTGCATCCGCGGCGCGGCAGTCGAGCCGGAAGAACGCGTCGGTCAGGGTGTCGAAGCCGGGCAAGGAGAGCGCGACCAGCCAGGCGCCCAGGGTTCCCTTCCCGTCGGCGGATCGCAGGCTGGGCCCGAGCGCCCACAGTGCGAACGCGATGGTCAGGGCGCCCGCGATCCCCTCGGTCAGGCGATCGGCCGTCGCGTGGTGCGCCGTCAGCGCACCGAGGTCACTGATGTCGTGCCGCCCTGGTGAGTAGCCATGTCCCTCGATCTGCCCGATCACCAGCCAGCCCCCGACGAACAGCAGCTGCGCGGCGATGGCCGCGCCCGCGAGCCAGGCGCTGCGTCTCATGACACGGCCACCCTGTGCGGGACGAGGCTGTCGTCGGCCACGACCACGGGGATCACCAAGGCGTACGCCGCGGCGACGACCACCCACGTGATCGAGTCGAGCCACAGCTGCCCGGCCAGGTTCGCGGCGAGATGGACCGGCGGCGCGAGGGTGGCTCCGATCGCGAGCCAACGCGGGATCAGCTGGCTCCGGACCAGGGCCACGCCGATGAGGACACCGCCTATCAGGTGCAGCGAGGCAGCGACGTTCAGCGCGATCACGAACGGGTTGGTCAGCAGGTCGTCGAAGAACCGCTCGAGCTCGCCGTCCGATGGACCTTGGTCGGCGATCTCGACCGCGATGACGTCGGTCATCACCAGGACCTCGACGGCGATCCACCCCACGACCGAGAGGGCGCCGCCGATAAACGCCAGCCGCGGCGTCGATCCGCGCAGGACTCGCATCAGCGCCAGAGACGCAGGCACGGCGAGAAGCGCACCAAGGGCCACGAAGACGTCGGACACCGCTGTCATCGATGGCTCCCGGTCGACGGCGCGGAGGATGTCGTCGCCCGCCAGCTCGCCGTACGCCGGATAGGTCAGCCAGTAGGCCAGGACCAGAAGGGGTGACGCGACGAGACTGCCGGCCGACCCGAGGGTGCGGATGCGGTCCATCTCTTCAAGGTAGGGACATGCGACGCCGGGCGAATGGGGCATTCACCCGGTCTTTTGCGGCGAAGCCGCTCAGTCCTCCGAGCGCCCAGCGCGTGCCCCGCGGTCTGGCAGGCCTGCGTAGTCGGGCAGCTCGGGGCCGCCGACCGCGCGCTCGACCAGCGCGGTGAGCGCGTCCATGTCGGGCTCGGGGCCCGGCTCGCCTCCCGGGTCGGGAGCGGTGAGCATCTCGACGTGCATCCGGCCGATCTCTTGGTTGTCCTCGACGTACGAGCGCATCCGCTCCTCGTAGGCTGCGAACCCGGCCACGGGGTCCCAGTCGGCGGCGGCCAGCTCCCCGGCCAGCATGTAGGCGCCGACCAGGGCCAGCCCGGTGCCCGCGCCGGACATCGGCGACGCGCTGAACGCCGCGTCTCCGAGAAGCCCCACCCGCCCGGTGTGCCAGTGGTCCATGACCACCTGGGCGACCTGGTCGAGGTAGAAGTCGGGGGTGTCGTCCAGGTGCGCGAGGATGCGCGCCGTCTCCCAGCCGAAGCCGGCCATCTGCTCGCGCAGCAGCTGCTTCTGGGCTTCGACGTCGCGGTAGTCGATGTCGAAGTCGGGTGCGGGGAAGGAGAGCATGGCGATCGCCCGGGTGGCGTCCGGGACGGGTCGCAGGCCTGCGGAGCGCCCCGCCTCCTGGTGGTCGATCATCCAGCCGTCCAGTCCGAACTCGTTGGGCACGGTGTAGAAGGCCAGCACGAGTCCGAGGTGGCGGATGAACTGCTCGCGCGGCCCGAAGACCATCGCCCGCAGCGCCGAGTGCAGCCCGTCGGCGCCGATCACCAGGTCGAAGCGCCGCCGATCGCCGCCGGCGAAGGTGACGTCGACCCCGTCCGCGTCCTGGGTGAGCTCGGCGATGCGGTCGCCGAAGACGTACTCGACACCGTCGCGGGTGTCGTCGTACAGCACCTGGGACAGGTCTCCGCGCAGGACCTCGATCTCCGAGATGTACCCGTCGCCGTCGTGCTCGTCGGCGCGGAACGTCTCGAGCACCTTCCCGTCCGCGTCCACCGTGTACGCGCCGGCGGTGTCGGTGCAGGCCGCGCGCACCTCGGCATCGAGGCCCATCCGCCGGATGACCTCCTTGGCCACCCCGCGCGCATCCACGGCCTGACCACCCGGACGCAGCCCGGGTGCTTGCTCCACCACGGTCACCTCGGCGCCCCGTCGGTGCAGCCAGTGGGCCAACGCGGGACCCGCGATGCTCGCTCCCGTCACCAACACCCTGATGTCGCTCATCGTGCTCCCTGTTCGTCCGTCGACTGATGCGTGTCTGACCTCGAGTTCGGCCGCTTCTCATCGGTCCACGAACGGTCGACCACTGGTACGACATCCGCCGACGTGACGACGCCACGACCACGTGCCGCGCGGTCGCTCGGAGACGCAAGGACTTCTGCAGTCCGAGTGCGGCCATGGTGGGGCTGTGCCGGCAACGGCATGGTCGGCGAGGACCAACGCGCGGATCGCATTCGTCTGGTGCATGCGAATCGCGCGCCAGGCATCTGAGCCGGACTCGAACCGGCCGCACTCATTTCGGCTGCGGACGTTCAGGGAACGTCGCCGTTCTCGATGTTGTCGACGGCGATGGCACCGCCGAGGAGGGAACACCTGCCGTTCAGGCGGGTCCGCTCTCGACGTGGTGTGCCACATCTGTGCACAAACGGCCTGGTGAGGGCGGTGGTGAGTGCTCACCAGCCGGGGCACACCCATCCGCACCCCTGCGCAAAGAATCGGGTAGGCCCTGTCGGGCTCGAACCGACGACCAGCGGATAAAAAGCCAGTTCTGAGCGCACTGGTGAGTTAGCGAGATAGCACCTGACGTGGGCAAACGTTGTCGACGACTGTCGTCTGTTGCCTTCGAATCCGAGTCTTGCGTGCCACACGTGTGCCACAACCGGATCCCGAAACAGGTCAAGTTCTTCCGGACGAGGTGGCCGTCGAGGCCATCGACCGCCACGGCAAGAGGTTGACCACCGGCAGGTTCGGTTCCAGCACCCGCGACTACAAGGCGATGCTGGGTACGTCCGCCAGCAGTGGCCACACCGCCGGCATGCAATCCTGACCATCCGGAGGGCGCAGGTGCGTCAAGACGAAGCGCGCGCTGCAGCCGCGACACCTGGCTGGGACTCAGAGAGGCATCGTGCTTTCTCTGACCACGAGGCTCGGCCGGAGCAAGACCTGCTCGGCCTTGGCGTCTGGGGTCTTGAGCAGCTCGAGGAGTAGGCGCACGGTGTGTCGTGCGGCCAGATCCAGTGGTTGGGAGAGGCTGGTCAACCCCGGGGTGACGACGCGTGCGCCAATGCTGTCGTCGAATCCCACAACGGCGACGTCACGGCCCGGGGCAAGTCCCCGCTCGCGGCAGGCGTGCAGTGCTCCGATTGCCACGGTGTCGCTCACGCACGCGAACGCGGTGGGTGGCGTCTTCCTGTCGAGGAGGCGACCGGCCAGCTCCCTGCCGGTACCTATCTCGTCGGATCCGCGGACCACGAGATCACGGGTCGCGAACCCATGTGAGCTCATGGCGCGGCGCCAGCCGGACTCCCGGTCCTCCCCGAGGCCGCTGGACGTGTCCCAGCCCAGGTAGGCGATGCGCCGGTGACCGCGCTCGGCGAGATGGTCGACGGCCTGCTCCACGCCGGCGGCGCCGTCGACGTCGACCCACCAGGTGTTCGACATGGCACTTCCCCAGGGGCGGCCGAAGGCGACGAAGGGAACGCCTCGTTCGAGGAGGAAGGAGACACGAGAGTCGTTGCTCTGGGTGTTGGTGATCACGAAGCAATCGACGGTGTTCGTGCTGAAGATCTCCTGGACGACCTGGATCTCTTCCTCGTCCGTGGCGGCCGCGTGGCAGAAGACGGCGTGATCGGCCTGGCGTGCCGCCAGCGAGAGCTCGTAGAGGTAGCTGGCGAGCACCCCGCCGGACTGGGACCGATGATCGGTCGGGAAAAGCCGATAGCCCAGGGCTCGCGGAGACTGCGTACGCAGGGAACGCGCGGCCTGGTTGCGTCGATAGCCCAGCTCGTCGACCGCCTTGAGGACCCGGCGCACGGTCGCTGGGCTGAGACGGTCCGGGGAGTTCAACGCGTAGTGAACGGTCTGCTTGGAGACTCCGACCCGCGCGGCCACCATGGCCATGGTCGGGCGTGCCGATCCAGCCTGCTCATCAGCCGCCGGCCTGCGGCCGCGCCGCCGAGCCGACGGTTGATCGGTAAAACTCACTGCTTCAGTCTGGTGGGCGCTGCACCCCACGTCAAGAACGCTGGACCTACCCTCGCGCATCAGTTCGCACGACTGGAGGAGGGACTGCAGTCGAGCAGTCGTCCCGGACGTCGCGGCATGTCTCGCACCTGTGGCACAGCCTTCTGTTGACCGAGTTTGAGAAGTTGATGGGCGGACTCGGCCGGCCGAACCCGGTCGTTGCTCGAGCGCTGCCCACGCGACTCTTTGCGGTGAGATGAACCGCGGACCCCTCTTGACGGAGTGTGATCGCCGCCACTACCGTCCCGTTTTATCGGTAAACCTAACGCATGCGGCGTCGACAGGCTCGAGCAGGCGCCAGATGCGCCGACACGACCAAGGGCTGCGCTCCGGTCACATGCGGCCAGCAGAAGGGACGACCATGTTCAGTCACAACAAGGTGAGCAACGAGGCGACCGCCACAACAGCTCTGGGCCGCCGCGGCCTTCTCAAGGCGGGAATGTTCGCCGGGCTCGGTCTGGCCGCCGCACCGGCGCTCGCAGCCTGCGGCGGCGCATCAGGCGGTGGACCTGCGTTGACGTGGGCGGGTTGGGACGGTCCACCCGCATCGGATCGGTTCCGTGAGTTCTCCGAGAAGATGACAGACAAGCTCGGAGTGAAGGTCACCTACCAACAGGTGGTGGGGGACTACCTCTCCAAGCTGCTCTCGCAGCTGTCTGCCGGCGCTGCTCCGGCCGCGTTCTATGTCGGCGACATCTACATGGCCAAGCTGATCGAGACAAAGCAGGTGCTCGACCTCACCGAGTACCTCAACAGTGACAGCGCTGCGGTCAAGGTCGACGACTTCTACCCCGGGCTCTACGAGTGGTGCCGGCCCGCCGATGGCGCCCCCGGGTTGTTCGGCCTCCCGGTCGACTGCAACCCGGCCGTGCTCTGGTTCAACAAGGACCTCCTGGCCGAGGCAGGTGTCAGCAGCGACCCGATCAGCCAGTTCGAGGCGGGCACCTGGACCCAGGACGCGCTGACCGACGTGCTGGACAAGGTCCGCGGTACAGGGAAGAAGGGCCTGTTGGTCGGCGGCGGCTGGTACGACTGGTTCGGTTGGATCACCACCTTCGGCGGGACGATGTTCGACGAGTCCGGCCAGGCGGTGTTCGACTCCGACCCCAAGGCGCTGGAGGCGGTGGGGTGGCTGCTCGAGCAGCTCGAGTCGGGGAACATGACCTACACCGGCTCGCTACCCCAGGGGCAGAGCGGTGACGTGTTGTTCTACGCCGGCGAGCTGGCCACCATCGCCACCGGCCGTGTGATCCTGCCGAACGTCAAGAAGCTCGAGTTCGGCTACGACATCGCCCCGTTCCCCTCCCTGTCCGGGAAGGACATCATGCCGGTGCCGGTCAACACGGCAGCGCTCTCGGTCAACGCCAATCACAAGAACCAGGCCAAGGCGCTGGAGTTCCTCGGCAACTACGTGAACGCAGATGGGCAGAAGTTCCGCCTCGCCGACGGGGGCAACGCGGTGCCGTCGGTCAAGGGCCTGGACGAGATCGTCACCGAGGACAACGAGCCGGAGCACGGCAAGCTGTTCAACGACGTGGCCGCCGGCGGGTACGCCGTGCCCCCAGCGATCGCGAGCAACCCGACGGTCCTCACCGAGCTCCCCCTGCTGGTGGACAAGATGTTCAAGGCGGGCAACGAGACGCCGCAGTCGTTCAGCGGCAAGGTGGTCCAGCTGATCAACGGCGGCTCCTGATGAGCGTGTTGACCAGCGGGTCCCGGACCCGGGCCCCGTCGGGGTCCGAGGTCCCGGATCTCGAAGCGAGGAGCCTGCGCCGGCGCCGGCGACGCGCCGACAACCTCGCGGCCTACCTGTTCCTAGCGCCCCAGCTGCTGGGCCTGGTCGTCTTCACGGTCGGGCCTCTGGTGTTCGCCCTGGTGCTGGCGTTCTACCACTGGGACGGGTTCGGCACCCGCTCCTTCGCCGGGTTGGCCAACTTCGTGGATGTGCTCTCCGACCCGCGCATCCGGCGATCGGCGGTGAACACCCTGTGGTTCACGGTGCTGCAGGTGCCGGGGCTGATGGTTTCCGGCTTCTGCTTCGCGGTGCTGATGCAGCGAGCCGGCAGGCTGACCTCGGTCTACCGGCTGGCGTTCTTCGCCCCGGTGATCACGTCCTCGGTGGCGGTCGCGGCGATCTGGCTCTGGCTGTTCAACCCCGACATCAGCCCGCTCAACCACGCGCTGAGCGCAGTCGGGCTACCTGCGCCGAACTGGCTGCAGGACGCCCGGTTCGTCATCCCCGCCTTCGCGATGGTCGGGATCTGGCAGGGCCTGGGCTACCAGCTGGTGATGTTCATGGCCGGGCTGCAGAGCATCGACCGCTCGATGCTGGAGGCCGCCCAGCTGGACGGCTGCTCGGAGTCGCAGAAGCTCCGGCACGTCACGATCCCGCTGCTGTCGCCGACCATCCTGTTCCTGTCGATCACCTCGATCATCGGCTCGTTCCAGGTGTTCGACTACATCTACGTCTTCTTCGGCAGCACGGCTCCGGACGCGTCCCGCACGATCGTCTACGAAGTCGTCCAGCTCGCCTTCCAGGAGTTCGACTTCGGGCAGGCATCGGCTCTCGCCGTCCTCCTGTTCCTGGCCCTGTTGGGGGTCACCGGCTGCCAGCTGGCAGCCCAGAAGAGATGGGTCCACTACACAGAATGAGCGCCTTCCCCGACACCATCCGCAGCGCAGGCACCACGTCCAAAGCCCCGTCCGGCTCCGCTCGGTCCGGACCTCGCAGGGTGCTGCTGCACGCGGTCCTCCTCATCGGCGCCATCGCCATGGCGCTGCCGTTCGCCTGGATGCTGTTCTCCTCGTTCAAACCCCTCGGGGAGATCTTCATCCAGCCGCCCAAGCTGCTCCCCCAGGACTGGAACGTGCAGGGCTACCGCACCGCGCTCGGTGGCGCCGACTTCGTCCGCGGGTTCTGGAACAGCACCTACATCGCCGTGACCGTCACGGTCGTCTCCCTGCTCACCTCGGCGATGGCGGCCTACGCGTTCGCGCGGATCGAGTTCCGCGGCCGCAATGCGCTGTTCATGGTCTTCCTGGCCACCATGATGATCCCCGGCCAGCTCACGATCATCCCGCTGTACATCATCATGGGCTGGCTGGGCTGGGTGGACACCCACGCCGCGCTCATCGTGCCGCCGGCACTGTTCAACGCCTTCGGTGTCTTCCTGCTCCGGCAGTACGTCAGGGGCATCCCCGTGGAGCTGGAGGAAGCCGCTCAGCTCGACGGCGCCAGCCGGGTACGCACGTTCGTGACGATCATCCTGCCGCTGCTGCGCACCCCGCTGACGGCGCTGGGGATCTTCACCTTCCTCGGTCAGTGGAACAACTTCTTCACCCCGCTGATCTTCCTCAACAGCTCCGACAAGTTCACGCTGCCGTTGCTGGTCAACCAGTTCAAGGGTCAGTTCACCAGCGACTGGCCCGCGCTGATGGCCGCCACGACCTTGTTGGCGGCACCGATGCTGATCCTGTTCGCGATCGCGCAACGCCAGATCGTCGACGGCATCGCGCTGTCCGGCTCCAAGTCCTGAGTCGCTCCCGAACCACTCCTGAACGACGGAGAGCCCCAGGTGAATCCGGGTCGAGGCCCAACCCGAGGCGCGTCACGGCCCTGCACGAGACCCATTCGAGAAAGGAACGCATGACCCCCCACGGAGACCGCTCCGAACGGCACCACCCCACCCACCACCCCACCGGCACGGGGTCCCAGCCGGACCCCGGCTGGACGCTCAGCACCACCCAGGCCACCGACGACTATGCGCCCACGTTCCTCGGCAACGGCTACTTCGGTGGCCGGATCCCCGCAGCGGGGACGGGGCATGCGACGGAGCCGATCGAGACCCAGGCACTGCTGGCCGGCTTCTTCGCCCAGCACGGACCGGTCGAGAAGCTCGCGGCCATCCCGAGCTGGTCCACGCTGGCGTTCTCCGACGAGTCGGGTACCTACGGGCGGTTGCCGCATCCGGCGCCAGCAGGCGAGCAGGACGAGGGCCCGCAGGGATCGGTGAGCCACTACCGGCAGACACTCGACCTGCGGGCCGGACTGCTGACCACCCACGCGACGTGGACCTCGCCGGCCGGGCACCGCACCGATCTCAGTTATCAGGTCCTGGTCCACCAAGCGCGGCAACGAGTGGCCGCGGTCCAGCTCACTTTCACCCCACAGTGGAGTGGTAGCGCGCGCGTCAGCGGGATCTTCGACGGCGCTGGCGCACGGCTGACCCAGCAGTCGGCAAAGGGCTACGACGGTGAGGCGGCCGAGTCGCACCTGACGGTCACCACGCTGGGCACCAGCATCACCGCAGCACTCGCGTCACGACTCGAGCTGCCCGGCGGGGTGGTGGCACAGGCAGACGAGTTCGAGACCGACCAGCTCCAGTCGGCTGGTGTGCAGGCAACCTTCGAGGTCAAGGCCGGAACGACCTACACGGTCACCAAGTACGTCGGGGTAGCCAGTTCCCAGGACGCCGACGACCCGTTGTCGGCTGCTCGAGCCGCAGCGGCGGCCGCGGCGCGCATCGGGTACGGCGACCTGCTGGCCGAGCACGAGGCGGCATGGGCCGACCTGTGGCGCGCCGACATCGAGGTCCTGGGAGATCCCGAGCTGCAGCTGCAGGTTCGCGCGAGCATGTTCTACCTGCTGGAGAGCACTCGTGCCGGGGTGGCCTGGAGCCTGTCCCCGTGTGGCCTGTCCGGCGACGGCTACAACGGGCACGTCTTCTGGGACACCGAGACGTGGATGTATCCGGCGTTGCTGGCCCAGCACCCGGGCATCGCGGCAGGTGCGAACACCTACCGCCAACAGCGCCTGGCGGCCGCCCGGGAGTACGCGGCCCGGACCGGGTTCGGGGGTGCGAGGTTCCCTTGGGAGAGCGCCCTGCGCGGAGACGAGCAGACCCCACCCGGCTGGCAGATGGGCGACCTCGAGCACCACATCACCGCCGACGTCGCCCTCGCCCACTGGCAGTACTACCTCGCCACCGGCGATCGCGCCTGGCTCGCCGAGGCGGCCTGGCCGGTGCTGAAGGGCGCCGCGGAGTTCTGGATCAGCTCCGCAGTCGCCGACGACGCCGGCGGCTACGTCATCAACAAGGTGATGGGTCCGGACGAGTACAACTTCCCGGTCGACAACAGCGCCTACACGAACGTCGCCGCCGCGGAGACTCTGCGGATCGCTACCAAGGCGGCGGAGCTGATCGGGGTGGCAGCGGACCCGAGCTGGAGCCGGGTCGCCGATGGTCTGCGGGTGCCGTTCGACGAGGAGCTGGGCATCCATCTGCAGTACGACGGCTACGACGGGGTGACCATCAAGCAGGCCGACGTGGTGATGCTGCAGTTTCCGTGGGAGCACCCCATGCCCGCCGAGGTCGCGCGGAACAACTTGGACTACTACGTGCCGCGCACCGACCCGGACGGACCGTCCATGACCGACTCCATCCACTCCATCGCACATGCCGCGCTGGGCACCCCCGGGTCCGCGGCGTACGACTTCATGCGGCGCAGCGTGGACCCGTTTGTGCGCGGACCCTTCAACCAGTTCGCAGAGCGGCGTCACGGCGGCGCGTTCACCTTCATCACCGGACACGGCGGCTTCCTGCAGGTGTTCCTGTACGGCTTCAGCGGGATGCGCTGGCGTGAAGACCGCGTCCGGCTGGACCCGAGCCTTCCGCCCCAGCTGGCCGGCATCACCCTGCGCCGGATCTCGTGGCAGGGGCGGGAGTTCGACGTCGCGATCGGCCCGGAGCACACCACGATCACCCTGACCGGGGGCGCGCCGATGACAGTCGAGGTCGCAGGTGCGACACAGACCGTCCATCACGACGCACCGCTGGCCGTGCCGACCCGACGACCTGGTCAGCTCCCCACCGGCGACCTCGCTGCGGGTGCCGGTAACCCGACGATCTCGCGCAGTTCCACCACCCCAATTGAGGTGCCGTGAACGTGCACGCGGAGGACCTGACCACGACCACGCCGCCCTACCGGGACGCCTCGCGACCACTAGAGGAACGCCTCGAGGACCTGATCTCCCGGATGACCCTGTCGGAGAAGGTCGGACAGATGCTGCAGCTGGACGCCCGCGGTGACCTGGAAGACGTGGTGGCCACGAAGCTGGCCGGATCGATCCTGCAT
>Ga0075368_10000073_pt1 | contig 23993 bp, 24 predicted proteins | sample EndMethybrTD3033_FD_71518 | JGI IMG/M metagenome (GOLD analysis project Ga0075368, IMG submission 71518) | Populus endosphere microbial communities from Tennessee, USA - Endosphere MetaG P. TD hybrid TD303-3 | ecosystem: Host-associated > Plants > Roots > Endosphere | place: USA: Tennessee... | reverse complement strand
CGTAATAACGTTTTTGGCGAGGGCTACTGTTTTGCGGCGCGTTTGCGCTGGTTGGGGTCAAGCAGGCGCTTACGGAGACGGAGCGACTTAGGCGTTACCTCAAGAAGCTCGTCGTCTTCGATGAAGTCGATACATTGCTCGAGCGAAAGCTCGGTGAATGGCGTCAGTTGGACGGTGCCGTCACTACTGCTACTACGCATGTTAGTGAGGTGCTTGGTCTTGCAAACGTTGATTTCAAGATCATCGTGGCGATTGTACGTACCAACGATCATACCTGGATACACTGTCGTGCCAGGACCAACGAACAGCTCGCCACGTGACTCGGCCATTTCAAGCGCGTACGGCGTCGTGACGCCTGGATCGGTCGCGACCAATGCGCCGTTACGGGTTTTTGGCAGCTTGGAGCCAAGCGGTTCGTAGCCATGCGGCAACGTGTTCATGATAACCGTACCCTTCGTCGCGGTAAGCAGAAGGTTACGAAGGCCAATAAGCGCACGCGTTGGCAGGATGTATTCGATTCGTGCCGTGCCGCTGCTGGTTTGCTCCTGCTTCACAAGTACCGCACGACGAGCGCCAAGCTCTTGGCTTACCGCACCGACAAATTCCGGAGCGACCTCGACGAGCAGTTCTTCGACAGGCTCCTTCGTGACGCCATCTTCTACGACCGTGACTACTTGTGGTCGGCCAACTTCGAATTCAAAGCCTTCGCGGCGCATCGTTTCGATCAATACGGAAAGATGCAGCTCGCCACGGCCACTGACAGTGAAGCCAATGCCGTTTTCCTCGACCCGCAGGCTGACGTTGGTCTCTAGCTCGCGCTTCAAGCGGTCGCCAATTTGACGGCTAGTGTTAAATTCACCCTCTTTTCCCTTCATCGGGCTGGTGTTCGGGCCAAGATACATGCTAAGCGTTGGCGCTTCGATATCAATGACCGGCAGGGCTTCGGGCGTTTCTTTATCAGCGATAGTCTCGCCGATGTGCGCGTCGGCAATACCGGTAAGCGCGACGATGTCGCCAGCACCGGCTTCGGTAATTTCTTCGCGGTTAAGGCCACGGTAGCCAAAAATACGATCGATTTTGCTGTTGATTACCGTGCCATCACGCTTGATAAGCGCGACAGGCAGTGCTTTTTTTACGCTGCCGCGAGTAATACGACCGATGGCGTACTTACCAAGGAAAGAATCGTATTGGAGCGAGGTAACGAGTAGCTGCAATGGTTTTTCGAGTTCGACGGTCGGCGCAGGAATGTCGCTGATAATCGCTTCGAAGATAGGCGTAAGGTCAGCGTGCTCGGATGGGTTTTCAGGGACGCTCGTCCACGCCTTGCCTTCACGGCCAATAGCAAAGTAAACCGGGTAGTGCAGCTGGCTGTCATCGACGGCAAGTTCCAAAAAGAGGTCGGAAACTTCGTCTTCTACTTCTGCGATACGGCGAGACGGCTTGTCAATCTTGTTGATGACGACGACCGGCTTCAAGCCCAGCTCTAGCGCCTTTGAAAGCACGAACTTCGTTTGTGGCATCGGGCCTTCCTGGGCGTCGACGATCAAAAGGACGCCGTCGGCCATGTTGAGAGTACGCTCAACTTCACCGGAAAAATCGGCGTGACCAGGGGTGTCGATAATGTTGATCTTGTAGTCACCGTGATAGATAGAGGTTTGCTTGGCGGTAATGGTGATGCCCCGCTCGTGCTCTTGGTCGCCGCTGTCCATGATCAGCTGCTGGCTCATTTCGGCTTGGTTGTCACGGAAGGTGTTGCTCTGCTTCAAGAGCCCATCAACCAGCGTCGTCTTTCCGTGGTCGACGTGCGCAATGATGGCGATGTTGCGGATGAATTTGTGGTCTATCATAAAATAATGCCCCTAACGGGGACAGTTCCTTTCTATTATTGTAACACAGATTGAGGGAAATTAAAAGAGCTTACGCCTCTGACGGCCGAAGGATCACGCCAAGCATCGCCTTCAGTTGGTCTCGCTGCTCCCCGCTAAGACGGCTCAGCTCGGGAAGTTCGTAAGCGGCGATGGCCTCAAGAAGCGTCGCGCGGAGCGATTCACCCGTTTCGGTCAGCGTAATCATCTTTACTCGACGATCTTTCGGGTTTTCTTCGCGCTTGATATAGCCCTGCAACAGCAAACGGTCCACGATACCCGTGACGTTCGACGCATCGCACAGCAAAAGATTCGACAACATGTTCATAGGAATAGGCTCGCCCGGGTTCATTACCCCAAGGCTATGCAGCTGCACGACGGTCAGGTCGTGCTTTTCGGCTAATTTCATAAGCCCATGCTTGGAACGGAAGGCCACCTGTAGCAGCATCCAGTACAAATTATCACGCAATGGGTCGTCGTTCATAAGGGTCATTTTAACGTATTTAATATTTTTTTGCAAATTACTTGACTATATCAACTATATGGATTTATGATAGTTTACGTATTCAAGTAAATTAACGAAAGGAACTTCATGAATCAACGATCTCGTATGATCGTCCTTGGGCTTTTGGCACTGGCGCAGTTTATGGTCGTCCTCGATACGTCGGTGGCGAACGTGGCACTACCCGCCATCCAAAAGACGCTCGGATTCGACCCAAGCACACTGCAATGGGTCATTACCGCCTACGCGCTCACCTTTGGTGGCACGCTACTGCTCGGAGGCCGCGCCGCTGACTTGTTCGGCCGCCGCCGCGTACTCCTGACAGGCATCGTCGGCTTTACCATCACGTCACTCCTCATTGGACTGGCACAAAATCCGACGGAGCTGATCGTGCTACGCGCCCTTCAGGGCATGACCGCCGCCTTTATGTCGCCAAGCGCGCTATCCATCGTGCTCACGACCTTCCGCGAAGGCAAAGCGCGCAACATGGCGCTTGGCGTTTGGACTGCCGTAGCTGCCGGCGGTGCCGCTGCCGGGCTGGTAATCGGCGGGCTTCTCACCGAGTACCTTAACTGGCGCTGGAACTTCTTTATAAACGTGCCCGTCGGTATTCTTGCCGTCATCGGTATTTCAAAGTTCGTGCCACGCCACGCATCAACCGCTACGCACCGTCATCTCGACCTTCGCGGAGCAGCGCTCGTCACCAGCGGCCTGATGACACTCGTGTATGGGCTTACCGAAGCCTCGAGCTGGGGCTGGCTGAGCGGCCAAACGTTCGGATTCCTAGGAGTCAGCGCCGCTCTTTTGGCAGCGTTCATCTGGAATGAATCGCGCGCGCCTCATCCGTTAATGCCACTGTCTATCTTTAGGATTCGCAACGTCGCAGGCGCCAATGCCATGATGACGCCCGTAATGGCCAGTATGCTCGGCATGTTCTTCCTGTTGTCACTCTACATCCAGGCAGTCATGCAGTACACGCCGGTCGAAACAGGCATCGCATTCCTTCCTTTCCCGGTGACATTGGCAATCATTTCCAACACGGTACCCCGGCTGATTCCTAAGTTCGGCTACAAGCGGTTCTTGATGGCCGGCACCCTTTTCCTTGCCGCTGGCCTTCTATGGCTAAGCCAATTGTCGCTCGGCAGCAGCTACTGGATTGGGATTTTGCCAGCTATCATCTTGATGGCAGCAGGTATGGGTATGAGTTTCATTACCATCAATATCGCGGCTACTTCCGGCGTGCCAGCCAACGAGGCGGGCCTTGCCTCAGGCATGCTTAATACCTCGCAGCAAATGGGCGGAGCCCTAGGCCTTGCTATCTTGTCTGGCGTGGCCACCTCGGTAGCTGCTGGGTCGGCCCATCTTGGACCGGTCAGTGCGCTGCTTAACGGTGACAAAAGCGCCTTTCTGGCGGCAAGTATTTTTGCCGGTCTCGCCTTCCTGATTGCCGTGTTCGTCATTCGCGAAGACAAAAAGCCGGCACAAAAACTTGAAACAAACCCCATAGCGACCCACTAACCTATAAAAAAGAGCCGGCGTTCCAGCTGGCTCTTTTTTTATTTTGCCGACGCGAGATATTCTTGCCAGAACTGCTTGTAGTAGGGCGAGATCAATCCTGCCACCTCTTTTGCGTCCGCATGCTGATAACTCGTAATCTCGTCGCCTTTTGTTTGTTGCAGCGCCAGCTCGATCGTTTCGGAAATCCGTCGGGTATACTCATGAATATAAAACGGTTTTACCAGCAGCACACGCCCCTGATTCGAGCGGATAATCGCACAGTACCTACCCCAAAAGAATGATCGGCAGGTAGTTAGTACGTGTCCAGCCAGCAAGACCTGCTCCGGTCGCAGGGTCGAACGATGCTGGAAATGATGCCAGCGGGCTGAAATAAGCGCTCCGAACGCTCGCGCTGTTCAGTATAACCCCGTTGATAGGACCGCCCTCTATCATGAAAGCGCATTCGGGCGAGGTTGGCGAATAGTTGTTCGTTACGAGCACGCGGACGAATCGCCCCGTTGCCTGCGCCGCAACAGGCGTAGTAAGCACGATTTCCGAAAGCCCCGCGACGAGGAATGCCGAGCCGCTCGTAGCCTGTCCTAGAAGCGTTTGCCCATCATCAGAATATACGGCAAACCCCGCGAACGTCGCCGTCCCCGCCGCTGCCGCGCTAATAAAAATTCCCACCTTTTGGATGGCTTTATGTGCCGGCACCCATACCCGCACTTGCCACCCCGTAAACCAGCTCGTTCCCTTGGCGACATCGGGCGAAGCACTGGCCGCATGAAACCCGTACCCCTCTTCTAGTGGATATGGATTATATGCGGGCGCCGACCATTCAAGACCACCGGAGGCCACGGATTTTTTTACGAGGACATCGCCATCACTGCCACCGCTTACCGACAATTTGCTATCGGTCACCGTACTGTCGGCGATTACCGAGCCGTTAACGGCACCAGGACTAAGGCTACCGTCCGCGGCGTGCGACTGCAGCAAGAAGTCGTTAAGAAGCTGGCCCCACTGACCCTCATCACTTCCCGGTATAGGCAGTCGTGCCACTTTGTTTTACCTCTATTACGCTATTATCAGCATACACATAATCCGCCTATGCTTCAATATCATAAATAGCGAGAAATCAGCGCTTTCTTGCTGCCTACCAACTGGGCAGGCGTTCCCTCGAACATGATCTGGCCGCCTTTGTCTCCGCCCTCTGGCCCTAAGTCGATAATCCAATCTGCTTGACGGATAACCTCCAGGTTGTGTTCGATCGTAATGACCGTATTGCCCTCGTTTACCAAACGGTCGATCAGCGCATGCAGCCGTGTAATATCGGATACATGAAGCCCCGTCGTTGGCTCGTCGAGCACATACACGCTTCCCTTTTTGTGCAACTCGCTCGCCAGTTTTATGCGCTGACACTCTCCACCCGACAGCGTGCTGAGCGGCTGGCCAAGCGTCAAGTACTCTAGGCCGACATCGTTGAGGGCCTGCAGTTTCTTGGCGATCTCTGGCAGGTCGAAGAATTCATTTGCTTCGGCCATCGTCAGTTCTAGCACTTCGGTAATCGACTTGCCATTGTATTTATACGTAAGTACCTCATCCTTGAAACGCTTGCCATTACATACGCCACAAATCGTTTTTGCGTCATCAAGAAAACCAAGATCGGTCGTGAGGAAGCCTGCGCCCTTGCAGTTGTCACACGCGCCTTTGGAATTAAAACTAAACAAGCCTGCGTCAACCTTGTTGGCGTTCGCGAACGCTTTACGGATGACATCCATGACGCCCACATAGGTTGCCGGATTGGAACGGCTAGAGGCACCGACCGCTGATTGATCGACGACGATCGCATCGGGGTGCTGCTTCAGGAATACATGGTTGATGAGCGAGCTTTTACCCGAACCGGCAACACCCGTAATAACCGTGAATATCCCCGTTGGGATGTCGACGTTCACATGTTGCAGGTTGTTCACATGCGCGTCCACGATACTTAGCTTGCCGTTGCCTTTACGAAATTCCGTCTTCATTGGCGCTTGGTCTTTTAGGTGCGTGCCGGTAAGCGTTTTTGACTTCAAGAGTCCTGCGTAGTCACCCTCGAACACGACTTGCCCGCCCTTAGTACCAGCAAGCGGCCCTACGTCGACGATATGGTCGGCGGCCTGAATGACGTCGGGGTCATGCTCGACGACTATCACCGTATTGCCTTGGTCGCGAAGTTTTGCCAAGAGCTCGTTCAACCGGTGAACGTCGCGCGGGTGCAGGCCGACGCTCGGCTCGTCAAAGATATACATTACATCGACCAGGCTGCCATTAAGATGCTTGACCATCTTGACTCGCTGCGACTCGCCACCAGACAGCGTATCGGTCATGCGATCGAGGCTAAGATACCCGAGGCCGATGTCGACGAGGTTCGACAGCCGCTCACGAAGTGTGCGCACAAGCGCATGGTTTTCGCTTGAGTCGAGCCTTTTTACCACTTCGATAAGCTTATCGACCTGCATGCTGCTCAGTTCGGCGATGTTATACCCCTCTATCTTGCAGGCGAGCGCTTTTTGGTTGATCCGGGCGCCATGACACAGTTCGCACGGCCCCATGGTGATGAATGGGGCGACGCTTTTTTGCGTGCGCTCCGACATGGTTTTCAGGTCGTTCTTTATATATTTGCGTACGAACTTGTCTACCACTCCCTCGAACTTGAGACTGACGCCTTCGATGGCATTGGTTTTGATTGGCTTGGAGTGGTACAGGTCATCGAGCTCCTGTTGGCTGAAGTCTTTCAGTTTCTTATCGTTGTCAAAGAGCTGCGAAGCCTGGACGATTTTTAAGTACCAGCCGTCAAGCCCGTAGTCGGGCAGCTTGATCGCTCCTTCGTTGATCGACTTGCTCATATCGAACGCCGCATCCATGTCGAGGCTCAGCTTTTGCCCCATGCCATCACAGTTGGGACACATGCCCATAGGGTCGTTGAACGAAAACATGTTCGCATACCCCACGTAGGGTTTGCCAAAACGCGAGAACATCAAGCGCAGCGCCGTTGCGATATCCGTCACTGTACCGACCGTCGAATGCGAGCCACCGCCAAGCGGCTTTTGGTCGACGATGACTGCCATGCTAAGGTTCTTGATCTCGTCGGCTTCAGGCTGAGTAATGCGAGGTAGGAAGTTACGCACGAACATGCTGAAGTTCTCGTTCAGCAAGCGTTGGGCTTCGGCCGCGACCGTATCAAATACCAGCGACGACTTACCCGAGCCGGAGACACCGGTAAAAATAGTTATCTTACGTTTTGGAATCTTGAGGCTGACATCCTTGAGATTGTTCTCGCGGGCGCCCCGAATTTCAATATATTCTTGCATGCGTTCTCCTTGTATCTATAGTAACAAACACTTGTCCGCCAAAGTGCGTACGAAAAGGTATTTTGCAATTAAATATTTATATGTATAATTATGTACAGCTGGACCTAGCGAACGACCCTCGTTAGGTCTGGCGCCAAGAATGCTCTCGTGTGCTATCATTAGCAGTATGAAGCGTGTGATTCTTTTTTGTCTTGGCATAGCACTCCTTGTAGCAGCGGTGGGATACGGCTCGGTTGTTTTTTATGGCCAACTAAACTCTACTTCGGCGGCCATAGACCCATGCCATCATAAAGGCGCGAATCATATAGTCACCATCGAGGACGGCAAAGTCGCACCGTCACACACAACCGGCCAACTCTGCGACACCTTGACCATCAAAAACACGGATGACGTTCTGCGCTTCATTGCGTTCGGTCGTCACGACGAGCATCAACCGTACGACGGCGTTGGCGAGAAAAACCTCAGCCAAGACCAAAGTTTTACTATCACCATGAACGAAGCTGGAAACTATAAGTTCCACGACCATCTGCACGATGAGGTCGCCGGGACATTTACCGTGCAAAAGGAGAATCATTAAATGAGCACCATCGACATACTTTATTGGGTCATAAGCTTAGTCTTTGCAGCCTCCCTGGCAACAATTATCCTCAAGCGGGTCTCGATAGGCCTGGCGCTCTTTGCTCTTGGCTGGGTTTTCATGACCGTCAGGGACTTTTTCATACCCAGCGAAACGTTCGACTTTTTGCTACATGTCGCCCTCGCTATCGTGTTCTTCGTTCAGGCAGGCGTGGCGTACCGCAAATCGCTAAAAACCAAAAATGCGCGACGGTAAGCGACAGTCTTTCCAACATAAAACACTCCGCGACATAGCGGAGTGTTTTATACCAAGCGCGTTAGAGAGCCTGGAAATCATATCTTGGTGGAGCATATCGGATTCGAACCGATGACCTCTTCCATGCCATGGAAGCGCGCTAGCCAACTGCGCCAATGCCCCGAACATGGCCTAGTATAGCAAAAATCCGCCAGTGTTACCAGGGGCGGATTCTCTAGGCTGCTACGCGCCCACCCTGGGGCACGGTCACGTTTTAGCTGATGTTTGTTTTACTATACGCTCGGGGTACCCCGTTGTAGCGTACCAGCTTGGCTATTATTATGCTCCCACATGCGCGCAAATACAAGCTTATGCTAGCAATGGTACGGAGATTATGCTTAAATAATCAATGTTCAGAAGCATACGCGACGCTGAAGATGATATCCTCACAGGTACTCTTTCTTGCAAACGTTCGCACTATGGTCGATCTGACGACGATACAAGTAACGAGAAAAGAGTACCAAAGTACATGGCACAGCAAAACCTATTCATCGGTAGCCTTGCTTACAGCACTACTGATGACAGCCTAAAGGCTCATTTTGAGCAAATCGGCGAAGTTGCAAGCGCACGCGTCATCACCGACCGTGACACTGGCCGCTCTAAAGGTTTCGGATTCGTTGAATACACCGACGAAGCCAACAACCAAAAAGCCGTAGATCAACTCGACGGCAAAGAGCTTGACGGACGCACAATCAGCGTCGGTCTCGCCCGCCCTAAGGAAGACCGACCTCGTCGTGATTTCAACGGCGGCGGCAACAACGGCGGCAACAGCCGCGGTGGCAACGGTGGCGGATCATTCCGTCAGCGCAGCTGGTAATTCAGTAGCCCATTCAAATATCCCGTTCATACGAGCGGGATATTTTTTTGTTTTGAATAACGGCTCTTAGTGAAGTTGCGACTCGAACATCGTATAGTACTCGCCGCGTAGGGCCACCAGCTCTTTATGCGTGCCTTGTTCTACGACGCGACCGTCCTTAAGCATGTATATCACGTCGGATTTTTCGATAGTCGTCAAGCGATGGCTTATGGCAATCACCGTACGAGCCTTGTCCTCGAACAGGCGTTTGAAAATTCGTGATTCCGCCAAAGCATCGATAGCAGACGTTGGCTCGTCAAGAATGATGATGGGGCTATTCCGATAAAAGTTGCGAGCGAGCGCCAAGCGCTGCCACTGCCCGCCCGAAAGGTCGACGCCGTTCGTCCCATCGTTATGCTCCATCCACGTGCTTAAAAAACTATCGAGGCCCTTAGGCAATTTTTCGAGGAACGTCCGCGCCTCCGCCCGATCGATTGCGTCGTTCAGGCGCTTTTTGTCCAGCGGCGTGCTGACATCGCCAAAGTAGACATTATCGCGCGCGCTGGCAAATATATACGCCAGGTAGTTTTGCTGCAAGACGCCAAGCATGGTGTGCCACGAACTGACGCTATGATCGTCTAGCCGTACACCGTCAAGAAGCAGTTCTCCCTGGGTAGGGCGATACAAGCCGGTAAGGATTTTGATGAGCGTGGACTTGCCCGCGCCGTTTTCTCCGACGATCGCGATGTGTTGGCCTTTGCTGATAGAAATCGAGATGTCGTGCAACACGTCTTTGTTGGTTTGAGGATAACGGAAAGAGACGGATTTTAGCTCTACCAGTTCGGGCTGGGCAGCAAGCCGCTTGCCGTCACGCTGATGCAATGGCAGCTGCATGAACTCTTGGTAGTCGAACAAGTTCGCAAGGTCTTCGTCGAGCGTATTGAGTTGGCCGACGAACCCACCAGAACCGCTCAGCGCCCGCGAGACTACTTGCTGGACGTACAAGAACTGGCCGATCGGCTGCGCGTGGGCGATGATTTGCAGCGTCGTGTACACCAAGGCGATGACCTCTGCGGCAGCCTGCAGAGTATCGGCACCAAAACGCTTGAAAATGTATTGGCGTTCAAACTGGATACGCTCTTTTTCGTCGGCGTCACGCAGCTTCATCCGCAGGTCGAGCAGATATCGCGCCATGCCGTACAGACGCAGCTCGGCGATGTATTTCGGCTCGAACATCTGCCACTCGATCATGTTTTTTTGGCGGCGGGTTTCTACGTTGTTGTTCCAATGCTCTACCTGCTTACGCGACAACTTGAACTGGATGATAACGCTCGGTATGACGGCCGCGATCAGTATTACCCCCAACCACCAGCTCACGAACACTAATGCCACCAGCCCCGCGACCATGGTAATGAACTGCGTTACGAGCCCGGCCAGCCGATCGAACACGTATGCGAAAAAGTTAGCAAAGTTTTTTGCCTTGTCAAAAAGGTCTGCCGTGGTTTTGTCGTCGTAGCGCCAAAAATCAAGGCTAAGAAAATGCTCGTACATGCGATCGTTCATAGCCGCTTCGACCCGGTAGCGCGTCAACTCGTTGATGTACTGCTCGAAGCTACTCCACGCCGTCATCGCGACGCCAAGCGCCGCGGTAATGAGCACGAAAAGAAGCGCTTGTTGGCCCGCAGTCTCATCACCCGAATAAGCTTTGGCCAGCTCGGTTGTCGTTAGTGCCGCGAAATACGTCGTCACGATGGGCAGGACCGCCGTAACGATCGAGCCGATTACCTTTACTACCACCGCTAGTGGCGCCGCTTTGTACGTCAGCCGCGCGACACGCAAAATAGCAACCGTCCGCTCCCGCGAACTAAGCTTGCGTTTGTCTGTCTTTTTCTTTTTTGGCATCGTTTACAGTATAAAACTTTCTGTGAGTATTAGCGGGTGGTTAGGATTTCCCGGAGCGCGGCTATCGGTTTGATGACCTGATATACTTCGGCGTATTCCTCCGCGGTCAGCTCGGCACGCGTCCTGCCGCCATAGCCTTCGGGACAAAAAATTGGATCCCACCCAAAACCATCTTCGCCTTTCGGATGCTGCGGTACCTCGCCCGCAAGCCTTCCATGCACTAGCTCGAGTTGCTTGCCGTCGTAGTAGGCAAAGACGCACTCGCCGTATGCCGCGCGCGTAGAAAAACCGTCCAACATACGACAGAGTTTTTCTAACCCATCGTCAGACGAAAGAAAGAATTTTACGAATGGACCAGGCAGCCCATCGAGCGCTTCGAATCCTAGCGCCACATCTTCGACGAACACGGGGCGCTTCACCAGTTCGTACGCCTGCTTTGCCTTATGAGCAGCCACCTCGCCGACATTCGCGGCTTGGATTTCATCGAGGTCGAGCTTTACGTGTTCTAGCGGCATGCCCAGCAGGCGCGAAAGATGGTCGGCCTTGTGTTGGTTGCCTGTCACGAATACAGCGTTCATTCAAAGATTCCTAATGGCGAGTGTACCCACGCCCAGTGCAAGCCCAACCAATGGTCGAACAAGCCAAACATGTTAAGAAGCCAAAGCGTTACGAAAATCACGACGCCCATAAGCACGAGAATCAGTATGCGTACAGCTATGTTTTGCTGCTTGAGCCATTGCTGCCACTTAGCATATATACCCTTTGCGACGGCCAGTACCCGCCGCGCCCACTCGAATTCCGTCGCAAGGATAGCAAGGCCGGCAAAAACAATCAGCCACCCCGGACCAGGATACGGAATAGCAATGAGACCAAGAAGGACGACTGCCCCACCAGCGATCGCAACGCCAATTCGCTTCGACTGTTTTTTCACCTCTTGCATATGTATCTATCGTACCTGAGTTTCGCGTTTTTAGCGAGTCTTGCGCCGTAGCGTTAAGCCGCCAAGAAGCACCGCGACCACCATACATCCAATGACGACCCACAAATCTCGCCAGACATCGCTCGTCAGGTCGGCCGTGACGGCAATGCTGTTGAGCGCATCCAGGGCATAGGTCAGCGGCAAAAAGTAGGCAATCTTTTCCAGCAAATCCGGCATCTGATCGAGCGGGACCAGCAGGCCGCCGACAAGTAACTGAGGAAAGATAAAGGCCGGCATGAACTGCACCGCCTGAAACTCCGTTCGCGCGAACGCGCTGATAAACAGCCCCAGCGCCGTCCCCAGTAGTGCATCGGCTACTGCCATGATAATCATGAACCAATCGGGGCCGGCAATATCCACGTTCAGCACGTAGAGCAGCAGCGAGCTGGCAAGGAGTGCCTGAACGATCGCGATGATGCCGAACGTCAGCATGTAGCCTAGGATGAGGTCGAGCTTGCCAATCGGCGTCGTCATGAGTCGCTCAAGCGTGCCACTCGTCCGTTCGCGCAGGGTGGTGATAGAAGTAATAAGGAACATGATGATAAACGGAAAAAGCCCAAGGAATGCAGGGCCGACCCGGTTGAATACCGTCAACGTATCGTCGAACAGCCAACGCAAAAGCGATAAGAGTATACATGGAACGACGAACAAAAGAACGATGGTACGCGGGTCGTGTCCGAGTTGGCGCATGATGCGTCCCGTCGTGGCAAAGGTTGCTTTTACGTGATACATTACCGAGCCTCCTTGCTGACCATTCGCACGAAAGCGTCTTCGACCGTTGCCGCGCCCGTGGCATCTAGCAAATGGTCTTTCGTGTCGTGCCATAGCAGCTCACCGTTTCGTAAGAGCAACAAATCGCGGCAGCGCTCTGCCTCGTCCATGACATGGCTAGAAACAAGCAGCGTCCGGCCCTTGGTTGCCAAATCTTCGAACAGTTCCCAAAGCTCCCTGCGCAGCAACGGATCAAGCCCAACCGTTGGCTCGTCGAGAATAAGCAGCTCGGGGTCGCCCAGCAGCGCGATACCGAGCGAGACCCGCGCCTGCTGTCCGCCAGATAACTGTTTTACGAGTGAGTTGCGATGATCGCCAAGCTGCACTTTTTCGATTACCCGCTCCGCCTCGGACTTATCCGTCCGCATAAGGGTAGCGAAATAACGCAAGTTTTGAATGACAGAGAGGTCGCCGTATACGGAAGAAGATTGTGCCATGTAACCCAACCGGCGACGCAGTTTGTTGCTACCCGCCGCTTGGCCAAGAATTTCAAGCTGGCCGGCTTGCACTTTTTGTACGCCGGCAATCGCTCGCATAAGCGTCGTCTTGCCCGAGCCGCTTGGGCCGATAAGCCCGGTGATCGAGCCTGCCGCGACCGAAAAGCTCAAATCGTTCAGTATGGTTTCGTGCTCTTTCGCGACAACCAGCCCGCTGGCCTTGATGCTAAGAAGTTCCGTCATTGCTCTTATGGTAACGCAACTTGGTACTTCCTACAAATTGCCCGGCCTCGTAATACTTCGGTATGACGACTGCTGCCAAAATGATAGCGAGAATGACGGCGAATCCGCACATGATCGACGGTATCCCGGCGAGTGTCGTAGGATCGATTAGGTTGGCTGCCGTGGTCGGCACGATGAAGGCCATGTAGCCAATGGCCAGGTATTTAAGCGCCGAGGCCTTGAATGCGTTTTTCATGCCCTTTGCCGCTTGGAACGCGTAGCCTACCGTTAGCAACAAGAGGCCATAATAGTATATGGCGTACGGGATGGTCGCCCAGTGCGCGATCTTGAAGATAACATAGTTGCCTAGGCACTCCTGACTTCCCATGCCGTGACCGACGAATAAAAATATACTAGAGAAAACAGCTGCCGCCACGTAGCCGCCAGCAACCATCGCCTTCTCCTGGCGACCGGCGATCTTCGTTGCTAAGTGCAATCCAAGCGGAGGCAACAGCGTAATAGCAACGTACCCTATTCTTGCCCACGTAAGACTGTCGACACCCCATGCGCCTTCGCACACGTTGTATTCCGCTAGCTGGAATGTCGCAAGTCCTAGCAGAATGCCAGTTGCCAGGCGTGATACCGGCGTCATCTTAAAACGAAACACCACGTATAGGGCGGCAATGATTTCGATGATGAATGTCGCCAGCATGACTGGCGGCGAAAAACAGTAGAGCTTATCAGATTTTAAGTATCGCATATGCTTTTCACTATACAACGTCACGAGGCTATCGCCAAACCGCCCAGACTTCGACTCACCGATCTGTGACGCGGCACGTCGGTACAATTTTTAGTATCACGACAATGAATCGGCACGTCGGGCGAACCAGCCAATTGATGGCGTGCCAGATGCACCAACGTATCGGTCATTTCCTCGAGCTCCTCGATTTCCTCGGGCGTCGCTTGAGCGTTTTGTTCTTTTAGAAACAAGACGACCGTATCGACCGGCGAGGCGCCGTTCTTCGTGAAGAGATGAATCCGTCCGTTCACGACCGCGGCCTCGTACCGACGATAGTGCTTTCCTCTTGGCCGCGCCTTTACTTCCAGCGTCGTGACGTCCCGAATTTCGCCCCATTGCAAATGCAAAAGCTCCATGTCGTGCGTTTGCTGCGGATGAAAATGACCACTATCTCCTCGCGCCATTGCCGGCGTAGCAATCAGCGTCGGGCTATGAAGCCTATTCACCGCCAGCATTGCATTCAGCTCATGCCCAAGCCCGACAAGAAGGCCCGGATCCTTGCCGCTGCGCTGCGCCTCCAAAAGCCCGACGGAATTTTCGGCCGCGAGCGTTAGCAGGCCGTCGTACAGCCGGCCCCTTATTTCTTTGGTCACGTCACCTCTGATCATGCCTTCCATGAGTGGCAAGAACATCCTCGACAGCTCGAGACGGTTACGGACGGCATCGCCATACTTCTCGTCATCTTGATAGTCACTTTTTTCTTCGTGGTATTCCGCCGCAAGTTCCCAAGCGTCCGCAGCACTCTCAAGGAACGTTAGCCGCTCTTCCTGCGTGCGATCGATGGCAACAAGCGCCGCTTCGGCAGCAGCCCACCCAGCCGTAGACAAGTAATCGGTATCAAGCGGTGCGTCTACCAAGTCGTCGTAAATACGCAACAGCTTGCCGGCCGTGCCCGGGCCCACCAGCCGTTTATGCATCCGTTCGTAAGCTACATATGAAGGGTGTCGCTGTCGCAAAAAAAGACCGACCCTGTCGGGTCGGCGATTTGTGGTAGTTGGGGGCGCTATGCCAGGTGAGGTCTCGGTCGTAGGCGGAAAGCTATGAGTCATTGCCTAAATTGTAGCGCATGTTTCTTTGCAAATGCAAATCAATCGTCGAGCTTCTTGAACCGTGGGATCGTCTTGCCATTTATCTCGACGGTTTCCACGAACATCTCATACGGTCGAAGCCACATTTCCGGCACGTCCGCCTTTGGATGTTCAGGAGAATACACCACGTAATATTCATGAGCCTCGGTATGACAGCCTACGCCTAGGACTCGGTACCGCCCGCCTTTATAGTGTTCGTAAAGGCCGGACTCTATGGTAGGAAGGTCACCGAACTCGCTCAACGCAGCATTTCCTTCAGCTCGTCGCCGCTAATGATTTTGGTACCGTACTGAGCTGCCTTTTTCAGCTTGCTTTCGCCTACCTTGCCACCGGCGACCAAGTAGGTCGTATCTTTCGCTACCGATGACTGGAACGTACCGCCAAGCGCCCGGATAGCGTCGGCCGCCTCGTCACGCCCCAACCCTTCGAGCGTACCTGTAATAACGAAGTTCATGCCGACCAGCTTGCCTTCTTTTTTCTCGAAGCGCGGCCTGACACCTAACTTGCTGAATTTCTCTAAAAGTTCCTCGTTGTCGGGGTCGGCGAACCAAGCGGCAAGGCTTTCAGCGACTACTTCACCTATGCCTTCGACAGCAAGCAGTTCGTCCATGGTCGCACGGCGCAGCCCATCAAGCGACATGAATCGCTTTGCTAGGTCGACTGCCGTTTGCGCGCCGACATGGCGAATACCAAGGCCAAAAATAAATTTTTCTAGCAATGGCTCGCGCTTGTCTTCAATGGCACTGACAAGTTTTGCAGCCGATATCTCCGCGAAACGATCCAGGGAAAGAAGCTGCTCTTTTGATAGCGTGTAAATATCCGCAAGATCACGAACCAGCCCAGCATCAACCAAAGCGGTAACGTTCTTTTCGCCGAGCGTATCGATATCAAGCGCGCCTTTTGATGCGAAATGTTCAAGTGCACGTTTTAACAGCAACGGGCCCGTGGCACCGTGGACGCGGTACACCGCCTCTCCCTCGGGCCGGTCAAAGGCAAGTTCGGGATACTGTGCGCCCAACATCGCCTCGAAATCAACTTTTTTGGCAGCCCTAGGCCGCAGTTCCATCACCACGCTTTTTACTTGGGGAATAATATCGCCGGCCTTGAAGATAATCACCGTATCGCCGATCCGCACGTCCAGGCGCGCGATTTCATCGGCATTATGCAAGCTGGCGTGCTGCACGGTCGTTCCAGCAACGACTACCGGATCGAACACTGCGACCGGCGTCGCCGCACCCGTTCGACCAATACTAATGACTATGTCCTTCACCACGGTTGTCGCTTGTTCCGCCGCGTATTTATAGGCCACGGCGCCACGCGGCTGCTTGCCTACGACACCAAGTTCACGGAATTGGGCGCGATTGTTCACTTTTATGACAAGCCCGTCGGTATTGAACGGTAAATCATTACGTTTCTTGTCCCACGTGTCAACGAAATGCATCACATCGCCAAGATTCGTGAATACGCTTGCTTGGATGTTGCGGTTCAGGCCAAGCGCGGTAATCGCCTCGTAGGCAAACATGTTCGTCGGCACCTCGGCAGGATCTCCGCGCAAAATATCATACGCCCGAAAGTGTAGCGGACGGGCCGCCACGAGCTTAGGGTCCAGTTGGCGAATAGTCCCAGCGGCAAGGTTCCGCGGATTAGCGAATACCGGCTCGCCTGCGGCCTCCCTCGACTTGTTCAAGGCCACGAAATCCTTTTTCAACATGACGATTTCGCCGCGTATTTCCGTTCTCCCCTGCAGGAACGATTTGAAACCTTCTTGCTCACGCAGCCGTAGCGGCACGTTCTTGATCGTTCGGACGTTCGCCGTTACGTCTTCGCCGACAAAGCTATCGCCGCGCGTGATTGCCTGGGTAAAAACACCATCCTGATAAACAAGCGCGCAGGCGAGCCCATCCATTTTTATATCGGCAAAAAACTCATGCCTCGTTCCTGGCAGCAGTTTGTCCATGCGGCCGACCCAGGCCTCGACATCCGCTCGGTCGAACACGTCGTTCAGGCTAAGCATCCGGCTGGAATGCTCGACTTTTTGGAAACCACCAAGCAGCTCGTTGCCTACTCGTTGCGTCAGGCTGTCAGAAGTAACAAGCTCGGGGTGGTCGAGTTCGATTTTTTTCAGTTCAGAGAACAAGCTGTCGTACACGCCGTCGTCAACGCTCGGCGTATCGAGCACGTGATACTCGTAGCTATACCGCTCGAGCAGTTCGCGTAGTTCTTGCACCCGCTTTTCAGGCTGGAGCTGCGTTGTCATCGACAATCCTCCGGTACAGCAAATAGACATAGCTCGACATCCAAACGACCGTCACCGTCCCCATAGCAAGCAGGACCACCGGAATGATCGGCAGCCACGATATCGCCGGAAAAACACCCTTCAGCCAAGCATCAAACAAGATCACCGGCATCACGACGACCGCCCATAAAAGGGCCGTCACGATCAAAAGCCATAACATCCTAAACATGACGCGCAGGCGCCGGCCAATGACCAAATCGCCAGCCGCGCGAATAGCTTTCATAGGGTACATGCCTGGCAGCGTTATGACGATCAACGCGATGAGCGTACTGGTTATCCAATACAATGAAAGCGACACGAGCAGCAACGCGGCAACCCAGAACAGCATAGCCTCGGCTCCGCCGTCAACGATGCCGAACGGAAGCAGCGCCGTGAATCCAAGCACCGCAACGACGACCGGCAGCAGCTGGACGAACAGCACGAGAAGGACAAGAAACGTTGGCAAAATCGGCGCGCCGGCATTGTACAGCGCATCGCGCAGCTTTGGTTTTTTACCAGCCATCAGCGCACGAAGCAGCCACACGGTCGTAAGCCACGTAAACAGGACGACGATGACCGCGTATACCTGCTGCGTTTCGGTCAGCGCGGTGTTGTATTGCCCCGACGCACCCGACACGAGCAGTAGCCCAGCCTTGCCAAGTTCACCCCAATTACCCTTGAATACCTCTCCGCTCGTATCCCGTAACACGCCGCTAAGCTGCGTATAGGTATCTTGCGAAGCTATCCCGATAAGCAGCACGGTCAGCGCAGCGTAGGTAGCCATCAACAGGAGGAACGGCTTGCGGTATCGCCAAAGTGTCTTGCGCACGTCGTTCGTCAGCGCCCAGTACCCAGGAAGCTTCAACGAACGTGCGTAATCACGGCGACGCGTCCGTCGGAAACTGCGATGCGGCCGACGTTCGGCAAGCTGCTGGGCACGACGACGGACAGGAGCGACGGTCTTTTGCTTGAGACGTTCAAAAAACGAAGCCGGTTGAACGGGTTCGTTTTTTGCTGGTTGCTTTTTTTTGGACGCAGTTTTTTTGGCTGACATATCCGGAATGTATTCCTATTAAAATTTGTTGGCGTTCTTACGTAGGCGAGCGATACGCTCTTCAAGCGGCGGATGCGTACTAAACAGTTTGCTAAACGCGCTTGGCTTCAGCGGATTGCTAAAAAACAAGTGTGCCGATGCACTGTTCTGTCGCTGTAGCGGCCGGCCATATTGCTGCAGCTTTTCCAGCGCGCTTGCCAAACCTTCAGAATCGCGGGTCGCCATCGCGCCGCTAGCATCGGCAAGATATTCTCGCTGGCGACTGATAGCCATTTGAATCATGGCAGCAATAATCGGAGCCAGGATGATCAGTACGATACCAATAATGAGCACTACCGGATTGCCATTGCCCTCACGTCGATCGTCACCGCCAAAAAACATCATACGAAGCGCGATATCGGAAAGTAGCGCCACGGCACTAACCAGTCCGAAGGCGATCATGCTGACCCGAATGTCGTAGTTGCGGACATGACTGATTTCATGCGCCATCACCGCCTCAAGCTCGCGGTCGCTCATGATATCCAGAATGCCCGTGGTTGCCGCTACTACCGCATGCTTTGGGTCGCGACCGGTAGCGAACGCGTTGGGAGCAGGATCATCGATAATATACACTTTCGGCATCGGCATGCCGGTCGCGATCGTCAGGTTTTCAACAATCCGGTACAGGCGTGGATTGTCTTTCTTTTCGATTTGCTGGGCGCCGTTCATTGCCAGCGCCAATTTGCTCGCGATAAAGTATTGGATGAGCGCATAAATGGCCGCGACGGCGATGACCCAGTAAGCAATAGAGCGGTCACCATTGACATAGCTTACTGCCCAGCCAATAGCACCGATCAACCCAACGAACACGGCCATGATAATGACCGTGTTGCGCTTGTTAGATGCAATTGCACTATACATAGGAGATCGCGGCTAGAACTTAACTTCGACAGGTTCGCTTGCCTTGGCCATGTCCTCGACTTCGAAGAATTCGCGAGAAGTGAATCCAAGCATGCCGGCAAAGATATTGTTCGGGAAAATCTGTATTTTCGTGTTTAGGTCGCGAACGCCACCATTGTAAAATCGACGGGCGGCCTGGATTTTGTCTTCGGTATCGACCAGTTCTTGCTGCAACTGCAAGAAGTTTTGGTTTGCTTTGAGGTCTGGGTAGCTTTCGGCCACCGCGAACAAGCTTTTCAGCGCACCTTCGAATTGGTTTTCGGCGGCGGCCGTCTCTTTGACGCCAGTAGCGTTCAGCGCGTTGGCTCGGGCTTCGGTTACTTTTTCAAAGACACCCGATTCGTGCGCCGCATAGCCCTTTACACTGTTAACGAGGTTAGGAATAAGGTCGAGTCGACGCTTCAGCTGGACCGTGATGTCGCTCCACGCCTCATCAACGCGCACCTTCAACGTTACGAGTCCGTTATATGTCATCCACAGGAACAGCGCCAAAAGTACAACGATTCCTAGTATCACCCAAAGTGCGATCATTTTTCTGATATTCCCCTTAAATTAGCTTGGTTTATTGTGCTTTCATTATACCATTTTTTGCCAAAAACCTCTAGGAAGTTTCGGGGAGCGTTCTTAAAAGGTCCATGAAATCAGCCTGGGTGCCGACCCGGTACTTTGCCGCCGTCAGTCCCTCGCCGACCTTCACCGTGCAGCTACCAGCAGGCATCGCCTGAAACAGGGACTCGTCCGTCACGTCGTCACCTGCAGCCAAAATGAAGTCGTAGGTTTTTTTGCCTACCCAAAAACGTGCTGCCTCGCCCTTGTTCACGCCGCCAGGCAGGACCTCGACCACCTTCTTGCCGTGTAGTATCCGCAGCGATGATGCCGCCAGTAGCGGCTCGAGCTCGCTCATCAACCGTCCCACTGCCTCGTCAACGTCCGGCGTGGCAACGTTTCGGTAATGAAACGCCAGCGCGACCGCCTTTTCCTCCACGAACGAGCCAGGCAGCATAGCTACGTATCGTTCCATGATGACGGTAACGGCATCCTTCCAGCCAGCCTCCGTCGAGATAGTCGGTAGCCACCGTCCGTCAAAATCTTTGCGCCACAACCCATGCTCGGCCGCAAAAGCCAGCGGCAAATCACCCAGCCACTCCTGAAGCGTCGCATGGTCCCGGCCGCTTACTACCACGCAGTCGGCATCATGCGCGAGCCGCTTGAACAAATCACGCAGCTCGGCCGTAGGAACCGCTTGTTCGGGCAGCGGCATGATAGGCGCCAAAACGCCGTCATAATCCAGCAGCAAGAGGCGCTTCGACGACCGCTGGTACTTCGTGACGATATCGTTTATATTCACTGGCGTTCATTATAATTCATGCTACAGTAGATGCACATGGTTCGCCGACTTATCATCGCGTCCAACCGGCTACCGGTAAGCGTGCGCGAAGAACAGGGTGTCCTTTCTCTCTCCCGAAGCAACGGGGGCCTAGCGACCGCGCTTGCCTCGCTTTTTGACGAACACCGTTCGCTCTGGGTCGGGTGGACCGGAATGCGGCGACAGCTTTCCGACGACCAGCTACAGTCGCTCTCCTTTCCTCCAAGCCTGCTGCCAGTCAACCTTGCCGAACAAGAAATCGAGCTGTACTACGATGCGTTCGCCAACGGTATCTTGTGGCCTATCGCACACGGTCTTGCGCCGACCGTCCCTTTTAACGACCGCCTCTGGGATGCGGTCGCAAGCGTCACCGACTGTTTTGCCGATGCCATCGTTAACACGGCAAAGCCAAACGACATCATTTGGATTCACGACTACCATCTTTTGTTACTGCCAGGCGTCCTCCGCCGTCGTGGAGTAAAGAACAAGATTGGCTTTTTTCTCCATACCCCCTTCCCTACACTTCGTTCGGCGCGGGCCATGCCGCATCTTCGCGACCTGCTGCAAAGCCTGCTTAGCGCAGACCTCGTCGGCCTTCAGACCCAAGCCGACGTACGACGCTTCGCTAGCCTGACTAACAGCCTCGACTTAAAAAAGCCGCGCTCATGCACCGTAAAGGCATTTCCTATCGGCATCGACTTCGACGGTTTCGATGCTCCTGCGAACGAGCCGGAAATCGCCATGCTGGTTCGAAAGTTCAAGAGCAGCGTCCACGGCCGTACGGTCATCTTCTCACTTTCCCGACTCGACTACACGAAGGGCATCATCGCCCAGCTGAACGCGTACGAACAGCTGCTGCGCGACGGTTCTCTTAGCGGCAGCATCATGTATCGCCTCAATATCGCGCCGTCTCGCGAATCGATGCTCGAGTACCGCGAGCTACGACAAGACGTGGAGGCACTCGTACAAGATATCAACCAAAAGTTCGGAACCGCAGGCTGGCAACCAATTGAATATACCTACGAAAATCTTGGCCAAAGCGAAATCACCGCCTGGTACCGAGTTGCCGACATACACCTTAACACCCCAATTGCCGACGGGATGAACCTCATAGCAAAAGAATACGTCGCAGCCCGCAAGCAACCCGGCACGCTCATTATCAGCAGCACGATGGGCGCTGCCAAGCAGCTTCGCCAAGCGCTTATCGTGCCGCCAAAAAACAGTGGCAGCATGGCACGCGCCTTGCGGCTTGCCCTGGCTATGCCAAAAAGCGAGCGCCAAGAGCGATGGGCTGCGCTACGCGAACAAGTGAAGGAACACCAAGCTTCGCATTGGGCGGACGATTTTTTGCGATCACTAGCAAAGTAAGAACAAACAAAAAAAGCCGTCATATTGCTATGACGACCTCTGTTATTTTGGAAAAATCATTCCGCTTATGGTGCGCAGAGCGGGACTTGAACCCGCACGGCCGTAATGGCCAAGAGATTTTAAGTCTCTCGTGTCTACCAATTCCACCATCCGCGCTTGCATGAGAAAAAACTCATGGAGGCACGTATGGGAGTCGAACCCATTTAAAAGGTTTTGCAGACCTCCACGTAACCGTTCCGTCAACGCGCCGTCTACGATATTATAACAGACGCAGCGAGGTTAGCGCCTAATCATCGCTTGAAAGTAGGGCGAACAGCTTGATCGTCGTGCTCCAGCTGCGAATCGTCATGCTTTTGTAGACCGGCTTGCCAATAACCCTAGAAAGACGGCTCTTGGTGCGCTTGGCACTCAGGCGTCGGTAGTACACGACACCGCTTCCTAACCACATCGTATCGACCTCGGGGTTACGGTCGAATGCACCAAAGGCTTCCTTGGCATCAACATCGATCAAGAACGCCACGTCCGAATGATACGTATCCGGCTCTTGGCCGAACCCTTTCGGAGCATCTTTTATGATTCCGGCCAGCTGGTTCTTGCTTAGCACCAGCACCTTGATGATATCGCTGTCGAACTGAAACGCTTGCACCAGCGTGGCCTCGATTTTCCGAGCGATAGCTCTGGCATCGTCATTCGATTCGAACAGCGCGTTCCCGCTGTTGATGTGCGTCCTGACATTCTTAAGCCCGAGATTCTCAAGGCAAGCCTTGAGTTCGGACATAGGCAGCTTATTCTTGCCACCAACATTGACGCCACGAAAGAGAGCTACGTACTGCATGGCTCTAGTTTAGCATTTTATACAGCCACAAAGAAAAAGACCCGCATAACATCGGGTCTTTTTCTTTGGTGCGCGAGAGAGGACTTGAACCTCCACGAGCGTAATGCTCACCAGCCCCTCAAGCTGACGCGTCTACCAATTCCGCCACTCGCGCATAGGGGTTAACCTGGACGATTATAGCGTAGTTATGGGGTTTTGTAAACTGATTTCTCCTCTACGCTCCAGTTGAGAATATTGGCGTAGCGATCATATGCTGATACCAATGTCGAGGATGGGTCAATCGCCTTTACGTGCTTGCTGTAGACATACTCCATGACAGGCTGGTACAAGCCGATTGCCGGCACGTCGGCTACCCACTGGCGAGCAAATGCTTTGTATTTCACGTTGCGAAGTTCTGGCTCCAGTCGTGCTCGGGCGCTCGAGAGCGCATCGTCAGCCGAACCGCTCGCGTAGTTCGAGAAGTTGTAGCCACTCGTTCCTACCTGCGAGGAATGCCAATAGGCATATACGTCTGGGTCGGCCCCAATGAACAGTTCGTACAACAACACGTCGTAGCTGCGCGGCTGCAAGATATTCTGCACGAAATTGGCCGTCGGATCGGTCGTATTGACCACGTTGGTGTTCACTTGGACGCCAAGCTTGCGCCATTGCCCTGCTAATACCTCGAGCGCTTTTTCGTACTGCGCGTTCTTGATGGTCGCGATGGTAATCATAAGTCGCTGGCCTTTTTTCTCACGAACCGTACCCCTCAAAAGCCACCCTTCCTTGTCGAGAATGCGTGCTGCCTGTGCCGTATTATATGGTGCAGGTCGCGGGATATTACTACCCGTCAGCTGGCCTGTGATAAATGGCAGGTCAAGCGCCGGAACCGGCATGGACAACTTGGCACGAATAGCCGCCGTGTCCGTTCCAAGTTCTAACGCTTGTCGGATAGACTTGTCTTTCAGAATAGCGCTTTGGGTATTGAAAAGCGCGTAAACACCGCTATTGACCGGCTTGTCGATGACGTCGTAGTTAGAAGTATCCACCCGAGAGTCTTCTACCCCAGCTAGATCAGCCGTCGCGCTTACCTCACCC
>Ga0075368_10000071_pt1 | contig 24195 bp, 23 predicted proteins | sample EndMethybrTD3033_FD_71518 | JGI IMG/M metagenome (GOLD analysis project Ga0075368, IMG submission 71518) | Populus endosphere microbial communities from Tennessee, USA - Endosphere MetaG P. TD hybrid TD303-3 | ecosystem: Host-associated > Plants > Roots > Endosphere | place: USA: Tennessee... | reverse complement strand
CAGGCGAGCGCCTCGGCGTCCGAGGACTGCGCGCGGAACGTGACCGATCCGAGCTCCCGGTCGGCGCGCGCGGTCCGTCGGCGCGCCTGCCCGATGTTGTCCCTGCCGCTCTTCGAGGCACGCGACAGGTAGCCGTCCAGCCCTCCCACGACGTCGACGTGCGGCGAGACGGCGCGCGTCTCGACCCACGGCCCGAGCTCAGGGCACGGGGGCAGCCAGTGGTCGAACTCGAAGGCACGTACGCCGTCGACGAGCAGCTCGCGCGGGTCGAAGGCCGTACCGGGTGCCAGCACCGGGCCCTGGAAGTCCGCACCCGGCCAGCCGACCGGTCGCAGCACCGACTGATCCCGGTGGCACGCGAGCAGGCGGGTGAGCTCCGACCCGCGACCGTCGACCGCGACCGTCACGTCGGCGCCGCTCGCCTGCACCGCCGCGGCGAAGGCGGGGTCGAAGTAGGGGCTGTCGAGCAGCGGGTTGCTGGCGCGCAAGGAGCGCCAGGCGTCCAGCTCGGCGCTGGACAGGTCGGTGAAGCCCACGAGCCGGAGCGCCGTCATCGAAGCTGCGCCAGTGACGTGACGCGCCGGGACGGGAACACCAACGCGGCGAGCGATGCGCGGGCAGTGGACTGGCCCGCCGCGGCACGGAAGGCCGTGCCCAGGATCACTCCGGCCGCATAGGCGTAGCCTGCGGCCACTCCGTGTCGACGCTTGAACAGCGCGACCCGGTTCACCGTGAGCAGAGCGGCCAGACTCGGCTTGGTGCCGGACTCGCCGCCCCGGTGCTCGACCACCGCCGCCGGCTCGTACCACGTCGACCAGCCATGGTCGGCCGCACGCAGGATGTACTCGGTCTCCTCGCTGTAGAGCAGGAAGCTCTCGTCCCAGGGGCCGACCCGGTCCAGCAGCGACCACGACATCAGGAGCGCCGCACCGGTCGCCCAGGCCACGGGGCCTGGCCTCTCGTGAGGCCCGTCGGTGAAGATCAGCTCGCCCAGCCCGAGCCGATCGGCGATCCGCCCGCCCAGGACCGACTCGGCGAACACCCCCCGGACCGTGGGGAGCCGGCGCAGGGTCGGCTGCAGCGTCCCGTCGGGGTTGACCAGCCGCGGCGCCACGATGCCACGGCCCGGCGCCCGCAAGGCTCCGGCGAGCGCGGCGAGCGCGCCCGGCCGGAGGCAGCAGTCCGGGTTCACCAGCATGACCGCGTCAGGTGGGCGGCCTCGCAGCGTCGTCACGCCCGCGTTGAGCCCCGCCGCGTAGCCAACGTTCTCGATCAGCTGGACGACCGAGACAGGCAGCCCGTCGGTCGCCTTCGCGATCTCGGTCGTCGAGTCGTCCGAGGCGTTGTCGACCACCACGACGTCGGTGAGGTCGACGCCGTCGGCGCCGCCGTTGCGCAGGGACGCCAGGCACTGAGGCAGAACGTCAGCGCTGTTGTACGTCACGACGACGACAGCAACTCGGGGCCCGCTCACCTGTCTGCTCCTGCCTCGGCGCGGTCACTCCGCCGTTGTCGGGTGCACGTCGGTGCGCCGCAGGAGGTCGTCCAGGCGGCCGGCGGCCTTGAGCCGGCTGATCCGCTCCAACCGAACGAAGGTGAGCTCGAACTCCCCGGCGGTGAGCCCGTGGCGGCTCATGTCGGTGGCGAGCTGGTCGATGCCGGCGGTCACCGTCCACGCCGGCTGGAAGGTCGGGAGCAGGCTCCGGATCTTGCCGAAGTCGACCCGGTAGTCCCGCTTGTCCGCGGACGCGCCTTCGGCGAACGTGACGGGCGCGCCCGTCCTCTCCGCCACCGCGTTGGCGATGGTGCGGATCTGGACCACGTCCTCGTCGCGGCCGACGTTGAACGCCTGGTCGTGGACGACCTCCCGGTCGGCCGCCAACACCGCGAGGAAGGCCCGCGAGATGTCCTCGGCGTGGACCAGCGGCCGCCACGGCGAGCCGTCGCTCTGCAGCCGCACCTCGCCGGCGGTCAGGGCGGCGCCTGTCAGGTTGTTGACGACGATGTCCGCACGCAGCCTCGGGCTGGAGCCGTACGCGGTCGCGTTGCGAAGGTACGTCGGGCTGAAGCTGTCGTCGGCGTACTTCCCGATGAGCTGCTCGGCCATCACCTTGCTCGTGCCGTACGGCGTCACCGGGTTGAACTCGCTGTCCTCGGTGACCGCGCCGGCGCCCGCGGCGCCGTAGAGACTGCACGAGGACGAGAACACGTAGCGCGAGACGCCCGCGTCCCGAGCGACCTGCGCCAGGTGCGCCGCACCGTGGGCGTTGACCGAGTACGTCGCCTCGGGGTTCAGGTAGCCGACCGGGTCGTTGGAGATGGCAGCGAGGTTCACCACCGCGTCGAAGCCGTCGAGGTCCGCGGGCCGCTGGTCGCGGATGTCGCCCGTGAGTGACTCGTAGCCTGCCGGCTGCGGACCGAAGTCGCACCCGTCGTACCACCCAGCATCCAGGCCGACGACGTCGTGGCCGGCGTCCATCAGCATGGGCACCAGCACGGCACCGATGTAGCCGCGGTCTCCCGCAACGAGGACACGCATTCGATCGACCAACCCTTCAGCTCGTGTAGATCGCGTACTGGAGCAGCTCTTCGGGGACACCGGCGTCGTAGGGCGCGACGACGTGCGGAGGCATCCGCTCGAGGTCGAGGACCCGCAAGTAGTCGCGCATCGTCGTCCCCGTGCAGCGGGAGTCGACGTTGGCAGGCCCGCGGCCCGCCTCGACGTCGGCTCGGTGCACGACGCGGAAGTCGACGCTGATCCGGGTCCTGCCCGAGGTGTTCGGGACCGAGGAGTGCAGCTGGGCTCCCGAGAACACCATCACTCCCCCGACGGGCGGAACCGGCCTGACCTGCGGGTCCAGCTCGATCGGCTCCTCCGGCCCGGGCTGGTCACGGGTGTCTACGCCGATCTGCGAGGCGGCGATGCCCCGGCTGTCGCGGTTCCAGGCGTAGTAGTTGTACCGCTCGCTGCCGTTGGCGATGCCCTGGTCGAAGTACTGCGGGTGGAAGGCGACCACGTTGTCCGGCGTCACGTCGTAGATGGGCAGCCACCAGTTCAGCTGCATCATCGGCGCGGAGTACCAGGTGTCCCGATGCGGGTGGAAGGCGTAGGCGATGCCGGTGGTCAGGTAGTTGTCCGACGTCGAGGTCCGCAGCCGTGGCACGTCGAAGTAGGTCAGCTCCGGGTCGCAGCCGTGCTCCACCAAGATCGCCCGCAGGTGCGTCTTCGACTCGGGGTGATGGATGAACGCCGGCTTGAGCGCCGCCAGGACCGCGGCGTACTCGGTGACGTCCATGGCGTGCTGCGCCGTCTCCGGGTCGCGGCCGTCGAACACCTCCTCGAGGATGCCTCGGGTGAACGAGACGAACGCCCGGACCGCGGGAGAGTGGCTGTGGACGACGATGTCACCGGAGTAGAGCGCGTGGCGGCGCTCGTCGTCGGTGAACGTCGGGTCGACGATCACACTTGTCACGACCCCTCCCAGGGCCGTGGGCTCAGTCGTAGGTCCACGACAGTGATGACACCCGACTCCCGAGGACCGGAAGAACGGATCACCCGTGCATACCTGACATTGGGGATCGGTCCTGCGGTGCCGTCAGGACCGGGCACCGCGGGGATACTCCGGGGTCGTGGACCTTGAGCTGACGGGCAGGCGCGCCTTCGTCACCGGTGCCAGCCGGGGCATCGGGCTGGCGATCGCGCGCGGCCTGGCCCTCGAGGGGGCCGTCGTCTCGATCGGCGCTCGGAACCCGGACGGGCTCGCCGAGGCGGTCGACCGGCTCGGCCGCGAGGCACTGACGGTCCACCCGTACGTCGTGGACGTGACCGAAGCGGCCCAGCTCGAGGCCACGATCGTCCAGGCAGCGACCGAGCACGGCGGCCTCGACCTGGTCGTGGCCAACGCCGGCGGCTCACGGGGCGGCGGTCTGCTGACCTCGACCGCCGACGACTGGACACACACGTTGCAGCTCAACGTCGTCCACGCAGCCACTGCGATCCGAGCGGCGGTGCCGTGGCTGAGCTCGGGTCACGGAGCCGCCCTGGTGATCGCCTCGATCAGCGGCTGGAAGCCGCGGGCCACCTCGTCGTACTCCGTCGCCAAGGCCGCGGAGATCCACCTCGCCGCGGCGCTCGCGGTCGAGCTGGCTCGCGAGCGGATCCGGGTCAACACACTGAGCCCCGGGGCGGTGATGTTCGAGGGTGGTCGCTGGGCCAGGACCCGCGCCGCCGACCCCGAGGCGCACGACCGGTTCGTCGCCGACAACCTCCCGGGCGGCCAGTTCGTGACCCCGGAGGAAGTGGCCGATGCGGCCTGTTTCCTGCTCAGCCCACGGGCGGCCGGCATCAACGGGGCCCACGTCGCTGTCGACGGCGCGCAGGACCGGCCGACCGATCGCCCCGTCTACCCCTGACGGACCGGTCGAGCCACGAGTCGAGCGCAGTGCGGACCCCCAAGACGTACCCCAATGTGAGTACGCATCGCCCGGGCGCACCCGAGTCCTCGAGATCCTCCTAGCCTCCGAGCAGACGCGCATGGGGCGCTGGGAGCCTTCGGACGGGACACCATGAAACTACGCGGGGACGACATCACCTGGCGGGAGATCGACGGTGACCTGGTGGTCCTCGACCTGCGCTCGTCGACGTACCTGACGACCAACGCCAGCGGGACGCTCCTGATGAGGCAGCTCACCGAGGAGCGGTCGCTGCCGCAGCTGGTCCAGGCACTCGTCGACGCCTTCGACATCCCCGAACAGCGGGCGCAGCAGGACGTGGAGGCATTCCTCGACGAGCTCGGCGCGAGCGGCCTGCTCGAACGCAGCCGTCGCGAGCGCCACCCATTCCCGGTCGCCGCTTCCGGCGGCAGGTGAGTCCACGAACGCGAAGGAGGTGAACCAGTGAACGAACACTACGAGCCGCCGAAGCTGACGACGGTCGGATCCGTCAGGGGTCTGACGATGGGTCAGGGCATCTTCGGGCACGACGACTCGTTCGTCTTCCATTGGGGTCCGATCGTCATCGACATCCCGTACGGCACTGGCTCGTGAAGGTAGGCGAGGACCGGGGGGTGCGTCGGGACTCTCGGCGTCCCCCCGGTCGTCGTCGGACTCCGACAGACCCCTTCCTCAGACCAGGCCCGTTGGAGGTCGCGACCGGCTGGGTCTACGGCTCCGTCCCGACAGCCCCCGCGACCATGGCTCGCGACTCCACCCGCACCGCCCGCGACGCGCTCGACGACGCCATCCGGCCGGCACTGGTCGACGGCCCCTGCTACGTCACGTTCTCCGGCGGTCGAGACTCCTCGGCCGTGCTCGCCGCCGCGACGGCGCTCGCCCGACGAGAGGGCCACGCGCTCCCGGTCCCGGTGACGCGCGTCTACCCCGACCTTCCCGAGACCGACGAGTCCGAGTGGCAACATGCGGTGGTCGATCACCTCGGACTCACCGAGTGGGTCCGCCTGGAGCTGCGCGACGGCGAGTCCGACCTGCTCGGCCCTGCGGCCCGCGACGCGCTCGTCAGCCGCGGGGTGCTGTGGCCCCCCGCCCTCCAGTCGCACGGCGTCATGTTCGAGCACCTCCGCGGTGGGTCGCTGCTGACCGGAGAGGGTGGCGACGCGGTGCTGGGCGCACGGCGGGTCACACCGCTGGCAGCCCTCCTGCTCCGACGGCGTCCCGACAGGGAGCTGGTCCGGTACGCGGCGGTCGCGGCCCTCCCCCGTCGAGCACGTGAGCGGAGCGCCCGGCGGATCATGCGGACCAGCGTCCAGCGTCGATGGTTGCGGCCAGCGGCCTTCGAACAACACGTGCGGCTCGCGGCGGCCGATGCGACGGCCGAGCCGTTGTCCTACGGCGCAGCCACCAGGTCCATCACCCGCCAGCGGTCCTTCGCGACCATCTCGCACAACCACGCCGCTGCGGCCGCGGAGTTCGGCATCCGCGCATCGGATCCGTTGCTGGACGACCACTTCGTCTCGGCGCTGGCGCGTGCCGGGGGACTCACCGGCTTTCCCGGGCGCACGGCCACCATGCAGGCCTTGTTCTCGGACGTCCTACCGCAGGCGGTCCTGTGCCGGACGACGAAGGCGGCGTTCAACCACGCCCACACCGGCGCCGCCACGCGCGAGTTCGCCCGGACGTGGGACGGGTCCGGGGTGGACGTGGAGGCGGTCGACGTCGAACGGCTCCGGAGCGTCTGGCTCTCGGACGAGCCGACGATGGCGGCCGGGGTCCTGCTCCACAGCGCCTGGCTGGCGAGCGCGAGGCTCACGCCGTGACCCGCCGACGGATGAGGATCCCGGACGTCCGGATTTCGGAGGTCCCGGCCCTCTGCGCCGCACTCGTCGTGGCTGTCGTCGTCGAGGTAGGGCTGCGGACCACCACCCTCCCCCGACTGGCCCGGGCGCTGGGCACACCGCTCGCCGTCGACGGCTGCGACGCCTACGCCGGGTCGGCCGAGGCTCGCCCCCTCCCCGACTGGGCCCTGCGCCGCGTGCACGCCTCCCGTCGCATCCTGCGCCACTGGCCGTTCGGCGACTCGTGCCTGCGCCAGGCGCTCGTGTGCGGCCGGCTGGTGCGACGCCTGCAGCCCGCGCTCCAGCTCGGCGTCGCCAAGGTGGACGGTGAGGTGCGGGCGCACGCGTGGCTCATCGTCCGCGGCACCGTCGTCGACCCGCGCCGGGCCGTGTCGTCGTACCAGCCCCTCGGGCTCGCGCGATGAGCGAATCTGCCCGGGTCTACGGGCTGACGGTCCGCTCGGAGCTCCCGCTGCACCTGCACCAGCATCGGAGCGTCCCGGCCGGCGCACCGGTCGACCTCGAGATCGCGCTCGGCGCGCCGATGCTGCCTACGGAGGCGACGCCGCCGGGCAGGGTGCTGCTCGACCTGCGCGGGAGCCGGCACTACTACGCCGCCACCGCGGGCGACGAGGGCTTCCGCCTCCGCTTCTTCGGGTCCTGCGACATCGACCTCGACCGCGACCTGACCCGGGCCAGCGTGCACCCGGTGACCGGCACCGACCCCGACCTGCTGTCCGTGCTCGTCAGCGGGACCCTGCTGGCGTTCGTGCTGACCATGCGGGGGGAAGCCGTCCTGCACGCAAGCGCCGTGCAGGTCGGCGATGCGGCGCTGGCGTTCGTCGGTGCCTCGGGCATGGGGAAGTCCACGATGGCGACGCTGATGTGCGCCGACGGCGCGCGGCTCGTCACCGACGACGTGCTCCGCCTCGACACCACGAGCTCGCCACCGACCTGCGCCTTGGGAGCGACAGAGCTGCGCCTCCGCAAGGGCGCCGACCACCTGGCCGAGCGGTTCGGCTGCGCCCCCGGGCTCCGCACGACCGGCGACGACCGTCAGGCGCTGGCCGCGGTGCCGGCGACGACCGAGGACCTTCCGCTCGCGGCGCTGGTCGTTCCCGTGCCCGACCACTCCGCCGAGCGTCGCGCCGCCGAGGTCACGCGGCTGTCGGCGAAGGAGGCGATGGTGCTCCTGTCCCAGTTCCCCCGCCTGCTCGGATGGCAGGACGCCACGGTCCGCCGCGCGAGCTTCCACCAGCTCGCGGACGTCGTCGACCGGGTGCCGGTGCACGCCGCCGTGCTGCCCTGGGGGCCGCCGTTCCCGGAGGACACCGCCCGTCGCGTCCTGCGGGCGACCGGCCTGACGGCCGACGAATGTGCAGGGGTCAGCACCGCGGGTTGAGTCCGGGCGCTCAGCACTCCGCGGTGGCGGCGCTGGCGACGGCCTCGACCGCCGAGATCCAGGCCTCGACATCGTCGCGTCCGGCCGGCACGGGCCGCTCCGGGGTGGGAGCGGGCCGAGCGCGGTTGATCGCCCCGAGCACGGCGTTCCGCAGCGATCCGGAGGCAGTGCCGGTCGCGGTCGGCCGCGCGGCACGCGCCACCAGTCGTGGCCACGAGGCCTCGGTGCGTACCGCAGGAGTGGGCCAGGCGAGGTCGACTGCGGACACCAGGGCCCCGAAGGCACGGGAGAGACCGAGCCGGCGCTCGAGGTCCTTCGGCACGGGCGTGCCGAGAACCCGCCGGGACCGCGCGAGCACCAGGCCGACCTGCGCACCCGCACCCCACGTCCTGGCCCGGCGGGCGACCCGGTCCCAGTCCTTGATCCGCCGCGCCGCCTGGTCGACGTCGAGCAGGTGGACCAGGCGTACGGCGCCCGAGAACGCGGCGTGGTGACACAGGTGGACCAACGTGTCGGTGGTGTCGAGGGTGCGGGTCCCGACCGCCCCGATCAGGAGAGGGGTGCTGCGCGCCAGGACGTCGGCGGTCGGGACGTGGAACCTGCGGCGCAAGGTCTCGGAGAGCACGAGCGACCAGTGCAGGTCGACCATCGCTCCGCCGGTGCGGCCGAGCTCCAGCTCGCCGGTCACCTCTCCGTTGAGGAGATCGTCCGGCGTGGCCAGGACCTGCCACCCCGCGCCGAGAAGGCGCTCACAGGCTTCGCGCAGGTGCGTCGGGGCGACGAGGACGTCGAGGTCGCCGTATGACCTCAGGCCCGCGATGGGGTGGAGCGACTCGGACAGGACAGGTCCCTTGAAGACCAGCCAGGGAAGGTCCGTCAGGGTGCTGCTGATCGCTGCCAGGGTCGTGGTGACCCGCACGTGGTGCACGAGCGCGCGGTCCCGGTCCTCGCGGAGCAGCGCCGCGACGTCGGGTCTGACGTCTCGGAGCGCGACGTGTGCCAGCGGCGCGATGCGGTGGAACCTGACGGCGCGGACGATCTCGTCCTCGATGCCGGGCAGGTCAGGCACGTCGGGGCGACGACCCCGACACACGTCGACGGACACCTCGTCGACCGCCCGCCGAAGGGTGGTGTTCCGCACCGGAGCCCCCACTTCCGCTCCGCTCGCCACGCGAAGCGTGCGCCACGCTAGCCGAACCCGCCCGCACGGCGGACGCAGACGGTTGAATGGTCGTGAGCAACCAGCAGGTCTCGTGGGACAGGAGCCACAGCTGTGACTCTCGACGTCGACCCGGCCGATCCTCTCGCGCTCCGCGTCGCTGCACGCTCCGGGAGCAAGTCGCTGGGCCGGCTCTCGCGCCTGGTGCGCAGCAGCCTGGCGTTGGTCTGGTCCTCGGGGAAGCGACTGCTGATCGCGCTGGTCGCCGTCCAGGTCCTGTCCGCCGTGGCCCTGGCCGCGCAGGTGATCACCGTCGAGCGGGTCCTGCGCGCGATCCTCACCGCACAGGGCGGCCACGTGACGGACGGAGTGCTCGTGCCGGTCGTGGTGCTCGCCGCGCTCTCGGCCGTCGCGGCGGTGTCAGGCGCCGTCCAGGGCCAGCTGCAGCGGCTCCTCGGCGAGTCGGTGGCGCGGACGATGTGGGGGAAGGTGCTCGGCGTCGCGACCGGGGTGGGACTCCAGTACTTCGAGTCCCCGGACTTCTACAACCGTCTCAACCGGGTGCAGACGAGCGCCGTGCTGCGTCCCTACCAGGTGACCCAGGGCATCCTGGCGATGGGCGGCGCCTTCGCGGCCAGCCTCGGTCTGGGTGTCACGCTGTTCATCATCTCTCCGCTCCTGCTGCCCCTGGTGGTGATCGCGGGTCTCCCCCTCCTCATCACCAGCAGCCGGGAGTCGCGACTCGAGTTCGACTTCTCGGTCAAGCAGACGCCCGCTGTCCGGTTGCGCGGCTACTTCACCCTGCTGCAGACCGGACGGGACGAGGCCAAGGAGGTGCGCGCGTTCGGCCTCGCCGGCTGGCTGGCGACGCGGTTCGACGCGTTGTACGCCGCCTACCTTCGCGATCTGCGGGCCCACGTGCTCCGCCGCGGGCTGCTCAGCCTCATCGGCCAGCTCGGCTCGGCAGTCGTCCTCGGCGGCACGCTGATCGCCCTCGTCGCCCTGATCGACCGCGGTGAGATCGGCGTCGCCGGGGCCGGAGCGGCCATCGTCGCGATCCGCCTGTTGGCGTCACAGGTCCAGGCGCTGTTCCGGGGCGCGCAGTCGGTCTTCGAGTCGGGGCTCTTCCTGGACGACCTCCACCAGTTCCTCGCCCTCGGCGACACCGCGGTCGAGGAGGACGCGGGACAAGAGGCTCCGGAGCGGTTCGACCTGGTGCAGGTCGAGGGCGTCAGGTTCCGCTACCCCGGCGCACCCGTGGACGCGCTCAAGGGCGTCGACGTCCAGCTGCACGCCGGGGAGGTCATCGCCCTGGTCGGTGAGAACGGCTCCGGCAAGACCACGCTGGCCAAGCTGCTGGCGGGCCTCTACGAGCCCGACGAGGGACACGTGCTGTGGGACGGACAGGACGTGTCGGCGTTCCGGCCATCCAGCCTGCGGCAGCGCATCGCCGTGGTGTTCCAGGACTTCGTCCACTACGCACTGCCGGCGACGGACAACATCGCGCTCGGCCGGATCGACCGCCCTGCCGATCCGGAGCAGGTGCGGTCCGCGGCGACCGCGGCCGGTGCCGAGAAGATGCTCGACGCGCTCCCGCACGGCTTCGACACCGTGCTGTCCCGCATCTTCTCCGGCGGCACCGACCTGTCGGGCGGCCAGTGGCAGCGCGTGGCGCTGGCGCGCTCCTTCTACCGCGATGCCCCGCTGGTGATCCTGGACGAGCCGAGCGCCGCGCTCGACCCGCGCGCGGAGCACGAGCTGTTCGCCACCCTTCGGGACGCGCTGCGAGCCCGCACCGCGCTGTTCATCTCCCACCGCTTCTCGACCGTTCGCGGCGCCGACCGCATCTATGTGCTCCACGAGGGCGAGATCGTCGAGCAGGGCACCCACGACGAGCTCGTGAGTCGCAACGGACGCTACGCCGAGCTGTTCCGGCTGCAGACCCAGCTGCAGATCAACGGCGAGGCCTGAGCCCCGCACCTGGCACGCGCCCTAGACCACTTGGCCTGCGATACCCAATTGAGGGGGTAGGCAGGCTCGATCGGCGCATCGCAGCTCCCGTCGGCTGGAAAGTCGGCCACCGGACGGGGAGATCGCAGGCACGTGAACCACCAACCGCTGTGCCCAGCGGTCTGCACCTGCGTCATTCCACTCCAAGGAGGCTGCGTGACGACCGACTGTGACACCGCCGTCATCGGGGCGGGACCGTACGGGCTGTCCGTCGCGGCGCACCTTCAGGGTCGAGGAGCAGACTTCCGCATCTTCGGCCGGCCGCTGGACACCTGGCGGACCGCGATGCCCCAAGGGATGTGCCTGAAGTCGGACGGCTTCGCCTCGAGCCTGTCCGCCCCGGAGCCCGGGTCCACGCTGGCGGACTACTGCCTCGAGCACGACCTGCCCTACCACCCGACGCAGCTGCCGGTTCCGCTCGAGACGTTCGTGGCCTACGGCCTGGACTTCCAGCAGCGCTACGTGCCCGACCTCGAGGAGCGCACCGTGACGTCGGTGGTCCGCGACGGTCGAGGGTTCCGACTCGGTCTCGACGACGGCGAGGAGTTCCGCGCCGGGCAGGTCGTCGTCGCCGCGGGCATCACCCACTTCGCCTCGATGCCCAGGATCTTCGACGGCCTGTCACCGGAACTGGTCAGCCACGCCAGCGCGCACCACGACCTCTCCGGCTTCGTCGGCAAGCAGGTCACGGTGATCGGGGCAGGATCATCGGCGGTCGAGCTGTCGGTCGGTCTGGCTCGGGCGGGCGCGCGGAGCCGGCTCGTGGCGCGCGCGCCCTCGATCCACTTCTCCTCGCCGCCGCCCGGCGGCGACCGGCGTACCGTCCTCGGCAAGCTGTACAAGCCCGGCTCCGGCCTCGGGCCGGGATGGCGTTCGCGCGCGAGCTGCGACGCGCCCGACCTCTTCCGCTACCTGCCGGCCAGGTGGCGGCCCGAGATCGTGCGCCGTCACCTCGGCCCGAGCTCACCGTGGCACCTGAAGGAGCCGTTCGAGTCCTGGGTCGAGGTCATCACCGGACGCTCGCTCCAGCGCGCGGAGGCCGCCCAGGACGGCGTCCGGCTGGTGCTGGCCAGTGCCCAGGGGAACCCGCCGATCACCGTCGAGTCCGACCACATCATCTGCGCGACGGGCTACCGGGCGGATGTCCAGCGCCTGACGTTCCTGGACCCGAGCATGCGCTCCGAGCTGCGCACGATCGCCAAGACGCCCGAGCTCTCGCACCGGTTCGAGTCCTCCGTCCCCGGCCTGTACTTCCTCGGGCTCGCGGCCGCGGTGTCCTTCGGACCCCTGATGCGCTTCATGTACGGCGACGAGTTCGCGGCGCGCCGGATCACCCAGGACCTCGTCCGGTGTGCCGCCTGACGTCCGAGGAGCTGCGTCCCGGTGGCGGCTCCACCCTGTTCGTCTTCACCGGTGCGGGCGGTGCGACCGACGAGCTCGTCCCGCTGGCCGATGGGCTCTCCGGCGACCTGCGGGTCGTCGCGCTCGCGCTCGCGGCGGAGCCGGCCGGAGCCGACACGATCGAGACGATGGCCGCCGAGGCGGCCGATGTCATCCGGGCAGAGCAGCCGCACGGGCCCTACCGGTTGCTCGGGTACTCGTTCGGGGGGCTCCTCGCCCTCGAGTCCGCACGGCTGCTCACCGACGCGGGCGAGGCCGTGGCGTTCGCCGGACTCGTGGACGCGCTCTTCGACCAGCGGCACTGGCCCACCAGTCTCTTCGTGAGGGCAACCGCCCGCCGGGCCGGGCTGCACGCCCGGGGCCTCGTGGGCCAGCCGCCTGCGCAGGCCCTGCGAGAGCTGGCCGGCCGGTCGGCTCGCCTGGCGAGGCGGCTGCGCGACCGACACCAGGCTGCCGAGGCGGGCCCCACCGGTGTCGCGACGGTCCAGGACGCCAACCTCGCGGTGATGGCGCGGTGGCGCCCTCGGGTCTTCGATGGCTCGGTCACGTTGTTCGCAGCCACCGAGTCGGACTTCGGGTGCGATCTGGCTGAGCTGTGGCGACCGTGGCTGTCGCAGCTCGAGGTCCGTCGGGTCTGGGGCAACCATCTCGAGCTGACGCAGACCGCCCCGGGCGCGGCACGACTGGCCGAGGCCGTGAGCAGGGCGCTGGAGGCTCCGCCACGGCGGCTCAAGGTGCTCGTCGCCAGCACCTTCCAGTGGCCGGGTGCCGCCAGGCTGGCCGTGGACCTCCACCAGGTCGGCTGCGCGGTCGAGGGCGTCGCACCACGGCGCAGCCCACTGCACGTCGTCTCGGCCGTGCAGCGCAGCTACCGGCTCGGCCTCGCCGACCCCGTTCGCTCCCTGCGGGTGGCGATCGAGGCGTCGGACCCCGACGTCATCGTCCCGTTCGACGACCGCACCCGCCACGCACTCGCGCTGCTTCATGCCCACTCCGACCCGCGCACCGACGCCGGAGCCCGGATGCGTGAGTGCCTCGAGCAGTCGCTCGGGTCGCCGACCACGTTGACGAGCGTGTACGCCCGCGCTTCCGTGCTGGCGGTGGCGCGCGAGGCCGGCATCTTGTGTCCGCCGACCGCGATCGTGCGCTCGGCCGCCGACATCTCCGCCTGGTTCGAACGCCACCCCGGACCTGCCGTGCTCAAGACGGACGGGAGCTGGGGTGGCCGCGGGGTCGCGATCCTGCGCACCCAGGCTGACGGCCGGAAGGCCTGGCGCGAGCTGCGCCGTCTCCCGCCGCTCGCCCGGGCACTGAAGCGACTCGTCGTGGAGCGCGACCCCTGGCCGCTCCGAGCGCGGTTCGCCGGGACCCGCCCCACCCTGTCCATCCAGTCCTACATAGCCGGACGACCGGCGAACGCCGCGGTCGCCTGCTTCCAGGGCACGCCACTGGGCGCCGTCCAGGCCGAGGTGATCGCGAGCGACGGGCCGACAGGTCCTTCGACGGTGTTGCGTGTCATCGACCATCCCGACATGACCTACGCCGTCAAGTCCATCGTCAGCAGGCTCGAGCTGTCGGGGCTGTGCGGGCTCGACTTCATCCTCGACGAGGACGGCCGCGCGCACCTGCTGGAGCTCAACCCGCGGGCGACGCCGACCTCGCACCTGGTCGCTGCGGACGGGACAGACCTCCTCACGGCACTGCGCACGGCGTTCGGGTACGACCGGCCGCCGCGACGGACGGCGTCGTACTCGAACGGCCTGGTAGCGCTATTTCCCCAAGAGCTGCTGCGTGACGCATCCAGCCCGAATCTCCGGCTCGCCCACCACGACGTCCCGACGCATGCACCCGACCTCGTCGACCACGTGCTGGCCGGGCTCCGCGGCAGGCGGAGGACGACGTCCCCTCCGACCCCGACGGTGACCCTCGAGGCGGACAGCGCGTGACGGACAGGGCTATCGGGCACCTGACAGGCATGCTCCGCAACCCGGCACACATGGGTGAGGCAGGCCGGTGGGTCGTCAACGTCACGGTGCACGGGATCGGCCGGCCCACCCGGCCGTTGGACGACGCTGAGGACGGCGTCTGGGTCTCGGTCGAGCAGTTCGAGGGGCTGCTCGACGCAGCCGTCGGGCGACCGGACGTCTCGGTCACTTTCGACGACGGCAACCTCTCCGACCTGGAGATCGGCCTGCCCCGGTTGCTGGAGCGCGGCCTGAGAGCCCGGTTCTACGTGTGTGCAGGGTTGCTGGGCGAGCCGGGCAGGCTCGACGCCTCTGGCGTCCGCGAGCTGCAGCGCGCCGGGATGGTCATCGGCTCGCACGGGTGGGCGCACCGCGACTGGCGGTCGCTGGAGTGGAGCCCTCGCGGTGCCGCTGAGGTGGAGGACGAGATGGTGCGTGCGCGGCGACACCTCGAACAGCTGACCGGCTCGGACGTGTCCGAGGTCGCGGTGCCGTTCGGCTCGTACGACCGCCACGTGCTGCGAGCCCTGCGGCGGACCGGCGCGACGCGCGTCTACACCAGCGACGGCGGCTGGGCGCGCGCCGGCACGTGGCTGCAGGCGCGGACCAGCATCCGCGCGGACGCCGGCCCCGACTGGCCCACCCGGGTGATGGTCGACCGCCCGAGACTCGGCCGGCGGGCCCGCGGCCGGTTCGCTCAGGCCGCCAAGCGCCTGCGGGGCTGAGCAGCGGTCCGATGCGGATCGTGCGGCCGGCCGGCACCGGCGCTCCCCCATTCGGGGTACGTCGGACCGCGACCGGGCCCGGTGCGCCGGGCCGCTCCTAGCCTCAGCGGTGTGCGGATCCACTTGACCCAGAGGGGCCGGCGATGAGCGCCCCGAAGTGCCGTCTCTGCGGTAGCGACCTGACGCAGACGTTCGTCGACCTCGGCATGTCACCGCCGTGCGAGAGCTACCTCGATGCCGACCAGCTCGATCGGGGCGAGGTGTTCTACCCGCTGCACGTGCGGATCTGCTCGTCGTGCCTGCTGGTCCAGCTGCCGGCGTACATCGCGGGTGAGGACATCTTCAGCCACTACGCGTACTTCTCTTCCTACAGCGACTCGTGGGTGGCGCACGCGAAGCGGTACGTCGACCACGCGGTCTCGCAGCTCGGCCTGACCGAGGACTCGTTCGTGGTCGAGGTCGCCAGCAACGACGGCTACCTGTTGCAGCACGTGCGCGACCTCGGCATCCGGTGCCTCGGCATCGAGCCGGCGGCGAACATCGCCGAGGTGGCCAGGGCAAGGGGCATCGACACGGTCTGCGACTTCCTCGGGCAGGCGACGGGCACCGCGGTGGCCGCCGACCACGGCAGGGCAGACCTGGTGGCGGCCAACAACGTGTTCGCGCACGTGCCGAACATCGTCGACTTCGCCCGCGGCCTGCGCGCGCTGCTGAAGGACGACGGCACCCTGACCATCGAGATCCCGCACCTGCTGCGGCTGATCGAGGACCGGCTCTACGACACGATCTACCACGAGCACTACTCGTACCTGTCCCTCCTCACAACCCAGAGGGTGCTCGCCGAGGCCGGCTTCACGGTCGTCGACGTGGAGGAGCTCCCGACACACGGCGGGTCGCTTCGGACCTGGTCGATGCCCGTCGAGAGCGCGATCGAGCCGAGCGAGCGGGTCGCCAAGGTGCTGCGCGACGAGCGCGCCGCCGGACTCGACACCGTCGAGGGCCACGCCGGCTTCGCGGCGGTCGTCAGCGCCGCCCGCGATGATCTCGTGGAGTTCCTCATCGCAGCTCGCCGGGAGGGCAGGACCGTGGCGGGGTACGGCGCTCCCGGGAAGGGCAACACGCTGCTCAACCACGCCGGCATCCGCGAAGACCTGCTCGGCTACACGGTCGACCGCAGCACGTTCAAGCAGGGGATGTTCCTGCCCGGCACCCACATCCCCATCCACGCCCCGGAGAAGCTGGCCGAGACCAGGCCCGACTACATCCTCATCCTCCCGTGGAACCTCCGCGAGGAGATCACCGCCCAGCTGGAGTACACACGGGAGTGGGGCGCCCAGCTGGTGGTGCCACTGCCGAGGCTCGAGCTCCTCTGAGCTCCGGTGAGAACCGGCCCTCTGGAGGTCAGTGGGCTCCGTACACGACCCAGCGGTCGGCCAGCTGCGGCCAGGCGTCGCGCAGCTCCTCGGCGAGGTCCGGCAGCATCAGCAGGACGCTGCCCGGGTCTGCCGCCAGCAGCGCGTCGGGCGCCATGACCGGGATGTCGGTCCCGGGCATCCTTCGCCCGTGCTTGGCCGGGGCCCCGTCGGCGATCCCGGCGACGGCACCCGGACGCAGGGCGGCCGCGGCGAGCACCGCCACGGCCCGCGACCCGGCGCCGTAGAGCCAGGCACCGTCGCGCTGGCTCTCGACCCACCTGCGCAGCCGGGCGACGTCGTCCTCGAGCGCCATCCCGAGGGGGGACATCGCGGCCGGGTCCATGACTCCGGCGGCCAGCTCCGCCTGCTCCAGGTCGACGACCGCCGCGGCCTCGTCGGCCGGCCCCGCACCGCTGCGGGACGCGAGGAGGAGGACCGACCCGCTGTACAACGAATAGCTGCGCGCGGCGAAGACGGACAACCCGACGTCGGCCAGGAGCCTCCGCGCCGCCGGGACGCTGTGATAGGCGAAGTGCCCGTGGCGCAGCGCGTTCCACTCGCGAAGGCGCAGGGTGGCCGCGTAGCTGGGAAACTGCAGGACCAGGGTCCCCTCGTCGGTCAGCGCCTCGGCACGGGCCCGCAGACCGTCGGCCTGGTCGCGGTCGTGCATCAGCCCGTAGACGTCGATGACGGTGCCCGCCCGCGCGCTCGGCGCCGGGTGGAAGCCGCGCTCCAGCAGCGCCTCGCCCCAGGAGCCGCCATGGGGGCTCGCGAACTCGATGAAGTCTCCCGGGGCCAGCAGCCCGGCGTCGAGGAGCTCCTCGACGGCCTCGTGAGCCTGCCTGCGGGCCGCACGGGGCTCGATCGCACGTGGCTCCTCGGCAACCGTGGCATCGTCGAGCAGCTGCGCCAGACCGCAGTCGGCGCACCACCACATCGCGAGCGGGTGGCGCGGGTCCGGCCCCGGGTCCGAGACGAGCGGGAAGTGGTCGGCGGCCGGCTGGTCGCCCAGGTCGAGGACCACCTCGCCGCTGGTCGACCGGCAGCCCCGGCAGCGGTGAGCGTCAGCAGCGGACATCGCCGGCCGTGAGGTCGCGCCACGAGCCCGCGGACTGGTCCCGCGGGCTGAGGGTGTCCACCGGCAGCGCCCAGGCGATGGCGAGATCCGGGTCGTCGTACCGCACGGAGAGATCCTCGGCGGGGTCGTGGGGCCGGTCGATGCGGTAGCAGATGTCGGCGACCTCGCTGAGCACCTGGAAGCCGTGCAGGAAGCCTCGCGGGACGTAGAGCATCCAGAACTGCTCGTCGTCCAGCTGGAAGGCCTGGTGCCGCCCGTACGTCGGCGATGCGGGCCGGGCGTCGACGATCACGTCGAGGATCGCGCCGCGGGCGCAGCGGACCAGCTTGGCCTCGCCGGCTCCCCCTCGACCGTGCAGGCCGCGCAGCGTTCCGCCTCCCGAACGCGACTGCGAGTCCTGGACGAAGGCCGCAGGATCGAGCCCGTACGCCGCCGCCACCTCGGCGTCGAAGGTGCGGGTGAAGAACCCGCGATCGTCCCGGAAGGGCGATGGACGAAACAGCAGCACGTCGCTGAGCTCGACGGTCTCGACGTGCATCTGCTCAGACTTCCACGAGCGCCTTGGAGACGTAGTACGCCTCGGCGTACGGACGACGGCACTCCATCCCGCGCAGGCGCATCAGCCCGAGGAAGACCTCGTCGTCCCACCAGTCGTGCGCGTGCTGGCTCGGGAAGTGCCGGTTGAGCAGGTCCACCTTGCGCCGGGCCTGCTCGCGGGTGAGCCCGACGTAGTGCGACGGCGCACCCATGTCGCCGTCCCACTTGGGGATCTCGAAGTGCAGGACCAGCGCGTCCCGCCACACGGTGGTCACCATCACGCCCAACGTGCGGTGGTCCTGGTGGGCGTCGTCGACGCGATGCGTCAGGACCAGCTGCGGCCGACAGTGCCTGGCGAGGTCCTCCAGGTGCTCCTTCGCGGCCTCCCAGTTGGTCGGCAGCCGACCATCAGGCAGTGCGGCGAAGTGCGTCTTGACCCCCGGGACGATCTCCTGCAGCGCCCTCGCGGACTCGGCTGCCCGGTCCGGCGTTCCGGTGAGGACGGCGACCGTCAGACTGAGGTCGGCCCGCTCCGCCAACCGCAGGAGGGTCCCCCCGCACCCGATCTCCACGTCGTCGGGGTGCGCACCCACACACAGGACCTCCAAGGGTCCGTCGGGCAGTCGCAGCGCGTCCATCGCTCGGGATCATCCACGCCGTCGGCCGACACGGCCCGATGGGCGACCTGCACATACCGCAATTGGGGGACTCGCGAGGCACGTCATCGCTGGCGCCTCCAGCGGTTCACCTCGCGGGCGAGATGCAGGCAGAGCGACGCCTCGACCGAGTCGCCCTCGTAGGCGGCGACCCAGGCCCGGCCACGGGCCTTGCGCTCGAGGGCGCGGTAGGCCGCCGAACGCAGCCGGGACTGGTCACGCAGCGGAGCGAACCCGTCGAACAGGTCACGGAAGGCGTGGGCTCGCTCGTGCAGCTCGGTGACCTCGCCGACACGGACGGCGAGACGGCGTGACGACGTCGGGGACACCCGCGCCAGCGGCTCCGCCACATGGGCCACGTCAGCCAGGGCCGCGGCGCGCAGCCACAGCGACAACTCGCCGCTCCGGGTGCCCAGCCCCTGGTGGCCGGCGGCCTCGTAGGTTGCGCGGCGCATGATCGCGCAGCGGCTCCCCACGCTGTCGGGTCCGTGCGCCGCGGCCAGCCGGAGCCAACGGTGGCCCGGCTGCACACCGTCTCGGGCCCCCTCGCCGGTCGCGATGAAGACGATGCCCACGGAGGGCTGCTGGTCGAGCACGAGGGTCGCGCGGGCCAGGACCTGACCGCCCAGCGACGTGGCCTCGTCAACGACGGCGACGCAGTCGTGCGGGACCGGCGAGGTGGTGGTGCGACCGTCGGGGACCAGGACCGCGTGCATGGTCACACCCCCACGGTCGCGGTGAGCGTGGGTGGGCGGCTGATCCCGACGTCAAGCACGGGAGCTCTCGTCCCTGAGCCACGTGGTGAAGTCGCCGGTGCGGACCGCGTGGCGCGACTGCAGCCGAGCGACGGCACCGATGAGGACGAACACCGCTACGCGCGGCACGAGTGCGGGCCGTCGAACAGCAAGGCCGACCAAGGTCCTCCACGCCGTCGACGACTCTGGTCGTCGTAGGCCCGCCTGGCCGGCCTGCGTGTTGCCGGTCGCGACGCGGACCCGACGACGGAGCAGGTCGCGGAGGCTTCCCGGGGCGCGCACCTCGGCGAAGGCGGTCCACACGACCCGCCGCTCTCCGGGTTCGAAGACCTCGGACATCCCGAGGTCGTCGCTCATCAGCTGGGGCAGCGCGTCCACCCGGCGCTGTCCCTCCTCGGACAAGGCGACCACGCCACGTCCGAACAGCCCGCTGCGCACCTGCGGCAGCTGCTCCCACACGTCGTAGAACCAGCGGACGGAGCGGCTTGACCGGTCCCGCAGCAGCACCCGCTGTGGCGCCGCGGCCAGAACCTCCGGCGCCCGCAGCGCCTGGACGAGGTTGACGACATCAGCTCCCGAGATGGCGACGTCCGCGTCCAGGTGGACCCGCGGGTAGACGGTCCCGGCGGCGTTGCCGACCCGGACGGCCTCGGCCTTGGACGGCTTCGGGACCTCCAGTACTCGCGCCCAGGGCGCCGCGGTCCGGGCCACCTCGGCGGTCCGGTCCGTGCACCCGTTGCACACCACCACGACGTCGAGGTCGCCAGGGGAGACGCCGACCGCCAGGCGGCCCAGGGTGCGTGCGATCACACGCTCCTCGTTGTGCGCGGGGACAACAACCCCTGCAACGGCATCCACGACACGAGCATGGTGACGATCGGGCGTCGGCGTCGCACGATGCCTTGCAGCTCACCGATTTCGATGACGAGGTGAGGGCTCCTCAGTGGCACCCGACGTCCGCGAGTGTGGAGTCGGTCAGCACGTCCTCGTAGGCCGCGACCGCTGCCATCTGTGAGTTCACGTCGAGCTTCTTGAGGATCGCCTTGACCTGGCTGCGAACGGTGGCCTCCGTGACCTCCGACTGCTCGGCGATGTTGCGCACCGCGAATCCTCGGTGCAGCTGCCGGAGGATCTCCTCCTCCCGCTCGGTCAAGGTCCGCAACCGGGCGGTGAGGTCGTTGCGCTGGGCGTCGAACGCACGCCACCCCTGGATCAGCTCGCGGCGGTCGCGACGCGGGACCGCGACGGGCTTCCGCCCCGCGGACAGGTCGGCCAAGAGGTCGCAGACCTGGTCCAGTCCGGTGTCACTGGGCACGACCAGATTGGCACCTCCTTCGTAAAGGGCACCCCAGGCCGGGCCGCGGGCGACGCCGACCATCACCAGCCACGGCATCCGGAGACCGGTGAGGATCGTCAGTGCGGCGTGCAGCTGCTCCATGCGCGTGCCGTCGCTGAGCAGGAGTCCCACGTCGGGCGGAGGTCCGACCGAGCGCCGGAACGCGCGGCGCCGACGGGTCTTGGTGGTCGAGTCGGGCGCGACCTGCGGCCACCGGACCAGCAGCGGCTCGAACGAGCGGTTGCGCAGCGCGGCGACGACAGCCTGGGCGACGAGTGCCTGGTCGCTCGCCACCGCGACCCGGATGGACCGCTGTGGACGCAAGGATGCACTCATCGAGCTCATGGCACCCTCTCTGTTCGCTACAGAACGCACCGAGACCGACCGGGATGGCGGTCAGCACAATCCCCCGACCCTCAGGCTCGTACGTCGGTGGCGTGGTGGTCCAGGGTGGCGGGCCTCGCTCACGGATATTGGGGAGGCCGAACGCAGGGAACGGGCTACTCGAGCGTGACGGCCCCGCCCAAAAGACACGTGCGCAAATGACCCAAACGGGCCATTTAGACCCCCACAATCTGGTATAGCGTCTCTTTCGATCCCCCAGCAAGAAGTCACCTTCCCCGACTTCTAGAAGCTCCAGCCACATGTGGAGCTCTGGGAACCCCGGGGCCAACATTTTCGGTCCGTTCGCACCTCAGGGTGCGGGCAGCCGCGCATCGCTCGGGAGCACGTGGTCCGGTCGGCCGACCAGACTGTGGGGGGTCATGCTCATGAATCGAACACGCCTCGAAACAGGCGAGAGGCGCACTGCCGCACTGGGTGGCGCGATCGCGATCGTACCGATCGTCGCCCTGATGCTCAGCCACCGGCAGGGCCTCGCTCAGCTCGTCCCGGCGGTGGGGCTGGCGTCGTACGCGCTGGTCCTCGGCGCCGCCGTGCTCACCTACTTCCACTGGCGGCTCACCTCCGACCGCCAGACCGACACCGTCGACCGCCGGCTGGTCGAGTGGCTCACGGTGGGCCTCACGGTTGGAGCCGTGAGCGGCTTCCTCCAGATGACCTCGGTCACCCCGGGCAACCATCTCTTCCCGGTGGCGGCGCAGCTCGTGCTCACGCTCGCGTTGTGCCTGGTGGCGGCGGTCTCGGAGCGCGTCGACGTCCCGGCCGAGCCGGCCCTGGCCTGCACCGCGGCCGCCGCGGCGATCACCGCGGCATACTCGCTCACCCTCTGGCTCGCGCCGACGGTCGTCCTCAGCGGCGCCATGGCGGCCCTCCTGAACACTGCGGTCATGGTGGCCGGGCTGCTGCTCGCCCTGATCGTGCTCAACCGCACGAAGGTGTCGCTGTGGGCACGGCGCCGGCTGGCGACCGCAGCCGTGCTGCTCACCTGCGCCCAGAGTGCGACCAACCTGGACAGCAACCAGGCCGCGGTGATGGCCGTGGCCGTCGTGGGCTTCGGCCTCGGTGCGCTGACGCTGTGCCTGATGTCGCACCAGATGCTGCGCATGTCGCTGCAGGAGCAGCAGGCCGAGGTGGACCTGCTCCAGCGGAACCTCGCCGACGTGCGCTCCGCGGTGCTCCAGGACCGGGAGCTGCTGCACGAGGTCGGCGCGACCCTGGCCGGGATCACGACCGCGTCGCAGGTGATGCGCACCGGGCAGGCCGTGCCCGCACACCGCCGCCAGCGCCTCGAGGAGATGCTGACGGCCGAGCTGGCTCGCCTCGAGCGCCTGATGGCGAACCGCGTCTCGGGCGAGGTGCAGACCGAAGACCGGCGCATGCGGGTGGATGAGGTCGTGCAGCCCGTCGTGGTGAGCCACCAGGAGCGGCAGCGGAAGGTCGTCTGGTCGCCGTGTGGTCAGGACGCCTACGGCGACCCGGACGAGCTGGCCGAGGTCTGCAACATCCTGCTCGAGAACGCCGCCCGCCACGCGCGGAAGGCCGCGGTGCGGCTGTCGGTCACCGTCCAGGACGACGACGTCGTCGTCACGTGCTCCGACGAGGGCCCCGGCGTACCGCCCGAGATCCGGGACCGGATCTTCGACGTCGAGGCGAAGGGCGCTCGCTCCCGGGGCCAGGGCCTCGGCCTGGCCATCGCCCGGCGGCTCGCGTGCGCCCGGGGTGGCAGCCTGGAACTCGCCGACCTCGCCCGGCCCGGTGCCACGTTCGTGGCCCGCCTTCCGCGAAAGGCGGTGGCGGATGTCCCGGCCGGTCGCGTCGCGTAGCCAGTTCCGCATCGTCATCGTCGAGGACCACGCCCTCTTCGCCGAGTCGCTGGAGCTGGCGCTCACGGTCGAGGGGTACGACGTCCGGCGGGTGACGGTCCCGGACAAGGAGCAGGCACCGGGCGCGCTGATCACCGCGATCACGAGACGCCGTCCTCGCGTGGTCCTCCTGGATCTGGACCTCGGTCGGTTCGGCGACGGTGAGAAGCTCATCCCCCCGCTGGCCCGGGCCGGGGTCAACGTGGTGGTGATGACCGCCTCGCTCGACCGCGCACGCTGGGGTGAAGCGGTCCGCCACGGTGCCCGCAAGGTGCTGGCCAAGTCGCGGCCCCTCAACGACATCCTGGCCACGGTCCGGCGCCTCAACCAGGGGCTGCAGGTCATGTCCCGCGAGGAGCGGGAGGAGCTGCTCCAGACCTGGGCCAACGAGCGCGCCGGCATGGTCGACCTCGAGGCGAGGCTCGACCTCCTGACCGTGCGCGAGCGGGAGGTGCTGGCGCACCTGATGAGGGGACAGACCGTCCGGGAGATCGCCGAGGTGGGAGTGGTCTCCGAGGCGACCGTCCGGACGCAGGTGAAGTCGATCCTGGCCAAGCTCGACGTGACCTCGCAGCTGGCGGCCGTCGGACTGGCCCACAAGGTGGGGTGGCGTCCGCCCGTACTCACGGACTGACGAGGTATCTGGCCCGGAGCCAGCGGCTCCTCCGATGCGTGACTTCCGGGCAGGGACTTGCATCTCGTCGCGATTTCCGCGTCGTGGTCGTGGACGACCACGCCTTGTTCCGCGAGTCGCTGGACCTCACCTTGACCATCGAGGGGTACGACGTCGGCTCGATCGAGCTCCCGGAAACGGGCCTGACCGCCGCGGCCATGCTGTCCGGCGTGCTGAGGCAGAGCCCGCGGCTGGTGCTGCTCGACCTGGACCTGGGTCCCTCGGGTGATGGGGTGGTGCTCGTCGAACCGCTGGCCAAGGCCGGGATCGACGTCGTGGTCCTGACCGCGCTTGCCGACCGGAGCCGCTGGGGCGAAGCCGTGCGGCAGGGGGCGCGCAAGGTGGTGAGCAAGTCCGCTCCGTTGCGCGACGCCCTCGCCGTGGTCCGCAGGCTGCACCAGGGGCTGGCGGTCACCACGGTCGAGGAGCGGGAGGCGCTGATCCGGAACTACGTGGACACTCGCGCCCAGAAGGTCGACCACCGCGACCGACTTCGGGTGCTCACCAGGCGCGAGGCGGAGGTCCTGGGC
>Ga0075368_10000070_pt1 | contig 24269 bp, 23 predicted proteins | sample EndMethybrTD3033_FD_71518 | JGI IMG/M metagenome (GOLD analysis project Ga0075368, IMG submission 71518) | Populus endosphere microbial communities from Tennessee, USA - Endosphere MetaG P. TD hybrid TD303-3 | ecosystem: Host-associated > Plants > Roots > Endosphere | place: USA: Tennessee... | reverse complement strand
GGCGCTGACCGATCAGGGGCTGGTCGCCTTCGCCTGTACCCCCAGCCATGCCTGGGTCGCGCCGGCCGGCGGCACCTCGCCGCTGTTCGGCACCAACCCGATCGCCTTTGGCTGGCCGCGTCCCGGCGGCGATCCCTTTGTCTTCGATTTCGCCACCAGCGCGGTCGCGCGCGGCGAGATCGAACTGCATCGCCGCGCCGGCCAGCCGATCCCGGAAGGCTGGACGATCGATGCCCAGGGCCATCCGACAACAGATGCGGAAGCGGGTCTCGCCGGCGCGCTGCTGACCTTTGGCGGGCATAAGGGATCGGCCCTGTCGGCGATGGTCGAACTGATCGCCGGGCCGCTGATCGGCGACATGACCAGTGCGGAATCACTGGCGCATGACGATGGCGCGAAGGCGTCGCCCTATGGTGGTGAACTCATCATCGCCATCGATCCCGCCGGTTTCCTGGGCGCGGCGGCCGCCGAGCATATGCAGCGGGCCGAAGCGCTGTTCGACGGCATTACCGGTCAGGGCGCGCGCCTGCCATCGCAGCGGCGCTTCGCGGCGCGTCGTCGCACCCCCGATCAGGGCTGCCGCATTCCCCGCGCGCTCTATGAGGAACTGGCGGCACTCAGCTGAGCGCCGCCAGCGACTTCAGGCAAAAGGCTGGTCGATCGCGACCGAGGGCGGGGTGAACCAGGCCGCTCCGGTCTCGGTCACGTAAAAATGATCCTCCAGCCGCACGCCGAAGCGATCCGGCACGACGATCATCGGCTCGTTGGAGAAGCACATGCCCGGCTCCAGCGGGGTCATGTCGCCGCGCACCAGATAGGGCGCCTCATGGATCGACAGGCCGATGCCATGGCCGGTGCGATGGGGCAGGCCCGGCAGGCGATAGTCGGGGCCAAGGCCCGCCGCCTCCAGCACGCGCCGCGCCGCCGCATCGATCGCGCCACAGGCGACGCCGGGCTTGACCGCATCGAACGCGGCCTGCTGCGCCGCCTTCTCCAAGGCCCAGATGCGCCGCTGCTCGGCATCGGCCTCGCCATAGACATAGGATCGGGTGATGTCGCTATGATAGCCGCCGATGGTGCAGCCGGTATCGATCAGCACCATCTCGCCTTCGGCCAGCACGCTCTCGCCCGGCAGGCCGTGGGGATAGGCGGTCGATCGGCCGAACTGGACGATGCAGAAGCTGCTGCCCGATGCGCCGAGCGCCCGGTGCGCGGCCTCGATGAAGCGGCGCACCTCGGTCGCGGTGATGCCGGGGCGCAGGATGCGAGCGGCACGGCGATGCACCTCCAGCGTCATCGACTTGGCCTGCTGCATCAGCGCCAGTTCGGCGGCCGACTTGCGGCTGCGGCAACCGTCGATCACGGCCGAGGCGGCAACCAGTGTCACGTCCGGCGCGGCGGCGCGAATGCGCTCGACGAACAGGAAGGCCATGGCCGGGTCGATCCCCAGCCGGGCGACGCCCAGCGTCCGGAGCGCATCGGCGACGAGCGCCGACGGGCTTTCATCCTCTTCCCACAGGCGCAGGTCGCTGGCGTCGATCTTGAGGTCGGCTTCCAGCGATCCGCGCTCGAAGCGCGGGCAGATCAGGATCGGCTCGCCGCTGAGCGGCAGCAGCATCGCCACCAGGCGCTCGCTCGCGCCCCAGGGCACGCCAGCGAAATAGGCGAGGCTGGTCCCGGCGTCGATCAGCAGCGCGTCGAGCCCTTCCTGCGCCATCAGGGTGCGGGCCCTGGCAATGCGCGCCTGATATTCGGACGCAGTGATGGCCGGCGCGCGATCGGGCCAGGGCTGGAGCCCGGCCAGTTCGGTGGCGGCGTCGGAACCGCCGATCTGCTGTGTCATAATTTATCCTTCAAATCGGCGGAGCGAAAAGGGCGTGGCATCGACCGGCGGCGGTGTGCCGATGGCAAGTGCGGCGATGATTTCCCCGGTCAACGGTCCCAATGTCAGCCCCAGATGCTGGTGGCCGAACGCATAGAGCAGGTTGTCCGCCCGGTCACTCCGGCCGATCGCCGGAAGATAATCGGGCAGGGTCGGGCGGGCGCCGATCCAGGGCCTGGCATCTGCTTCGATCGGCAGGCCCAGCGCGGCGGCATGGGCGCGCAGCCTTTGCCATTTGCGCGGATCGGGCGGGGCGGAGAGACTGGAAAATTCGACGAAGCTCGCCGCGCGCAGGCTGCTTTCGAACCGGGTGACGATCATCGATCGATCCTCGAACACCACCGGCGGCATGTCCATCGGCCAGCCTTCGGGCGCGGTCGGCGTCTGCAGATGATAGCCGCGTTCGGCGATGATCGGCACCTTGTGGCCCAGCGGGCGCAGCAGCGCGTCCGATGCGGCGCCGGTTGCAACAATGATATGGTCTGCGTCCAGCGTCCGGCCGTCGGCCAGTTGCACCTGCGCCTTTCCATCACGCGTGGGAAGGGCGGTGACATCTGCCTTTTCGATCCGCCCGCCTGCCGCCAGCAGCGCATCCCTCAGATCCTGGGCCAGCCGGGTCGGGTCGGCGATGCGGCCGCTGCCCTCGCAGCGAATCGCGCCGATGATCGGATGGGGGAACAGGGCTTCGAGCAGGGCCATCTCGCGCGCCGTCGCGTCGCGGAAGCGCGCCGTGCCGCAATCGGCCGCCATCCAGGCGCGGCGTCCGGCCAATGCACTAGCCTCGCTTTCCCAGGCGATGAAATGCCCGTCCTCGATCAGGCGGCTCGGCCCCGCGCACAGCCCATCGATCCGGCGCCAGGCCGGCATCGCCTCGCCCAGCAGCGCCTTTAACGCGGCGCGTCCGGCCGCAAAGCGCGACGGGCGCGCGGCACTCAACAGGCGTAGTGAGAACGGCAGCCAGCGGCCGATATCACGCCAGGGCAGGCCGAGCGCGCCGCCGCGCCAGAACAGGCGCCGGGGAAAGCTGCGGACCGTTGCCATCGACGCGAGCGGATCGATCTGCTCCACCGCGACATGGCCGGCATTGCCCCAGGACGCGCCGCGCAGCGGGCTTTCCCGTTCGATCAGCAACGTTGAAATTCCCTGTTCCTGCAATCGGATAGCGCAGGATATTCCGACGATGCCGCCGCCGATGATGATCGCGTTTTGGGTCAATTGATTTCTTTTCACTTGGCGTTGACGATTAGATACCGTATACGATCTTCAGTTTCAACGGAGGCTTATGTGAATTCCTCAAAATTGACGTGGCGTGGTGTCTACCCTGCCGCCACCACCCAGTTCACCCCCGATCTGGACGTTGATATTGCCGCAACCCAGGCTGTCCTGGATGCGCTGGTAAAGGATGGCGTCGACGGCCTCATCATCGCCGGCACCTGCGGTGAGAACAACTCGCTGGAACCCGAAGAAAAACGTGCTGTCGTCAAGGCGGCGGTCGAGGTCGTGGACGGCCGCGTGCCGATCCTGGTCGGCGTGTCCGAATTCACCACGCGCCGCGCCGTTGCCTTCGCGCAGGACGCCGAAAAGCTGGGCGTCGACGGGCTGATGCTGCTGCCCGCCATGGTCTACGTGCCGACCGTGGGTGAGCTTTGCACCCATTTCGAGACGGTGGCCAAGGCGACGTCGCTGCCGATCATGCTCTACAATAATCCGCCGGCCTATCGGGTGAATATCGGCATCGACGCGCTCACCCGCCTCGCTGACACGCCCAATATCGTTGCGGTCAAGGAAAGCGCGCCCGATCCGCGTCGCTTCACCGACCTGATCAACGCCTTTGGCGACCGCTATATCCTGATGGCGGGCCTGGACGATGTTGCGTTCGAAGGCCTGTTGCTCGGCGCCCATGGCTGGATTTCCGGCCTGACCAGCGCCTTCCCGCGCGAATCCGTGGCGCTGGTGGCGGCGATCAACCGGGGCGATCTGGAAGAAGCACTGCGCATCTATCGCTGGTTCATGCCGCTGCTGCATCTGGATGCCGATCATGATCTGGTCCAGTCGATCAAGCTGGCCGAAAACATCATGGGACGCGGCACCGAGCATGTCCGCCTGCCGCGCATGCCGCTGGAAGGCCAGCGCCGCGCCGACGTCATCCGCTGGGTCGAGCAGTGCGCTGCCACCCAGCCCAGCCTGACGGCGGTCTGATGTCCGCGGTGCGCCACACCTTCTTCTGCATAGACGGCCATACGGCGGGCAATCCCGTCCGTCTGGTCGCGGGCGGCGCGCCGCTGCTCAAGGGAAAGTCCATGGCGGAACGCCGCCTGGACTTTCTCGACCGCTTCGACTGGATCCGCACCAGTCTCTGCTTCGAACCGCGCGGCCATGACATGATGTCGGGCGGCTTCCTCTATCCGCCGACGCGCGACGATACCGACATCGGCATCCTCTTCATCGAGACTAGCGGATGCTTGCCGATGTGTGGCCATGGCACCATCGGCATGGTGACGTTCGGGCTGGAAAACGGCCTGATCCAGCCGGCGACGCCGGGCAAGCTGCGGGTCGAAGTGCCGGCCGGTGTCATCGACATCGACTATGCGACCGACGGCAAGCGCGTCACATCGGTCAAGATCCGCAACGTTCCCGCCTATCTGGCGGCGGAGGGGATCGCAATCGAGGTGCCGGGCTTCGGCCCGCTCAGCGTCGATGTCTCCTATGGCGGCAATTATTATGCGATCGTCGAACCGCAGGGCGCCTATACCGGCCTCGACGATCTCGGCGCATCGCGCATCGTCGAACTCAGCCGCACGATCCGCGAACTGGTGCGCGCGCAATATCAGCCGGTTCATCCGCTCGAACCCAGCATCAAGGGGGTCAGCCATGTCCTGTGGGCCGACCAGCCCAAGGGCGAGGGGGCCGATGGCCGCAATGCCGTCTTCTATGGCGAGCGGGCGATCGACCGCAGCCCCTGCGGCACCGGCACGTCGGCGCGGCTGGCGCATCTGGCGGCCAAGGGGCGGCTAAAGGTCGGCGACCGGTTCGTGCATGAAAGCTATATCTGCAGCCGCTTCATCGGCCGGGTCGAAGCGGAGACGATGATCGGCGATCAGAAGGCGATCATCCCCTCGATCGAGGGATCGGCGATCGCCACCGGCTTCAACACCATCTGGGTCGATCGCGAAGACCCGTTCTGGGCCGGTTTCACGGTCGTATGAGGCAGCCAGTACGGAGCGAGTGGGCGCGATCGTCCATCATATACGAAGTTGTATTCCGCCGTTCGCTCTGTGCTATGTTCGCCGCATGAGCCTAGTCATCCGAAACCTGTCCGACCAGTTGGTCGACCTTGTCCGCGAACGCATATTGTCTGGCCGGGTGCCGCCCGACGGGCCGATCCGCCAGGACGCGCTGGCGGCCGAACTGGGGATCAGCAAGATCCCGCTGCGCGAGGCGCTGGCCCGACTGGAACAGGAAGGACTGCTCAAATCGCAGGCCAATCGCGGCTTCTTCGTGCGCAGCCTCAATCGGGTCGAGGCGGATGAAGTCTATGCGCTGCGGCTGAAGCTGGAGCCGGACGTCATGGCGCTGGCGGCGGAGCGGGCCGAGGTGGCGGACCATGACATCGCGATCAAGACGCTCGATACCCTCTATCAGGTCACCGACAAGCATGGCGATGGCGTGGGCGCGTTCAACCGCGCCTTCCATATGGCGCTGCTGCGGCCCAGCGCCCAGCCCTTGACGGTCAATATATTGGAACGGCTCCATATCCTGTCGGAACGCTATGTCCGCAAGCATCTGGAGCCATTGGGTCGCGACGACCGGGCGAATGACGAACATCGCCAGATGCTGACCGCCTGGCTTGCCCGCGACGGCCAACTGATCCGCGAACTCACGGTCGCACATATCCGCAAAACCATGGACGATCTCATGGTTCAGCTCGACGCCGACGACTGAGCCATTCCCGTGCAACCGGAACGTCCATAAGAACAGGGAAGGAAATTTCGGTTGAGCACTGGATTTTGGGGACCGATCAAGCCGATCGGCGCCGGTCATCACGCGCAGCATCAGCAGTTGCGCAAGACATTGTCCTGGCCGCATTTGATCGCGCTGGGGGTCGGGGCGATCGTCGGCACCGGCATCTATACGCTGACCGGCGTGGGCGCTGATCGGGCGGGGCCGGCGGTGATCCTGGCCTTCGCCATTGCCGGCGCCGTGTGTGCCTGCGCGGCGCTGGCCTATGCCGAACTGGCCACGCTGATCCCGACCGCGGGCAGTGCCTATACCTATACCTATTCGGTGCTGGGGGAGACGCTGGCCTGGGTCGTGGGGTGGAGCCTGATCCTCGAATATTCGCTGGCGTGCAGCACCGTGGCGGTTGGCTGGTCGGGCTATCTGGTCGGCTGGATCCAGCAGGCGGGGATCAGCCTGCCGCCGATGCTGCTTGCCGGGCCGCATGGCGGCGGCATCGTCAACCTGCCTGCCGTGCTGGTGGCACTGGCGATCGCGGGGATGCTGATCGCGGGCACGCGGGAAAGCGCGACGCTCAACATCGTCCTGGTCGTCATCAAGCTGACGGCGCTCGCCGCCTTCGTCGCGCTGGCGCTCCCCGCCTTCCAGTCCGACCATCTCCAGCCCTTCATGCCCTACGGCTTCGTCAGCCATGTGGAAGGTGGCATGACGCGCGGTGTGATGGCGGCGGCGGCGATCGTCTTCTTCGCTTTCTATGGCTTCGATGCGGTGGCGACCTCGGCCGAGGAAGCGCGCAATCCTAGCCGTGACCTCACCATCGGCATCATCGGATCAATGGCGGTCTGCACCCTCATCTATATGGCGGTCGCCGTCGCGGCGATCGGTGCGCTCGACTATCGGGCGCTGGCCGGTTCGTCCGAACCGCTGGCGCTGGTGCTGCGCACGTTGGAGCATCCGGTTGCCGCCTGGCTGGTGGCGGGCGCTGCGCTGGTCGCGCTGCCCTCCGTCATCCTGGTCATGATGTATGGCCAGAGCCGCATCTTCTTCGTCATGGCGCGCGACGGCCTGCTGCCGCGTTCACTCAGCAAAGTGTCGGAAAAGACCGGTTCGCCCGCCCGCATCACCGCGATCACCGGTGTCTTCGTCGCGGCGGTCGCCGGCTTCTTCCGCCTCGACGAGATCGCCGAACTGGCCAATGCCGGCACGCTGATCGCCTTCATCGCGGTCGCCGGCTGCATGATGGCGCTGCGCCGCAAGGCACCGGAAATGCAGCGCGTCTTCCGTTGTCCGCAGCCCTATCTGGTCGGCACGCTGGCGATCGTCGGCTGCCTCTATCTGCTGATCAGCCTGCCGGAAAAGACGCTGCTGCGTTTTGGCCTGTGGAACTTCGCCGGTCTGGCGCTCTATTTCGCCTATAGCCGGGGTCGCAGCCTGCTGCGCACCACCGGCCATGCAGCAAGCGAGGAAGGACTGCCGGGTTAAGGCGGACCAATAAGGGACCGACTCGGAATCGGGCCGGTCCACCAATATCGGGTGGCAGCTATCTACCAGACCAAGGGCAATGTTTTCGGGCCGACCACGCCGCCGGGCCAATAGCTGATCGCAGCATCGGGCTGGACCGAAAAATCGGGTATGCGACGCAGCCATTCCTGCAACGCCACCTTGACTTCCAGCCGCGCGAGATGCGCACCGATGCAGCTATGCACGCCGCCGGCAAAGGCCAGGATCGGCTTGCGTGGACGGTTGAAGTCCACGCGCATCGGATCGGGAAAGATGTCCGGGTCGTAATTGCAGGCGGGCAGGATGCTGTTGAATTTGTCCCCCTTCTTCATCTGCACTCCGCGCATCTCCAGATCCTGGGTCAGGGTCCGGCCGGAGAAGGTGACGGAAAAGACCCGCAGCAATTCTTCTACCTGGGCATTGATCTGGTCGGGATGGGCGATGATCTCGCGGCGCCGATCGGGATTTTGCGCCAGCCACAGCCAGATATTGTTGAGCGTCGCGAACACCGTGTCGAGCCCGGCGATGAACAGGAAGAAGGTGAAGCCGAAAATCTCCCGCTCGGTCAGCGGTTCGCCGTCAGGGCGGGCCTGGATGATCGTGCTGATGACGCCCTCGTCAGGCTTGGCCGTCTTCTCGACGATCACCTGCGCCAGATAGGCCTCGATCCCCCGCATGGCGAGGCCGGCGGTCATGCGATCCTGCGAATGGAGCAGGTCGACCGCCCAGCCGACGAAGGTATCGCGCATCTCCTGCGGCAGGCCCATCAGGTCGAGGAAGATCGACACCGGCAGCGGCCGACCGAAGGCGGTGGTGAATTCCACTTCGCCCGCATCGATGAAGCTGTCGATCAGGTCGTTGGTAAGACGGCGCATGTAGGATTCGAGCCGCAGCACGCTTTGCGGCGAAAAGGTCGAATCGAGGATCGCGCGATATTTGCGATGATGCGGCGGATCGATCTCCAGCGGGATGAAATGGAAATAATTATTGGGATCGCGCGGGAAGGGCGTGGCCCCGGCGGTGGTGAAATATTCCGGATGGCGCAGCGCGAAGAAGGCATCCTCGTGCTTGATCGTACACCAGCTGTTCCCGATCAGCGGATTGACGCTGTAGAAGATCGGCGGATGCGTCTCGTGCAGCTTGGCCATGAAGGCATGGGGCGCGGCGAGAAATTCCGGGCCGGTGGTGAGGCCGATCTCGCGCACCAGTTCGGGCGGGACATGGGCCGGAATGTCCATGACTGGCGTCGCTTGGGTGGTTGCCATGATCGGGCTCCTCAATATTGCGCGGCGGGCAGGTGGACGACCAACCCGTCGATCGCATCGCTAGCGATGATCTGACAGCTCAGGCGGCTGCTCGGGCGGCGTTCGCTGGCGGTGCAGTCGAGCATATCCTGCTCAGTCTGCGCGGGCGCAGGCAGCCGATCGGCCCAGTCGTCATCGACATAGCAATGGCAGGTCGCGCAGGCGAGGCCGCCGCCGCATTCGCCGACCATGCCCTCCAGCCCCTCGTTGAGCGCCGCGCGCATCAGATTCTCGCCCGTCGGCACATCGATCCGATGTTCCGCACCGCTGGCCTCGACAAAGAGGACCGTCGCCATCTTACTCTCCCATATCTCTTTCGCATTGAGAACGATGTTCTCAATGCTGGCACTATAGTCTCGGGCTGCTAGATGGAAAGCGATTAATGCAAAGGGGATCGACGAGCATGTATCGGGCGCCGCAGACCGACGACGCGATCGCGGAAATGGACGATCGCAACCAGCAGATCGTGGCTGCCGCCTATGATCTGCTCGACGAGGAAGGTCTGGAAGGGCTGACCATTCGCGCGGTGCTGCAACGGACCGGACTTGCCCGCCGCGCCTTTTACGACCGCTTCGCCGGCAAGGATGATCTGGTCCTTGCGGTGTTTGCCCATACGCTGCGCCGCGCGGCCGAGCAGTTCGCCGAGCAGGTGCGCGGCCTGTCCGATCCGCTCGCGCGCCTCCATCATATCGTGGCCGGTATCGTTATCGGCCGGGCAGCGATGGGCGGGGAATGGCAAGGCGGCCAGCGCCGGAGCGCCGCGCTCAGCCGCGAGCATCTGCGCCTGGCGGAGGCGCGTCCGGTCGAACTGCAAAAGGCGGTAAGCCCGCTCATCGACCTGATTGCCACGATCCTGTCCGACGGCATGGCAGAGGGGCAGGTCCGCGCAGGACCGGCGTCGTGGATGGCGCTGCTTGTCTATAATCTGGTCTCGACCACCGTCCACAGCCAGTTGCTGGCGGAAGAGGCCGCGATTCCCGACCGCCAGCATCGCGAGGAACTGGCGGCCGAGATATGGGAATTTTGCCGTCGGGCGATCGCGGCCTAGCGCGCCAGCTTCAGCCGATTGCGGAAGAAGGCGGTCATGACGTCGAAGGCTTCGCGCGATTCCGGCAGGGCGGGATCGTAGAAAAAGGCATGGCCCAGCCCATCCCACATATGCAGGTCGGCATCGACCCCGGCCTTGACCAGTTCGCGATGGGTGTTGACGGTCGCGCTCATCTCGAAGGCGCGGGTGCCGGTGATCAGCAGCGTCGGTGGAAACAGTTTCAGCGTCGTGGGCGACAGCGCCGGAGACACCAGCGGATCGCTGCGATCGACACCCTTGAAATAGGCGCGGACATCGTCGCGTGGCGGCAGCGCCTGGAACGGCCGGGCAAAGCTCTGGCTGTCGCCGCCCCAGCGCGCATCGCCCGAGGCGCAGAAAATGCCGATCGCGCCGGGCAGCGGCAGCTTCTCATGGATGAACCAGGCGATCGCCTCGGCCGTCAGCAGCCCGCCGGCCGAACAGCCGAAGATGCCGATATCCTGCGGCTGGTAGGTCTTGAGCAGTTCGCGATAGACCTTGGTCACATCCTCGGTCGCGGCCGGCCAGATGGTTTCGGGCGCCTGGCGATAGGTGATGGAGAGGATCTCCACCCCGGCCAGCCCCGCAAGCGGGATCGATTCCATCATGCCGGTTCCGCCGGCCACGCCCATGATGAAGCCGCCGCCCGGCAGGTTGAGCAATATCTTCCCGCGGTTGCCCGGTGCGAGGCCAGCCGCCGGGGTCGCACGCACGGCCGCTATGCCGGCAATCTGTTCCTCGCGCGTCGTCACCTTGTACATTGCCTTGAGCGCATCGATACGCGGCGCGACCAGTTGCGGCATGCGCTGGCGCAGCTCGCCGGCCTGCCCAGCGGAAACCGCGCGCATCATCGGTTCTTCCGGGTCGGTCGGCGTGCGCGGCAGCGCCTTCTTCGCCGCCTCGCTCAGATAGATGGAGGGGGGCAGGCGAAAGCCGGGAACATTGACCGTGCCATCCGGCTCGATCGTGCCGGAAGCCGCCGGGCTATCGGGCGGTGGTGTCTGGGCCGGTGCCGTCCCGGCCAGGGCCAGCAGGACAAACGGCAAGGCGAATCGCATCGTCATGACTTTCGTTCCTCTCCATCTTATATTATGATACATAACATACAGGCTTGAGCCTGCACGGCAAGGGGGCTAGACCGGCGCGGTGACGATCGATCCCGACAGCGCCTTCACCGACCCGCTCGACGCGATGCTGGGCTTTCATCTGCGCCGCACGGCGGCGGCGGTCACCGGCGCGCTTGCCGAGGCGATGGCGCCGCTTGGCCTCAATCCGGGCGAAGCGACCTTGCTGCGGCTGATCGGTGCGAATCCGGGCTGTACCCAGAGCGACATTGCCCGTGCGCTGCGCGCCCAGCCGGCCAATCTGGTGCCGCTCATCAACAAGCTGGCGCTGTCTGGCCTATTGGAGAAGGGCGCGGGCAAGGGCCGCGCGATCCCGCTATCGCTGACGACGGAGGGGCTGGTGCTGCACGACAGGGTCTGTGCGGCGTTCGACGCGCATGAGGCGCGGATCGGTCGCTCCATCCCGGTCGAACAGCGTCGCGACGTCATCGCCCTGTTGCGCCAGATCTGCCTCGACGCCTGCTGCGGCCCGGCCTAATCGGCCTCCGCTTCCACCCATAGCGGCTGCCGCACCATGGCTTGAGCGAACAGCTCGGATTCCAGATGCCCGGCCAGCCAGCCGCGCAACGCGGCCCAGGGCTGCGCGGCAAACCAGTCCGGCTCGACCGCCGCGAACTGCCGCACGAACGGAAAGATCGCCATGTCGGCCAATGTCCGCCGCGCGCCGCAAAGCTGGGCCTGATCGCGTAACCGTGCCTCCAATGCCTCCAGCAAACCGGCCGCCTCGGTCCGATGCGCGATCGGGTCGCTGCCATGGCGCTCGGCATATTTGTAGCGATCGAGATGCAGTTTGAACGGCCCGTCATTGGCCGCGATCAGCGCCCCGTCGTCGTCCGCCAGCCACGCCTCTGGGTCATTCTGCCCCAGCGCCCAGCGCATGATCTCCAGACTCTCGTCGATCACCCGACCATCGGGCAGGACCAGCACCGGCACCGTCCCCTTGGGCGAGGCCACCAGCATCGCGGCGGGTTTGGCGCGCAACAGGATTTCGCGATGCGCGACCGCCTGCCCGCTCACCAGCAACGCCAGCCGCGCCCGCATCGCATAGGGACAGCGGCGGAAGGAATAGAGGATCGGAGCATCGGCCATGGCCCGCCCTAACCGAGGCCATGGCCAAAGAGTAGTCTTACTCCGCCTCCACCCATGTCGTCGTCAGCGCGCGCGGTGAGAGATATTTGGTCGATGTCCAGCCGCCATCCACGACGATCGTCTGGCCGTTGATGAAGGCGGCGCCAGGTGAACAGAGGAAGGCGATGGTGCTGGCCACATCTTCTACCTCGCCCAGCCGCGGGAAGGGGGTGGTCTCCACATTCACCCGCTTGAACATCTCGTCCTCGAACCGGTGGCGCACCATGTCGGTCATGGTGACGCCGGGCGCGACACAATTGGCGCGGATGCCCTGTGGCCCATAGTCGCAGGCGATGTGCTTGGTCAGCGCGTCCAGGCCCCCCTTGGCCGCCGAATAGGCGCCGCCACGCCGCCCGCCGATCACCGCATAGGTGGAGGTGACGTTCACGATGCCGCAGCCCTCGCCCATATGGACGATCGCCTCGCGCGCCAGGCGGAAAGGCGCGCGCAGCATCAGGTCCAGGAACCCGTCCAGCGTCGCATCATCGGTCTCGTGCAGCGGCTTGGGGCTGCCCGCGCCGGCATTGTTGACCAGGAAATCGATGCGGCCGAAGCGATCGAGCGCCAGCTGCACGATCTGCGCCGGGGCATCGTCGGCGGTGACGTCGATCGACAGGGTGGCGACCCGCGCCGGATCGCTGATCTCGCTCTCCAGCGTTGCCAGCTTGGCCGGATCGCGACCAACGCCGACGATCGCCATGCCGGCATCATGCAGCATCTTCGCCGTGCAGAGCCCGATGCCGCTGCCCGCCCCGGTGATGATCGCTACCTGCATCTATCCTGTCCTCTGCTCTGTCCTGCCCCGCTCTTATCCGCTTCGCCGGGCATCGGCGAACCGCCGTGGCGATGCCTCGCCGCCCCGGCTTGAACCCGCGCGCGCGCCGCGTCACCCCTGCGCCATCATCTGCATAATCCAGCGAAAGGCCCGCTCATGTCCGAACTGCGCTACGACGATCGCGTCATCGTCATCACCGGTGCCGGGCGGGGGCTTGGCCGCGCCTATGCGGAACTGCTCGGCGCACGCGGGGCCAGGGTCGTGGTCAATGATCCGGGTAGCGCCGTGCGCGGCGAGGGGATCGATGCTGGCCCGGCGGCCGAAGTGGTCGCCGCGATCAAGGCGCAGGGCGGCGATGCGATCGTCTCGACCGACAGCGTCGCCACGCCGGAGGGTGGCCGTGCCATCATAGAGGCGGCGCTCGACCATTATGGCCGGATCGACGGGCTGATCCACAATGCCGGCAATGTCCGCTACGGCTCGATGCAGGCGCTCAGCCAGGAGGATTTCGACGCCGTGCTGGACGTCCATCTGCGCGGCGCCTTCCATGTCGCCCGCGCTGCCTTCCCGCATATGTGCAAGGCGCGCTATGGCCGGATCGTCCTCACCAGCTCGATCGGCGGCCTCTATGGCAATCGCGATTGCGTCAATTATGGCATGTCCAAATCGGGCATGATCGGCCTCAACAATGTGCTGGCGCTGGAGGGGGAGGCCGAAGGGGTCAAATCCAACATCATCGTGCCCGGCGCCGTCACCCGCATGGCCGAGGGGCTGGATATCTCCCAATATCCGCCGATGGGGCCGGAACTGGTCTCGCCGGTCGTTGCCTGGCTGGCGCATGAAAGCTGCTCGGTTACGGGCGAGATGCTGGTGTCGATCGCCGGCCGCGTCGCCCGCGCGTTCATCGCCGAGAGCAAGGGCGTCTATCAGCCCAGCTGGACGCCGGAGGATGTCGGCGCCCGGATCGACGCGATCATGGACAGCCAGGATCCGCTGGTCTTCGGGCTGGAGGGCCATGTCGACCATATCCGCTACAGCTTCGGCCGCGCTGTCGCGGGGGAATAGCGCGCGCGGTCAGGTCGAACCCGGCCGGTTGAATCCGGCCAGTCGAATCCCGGCGGTCGATGCGCTATGGCTCGGGCATCCCCGTGCGGAGTCGCAATCCATGAAGGCGGAACGGATCGACGAGGCCAGCCTGCGCCATCTGGTCGAAAGCTTCTATGCCCGCGTCCGCGCGGACGACCGGCTTGGTCCGATCTTCAACGATGCCGTGGACGACTGGCCGGCGCATATCGACCGGCTGGTCGATTTCTGGTCGTCGGTGATGCTGTCATCGGGCCGCTACAAGGGGCAGCCCGTCCCGGTGCATATGGCGCATCGCGACCGGATCACGCCCGCCCTGTTCGACCATTGGCTGAATCTCTGGTCGCAGACGACCGATGCCGTCATGGGTCCGGCGGCGGCCGCCGCCTTGCAGGACAAGGCGCAGCGGATTGCGGAAAGCCTGCAACTCGCGCTGTTTTTCCGGCTGGGGCAGCCGCCGGCGGCGGGGGCATGAAGGGCGCGCCGATACGCGCCCCTGTCCGCCTTATTCGATCGTCACGCCGACCACGCGCCAGGCGCCATTTTCGCGATCCAGCGTCACTGTCTCGATCGCCTGCGCCTGATGGGCATAGCTGGCGCGGAACTTCACCACTTCATAGCCGTGGGGCGGGGCCGGCAGTTCCTCCTGGCTCAGCAGGCTGCGCGACTGGAGGGCGCCGAACCGGCCGCGCATCGTCTGCGACACCTCCGTCCAGACCTGCACCGTATTGAGCTTCTGGAAAGCGCTGCCGGTGCCGCGATAGCTTTCGGCCCATTTGTCCTGGTCGATCAGCGCCAGCCATTGGCGCGCGGCGTCGACGACCTCGGCATTATGCGCCTGGGCGGCGGCTGATGTCGCTTGCGGTGTGGGGGCGGCATCGGGCAGGGCGGCGAGCGCCAGCAGGCCAAGGACAAAAGTCATGAGAAGCACTCCAAGCAGGATCAGGCGCCGGCGATCGGCCGGCCTCACGCCGACGACCGGCGCCTCGTCCTGATCCGCTTCGACCGGGGCGGCGTCTGCCCCCAATAGCCTGTCCCCCAGAAAATCGGGGGGTGATGCCTCGGGCGTGCCTTCGGCTTCCAGCAACAGCCGGGCGGCCTCGCGGCTGCTCGACACTGCCATCTTGCGCCGGGCATCGCGCAGCCGTTCGTTGATGGTATGGACCGACAGGTCCAGGCTGCGCGCGATCGATTTCGCGTCATGGCCCCGGACCATCAGGCGCAGCGTCTGCTTTTCCTTCTCGGTCAGCGCCCAAAGGCCATCTGTCATCCCGCTGGTCATGGCACCAGATGTACGAAGCCCCCGGTGCGCCAGCTACCCCCAAAAATTCGTATCTTTGGCGGGGCCGGTCAGTCCGACAGGCTGCGCAGATAGGCGATCAGGTCGGCGCGCGCGAGCGGGTCGGGGATGCCGCTGAACTGCATCTTGGTGCCGGGCACGAAGCGCTGCGGATTGGCGATCCAGGCGTCGAGTGCCTTGTCGTCCCAAACGCCGCCCTTGGCGCGCAACGCGGCGGTATACCCGAACCGGGCGCTGTGCTGGCCGATCGGCTGGCCGTAAATGCCGTGCAGATTGGGTCCGCCCGTATCGGGGCCGCCGGCGCTGCTGGTGTGGCAGGCGGCGCAGGTGCCGAACAGCCGGGCGCCGGCCCTGGCGTCAGCCACCGTCATCAGCTTTTCCAGCGTCGGATTCGGGCCGGCCGCCTTCAACCGCTCGGCGCGGCGATCGTCGGCACAGCCGATCAGGCTCAGGGTCAGCAGCAGGGCGGCGGAGGCGGGACGCAACATGGCGCGCCCATGCCCGATCGGCGGGCGCGCGGCCAGCGGACCAATTGTCCTACGACGTTGCCGGTGCGGCCTCTTCCACCAGCCGTGCGCGGATCTGCTGCTTCAGCACCTTGCCGGCGTCATTCTTGGGCAGCGCGTCCCACAGCGCCACCGCCTCGGGATATTTGAAGCGGGCGACGCCATGGCCGGCCAGATGCGCGGCCAGCGCGGCGACGTCGGGCGTGGCGCCGGGGCGCGGCACGATCACCGCCACCGCCCGCTCGCCGGTGCGCGCGTCGGGGACGCCGACGATCGCGATCTCGGCAATGGCGTCATGGCCCACCAGCAGGTCCTCGATCTCCTTGGGCGCGATATTCTCCCCATTGCGGATGATCAGATCCTTGATCCGGCCGGTCACCACCAGATGGTCGCCATCGACCCAGGCGCCCTGGTCGCCGCTGCGATAATAGCCGTCCGGATCGAAGCTCGCGGCCTCATCCGCCTTGTGGATATAGCCGACCATCATCTGCGGCCCGCGCGCGCGAATCTCGCCATCCGGCGCGATGCGGACGGTAGCGATGCCGGGGCGGCCGTCGGTCTCGGCGGCATGGGTGACATCGGCCCGGTCGATCACGCCGACGGTCGTGACCGGCAATTCGGTCGATCCATAGACGCGGCTGACCACCGCTTGCTCGAAATAGCCGGTCGCTTCGCGGATCAGCGCCGGCGGCACCGACGCCCCGCCACAGATGAACAATTTGAGCGCGGGCAGCCGCGTATCCGCCGCGCGCGCCGCCGCCAGCAGATGCTGCAGGAAGGGGGTGGCCCCGGCCATATGGGTGCAATCGGCCTCGGCCATGATCCGCACCGCGTCATCCGGGTTCCACTGCTCCATCAGGATCGCCGTCGCGCCCAGCAGCAGCGGCGTCTCGAACGCATAGATGGACCCGCCAATATGGCTGATCGGCGATGGCACCAGGAAACGGTCGCCCGGCTCGACCAGCCAGTGGCGGCCGATCTGGCGGATCAGCGCATTGATCGAATTATGGCTGTGCATCACCCCCTTGGGCCGGCCGGTGGTGCCGCTGGTATACATCACCATCCGAACCTCGTCGGCGTCCAGCGCGGGCAGCGGCTGGCCGGCCGGAGCCGAAGACAACAGGGTATCATACGCGCAAACTTTGCCATCTTCCGCCCGAACGATGATGATCTCCGGCGGCCTTTCCATCTCCGTCGCCACCCGTTCCAGCATCGCGCCATAATCATGGCCGCGAAAGCTGTGCGGCAAGAAAATCATCCGGCTGTCCACATCCGCCAGGATGAAGCGCAGATCATGGTCGCGCAGCGACGGCAGGATCGGATTGGCGACCATGCCGGCGAGCGTCGCGCCCATGTAGATGACCGCCGCCTCCTGCCAGTTGGGCAGCATGAAGGATATGACGCTGCCGACCGGGAAGCGCGCCAGCAAGGCCTGCGCCAGACGCTGTGCCTGATCGTGCAGGCCCGCAGCGGTCAGGCAATGATCGCCGTCGATCAGCAGGATGCGGTCGGGCGTATCGCGGGCGGCGTTCGCCAACGCATCGGCGGCGGTGTCCGAACGCCACCAGCCATCGGCATAGGCCTGCGCTGCCTGATCGGCGTCCCAGCGTATATCCCATCCTGCGGCGGTGATCCGCCGTCCTGCTCCTGTCCCGGCCATGCTCGCTCCGCTGTCGATGGACGAGCCATGCGAAAGAAGCGCCGACCGGGCAAGCGTAGCGCTGATCCACCGTCCCCGCGATCAAATCGGCCAGCCGGTTCCGACCCTTCCGATCCTCCTTTATGGCCGACCCGATCCGTTTCGAGAGGGCAGCATGCGCATAGTCGACAATTTCATCGGGGGGCAGCATCGCGCATCGGCGTCGACGCGCCTGGGCGACATCTACAATCCCGCCACTGGCCAGGTGCAGGCACAGGTCCGCCTGTCGGCACCCAGCGAACTGGATGAAGCGGTCGCCAATGCCCAGGCCGCGCAACCCGCCTGGGCGGCGATGAACCCGCAGCGCCGCGCCCGCGTGATGTTCAACCTCAAGGCGCTGATCGAACAGCATATGGACGAGCTGGCCGAATTGCTGTCGCTTGAGCATGGCAAGGTCCATTCCGATGCCAAGGGCGATATCCAGCGTGGTCTGGATGTGGTCGAATTTGCCTGTGGCATCCCGCATCTGCTGAAGGGCGAATATACCGAAGGGGCAGGGCCGGGCATCGACGTCTATTCGCTGCGCCAGCCGATCGGCATCGCGGCCGGCATCACCCCGTTCAACTTCCCGGCGATGATCCCGATGTGGATGTTCGCGCCAGCGATCGCCTGTGGCAATGCCTTCATCCTGAAGCCCAGCGAGCGCAATCCCTCGGTCCCGGTGCGCCTGGCCGAACTGGCGATGGAGGCGGGGCTGCCGGCCGGTATTCTGAACGTCGTCCATGGCGACAAGCAGGTGGTGGACGCGATCCTCGATCATCCCGCGATCAAGGCGGTCAGCTTCGTCGGCTCGTCCGACATCGCCCAATATGTCTATGGCCGTGGCGCTTCGAACGGCAAGCGGATGCAGTGCATGGGCGGCGCCAAGAATCACGGCATCGTCATGCCCGACGCCGATCTGGATCAGGCGGTCGCCGACATTCTCGGTGCGGCCTATGGTTCGGCGGGCGAGCGTTGCATGGCGCTGCCGGTGGTGGTGCCGGTGGGCGAGCAGACCGCGGTGGCGCTGCGTGCCAAGCTGGAGGCGGGTATCGCCGGGCTGCGCGTCGGCGTGCCGAGCGATCCCGATGCCCATTATGGCCCGGTGGTCAGCGCCGCGCACAAGGCGCGGATCGAAAATTATATCCAGATGGCGGTCGACGAAGGCTCCGAACTGGTGATCGACGGCCGTGGCTTCGCGCTGCAGGGCTATGAGGATGGCTTCTTCCTTGCCCCAACCCTGCTCGATCGGGTCACGCCGCAGATGAAGAGCTATCAGGAAGAGATTTTCGGTCCCGTCCTGCAGATGGTCCGTGCCGAGACCTTCGAGGAAGCCATCAGCTATCCGACCAAACATCAATATGGCAATGGCGTCGCGCTCTTCACGCGCAACGGCGATTTCGCCCGCCGCTTCTGCGCCAATGTCGAAGTCGGCATGGTCGGGATCAACGTGCCGATCCCGGTACCGGTCAGCTATCACAGCTTTGGCGGCTGGAAGCGCTCGGGCTTCGGCGACATGAACCAATATGGCATGGACGGCGTGCGTTTCTACACGCGGGTCAAGACCGTGACCCAGCGCTGGCCGAGCGGCGGCGCGGTGCTGGATCAGAGCTTCGTCATCCCGACCATGGGCTGACGCGTCTCCTGGGGAGGAGAAGGCAAGGGCGGGCCGGGCAACCGGACTCGCCCTTGGTCCTTTTGCCGCGTGGTGAAACACGCGTCGGCCGCTATATGTCAGGGATCGACCACAGGAGAGAGGCGATCCATGACCCCAAAGGGCGATCAGGCATTATATCAGCAGACACGGCGTTCGGCGCAGGAGGCGGCGGCGCTGATCCCGTCGGGCGCCAAGATCTGCATGGCATTGGGGACGGGCCAGCCGCCCGCTTTGCTTGCCGCCCTGGCTGAGCGCGCCCGGTCCGCTTCTGTCGCTGACCTGCGTATCTATTATATGCTCTGCACCGGGATCGCCGGCGCCAGCCTGTTCGACTTCGCGCTGCGCGACCGGATCACGCCGATGAGCCTGTTTCATGGCGGCGTCGAACGGATGCTGGATCGCCAGCATGGCGAGGCGCATCTGCCGATGGTCGATTTCCTGCCCTGTCATTTCAGCCAGGTGCCGCGCGCCATGGTTGAGCATGTCGGCGTCGACACGCTGATCGCGACGGTGGCGCCGATGGATGCCGACGGCAATTTCAGCCTGGGAACCGATGTCGACTATGCGCTGGCGGTGGCGCGCAAGCCCGGCACCCGGATCATCCTGGAGGTGAATGCGCATATGCCCTATGTGCGGGGCGATTGCATGATCCCCCTGTCGGCCGTGACGGCACTGGTCGAGCATGATGTCGCGCTGCCGACTCTACCGGCCATCACCCGCACGGCGGTCGACGACGCCATCGGCGCCACCGTCGCCGGGCTGATCCGCGATGGCGACTGCCTGCAGATGGGGATCGGCGCGCTGCCGGAGGCGGTGTGCGCGGGTCTCGCCAACCATCGGCATCTGGGCATCCATACCGAGATGATGACCACGGGCCTGGCCGGGCTGATGCAGTCGGGTGTGGTCGACAATAGCCGCAAGCAGATCCATGCCGGCAAGGCGATCTACACTTTCGCGCTCGGCGACCAGGCGCTTTATGATTTCCTGCACGACAATCCGGCAGTCGAGGCGCATCCGGTCGATTATGTGAACAACCCGTTCCTGATCGCGCGCAACGACAATATGGTGTCGGTGAACGCGACGCTGCAGGTCGATTTCCACGGCGCCTGCAATTCCGAATTCGTCAACGGGCGACAGTTCAGCGGCACCGGCGGACAGGTGGATTTCGTGCGCGGCGCCTATGCTTCGCGCGGCGGCCGATCGATCATCGCCTGCCATTCGACCGCGGCCAAGGGCACGATATCGCGCATCGCCCCGCGTCTGGACGGGCCGGTAACGACGCCGCGCATGGATACGCATCTGATCGTCACCGAATATGGCCTGGCCGACCTCAAGGGCAAGTCGGTGGGCGAGCGGGCCAAGGCCCTGATCGCCATCGCCCATCCCGATTTCCGCGAACAGCTGGACCGCGCCGCGTTTGAAGCGGGATTGTTCGCCGGTTGATTAACGGGGGCGGATCGTCAGCCATTGCGAGACGGTGCCCAGCGGCCCATTCCGGTCGTGCAGAATGGTGTGGGTCAGGCCGATGCCATCGGCGCCAAAGGAGACGGAGACATCAAAGCCTACCCACTCGCCTGCTGGCGCGCGAAAGATATGGGCGGTCAGGTCGAGATTGGGGAAGGCGGCGTCGGCAGTCGATACCAGGGGCGCCAGGCCATTGGCGGTATCGACCAGCCCCATGGCGCGGGCGAGCGGCGATACCGCTTCATCCTCGATCAGCGCATGGGGCGTGCGAATCCAGCCGATGGCGCGGCCGGGTGCGGTAGACTGGCGATGGGCGTCAATGCTGGCAATGAAACCGCCGGGCCATTCGCCGGTGCCGTCCCATGGCGCCATGGTTTCGGGACCGGGAATGGGTGATAAGCCAGTGCCTGCGATCGCTGCGGTGTCATAGGCAGCGGCGAGCCAGGCACGCAGGATGATGGCGGGTCGGTCGTTCTGGACCAGGCGCGCTTCCACCAGTTCGATCGTTCGGCCGGGGCGAAGCAGGGTGACGTCGATACGCACCGGGGCCAGGTTGATGGTTCCCAATATGTCATAGGATAGACGGCCAAGTTGCAACGGGTCGGCGCGCCGCAGATGGCCGTCGCGTTCAATCGCATGGGCCAACAAACCGAAGGCGGGGGCAACATGCTGTTCCGCGATATTCCAGGCACCGCCAACATGTTCGGTTGGTACAAAATGGCGGTCATCGATCCGCTGGAAATAGGCCATTTATGTCCCTCATGCCTGTCCGTCGCAGGCGTCTCCCTACCAGTCTCGGCTTTGTCCCGGCAAGCTGGACAGCGAAGATGACAATGGATTCATCTGCCAGCGTGATGCCGTCATGACTTCAACCCGACGCGGATATATGTGCGGCAAAAGAGTGTGCGAACAGCATTCGCGCGGGCATGTTTGATCAGCTCCGCCCTACAAATGCGAAAATTTCAGCCGTGTTGCGCGATTGCTGCGCTGTTGTAACGCTAATGAGATTGACTCGCATTCTTGTGGGGCATAACGCGCGGCGCTGAGAGATCGTAATTGGGGAATCGAAATGCGCTCGTCCTTGCGCCACCTCCTGTTGAGCAGCAGCTTTGTGCTTGTTGCCTTGCCGCATGTCGCCCGCGCGGCAGCAGCGGACAATGCCGCAGAGGACGCGTCGCGGATCGTCGTGACAGCCGCTAACCAGCCATCCAGCTCCGCCACTGCCCTGTCACTGTCGGTGCGAGAGACACCGCAGTCGGTGACGATCATCAACCGCGAGCGGATCGAGGATTTCGCGATCACCAATGTCAACGACCTGCTCGACCAGACGATCGGCATCAATGTCGAGCGGGTCGAGACGGACCGCACCTATTTCAACTCGCGCGGCTTCGATGTTTCCAATTTCCAGGTCGACGGTGTCGGCCTGCCGCTGGCCTGGGGTATCCAGTTCGGCGACCTCGACACCGCCCTGTTCGAGAATGTCGAGGCGGTGCGCGGCGCCAATGCGATCATGACCGGCATCGGCAACCCGTCGGCGACGATCAACTATGTCCGCAAGCGGCCGCTCGACGAGTTCCAGGCCAAGGGCACGGCCCAGGTCGGTTCGCGCGACCTGTGGCGCGTGGAAGGCGACGTCAATGTCCCGGTGACCGATACAGTGTCGGCGCGCTTCATCTATGCGCATGAGGATCGCGACACCCATCTGGACTATAACCATATCAATCGCGACGTTTATGGCGCGATCGTCGCTTGGCAGGTTACGCCCGATCTCAAGGCGACGGTCGGTTATACGCGCCAGGAAAATGACGCCGACGGCGTGCTGTGGGGGGCGATGCCGCTAGTCTTCACCGACGGCACCCGGATCGATTATGCGCGCTCGGCAACCACCTCGGCCGACTGGACCTATTGGAACACGAAGGACCAGAATAGTTTTGGCGAACTGGTCTATATGATGGGCCAATGGACGCTGAGCGGCATGTTCACCTACAAGCGCTTCCAGGAGAATGCGAAGCTGCTCTATGCCTATGGCTATCCCGACAAGGAAACCGGCGAGGGCGTCTATGGCATGGCGGGCATCTACCCGTCCGACTATAAGCAATATCTGGGCGATTTCAGCGCCACCGGCCCGTTCAGCCTGTTCGGCCGCGAGCACAAGCTGGTGCTGGGCCTCTCCTACGCCAAGTCGAACGCCAAGGAGTGGGAGAATTTCGCCGAGGACAGCGCGCTGGTCTATCCGTCGGTCTATGACTGGGGCAGCGCGCAGGTGACCGAGCCGGATTATCCGGGCGAATATCTGGCCGCCAAATATAGCGACGAACTGACCCGCCTCTATGGTGCGGCGCATCTGAACTTCACCGACCAGCTGAAGGGCGTGGTCGGCGCCAGCGCGATGTGGATCAAGTCGTCCGGCTATTCCTATGGCACCGATCAGGCGCGCGACGACCACAAGATCAGCCCCTATCTCGGCCTGCTCTATGACGTGACGCCCAACGTCACCCTCTATGCCAGCTATACCGACATCTATAATCCGCAGGCGGAGGTCGACGCGAATAATCGCAAGCTGGATCCGGCCAAGGGCACCAGCATCGAGGGCGGCATCAAGAGCAGCTGGTTCGGCGATCGCCTCTATGCCACCGCCACCGTGTTCCGCGCCAAGCAGAAGGGGCTGGCCGACTATGCCGGCACCTTCGACGAAAATGGTCCGGGCAAGGCCGGCGGCAGCTATTATGCCGGCGTCGATACCACTTCGACCGGTTTCGAGCTGGAAGTGGCGGGCAAGATCACCGACCGTTGGACGCTGAGCGGCGGCTATACCCAATATGATATCGAGGATGACGAGGGCAACGACACCCGCACCTGGCTGCCGACCAAGTCGTTGAAACTGGCCACCACCTATCAGGTGCCACAGCTCAACGACCTGAAGCTGGGCGCGCAGATGCGCTGGCAGAACGCGATCAAGACGACGCTGACCGATGTCTATGATGGCGATGTTTACATGGGCGACGTCGTCGTTAAGCAGAAGAGCTATGCCGTGCTCGACCTGATGGCGGGTATCCGGGTGGTCGATCATCTGCGGGCGAGCGTGAACGTGAAGAATGTCACCAACACCAAATATCTGGGCAGCCTGATGTGGGGCCAGGCCTTCTATGCCGCACCGCGCACGGCGGTATTCACGCTGAGCGTCGACTATTGACGAAGGTGGCGGCTTTGCGCGCCCGTAGCGGCTGGCGTTATCGCGGTAATGTCGCGCTGCGTACGCTTGCGGGCACGGTGGGCGCCTATGCGGTGGCGGCGCTGGCGGCGATGCTGCTGGCCCGTACCCTGCCGATGGGCCGGCTGGAGGCGGTGACGGTCGCGACCATGTTCTCCTATCTGTTTGCGCCAGCGGTCAGCGTCTGGGCCTTTCTGGCGCGTGGGCCCTGGGTGGCGCTCGGCGGCGTTGTGCTGCTGTCTACATTGTTGGCCGGACTGGTCTGGACCAGCGGAGGCTTTGCATGAGCGGGGCATCGGCGATGGTGCGCGACGGCGTGCGGCAGGCGATGGCCTGGCTGCATGGTTGGACCGGGCTGCTGCTGGGCTATGTGCTGTTCGTCATGTGCCTCGCCGGGACGCTCAGCGTCTTCAAGCCGGAGATCGGCCGCTGGATGCGGCCCGAAGTGACGGCGCAGGCGGATAGCAAGAGCGCGATCGTCGCGGCGACCGGCTGGCTGTCGAAAAATGCGCCCGGTTCCACCGGCTGGTATCTGACCGCGCCTGACGGCCGGGCCAATACGGTCGAGGCCTCCTATGATCAGGGCAGCGACTATCATTATCGCGCGCTCGATCCGGTGACCGGCGCGCCGGTC
>Ga0075368_10000068_pt1 | contig 24732 bp, 25 predicted proteins | sample EndMethybrTD3033_FD_71518 | JGI IMG/M metagenome (GOLD analysis project Ga0075368, IMG submission 71518) | Populus endosphere microbial communities from Tennessee, USA - Endosphere MetaG P. TD hybrid TD303-3 | ecosystem: Host-associated > Plants > Roots > Endosphere | place: USA: Tennessee... | reverse complement strand
GCCAGCGCCGCCGCCAGCGAAGTCCCCTTTCCATCCGCCAGATCGAGATCGCCCGGCCGCAAGGCGCCCGCAACCGCGCGGCTGGTCAGCATCGAGGCGGGAAAGCGCGATCCTTCCTCGTCGCCGAACGCGATGACCTCGACGGGAAACGGCAGGCGCGTGCCGGCATCGTGCAGCGCGCGGATGCATTCGATGCCCAGCATCACGCCGAGCGGGCCGTCGAAGGCCCCGGCATCGCCGACACTGTCGATATGACTGCCGATCAGCAGCACCGGGCCGTCGGCCAGCCCCGCATATCGGCCGATCAGGTTTCCGGCGGGATCGATCCGCGTCGCCATGCCGGCCTCGGCCATCCATTCGGCCAGCCTGGCCCGCGTGGCGGCATGGGCGGGGGTCAGGTAGGCGCGCAGCAGCCGGTCGGGCTCGGCGCTGTAGGGCGGCCTCGCCAGCGTCCGGCAGCGCGCGACGGCGCGTGCGCCCCCTCCTTCCGCTTGCTGGATGTGCCGCCCGGCCTCTGTCATCGGACGCGATAATGCGGCCAAATCCGCCGATGCGCCAACACTATGTTCCACACTTTTTCGTTGTCCGACGCGGCTGGCCAAGGCGGACGAAATCGGCAAGGATGGCGGCCATGCCCGCCCACTTCCAGGAACCGCGATGACACTGGCCGGCTACCGCGCCGAGCTGCTGAGCGTGCCCCGCGATCCACGCGATGCGGGGAAAGAGGCCGCGATCCATCATCCCGACGGCCTGCTGGTGGTGGAGGACGGACTGATCGTCGCCGCCGGGGACCACGCCGCCACCGCCGCCCGCTTCCCCGGCCTGACCATCCACGATCATCGGGGCAGGCTGATCGTTCCCGGCTTCGTCGACACCCACGTCCACTATCCGCAGACCGACCGGATCGCCGCCTATGGCCACCAGCTGCTCGACTGGCTGGAACGCCACATCTTCCCCGCCGAGGAAGCCTTTGCCGACAAGGCCCACGCGGCAAGCACCGCGGGCTTCTTCCTGGACGAGCTGCTGCGCAACGGCACGACCACCGCGCTGGTCTTCGCCACTGTCCACGAAAGCGCGGTCGACGCCCTGTTCGAAGCGGCGCTGGCGCGCGACATGCGCGTCGTCTCGGGCAAGGTGCTGATGGATCTGGGGCCGGGCACGCTGCACGACGGCCCGACGCTCAGCCCCAGCCTGGGCCGGGCGGAGAGCGAGGCGCTGATCGCCCGCTGGCGGGGGCGCGGACGGCTGAGCTATGCGGTGACGCCGCGCTTCGCCCTGACATCGTCCGACGCGCAGCTTGCACTGGCCGGAGACCTGCTCGCCGCCCATCCCGACGTGCTGCTCCACACCCATATCGCCGAGAATCACGCCGAGATCGCCGCCGTGGCGGAGCGTTTCGCCGACTGCGCCGACTATCTCGCGGTCTACGAAAAGTTCGGGCTGGTCGGCCCGCGCTCGGTCCTGGCTCATTGCATCCACCTGGAGCCGGACGCCATGGCGCGCATGGCGCGGGCCGGGGCGGGGGCCTGCCTGTGCCCCACCTCCAACCTGTTCCTCGGCTCGGGGCTTTACGACCTTGCCGGTCTGGACGCGGCGGGCGTGCGCGTGGGCTTCGCGACCGACGTGGGCGCGGGCACCAGCTTCTCGATGCTCGCCACCCTGCGCGAAGCCTACAAGGTGTCGCAACTGCGCGGCACGCCGCTCGATCCGTTCCGCGCATTGCACCTGGCGACGGCGGGCGGCGCGGCGATCCTGGGCCTGGGCGACCGGGTGGGCGCGCTGGCGCCGGGGATGGAGGCCGATTTCATCGTGCTCGATCCCGCCGCCACGCCGCTGCTCGCCCGCCGCACCGCCGGCTGCTCGCTGGCCGAGCGCCTCTTCGCCCTCCAGATCCTCGGCGACGACCGCGCCATCGCGGCCACATACGTCGCCGGACGTCTTCTCCACGAACGATGAGCATGCCCCGATGAACGATATCGTGAAGATCGCCGCCGGCCCCCATACCTTCCGCGCCCGGCTGGAGGACGGCCTCGCCCCCGCGACCTGCGCCGCCTTCCGGGCGATGCTGCCCTACGACGAGCGGGTGATCCACGTGCGCTGGAGCGGCGAAGGCATGTGGATTCCGATGGGCGACCGCGAATTCGACCTGCCGTGGGAAAGCAACACCAGCTTCCCCGCGCCGGGCCAGTTCATCTTCTATCCCAGGGGCATCAGCGAGACCGAGATCCTGCTGGCCTATGGCGGCGTGCGCTTCGCCTCCAAGGCCGGGCAGCTTTCGGGCAACCACTTCATGACGATCTTCGAAGGGCTGGAGAACCTGACGGCGCTGGGCAAGATGACCCTGTGGGAAGGCGCGCAGCCGATCCGCTTCGAGATCGAGAACGCATAGAAAGCCGGTCGGAGCGGCGGCTCCGCCCAATCCCTGCCATGAAAACCGGCCGGAGCGGTGACGCTCCACCCCATCCTCGCATTGAAAACCGGTCGGAGCGGTGACGCTCCGCCCCATCCTCGCATTGAAAACCGGTCGGAGCGTCACCGCTCCGACCGGCCAAGCGGCACACCGCCTCCCCCCGGTAGGGGCATGCGCGCTATCGTTATTCGGGAATCTTCCAGGTGATGCTGCCGGCATAGGAACCGGCGATGCGGTTGCCGCCGCCATCGGTGGCGGCTTCGAACCGGGCGCGCGTGCGAAGCCGCTCGCAAGTCGTGCGGTCGAGGCCGGCAAACCCGCTCGACCCGGTGATCGTGCAGGACTGCACCCGGCCGTCGCTGCCGATCTCCAGCAGGAAGCGCGAAGTGCCCTGGTTGCCTTCGCGCAAGTCGCGCGCGGGATAGTCGTTGGTCGTCACCCAGTTGCCCGGCCGGCCCTGGGGCTTGGCCGCGCGCGGGGTGCCGGTCGGCACGGGCGCAGGCGGCGGCGGCATCGGCACGAAGATATCGGCGTCGCCGGTGGGGAACGGAACCGGCGGCAGTATGTCCTGCCTCTGTTCGACCGCCGTCCGGTTGCGCGTCGGCAGTTCGAGCGGCCGCTCCGCCGTGACCACGCGCTGCTCGACCGGTTTCGCCGAAGGCTGCGGCTTGGGTTCGGGCGGCGGCGCCAGCGGATCGGCCGGGATATTGCGCGCCTCGAAGACGGTGGTGATCTCCTTGTAATAGTCCACCGCCAGCCCGGTGACGATCGCATAGCCGGCGGCGGCATGTATCAGCGCGACCGCGGTAAGCACCGCCGCGCGATTATTGGGGGCATTGCGATCCAGATAGGCCATGGCGCTCCTCTCTCATCCCGACCGGCCCAAGAATGCAGAAAAGGTTGGGCGGCGATTATTATGATCGCGAAGCTATCACGGAATTTTTATTTGAAAATGTAATAATACTAAGGATTATAAGTATATAATAAGCCAGCTTGGTAGTATAACTTGCACTATCCCATATTGGGGCGATGTAACGCATGGGGATGGCCCGAACAGCCTGAGCGGGCTTTGGGGGGCCTATTTGCCAGCCCCATCCGAAGGAGGAGGGGATCGGCCGAAGAAGATGCCCTAGCGCACCCCGGCCAGCGCCTTCTGCCGCCTGCGCTGCACCGAGCTGCCCAGGCCGATCGCCTCGCGATATTTCGCCACCGTCCTTCGTGCGAGATCGAAGCCCTTCCCCTTAAGCAGATCGACCAGCGCATCGTCCGAGAGGATCGCCTTGGCGTCCTCCGCGTCGATCAGCGTGCGGATCGCCGCCTTGACCGCCTCGGCCGATGCCGCCCCCTCGCCGCCGGTGCCGGCGACGCCCGAAGTGAAGAAGTATTTCAGTTCGAAAGTGCCGCGATCGCATTGCAGGTACTTGTTCGAGGTGACGCGGCTGACGGTCGATTCGTGCATGCCGATGGTCTCCGCCACCGCGCGCAGGGTCAGCGGCTTCAGCCGCGAGACGCCGTGGCGGAAGAAGCCGTCCTGCTGGCGCACCAGTTCGGTCGCGACTTTCAGGATCGTCTTCTGCCGCTGGTCCAGCGCCTTTATCAGCCAGTTGGCGTCGGCCAGCCGTTCCGAAAGCCAGCCGCGCGAAGACTTGTCGTCGCAGGCGCCGCGCAGCTCCACGTAATAGCCGCGGTTGACGATCAGGCGCGGCAGCGTCGCCTGGTTGAGGGATATCGTCCAGCCGCCATCCTCGCGCGCCGCGATCAGGATATCGGGAACGACCGCGGCGCCGGGCGCGCCGCCGAAGCGCAGGCCCGGCTTGGGATCGTAGCCGCGCAGCTCGCCCAGCATGTCGGCGAAATCCTCGTCGTCCACGCCGCAGATGCGCTTGATCCGGGCGATCTCGCCCCGCGCCACGAGATCGAGATTGTCGATCAGCCGCGCCATGGCGGGGTCATAGCGGTCCGCCTCCCTGGCCTGGAGCGCGATGCATTCGGCCAGCGAGCGCGCGCCGACCCCGGTGGGATCGAGCGACTGGACCAGCGCCAGCGCCGGCTGCAGCTCCGCTTCCTCCAGCCCCAGATCGTCGGCGACGTCGCGCAAGGGGGCCGGCAGATAGCCCGCCTCGTCGAGCTGGCCGATCAGGAAGCGGGCCATGGCCAGGAGGCGCGGATCGTCGGTCGCCGTGCCGATCTGCGCTTCCAGATGTTCGGCCAGTGTCGCGTCGGCGGCGCCGCGCTCGTCGATCGACAGGCCTTCCTCGCCGCTGCCCGGCCCGCGCAAGTCGCCGCCCCAGTCGGCCGTGGTCTCCGCCGCCTGCTGCTTGTCGTACTGGCCGTCGCCGGTCTCGCGGTCGCGGTCGAGCGTGGCGGGATCGATGTCGAGCGGGCGGTCGTCCTCGGCCCGCCCCTCGCCGATCAGCCGGTCTACGCCAGAGGTTTCCAGGCTGGTCTGGCGCAGTTCGGCGGGCGGCTCCACCGCTTCGCCCAGAGTCACCGGCGCGGCCTCGCCGATTTCCAGCAGCGGGTTGGCGTCGAGCGATTCGCCGATGAAGGCCTCGATCTCCAAGTTGGACAGCGCCAGCAGCTTGATCGCCTGCTGAAGCTGCGGCGTCATGACCAGCGACTGCGACTGCCTCAGGTCAAGGCGCGGACCCAGTGCCATCCGTCAGCGCCCGCCGCCGCCCCCTGCGGCGCTGCCGTTCATCACAGCGTGAAGCCCTCGCCCAGGTAGAGCCGCCGCACGTTCTCGTCCGCCACCAGCGCCTCGGGGCTGCCGGCGAACAGCACCTGCCCGCCGTAGATGATGCAGGCGCTGTCGACGATGTCGAGCGTCTCGCGGACGTTGTGATCGGTGATGAGCACGCCGATGCCGCGCGTCTTCAGGTCCTTCACCAGATCGCGGATATCGGCGATGGACAAGGGGTCGATGCCGGCGAACGGCTCGTCCAGCAGCATGATCGAGGGGTTGGCCGCGAGCGCGCGGGCGATCTCGCAGCGCCGCCGCTCACCGCCCGACAGCGCCATCGCCGGGCTGGAGCGCAGCCGCGTCAGGCCGAATTCGTCGAGCAGCCGGTCAAGCTCGGCGGCGCGCACGTGCTTGTCCGGCTCGACCAGTTCGAGCACGCAGTTGATGTTCTGCTCCACCGTCATGCCGCGAAAGATCGAGGTTTCCTGCGGCAGGTAGCCCAGCCCCAGGATCGAGCGGCGGTACATCGGCAGGTGGGTGATATCGACGCCGTCGAGCAGGATGCGGCCCGAATCGGGCTTCACCAGGCCCATGATCGAATAGAAGCAGGTGGTCTTGCCCGCGCCGTTCGGCCCCAGCAGCCCCAGCACTTCGCCCTTGGCCACCGACAGCGAGATGTCGCTGAGCACCGAGCGCTTGTCATAGCTCTTGGCGATGGAGACCACTTCCAGCCCGCCCTGCAGCGCGACGCGCGTGGTCTGTTCCGCATTTCCGGCCACCGGCGGCGATGCTTCGGCTATGGCAAGTTGCGTCGTGTCCGTCATGCAGCGGTGGATTTAAGGCGCGCGGCCAGGATCGGCAAGCGCGCAATCGGCGTGACGCCCAATCTGGCAGGTTTTGTGCATGGCCACCCCGCCGGGAACGCCATGCCGCCCCGCCGCGTTCGTTAATTGCCTTGATCGCATCGGGAAACGATGTTTTAGTTCGCGGCGGAGAGAAAAGAGGATCGCCGAATGGAGAGACTATCGCAGCGTCGGCTGTTCGCGCCCCTGACGGCAGCGCGGCCGATCGACTGGCGCCGGCGGATGAGCGACAATATCGCCTATGCCCTGCTGGTCTACACCGGCCTCCAGATCTTCGTGACGATGGGCGCGCTCAAGGCCGAGGGCGGCTCGCTGCTGCCCTATCTGGCGCTGGTCATCCTGGTCGGCGCGATCATCCCCGCCTGCCGCCGCTTCGAACGCCGCTGGAACCGGCTGAGCGACGTACAGGCCGCCGATCCCGCCATGTCCGGCTATTTCCGGCGCGACCGGATCGCCCTCTGGCTGCTGGCCATCGGCCTGCCCTTCGTCATCACCGGCCTGTTCAAGGGACTGGCGCTGCTGTTCTCCTGAGCGCCCCCCTGTTCCGACTGCCCGTTCTGACTTCGCCCGGTCCATTCCCGAGATTGCCACAATCCTGAGCCGCGCCTAGAGCACTCGCCTGCTCGCGCGGGCTTGTCCGCATGGAGCCGCCGGCCCGCCCGGTGCGAACGGGAGTGTCCTTGCCGCCATGTTGAGCCTCGAAGCCGCAAAGGAACGCGCGCTCGCGCTGGTCGACCGCGCCCGGCGCGCGGGCGCGGACGCCGGCGATGCGATCTTCTCCGCCGACGCTTCCGAAGGGCTGCAGGTGCGGCTGGGCAAGCTGGAGGATGTCGAGCGGTCCGAAAGCGAGCACATCTCGCTGCGCGTCTTCATCGGCAGCCGCTCGGCCAGCATCGGCTCTTCCGACATGAGCGACGCCGCGTTGACCGAACTGGCCCAGCGCGCGGTCGACATGGCGCGCGCCGCGCCCGAGGACCCTTATGCCGGCCTGGCGCCCGAAGAGATACTGTTCAGGGGCCCCTTCCCCGATCTCGACCTCGAAGACCCTTCCGAACCCAGCCCGCACGACTTGCGCGCGATAGCCGAAGCGACCGAGGACGCGGCGCGCAGCGTGCCCGGCGTGACCAATTCCGAAGGCGGCGGCGCCAGCGTGGGTCGCGGGGTCTTCGCGCTCGCCACCAGCCACGGCTTCCTGGGCGGCTATGCCACCACCAGCCACAGCCTGTCGGCCAGTGTCGTCGCGGGTGAAGGATCGGGCATGCAGCGTGACTACGGCTGGCGCTCCGCCCGCCACGCGGCCGACCTGCCTTCCCCGCAGGAGATCGGCACGCTGGCGGGGACACGCGCCGTGGCGCGGCTCAACCCCGGCCGGGTGAAGAGCGGACAAGTGCCCGTCGTGTTCGATCCGCGCATCGGCGGCACGCTGATCGGCCATCTGGTCGGCGCCATGGCCGGCCCGTCGATCGCGCGGCGCGCCAGCTTCCTGCTCGACCGCCAGGACGAGGTGCTGTTCGATCCCGCGCTGCTGCTGGTCGAAGAACCGCACCGCCCGCGCGGCCTGCGATCGCGACCGTTCGATGGCGAGGGCCTTGCCACCCGCCCGCGCAACTTGGTCGAAGGCGGGCGCATCACCGGCTGGCTGATGGAAAGCGCTTCGGCCCGCCAGCTGGGCCAGACGCCGACCGGCCACGCATCGCGCGGCCACGGCGGCGCGCCGGGCGTGTCGGTGAGCAACATCCATCTGGCCGCAGGCGCCATGACCCCGGCCGAGCTGATGGCAGACATCGCCGACGGCATCTATGTGACGGAACTGATCGGCCAGGGCGTCAACGGCGTGACCGGCGACTACAGCCGTGGCGCATCGGGCTTCCGCATCGTGAACGGCGAAATCGCCGGACCGGTGGCCGAATTCACCATCGCCGGCAACCTGGTCGACATGTTCGCCGCGCTGACCCCGGCCAACGATCTGGAATGGTATCGCGCGATGAACGTGCCGACCATCCGGGTGGACGGGCTGTCGATCGCGGGGGATTGATAACGTGAAACTCTCTCCCCGGCGGGGAGAGATACGCAGGCTTGGCTGCGTAGCGGCCTAGCCGAAGTTGAGAGGGGCTGCGATGCAGGGCGGCGCGCCGTCCGCGCCCCTTCTCCCAACCCTCTCCCCGACGGGGAGAGGGCCAAGAAAAATCAACCCGCCTTGGCGTCCTTTTCGCGCTGGATCGCTTCCAGCGTGATCCGGCGCGCCTCGTCGGCGTCGCCCCAGGTGCCGACACGGACCCACTTCTCGGCTTCGAGATCCTTGTAGTGGGTGAAGAAGTGCTCGATCTGGGTGAAGATGATGTCGGGCAGGTCGGCCTTGTCGAACACGTTCTTGTAATAAGGGAACGTGGCGTCGTCGGGCACGCAGATCAGCTTTTCGTCGCCGCCGTGCTCGTCTTCCAGGTTCAGCACCGCGATGGGCCGGGCGCGGACGACCGCGCCGGGCACGAACGGCGAGCGGGCGATGACCAGCGCGTCGAGCGGATCGCCATCGGGCGACAGGGTGTGCGGCACGAAGCCGTAGTTCGCCGGATAGCGCATCGGCGTATGCAGGATGCGGTCGACGAACAGCGCGCCCGATTCCTTGTCGAATTCATACTTCACCGGCTCGCCGCCGAGCGGGACCTCGATGATGACGTTGAGGCTTTCGGGCGGGTTCACGCCCACGGGAATCTTGTCGATGCGCATGGAATAAGCTCTCGCAGTTACGGCCTCTGGGGCTGTCAGGGCACTAGCCAAGCCATTGCTGCGTCGCAACAGGGGCGCGAGGGATTATTTCCAGTCAACGCTATTTAACCGAAGAATTGTTTCGCACCGCAGCGACCACCCGCCGTTTCGGCGCAAGAAGCTGGTCGAACGGGGCCGGTTTGCCCGCCACCGACCGTTCCAGCCAGGGCCAGCGCAAGCCGCCGCGATAGGAAACCGGGACGGTCACGAATCTGTCTCCGCGCCGGGTCAGCAGCTCGATGGGATCGCGCGCCGTCTTCGCCGCGGCGATCGCCTTCTTCAGCCGGTCCATTTCGAAGGCCACGCCGTTCACCGCGACGATCTTCGCGCCGTTGACGAGGCCCGCGTTGAACGCGGGACCATTCCACCGCGTGGCCGAGACCGCGCCGTCGCGATCCACGGTAAAGCCGAGCGAATGATAGAGGTTCAGCGTGCGGTTGTCCTCCATCCGCGCCTTGTCATAGGAGTTCGGCTCCTCGCGCCAGACCAGGCGATATCCGGCGCGCTCGATCCCGGCGAGCGGGGCCGGCAGGCCCGCCGCCTCCATGCGGCTGCGCAGGAAACCCGCCCAGTCATAGGGATGGACCGCGTTCAGCGCCTTGACGACATCGTCGAATTCGTAAGTCGACTGGCGCAAGTCGCCGCCCGGATGGGCGAAGAAGACCAGGGCGAAATCGTCCAGCCCGCGCCGCCCGCCACTGCCCGCCCGGATGATCTGGTCCGCTTCCAGCCAGACGAGCGCGCCTTCGTTGTAGTAATCCTCCCCGCGCGTCAGCGAGGCATAGGGCTTCGCCTTGCGCGCGGCGAAGATCGGATCGTGCGTGGTGTCCTCGATCGAGCGCCATTCGCGCCCCGGCTGCTCGCTGTAATAGCCGGCCTGGGTGGCGAACATCGCCAGCACCGTCTCGCGCGTCTGCACGCCCGAACGCGCCGCCAGGACGTGCCCCCAGAACTGGGTCTGCCCTTCGTAGACCCACAGCAGGTTGTCGCGCATCGGCTGGCGATAATCGGGCGTCCACATCGCCGCCGGGCGGCGGAACTTGCCGTTCCAGGCGTGGACCAGTTCGTGCGACAGCACATTGCGGTCCCAGTCCAGCGCCGCCCAGTCGGCAAAGGCGCGCGGCTCCAGCTGGATCTCGGTCGAGCGCAAGTGCTCCAGCCCGATCCCGCCGAGCCGGCCGCTCAGCGCCACGAGGAATTCGTAGCGGTCGAACGGCGGCCGGCCGAACAGCAGCTCCGCCTCTTCGCCCAGCGCGCTCAGCCTGGCGAGGTTTTCCGGCGCCAACGTCAGCAGGTCGGGCTCGTCGGCCACGGCGTGAAGCGTGATTCGCCGGCCCAGGCTCCACGCGCGATAGTGCGATCCGGCGAAGATCGGCGAATCGACCAGCGTTTCGTAATCGGTCTCCGCCCAGGTGACGCGGTCGCCATTCTTGACCTGCCCGTCGAGCGCGGCGGACGCGGTCCAGCCGCGCGGCAGCGTGACCGTGGGCTTCACCCTGATGCGGCGTACGTAATGCCCCGCCGGGTAAAGGCTCATCTTCTCCCACTGCAGGTTCAGCATCTCGGGCGTCATCGATATCCGCCCCTCGCTGGTCTGCAGCGGCGAGGTATGGACGAATTTCGCCGTCAGCTCGCTCGCCCCGGCAGGCAGATCGACATGGAAAGCGTAGACCTCCACCGGATCGCGCTCCCAGGGCACCGCCTTGCCATCGACGAAGAACCTGAGGTCGGCGAGTTCGGCCAGCGGCCCGCGCGGACCGTGCGCGCCCGGCAGCCATTGCGGCAACTGCAGGGTGATCCGCCGCGTGCCGGGCGCGATGGGCACCGTCTCGGTCACGCGGTAGACGCCGCGCTGGACGTCGCCGGCGTCGATATCCAGCCGGATCGTCCCGCCGGGATAAGGCGCGTCGACCGGATCGGGCACGGTGCGCGCGATGGGCTGAGCGACGGGTTGAGCGACGGGTATATCCTGCGCGGCCGCCAGGTGGGCGGGCAGGAAGGCGACCAGTAGCGGCGCGACCGCTTTATATCCTCTCATTCCGGTATCTTGGCGGGATCGGCGCTTTCGCGCAACCGGACCGCGCAGACCGGCCGTTCTTTCCTGTCCCGCAAAATGGGTCTAAGCGCGCGCGGATGAACACCACACCTCAGGCCATCCGCGGCACCCAGGACATTTTCGGACCCGAGGCAGAGGCCTTCGCCCATGTCGTCGAGACGTTCGAGCGCGTGCGCAAGCTCTACCGCTTTCGCCGCACCGAAATGCCGGTGTTCGAAAAGACCGCCGTCTTCTCGCGCTCGCTGGGCGAAACCACTGATGTCGTGTCGAAGGAGATGTATTCGTTCGACGACCGCGGCGGCGAATCGCTGACCCTGCGCCCCGAATTCACCGCCGGCCTCGCCCGCGCCTACCTAACCAACGGATGGCAGCAGCACGCACCGCTCAAAGTGGCCACTCACGGCCCGCTGTTCCGTTACGAGCGCCCGCAGAAGGGCCGCTATCGCCAGTTCCACCAGATCGACGCCGAGATCATCGGCGCGGGCGAACCGCAGGCCGACGTCGAGCTGCTGACGATGGCCGACCAGCTGCTGAAGGAGCTGGGCATCGCGGACGGCGTGACCCTGCTGCTCAACACGCTGGGCGACGCGCCGAGCCGCGAGGGCTGGCGGCTGGCGCTGATCGACTATTTCCAGAGCCACCGGGCGGAGCTGAGCGAAGACAGCCAGAAGCGGCTGGAGGCCAACCCGCTGCGCATCCTCGATTCCAAGGACGAGCGCGACAAGGCGTTCACCGCCAGCGCGCCGAAGATCGACGATTACCTGAGCGGCGAGGCGCAGGACTTCTTCGCCAAGGTGACGTCCGGGCTGGACGCGGCGGGCGTGGCCTGGACCCGCGCCCCGGCGCTGGTGCGCGGGCTGGACTATTACCGCCACACCGCCTTCGAATTCGTCACCGATCGGCTGGGCGCGCAGGGCACCGTGCTGGGCGGCGGGCGGTATGACGGGCTGATCGAAACGCTGGGCGGGCCGCACACGCCGGCGGTGGGCTGGGCCGCGGGGATCGAACGGCTGGCGATGCTGCTCGATGCGCGAGCGGAAGAGGCGGCTGCGGTCTGCATGGCGATCGAGGACGATAGCCTCATCAACCTCGGCCATGAAGCAAGCGCCCTCTTGCGCTCCAGGAATCTGTCCTCGGAAATGATCGCAACCGGATCGCCCAAAAAGCGGTTCGATAAGGCGGCAAAGATTCCTGCCGAAGTCCTTGTAGGATTTTCCATTCGCGATGGCCGAACGAAGGTCACCTTCCGTGGAGCCGATGGCGAATTGCTCGAGAAGGTGAAGGCCCTGCTGAGTCCGTTGAGCGATGACTGACCCCCTCACCCCCCGTCGCCCCTGGGCAGGCAGGGGCCTATCTAACGGTGCGGCCTCGCTCTGCCACTGCGTCGACGAGGCTCGCTTATCTGGGCCCCTGCCTGCGCAGGGGCGACGGGTGGTTGGCTTGGTGACCCGTTCCTTTCCCGCCATCCGCTTTGTTAGGTGGGCGGCATGTCGATAAGCGACGCCCGCCTTGCCCAGATCGCCGCGCGCTTCGCTGAACTCGAAGCCCGCCTCGCCTCGGGCACGCTCGAAGGCGCGGAGTTCGTCGCCGCCAGCCGCGACTACGCCGAGCTGGAGCCCGTGGCGCGCGCCGCGTCCGACGTCGTGACGATGCGCGGCGAGCTGGCCAGCCTGTCGGCGCTCAACGAAACCGATCCCGAGATGCGCGCGCTTGCCGAGGAGGAGATCGCCAGTCTCAAGGCCGAGCTGCCCTCCGCCGAGGAGCGCCTGGCCATCGCCATGCTGCCGCGCGATTCGGCTGATTCGCGCCCCGCCATGCTGGAAATCCGCGCCGGCACCGGCGGCGAGGAAGCGGCGCTGTTCGCCGCCGACCTCTATCGCATGTACGAACGCTATGCCGCCGAGCAGGGCTGGCGGATCGAGACGATCAGCGCCAACGCCAGCGACATCGGCGGCTTCAAGGAAGTCGTCGCCCAGATCGCCGGCCAGGGCGTCTTCGCCAAGCTGAAGTTCGAAAGCGGCGTCCACCGGGTCCAGCGCGTGCCGGCGACCGAAAGCGGCGGGCGCATCCACACTTCGGCGGCGACCGTGGCGGTGCTGCCCGAGCCCGACGAGGTCGACGTGCAGATCGATCCGGGCGACATCAAGATCGACATCTACCGCGCTTCGGGAGCGGGCGGACAGCACGTCAACACCACCGATTCGGCCGTGCGCCTCACCCACCTGCCCACCGGGCTGGTGGTCATCCAGCAGGACCAGCGCAGCCAGCACAAGAACAAGGACAAGGCGATGCAGGTGCTGCGCACGCGCCTGTACGAGAAGATGCGCGACGAGGCGCACGGGGCCGAGGCCGAGGCGCGCAAGGCGATGGTGGGATCGGGCGACCGTTCCGAACGCATCCGCACCTACAACTTCCCGCAAGGCCGCGTCACCGATCACCGCATCAACCTGACGCTGCACCGCCTGCCCGAAATCCTCGAAGGGCCGGGCCTTGCCGAACTGATCGACGCGCTGATCGCCGAGGATCAGGCCAAGCGACTGGCGGCGATGGACTCGTGACGATCGCCGATACGCTGCGGGAGGCCGCCGCAACGCTGGCCGAAACGTCGGACACCCCGCGCCTCGACGCCGAACTGCTGATGGCCCATGCGCTCGACGTGTCGCGTTCCGAGCTGCTGCTGCGACACATGCGCGATCCCGCCCCCGCCGCTTTTTCCGGCTTGCTGGAGCGCCGCATCGGGCATGAGCCGATCGCCTATATCCTGGGGCGGCAGGAGTTCTTCGGCATCGATTTCCGCGTCGGCCCGGCGGTGCTGATCCCCCGCGCCGACAGCGAGATCATGGTCGAAACGGCGCTTGCCTGCCGTCCCGATGCCGCCAGCGTGCTCGATTGCGGCACGGGGTCGGGCGCCCTGCTGCTGACCGTGCTGGCGATGCTGCCGCAGGCGCGGGGCGTGGGCATCGACCGGTCGGACGCGGCGCTGGCCGTCGCGGCGGGCAATGCGGCGCGGCTGGGGCTCGCCGCGCGCGCGCGCATGGTTCCCGCCGACTGGGACCGGCCCGGCTGGAGCGAGGCGCTGGGCGGGCCGTTCGACCTGATCCTGGCCAATCCGCCCTATGTCGAGGCCGATGCCGAGCTTTCCCCTTCCGTCGCCGCGCACGAGCCGGCAGGCGCGCTTTTCGCCGGCATCGAGGGCCTGGATGCCTATCGCGTTCTGCTGCCGCAGCTCCCCGAACTGCTCGCCCCGGATGGCGTCGCACTGGTCGAGATCGGCGCGAGCCAGGCCGGGCCGGTGAGCGAAATCGCCGAAGCGGCGGGATTTTCCGCCGTCCTGCACCGCGATCTCGGCGGCCGGCCGCGACTGCTCGAACTTCGCATTTGCGAGAAGTTTTCTCTTGGCAATTCGCCCGGCATTGCCTAAGTCCATAGCAATCACCTGACGGATGCACGCTTCCCGCCCGGTCGATGAACTCCAACATTTGCATAGGGCCTAGGTGCTAAGGCACCAAACGCCAGGGGCAGATGTAGGGACCGCGAATTCCCCAATGGATCGCGGCAATGCGGCGTGCGACGCGCCATCCGGCCGATGCCGGACGGTAGCCAGGGGCTTTTGAGGACTGTCACCCTTGAACAACAATCGTGGTAACAACAACAACCGTCGGCGCGGCCGCGGCAGCAATAATCGTCAGCAGGGCGGCGGCCAGCAGATCAACCGGATCGACAGCCGGGCGCGCGGCAATGCTCCGCAAATGCTGGAGAAGTACCGCAAGCTGGCGCACGATGCGCACCTGAACGGCGATCGCGTGAACGAGGAGTATTTCCTTCAGTTCGCCGATCACTACTTCCGCGTCATTGCCGACACCCGCACCCGCCAGGAAGAAAGCAAGCAACGCCGCGACGAACGCTGGCAGGGCAATGGTGAAGCCGATCGCGACGAGGGCGATTACGGTTCCGAATACGGTTCGGACGGCGATTACCAGCCTTACGACCAGGGTCCGCGCGACCAGAATCGCGAGCAGAACCGAGATCAGGGCCCAAGGGACCAGGGCCAACGCGATCAGGGTCAACGCGATCAGGGCCAGCGCGAACAGGCCCCGCGCCGCGAGCGTGAAGACCGGCCCCGGCGCGAACAGCGCGAGGAAGATACCGCTCCGGTCCAGATGGAAGCCGAACCCGTCGAAGCGTCGACCCCCGAAGCTTCGGGCGAAGAAACCCCCGCGCAGCGTTCGCCTTACGAGCCGGCCGAGAACCCCTTCGTGCGCCCGACCCGCGGGTTGAGGCCTCGGCGCGAAGACCGTCGTCCGCGCGCCGAGGCGGAGGATAACGCGCACGGAGACAATGCCCCCATCGGGCTCGATCCCGCCACGCTGCCGCCGGCCATCGCGCCGCTGCGCGAGGAAACTGTGGAAGCCGCCGCCGACGATGCCGAAGAAGAAGCGCCCAAGCCCAAGCGCCGCGCGCCCCGCCGCCCCCGTCCGCCGGTGGACGATGCCGGCGAACTGGAAGTGGCCGGCTGAACAAGATGATGGACCGTCGGCGGGTCAGATCCCGCCGACGTCCACCCACCACTCGTTGCGGCGCAGGAATCCGGGAACGACCGGCGCGTTATAGGCAGCGAATTCGGCTTCGGAGGTCGCCTGCAGGCCGCGCTTTCCGACCCGCTCCATCAGCTCGGCGTGCTTTTTCGCCACCAGCGCCCGGTCGGTCCCGCGCCCCGAAAAGCGCAGCACGGCCACCGTGCGTTCGGGCAATTCGCGAATGGTGACGCCGTTCGCCGGGGTCGGCAGGCTGAGCAGGCTTCGCGCCGCCGGCAAGGTGAAGCGGATATCCCACAGGCCCGATTCCTCGGCGGGGAACACCGTGACGGGCACCGCCATGGCGATCGCATCGTCGCTCGCCCCCGGCTGGCGACTGCCCTCCTTCGCCGAGATATAATCGGCCAGCGGGCGATAGCCCTGATCCATCGCTTCGGCCAGCGAACCGGCGCGCCGGACTTCCGCCACGAACCGCGCGTCGTAGCGCCGCAGGCTGAACGCACCATCGCGTTCCAGCGTCCGGTGCCTCGCTTCCTCCTGGCTGCGCTCCTTCAGGAAATAGGCGGCGAATCCGCCGGCCGCGAGCACGGCCGCACCCAGCGCCACCTCGCCCGCCAGTCGTCCCGCCGAGTGCCGGCCGCGATCGAAAGGTGAATGGCGACGAGCCGGAAGCGTGAGCGATGGAAGAATGGCCGACAGCGCCATGGGATCTCTCCTGACAAACATATAGCTGACCCGCAAATGACTGTGGGCGGACATCGGTTCCGCGCGCTTGCGCAGAATGCGGCGAGCCGCCACAAGCCAGCGGCGATGGCCTTTCTTCTCCGCTTCGCCGGCACCGCTATCGCGCATCCGCGCTGGCTCGCCCTTGTCCTCGGCGCGGCGGCCGCCTGCGGTTTCCAGCCGCTGGCGCTCTGGCCGCTGACCCTGCTGGCGGTCGCCGGTCTGCTGGAACTGATTGCCCGCGCGCCGAACTGGCGGCAGGCGGCGCTGATCGGCTGGCTGTTCGGCGTCGCCCACTTCAGCCTGGGCAACAACTGGATCGCCACTGCCTTCACCTATCAGGCCGATATGCCCAAGTGGCTGGGCGGCATCGCGGTGGTGCTGCTTTCGCTCTATCTCGCGGTCTATCCCCTGCTGGCCACGCTGGGCGCCTGGCTGCTCCTTCGCTGGCGTTCGGCGCCGGACACCGCGCGATGGCCGCTGGTCCTGGCTTTCGCCGGGTGCTGGACCATCGCCGAATGGCTGCGCGCCTGGGTGTTCACCGGCTTCGCCTGGAACCCGCTCGGCATCGTGGCGCTGGGCGGCTTCTCGCGCCCGGGCCTCGCGCTCGCCGCGCCGTGGCTGGGGACATACGCGCTTTCGGGAGTGGTGGTGGTTCTGGCCGGCTGCCTCTGGCTGGGGATGCGCCAGGGCCCCTCGCTGCGCAGCCGACTCGCCCTCGTCATCGTCCCGCTCGCCCTTTTCCTACTGCCCCTGCATGGCGGCAACGCGCACGGCACGCTGCCCTTCACGCTGGTCCAGCCCGATGTGCGGCAGGAGAATCTCGACAACCCGCGCTTGTGGGAAAGCCAGTTCGCCGACGCGGCGCGGCTGACCATGCCCCGGCGACCCGGCCAGCGGCGGCTGGTGCTCTGGCCCGAATCGGGCGTCCCGGACTACTTGCGCGAGGGCTATCCCGACTGGCTCTATGCCGGGATCACCTATGGCAGCGACCCCGTGCTGGCCCGCCGCCGGATCGGCCGGACGATCGGGCCGGGCTCCATGCTGCTGACCGGCGCGGTCGATCTGGAGATGAAAGGCGCCACGCCGGTGGGCGCGCGAAACGTCATCACCGCACTCGATTCGGCCGGGGTCATTCGCGGCAGCTATGCCAAGGCGCACCTCGTTCCCTATGGCGAATACCTGCCCCTGCGCTGGCTGCTGGAGCCGCTGGGCGCATCGCGGCTGGTGGCCGGCACGCTCGAATTCTGGCCCGGCCCGGGACCCCGCACGATCGACCTCGGGCCTTGGGGAAAGGCGGGAATGCAGCTTTGCTACGAGATCGTCTTCTCCGGCGAGGTCGTCGATCCCGCCCATCGCCCCGACTATATCTTCAACCCTTCGAACGACGGCTGGTTCGGCAGCTGGGGGCCGCCGCAGCACCTGGCGCAGGCGCGGCTGCGGGCGATCGAAGAAGGCCTGCCGGTGCTGCGCGCCACCACCACCGGGATCAGCGCGGTGATCGACGCGGACGGCGTCGTGCGCCAGCATGTCGCCCGCCATGTCGCCGGCCGGCTCGATGGAATCGTGCCCCCGGCGCATGCCCCGACGCTGTTCGCGCGAGTGGGCAATGCGCTGGCGCTGGGCTGGGCGGGCCTCTTTCTGCTGCTGTCGCTTGTTGCTTTACGCAAAGGCAGGCGATAGAACGGCGGGGACATAAAGATTTCTTTATATGAGGATGTTCCATGCGCAGCGATTACCTGTTCACGTCCGAAAGCGTTTCCGAAGGCCACCCGGACAAGGTTTCGGACCAGATTTCCGATTCCATCGTCGACCTGTTCCTGTCGAAGGACCCCGAAGCCCGCATCGCCTGCGAGACGCTGACGACCACCCAGCTCGTCGTGCTGGCCGGCGAAATCCGCTGCAAGGGCGTCTACGAGAACGGCGAATGGGCGCCCGGCGCGCTTGAGGAGATCGAGAAGACCGTGCGTGGCACCGTCAAGGCGATCGGTTACGAGCAGGAAGGCTTCCACTGGGAAACCCTCACCTTCCACAACAAGCTGCACGGCCAGTCCGCGCACATCGCCCAGGGCGTCGACGCCAGCGGCAACAAGGACGAAGGCGCCGGCGACCAGGGCATCATGTTCGGCTTCGCCTGCGACGAGACGCCCGACCTGATGCCGGCGACGCTCTACTACAGCCACAAGATCCTGCACCGCATGGCGGCCGACCGCCACTCGGGCGCCGCCCCTTTTCTGGAACCCGACGCCAAGAGCCAGGTTACGCTGCGCTTCGTCGACGGCAAGCCCGTCGCCGCCACCGCCATCGTCGTCTCGACCCAGCACGCCAAGGGCTATGACCAGGGCGAGAACGAAGCCGAGCTGCACGCCTATGTTAAGAAGGTCGTCGCAGAGCTTCTGCCGGCCGAGCTGCTGAGCGACGAGACCGTCTACCACATCAACCCCACCGGCAGCTTCGAGATCGGCGGCCCCGACGGCGACGCCGGCCTGACCGGCCGCAAGATCATCGTCGACACTTACGGCGGCGCGGCCCCGCACGGCGGCGGCGCGTTCAGCGGCAAGGACCCCACGAAGGTCGACCGTTCGGCCGCCTACATCACCCGCTACCTCGCCAAGAACATCGTCGCGGCGGGCCTGGCCAAGAAGTGCACGATCCAGCTCGCCTACGCCATCGGCGTCGCCAAGCCGCTGTCGCTCTATGTCGACACCCACGGCACGGGCACCGTGGCCGACGACAAGATCGAAGCGGCGATCCAGGGCATCGAAAAGCTGGGCGGCATGACCCCGCGCGGCATCCGCACGCACCTGGGCCTCAACAAGCCGATCTACCTCAAGACCGCCGCATACGGCCACTTCGGCCGCGATCCCGAGGGTGACTTCTTCCCCTGGGAGCGTACCGACCTTGTCGCCGACCTGAAGGCCGCTCTGGGCTGATTATCCGACTGCCGCGTCCCCGCACTCGCGGGGGCGCGGATTGGTTCCGTCGCACCTTGCGATGTTGGCGCCGGACAGGGTACAAAATCCTGTGACCTTACGGTCCCTGCATCCCCCGCCCGCGCCGCCCGGTCGATCCGCGCAATATGCGCCAGAAGCGCCGAATTATCGGCCTTCTCCACGGTCGCGACATGGCGGCCGCCGTACATAACCGGCTTCACCAGCCCGAACAGCGCCCGCGCCACGCGTTCCTCGTGTGTGACCTTCCGGCGCCCCAGTGTCACCCACCCCAGCGCCGCATCCCAGGCGGCTGCGAAGCTCTCCGCACCGGCGCGCCGACGCAGCCGATAGGCCGTCTCGCGCGCCATCCCCACCTTGCGCGCCGCCGCGAGGACGGAGCGAGTCTCGGCCAGCGCACCGAGGAACCGCGCCTGACGTGCGGGCGTCCACCCGTCGCGTCGTCCGCGCAAGGGTACGGGAACGAAGGCGGGAGCGCGGCGATGGACCGGGCGGCGGGGCTTGGCGGGGCGATAGCGCTTCATCCCGCAGGTTAAGTCAGATTTCGGCCATGTAAGATAGTTTTGGAGTGAAAGGAGCGGCGATCATGAGTGCCTGATCAATTCAGATTGACCGCGCACCGCTTTTGCCACTCCGCAGGAAGCACGTTCTGCGCTACTGCCTTAGGCAATTCCTGAAACTCCATGGCGCGATAACTCCACATGTAGGGCACGCAGTCCTTCAGCACTGCGGCGTGCAGATACAGCTGGAACTCCCGCGGAATTTCTCGGATCGACCTGAAGAACGAATGATCGATGCTCGCCTCCCCACCGAAAGCGGTAATGCGCTGTCTCCTGACATTGTCAGCGTAAAGGCCAATCGATCCGATCGAGAGGATCATCGCGATTGCGAGTGCGGCAGGCAGTTTGAAGTGCCACGGTAACTGACGCAACGGAATGAGCAGCACCCAAGCCACCGCCATGCTCGTCAGAATACAAAGCCGCCAATAGGGCAGCCCGAACTTATCCGACCATTTCGTCACGAACATCAACGGAGTGAAAATATCTCCGAAGGCGGCCAATGCGATCAGGCAATATACCAGGAAGGTCGCCCCCAGGGTCTTCATCATGAAAAACAGCCTTCAACTCCCGTCGCCCCTGCGCAGTGGCGACAGAGAAAATGTAAACTACCCTACCTCCCCCGTATCCGGCCCCGCATCCGGCCAAATCTCCGCCCGCTTCGCGCCGGCGTCGAAGAACAGCGCCGGCAGCTTCTTCAGCAGCAGCACCTTGTGGATGCACCAGTCGGCCAGCCGCTCGTTCCACAGCGCGGTGGGGCGGGTCTGCGCTTCCAGCCAGTGGCAATAAGGCAGGAAATGGCTCGGCTCGTCCTCGTGGATGATGCGGAAGATGCGGGTCATCACCGGATCGGACAGCACCGCACGGTTGCGCAGCAATTCCTCCACCTGCACCAGCCCGCGCTGTTCGGTCAGCAGGATCACCCGGCACAGTTTCTCGAAGGCGGCGGCATCGGCCACCACGCCGTCGGTATCGAGATCGTCGATGCCGCAACCGAAGGCATGGGCGATGAAGCGGTCGATGTGGCCATAGGACTTGTCGACCGCCAGCGGCATCAGGCCCTTGCGCTCAAACCAGCGCTTGAACATCAGGTAATGCTTGCGCTCGTCGCCGCGATGCTTGGCGACGGCGGCGATGAAGGCGGTGTCTTCGGGGCAGTGCCGCCGCGCCGCTTCCAGCACGCGGTCGAGCGAGGTGTAGCCGCGATGCTCGTTATAGATGTAGATCGAGGCGACGACCTGCAGATAGCGGTCGCGGAAGGCCGCGACTGCCCCCACGCGGCGTGGCGGGGGGAAGGCGCGGGCTTTCATATCGGGCTTTTCCGGGGCGGCCTTACTTGGCCAGCTCTTTTTCGATCGCCTTGACCAGCAGCGGGTCTTCCGGCGTCGTGCCCGGCGCGAAGCGGCCGGCGGGCTTGCCGTCGCGGCCGATCAGGAACTTTTCGAAGTTCCACAGCACTTCCGGGTCTTCGTTGGGCGTCATGCCGAAGCCCTTGAAGCGGGTGCGCATCGTTTCCGAATCGCCTTCCTTGGTCGGCACGGCTTCGGTCAGCGCGGCATAGAGCGGCTGCTTGTTGTCGCCGGTGACATCGGCCTTGGTGAAAAGCGGGAACGAGACGCCGTAGTTGGCCGAGCAGAACGTGGCGATTTCCTCGTTCGTGCCGGGTTCCTGCGCGCCGAAGTCGTTGGCCGGGAAGCCCAGCACTTCGAAGCCCTTGTCCTTGTATTCCTTGTAGAGCTTTTCGAGGCCCTCGTACTGCACGGTCAACCCGCACTTGGACGCGACGTTGACCACCAGCAGGACGTTGCCGGCGTGGGCGGCCAGCGTGTCGGCGGCGCCGTCGATGCGGGTCAGGGGGATTTCGGCGATATTCTGGGGCATTGAATCTATCCTCTCGAAAGCTTTGCCGGAAGGTTAGGCGCGCCGCGACGCCTCGGCAACGATTCACCGCAGCGGGGCGCGGAAATCCTCGGTGACCTCGCCGGCGGCGGCGAGTTCCGCCTCATGGCTTTCCTCCCGCCAGGTTTCGGCCAGCGCGGCTTCTTCCCATTCGCGCATGGCGGGATGGGCCAGGATCGCGTCGACCCAGACCTGCCCCGCGCCGACATCCAGCCCATAAGTGCGGATGCGAAAGGCGACCGGCGCGTAGAAGGCGTCGGCGGCGGTGAAGTCCGCGCCCGCCAGCCACGGACCGCCGAAGCGCGCCAGTCCTTCCTCGAAGATCTCGCGCACACGGGCCACGTCGCGCAGCAGCTCCGCCCGCATCGGGCGCGGGCGGACGCGCACGCCGACGTTCATCGTGCAGTCGTTGCGCAAGGCGGAAAAGCCGCCGTGCATCTCGGCGACGATGCATTGGGCGAAAGCGCGCGCGGCGGAATCCTGCGGCCAGACGCCCTCGTGCCGGTCGGCGAGGTAGAGCGTTATGCCGAACGAATCCCACACCGTGGCCTCGCCGTCGACCAGCGTCGGCACCTGCCCGGTGGGAGAGAAAGCGCGGAAGGCGTCGTAGTTGGCGGGGGCGAGGAAAGGTTCGAAGCGATCGGCGAAAGCAATGCCCAGCGACTTCATCAGCACCCAGGGGCGCAGCGACCAGCTCGAATAGTTCCGGTTCGCGGTGATGAGGGTATAGGGCATGGGGCGATCCTTTCGGGCCGATCCTACCGTTATCGCCACCCTTTACAAACTCCCACGCCCGTTCAGGCTGAGCGGGCGTGGTGGGGGCCTTATCCTTCCAAATAACTCGCCGTCGTCTTCGCGCGCACCTCGTCGGCCGTCACGCCGGGCGCCAGCTCCACCAGCCGGAACGGCGAGCCATGGTCGGGGCGCTGGAACACGGCCAGGTCGGTGACGATCATGTCGATCACGTTCCGGCCGGTCAGCGGCAGAGTGCATTCGGGGATGAACTTGGGGCTGCCGTCCTTGGCGGTATGCTCCATGACGACGATGATCTTCTTGACCCCGGCGACCAGGTCCATCGCGCCGCCCATGCCCTTTATCATCTTGCCGGGGATCATCCAGTTGGCGATGTCGCCGTTCTGCGCCACTTCCATCGCCCCCAGCACCGCCACGTCGATATGCCCGCCGCGGATCATGGCGAAGCTTTGCGCGCTGTCGAAATAGGCCGAATGGGCCAGTTCGCTGATCGTCTGCTTGCCGGCGTTGATAAGATCGGGGTCTACCTCGTCGTCATAGGGGAACGGCCCGATGCCGAGCATGCCGTTCTCCGACTGGAGCGTGACGGTGATGCCCTGAGGCACGTAGTTCGCCACCAGCGTCGGGATGCCGATGCCCAGGTTCACATAGAACCCGTCCTGCAGTTCCTGCGCCGCGCGCGCGGCCATCTCTTCGCGCTTCCAGGGCATCAGCGGATATCCTTCGCAGAATTGGCTGCCAGTCTTTCGCGCTCTTCGTCGAGCCCCTTCCAGAGAAGGCTCAACACTTCCTCTCGCGACCCTTCCTTAACCGTTGAAAGGGCATCGGCCGCATTATGAAGGCATTCGACCACGAGCGAGCCGAGCAATTCCGGCGACCACGCCTTCTGGAAGCCTACAGCAACGAAGGATCGCTCGGACGTCACCCAGAAACGGGCAAGCTCCGTCGCATCGGTCGGGAGATCGGGATGCACATCCGCGAGACGTATCTCGCCCGGATGATGCGCCGGATTTCCACGCAGGCCAAACATCAGGCGACCTCCCTTTCGCGGACCGTTCGAAACTCGATCTTCTTGTCGTAAGGGCTGCCCACGATCATCCGCTGGACGTAGACGCCCGGCAGGTGGATCGCGTCGGGATCGAGGCTGCCGGCGGGCACGATCTCCTCCACCTCGACCAGGCAGACCTTGCCGCACGTGGCGGCGGGAACGTTGAAGTTGCGCGCCGTCTTGCGGAACACGACGTTGCCGGTGGTGTCCGCCTTCCACGCCTTCACCAGGCTGAGATCGGCGAAGATGCCGCGTTCCAGGATGTAGTCGTCCGGTCCGTTCGGGCCGTCGAAGCTCTTCACTTCCTTGCCCTCGGCGATCAGCGTGCCGACGCCGGTCCTGGTGTAGAAGCCGGGAATACCCGCGCCGCCCGCCCGCATCCGTTCCGCCAGCGTACCCTGGGGGCAGAATTCGACCTCAAGCTCGCCCGACAGGTACTGCCGCTCGAACTCCTTGTTCTCGCCCACGTAGGAGGCGATCATCTTCTTCACCTGGCGGGTGCGCAGCAGCTTGCCGATGCCCTCGTTGTCGATACCGGCGTTGTTCGAGGCGAAAGTGATGTCCTTCACCCCGCTGGCCTGCAGCGCATCCAGCAGTCGTTCCGGCACGCCGCACAGGCCGAAACCGCCCGAGGCGATCAGCAATCCGTCGCGCAGCAGGCCTTCGAACGCCGCCTCGGCGCTGGGATAAAGCTTGTTCATCGAAGGCCTCCTTTTGCGAAGATGACAAAGGGTTAACTCAAGCCCGTCGTCGCTGCAATTGCGAAGCCAGTGCGCATTCGCACAATGATTATGGCGATCATCCCGACCGGGATCGTCACAAAGGCTCGATTGTCGGGCCGGCCCGTGCTAACGGGCCGACGCTATCGGCGGGTCGCGGGCATTATGTTCGTTGCAACCCCGCCGGGCCGGACGCGTTTCAGCGCCGGCTTCACGCATATACATGGAAACGACAGAGCATAATGATGGCAGGCTACAAGGAACCCTCTTTTCAGGATCGTACGGCGGCAGCGGCAAAGGCGCGCGACGCCGCGCTGGCCAAGCTGAAGGCAAAGCCTCCGGTCGATCCGGAAGAACTGGCCCGCCGTGTCGCCAAGGCGGCGGAGCGCGAAGCCGCCCAGGCTGAAAAGCGCGCGGCCGCCCAAGCCGCCCGCGAAGCGCGCGAGGCGGAAAAGCTGGCCGCCCGCGCCGCGGCCGAAGCCGCCAAGCCCCAGCCCAAGCCCGAGAAGACCGAGGCCGAACGCAAGGCCGAGCGCGACGCCCGCTATGCCGCGCGCAAGGCCCGCAAGGGCCGGTAAGGGAAACTCACGCCATCATCCCCCGCGAACTGATCGGCACCGCCCAGGTGCCCGGCGGCGAAGAGCTGCGCCTGTTCCGGCACGGCGCGGACCACATCATCGTGCTCGATCGCAACGAGCTGATGAACACGCGCATGAGCGGTTCGGAAGAAGCGCTGGCGACGATGACCTGCGAGCGGCTCGGCCCGCGC
>Ga0075368_10000066_pt1 | contig 25572 bp, 20 predicted proteins | sample EndMethybrTD3033_FD_71518 | JGI IMG/M metagenome (GOLD analysis project Ga0075368, IMG submission 71518) | Populus endosphere microbial communities from Tennessee, USA - Endosphere MetaG P. TD hybrid TD303-3 | ecosystem: Host-associated > Plants > Roots > Endosphere | place: USA: Tennessee... | reverse complement strand
GATCAGATCGCGGAACTCGTCCAGCACCGCGCGATAGACGCGCTTCTTGAACGGCACGATCAGGTCCGGCAGCGTTTCGGGGCGGACCCATTTCCACTCGCAGAATTCCGGAGGCTGGTGGGCGTTCAGCCTGATCTCGTCGTCGGTGCCGCCGAAGCGGGCCAGATACCAGGTCTGGCGCTGGCCGCGATAGCGCCCCTTCCACAGCTTGCCGATCAGTTCGTCGGGCAAGTCGTATAGCAATTCGTCGCGGGTTTGGGCGATCAACGTCACCAGATCCCCGGTGACGCCGGTCTCTTCCCACAATTCGCGCAAGGCGGCTTCGCGCAAGTCCTCGCCATCGTCGACGCCGCCCTGGGGCATCTGCCAGGCGTCGCCTTCCTTGTTGTCTATCCGCTTGCCCACAAAGACGAGGCCTTCTGCATTGACCAGCATGACGCCGACGCAGGGTCGATAGGGCAGCGTGGAGGGATCATTCATCGCCGGGCGATCCCGCGTTACCCGGAGCGAAGTAAGGGCATTGAATCATCGGCCACCTTTCGGGGAGCGCTAAAGCACGGGGATTACGCCCGTAAATGGCGGTAGAGGCTTGACTACGGAGCGTCACGGGCGTCTGGCGGAGTGTACTTCTTCGACCCTGGGTTTGTCACCTGACAGTTTTTCTGAATTGCGTTTAGGGTGGCTGGACGTAGGGCGCGCAATAAGACGGTGGCACAAGGACCACCACCAGAGGATATGATGGCAACGATCCTGGCCGATAGCGATTCCGCGGCAGCGCCGCGCGACAGTGCAGTTCCCGAAGCAGTCGTGGTCCGTTTCGCCGGCGATTCCGGCGATGGCATGCAGTTGACGGGCGGGCAGTTCACCCTGTCCACCGCGCTTGCCGGTAACGATCTGGCGACTTTCCCCGATTTTCCGGCGGAAATCCGTGCTCCACAGGGCACGTTGTTCGGCGTCTCCGCGTTCCAGATCAACTTCGGTTCCACCGACATCACCACCGCGGGCGACCAGCCCGATGTGCTCGTGGCGATGAACCCGGCCGCGCTGAAGACCAACGTGGGCGCGCTCAAGGTCGGCGGTCTCATCATCGCCGATACGGGCGAGTTCACGAAGCGCAACCTCGAAAAGGCGAAGTACGAGGTCAGCCCGATAGACGACGGCAGCCTCGCCAAGTGGGACCTGCTGGCCTTCGACATCAGCGCCCTGACGCTCGAATCGGTGAAGCCCTTCGGCCTTGGTAACAAGGAGGCGCTGCGCTGCAAGAACATGTGGACGCTGGGTCTGGCCCTGTGGATGTTCGAGCGTGACCGCCAGCCCATCGTCGACTGGCTGAACGACAAGTTCAAGAAGAACCCCGTCCTCGCCGAGGCCAACATCGCCGCGCTCAACGCCGGCCATGCCTATGGCGAGACAGCCGAGCTGGCCGGGCCGCTCAAGAAACTGCACCTGGAGCCGGTCGCTTCGGAGCCGGGCCTTTATCGCACCGTCACCGGGGCCGAAGCGGTCAGTTATGGCCTGGTCGCCGGCGCGCAGCTTGCCGGACTGCCGATGTTCTTCGGCGGCTATCCGATCACGCCCGCCTCGGCGATCCTCCACAATCTGGTGAAGATGAAGGAGTTCGGCGTCACCACCTTCCAGGCGGAAGACGAGATCGCCGCGGTCTGCGCCGCTATCGGCGCTTCCTACGCCGGCCAGCTTGGCGTCACGTCGTCGTCCGGCCCCGGCATCGCGCTAAAGGGTGAGGCTATCGGCCTGGGTATCATGACCGAATTGCCGCTCGTCATCGTCAATTCTCAGCGCGGTGGCCCGTCGACCGGCCTGCCGACCAAGACCGAGCAATCGGACCTCTACCAGGCGGTCTATGGCCGCAACGGCGATGCGCCGCTGCCCGTCGTCGCCGCGCGCTCGCCCGCAGACGCCTTCGAATGCGCCATCGAGGCCTGCCGCATCGCCGTCACCTACATGACCCCGGTGATGCTGCTGACCGACGGCTACATCGCCAACGCGGCCGAGCCGTGGAAAGTGCCCGACCCCGCGAAGTTTGCGCCGTTCCCGGTCGAATTCCTGCGCGACAGGAACGGCCCCGACGACACCCTGCTGCCGTTCAAGCGCGACGATCGCGGCGTGCGCCCCTGGATCAAGGCCGGCACGCCGGGCCTGATGCATCGCATCGGCGGCATCGAGAAAGCCATCGACACCGGCAACATCGATTACTCGCCGCTCGCCCACCAGACGCAGACCGATGCCCGCCGGGCCAAGGTCGATGGCGTGGCCGAGAGCATTCCCGATCAGGACGTCTGCCTGGGCAACAGCTCGGGCAAACTCGCCGTCGTAGGCTGGGGTTCGACCTTCGGGCCGATCCACCAGGCCGTGCGGCGAATGCGCGCGAAGGGATACGACGTCAGCCACGTCCACGTCCGCCACATCTGGCCTCTGCCGGCCAATCTAGGGCCGCTGCTCAAAGGCTTCGACAAGATCCTGGTGCCCGAAATGAACACCGGCCAGTTCAAGACCGTGCTGCGCGACCAGTTCCTGGTCGACGCCAAGCCGCTTGCCAAGACCAGCGGGCAGCCATTCACCATCGCCGAGATTCAGGACGCCATCGCCTCCTTCTTCGACGGCGTGCCGAATAACGAGGGTGGCGAGGTCGACGCCGACGACACCCAGCTTCCCAGCATCAAGGCGGTCAATCCATGAACGACATGAGCCCCATCGCGGTCCAGACCACGCTCAAGGACTGGGAAACCGATCAGGAAGTCCGCTGGTGCCCCGGCTGCGGCGACTACGCGATCCTCAAGGCGGTGCAGCGCACCTTGCCGGAAATCGGCGCCGATCCGGCGAAGACCGTGTTCGTCTCGGGCATCGGCTGCTCCAGCCGTTTCCCCTATTATGTCGAAAGCTACGGCTTCCACACGATCCACGGACGTGCGCCGGCATTCGCCACGGGCATCAAGCTGGCCAACCCGGAACTCGACGTCTGGCTGGTGACGGGCGACGGCGATGGCATGTCGATCGGCGGCAATCACACGATGCACCTGCTGCGGCGAAACCTTAACTGCCAGGTGCTGCTGTTCAACAACGAGATCTACGGCTTGACCAAGGGGCAGTATTCGCCGACCAGCCGGCTCGGCACGCCGTCTCCTTCATCGCCCATCGGCTCGGTCGACCGGCCGGCGCAGCCTTGCGCTTTTGCGCTGGGTTCGGGCGCGCGCTTCGTGGCGCGCGGGTTCGACGTGTCGAAGGAACTGCCCAACGTGCTGAAGGCGGCGCACGCCCACAAGGGTGCGGCCTTCGTCGAGATTTTCCAGAACTGCATCGTCTACAACAAGGACGTGTTCGAGGACTTCGCCGCGCCCAAGGGTGCGGAAGCGAGCCAGCTCTGGCTTAAGCATGGCGAACCGATGCTGTTCGGCAATCAGAAGACCGGCCCGATCCGGGGCATCGCGCTCAACCGCGATCACCTGCATCTGGAAGTGGTGGACGTGCCCGATGGCGATTGGCAGGCGGCGGGCGTCATCGTTCACGACGTGAAGAACCGCGCTATCGCGCATATGCTGGTCGAGATGCCGTTCGGCGAGTTCCCCATGGCGCTTGGCGTGCTTTATGATGATCCGCGCCCGACCTTCGAGGAAGAACTGCTGGGCCAGGACGCGAAAGCCAATGCGGGCAAGGCACCCGATCTGCACAAGCTGCTGGCCAAGGGGCAGACCTGGACCGTCACCGAGGGCGGGCCGGACCTTTGAGCGCGCTGCACTACACCCGCTCAGCCTGAGCCTGTCGAAGGCCGCGCGCCAAGGGCCGAACTAGGTGCCGAGTGCGCTGGGTACTCTATCGCCTGGCCTTCGACAGGCTCAGGCTGAGCGGGTGTGGGTGCCGGATCGGATAACCCTGAGAGTCTGTCCGAAAACCGCCTTCCGACGCTTGCATCATCCCTTCCGATTGCCGATGGTACGGAAAATCGTTTCGGAAGGATGCCAATGCCCAAGTTCAAACTGATCGCTATGACCACGCCCGTCGCCGGCAAGGAAGACGTGTTCAACGAATGGTATCAGACCACTCACCTGGTCGAAGTATGCACCCTGCCGGGCGTGCAGAGCGCGCAGCGCTACGAACTGGCCGCCAAGATGTCGGGCGCCGACAACAACCAGTGGATGGCGCTCTACGATCTCGAACTGGACGATCCGCAGACCTTCCTGCGTGCGCTGGGTGAGGCGATGTCCGGCGGCAAGATGACGATGACCGATTCCATCGCTCCCGGCGCCTACACCGCCCTGTTCACCGAGCGCGGCGAGCCTGTAGTGGCCGCCTGACCGTGGAGATGGCGGCAGCCGTGCAAAGCGGCGTCGCTCTTCTGCTGCCTGGGAGAGGGCGATGGCGGATTTCGACGAGACATTCGATTGGGTGGTCGTGGGCTCGGGCGGCGGCTCGATGGCGTCCGGCCTGCTCATGCGCAAGGTTGGCAAATCGGTCCTGATCCTGGAGAAATCGGAATTCGCCGGAGGCACCACCGCCAAGTCGGGCGGTGTGATCTGGATGCCGAACAATCCCTTCATGGACCCCGGCGAGGACAGCCTGGAGAAGGCCATCGCCTATCTCGACGCAGTGGTCGGCGACGATGAGGATACGCCCGGCACCTCGCCAGAGAAGCGCCGCGCCTACGTGATCGAAGGCTCGCGGATGATCGAGTTTCTGGTGCGCGAGGGCGTGGCGCTGGAGCGTTGTTCGGTCTTCTGGCCCGATTACTATGACGAGCTGCCCGGCGGCTGCAAATCGAGCCGGACGGTCTCGGCCAAGCCTTTCGATAAGAAGGAACTGGGCGAGTGGGCGCCAAGGCTGCGCCAGGGTTTCCTGGAAGTGCCGGTGCGTCTGGAAGACGGCCTCAAGCTGCCTTTCGCCAAGTTCCGCTGGGAGTACAAACTGCTGTTCGCCAAGGTCGCGGCACGGATCGCGCTGGGCAAACTGATGGGCAAGCACTGGGTCACCGCGGGTGCGGCGCTGCAGGGCCGGATGCTGCAGGCAGCGTTGAAGGCCGGCATCGACATCCGGCTGGAAAGTCCGGTCGGCGAACTAATCGTGGAGGACGGCAAAGTCCTCGGCGTCGTCGCGACCAGGGACGGCAGCCCCTGGCGTGTCGGGGCGCGACTGGGCGTGCTGGTGAACGCCGGGGGCTTCGCCAAGAACCAGGAAATGCGCGACCGCTATATGCCCGGCACGCGCGCCGAATGGTCGATGGTGCCCGATGGCGACACCGGCGATCTGCACCGGATCATGGAGCGCCACGGCGGGGTGCTGGCCCAGATGGATGAAATGGTCGGCTTTCAGATGACTTGCGCGCCGGGCTGGGAGACGGACTATGTCGCCCCCAACGCCCAGGCCGTCACCGCCAAGCCGCACGCGATCCTGGTCGACCGCACGGGCGTGCGCTACCTCAACGAAGGCGGCTCCTACGAGGAATATTGCGAGCGTATGCTCAAGCGCGACGCCATCTCGCCCTCGGTGCCGAGCTGGGCCATTCTGGACCAGCAATACATGGATCGCTATCCGCTCGCCGATGGCGGGCTGGGCAAGAAGATCCCGGCGAAATGGGTCGAGGCGGGCTATATCAGGCAAGCCGACACGATCGAGGGCCTGGCGGGTCTGATCGGTGTCGATCCCGCCACCCTGCGCGCCACGGTCGACCGTTGGAACGGCCACGTCGACAAGGGGGCGGACGAGGATTTCCATCGCGGCGAGCGTCGCTATGACCAGTGGCTGGGCGATATCACCCGCGAAGGACGACATATGACGCTGGGCCGGATCGACCGTGCGCCGTTCTATGCGGTCGAGGTGGTGCCGGGCGACGTCAGCACATATGGCGGCGTCGTTACCGACGAGCATTCGCGCGTGCTGCGCGCCGACGGTCAGGCGATCGAGGGACTCTACGCCACCGGGGTGTCCACCGCGTCGCCAATGGGTCGTGTCTATCCGGGAGCGGGGGCCAGTGTCGGCCCGTCGATGACGTTCGGCTGGATCGCGGCCAGGCACGCGGCGGGCATCGGCAACCAGACAGTTTAGAGTAAATTCAGCGCGACCTTGCCGAAGAACCGCCCGCCCTCGATGGCGCGATAGGCGTCGTCGATCCGGTCGAGATCGTAGACCACGTCGACCACGGGCCTGATTCGGTGCCCGACGATGAAATCGGTCATCGCCTCGTGCTGCGCGCGGTTGCCCACGCCGATCCGGGCGATGTTCACCGGGCTGTCTTGCGTATCCCAGCTGAAGCTCGCGCCCAGCATGCCGATAGCGGAAAGCTGCCCGTCCTCGGCCAGGATCGAGGCGTTGGCGTCGAAATGGCTAGCGCCCACCGTGTCGATCACGTTGGCGATCCGGGCGCCGCCCAGCTGCCGGCGCAGGGCATCGGCCCAATCGGGTGTGTCCCGGTAGTTCAGGGCGATGTCCGCCCCCAGTGAGCGCGCGCGGTTCAGCTTGGCGTCGGAAGACGAGGTTATGGCGACATTGGCCCCCATCGCCTTGGCCAGTTGCAGCGCGGCGATGGAAACGCCGCCTGTCCCGTGGGTGAGGATCCAGTCGCCAGGCCGTGTCGCCCGGAACCCGGTAAGCGCGGACCACGAAGTCAGCGCCGCGCAGGCGAGGGTCGCGGCGTCCAGGTCGCCCAGTTCGTCAGGGATATGGCACAGGCTTTCGGCCGGGAAGGCGGCATATTGCCGGGCCACACCATCGACCGAACCGCCCAGCATCGTCGAGACCGTTCGTGGGCCGTCGAGCCAGCCGGTGGCGAAGATCGGCATTACCCGGTCGCCCGGTCCGACGCGCCCTACCCCGTCCGCGACCGCCACCACCTCGCCCGCGCCGCAGGACAGGGGCACGAGATCGGGCTCCTTGCCGATGCCCGGAATCAGGCCCTTGGCCACGATCAGGTCGCGGTAGTTGAATGTCGCGGCGCGAAGTCGAACCAGCGCCTCGCCGGGACCGATATCCGGAATCGGCGCTTCGCCGACGGCTACCGTGCCGATGCCTTTTCCACTGCGGATGATCGCCTGCTTCATCATGTCACGCGCAGACAATTGTTTTCACTTCCATGAAGTCGCGCAGGCCCCAGACGCCCGCCTCGCGGCCATTGCCCGACTTGCCATAGCCGCCGAAGGGCGCGTCGGCGGGCGGCGCATAGCCGTTGATCCCGACAACCCCCGCCCGCAGCCGGCGGACGACGGTCTTCGCCAGTTCCGGATCTCCGGTGACGGCGGCGGACAGGCCGTAATCGGTATCGTTGGCGAGGGCGATGCCCTCTTCCAGGCTGTCATACGGCGTGATCGTCGCGACCGGGCCGAAGGTCTCCTCGCGGAAGATGCGCATGTCGGGGGTCACGTCGCCGAACACGGTGGGGCGGACGTAATAGCCACGGTTCACGTTGTCGGGCATGCCCGGCCCGCCTTGCAGCAGTGTCGCTCCTTCCTCGATGGCGGAACGGATCAGCGCCTGTATCCGATCGAACTGCGCGCGGTTCACGACCGGGCCGATATGGCGGCCTTCCTTTTCCGGACTGTCGACCGGCGTGGCGGCGAACACCGCCGATGTCAGCGCCTCGACCGCCGCCTTCTGACCGCGCTGGACCAGCAGGCGGGTGGGGGCGATGCAGGTCTGGCCGGAATTGCCCAGGATGCCTTGCAACAGATCGGGCAGGTGGCTGTCGATATCGGCGTCCGGCAGGATCAGGTTGGGGGCCTTGCCGCCCAGCTCCTGATGGACACGTTTGACCGTGGGGGCGGCCGCCTCCGCTACGGCGATGCCGCCGCGGGTGGAGCCGGTGAAGCTGACCATGTCGATGCTCGGATGCGCGGCGATGGCTGCGCCCGCACCCGGCCCGTCGCCCTGGATCAGGTTGAACACGCCGGCGGGAACGCCGGCCTCCGCCATGATCTCCGCCAGCACGACCGCGCAACTCGGACATTCCTCCGACGGCTTCAGGATCATGGTGTTGCCGGCGGCGATGCAGGGGCCGACTTTCGCGGCGATCTGGTTGATCGGCCAGTTCCACGGCGTGATGAGGCCGACGACGCCGATCGCCTCATGCAATACCAGCCCGCCGCGCACTTCTTCCTCCCAACGAAACCCCTCCAGCGCACGGCGCGAGGATTTCAGCTGCGCCAGGCCGAGCGGCGCCTGGGCGGCAAGGGCAAAGCCGATCGGCGCGCCCATCTCCTCGCTGATCGCGGCGGCTATGTCGTCCATGCGCGCCTTGTAGCCGTCGATGATCCGGTCGAGCAGCGCCAGCCGCTCTTCGGGCCTGGTCCGCGAGAACGTGTCGAACGCCTGCCGCGCCGCCGCCACGGCACGATCGACATCGGCGGCGGTGCCCAGGGTGATCGCGGTGCAGGGTTCTTCGGTGGCGGGGTTGATGACCTCGTGGCGCAGACCGCCTTCGCTTGCCGCCCACTGGCCGCCGATGAAGTGCTGGAGATGTTCGCGCATGACTGAGGGTATCCGAATAGACGGGATGGAAAGTTCAGGCCGGTCGCAGTTCCGTGCTGCGGCCGTCGCGCCACTGGCGCAGTACCATGTAGCGGCCGTGGAGCGCCCCGCGATCGTGCACGCCGAAGCCCAGCAGCGTGCCTTCCTCGCCTTCGGCCGCAGGCAGCCATTTGACTTGCTCCAGCCCGGCCTTGACGCCTTCGCGCGTCAGTTCGGGCGCGCGCGCCAGCGCTTCGGCGACCAGCCGCCCCATGTCGTAACCCACTGCCGTCCTGAACGGCAGCGCGCCGGGCTGGGCGACCTCGGCCAGCGCCGCCAGCGTGCGGTTATGGTCCGAATGCATGTCGACATAGATCCAGCCGTCGCACGCTTTGGCGAAATCGCCCCAGTAGCCGCGCAATCCGGCCGTGTTCATGATCCGCGGGCCTTGCCATCCGCGATCTGTCAGGGCGCGGGCGACGGGCGGCGCGGAAAAGCCCAGGCCGAAATAGACGAAGCCGTCGGGCTTCGAGTCCAGCACTTGCGCAACCTCGGCGGCGGCATTCTCTGCCAGAGGCGACAGGCTGCGCGTCGCACCGATATCCAGTCCGACGATCCGCGCCTCGTGCTCCAGGTAGGCGAGGTGGCGGGTGCCGATCGGCGACTGGTCATAGACCACGCCGACGCGCTTCACGCCGCTGTCCTTCAGGTGGCGCGCGATGATGATGGATTCGTCCTCGTGCCCGCCGACCTGAAGGTGGAACATGTATTCGCTGCGCGCGCGTTCGGCGCCGGCGAAGTTGATCGCCGGCACTTTCGCCCGATCCATCCAGTCCGTGGCAATCAGTGCGTTGTCGCCGATCGCGGGGCCGACGATGAGCAGGACATCCTGTTCCAGCAGCGAATCGAACGCCCGGCGTACCGCTTCCACGTTGCCGGCAGGAAGCCCCAGGCCATAGGCGTGAACGATCTCGACATCGGCCGTCAGGCGGCCGCTTTCGCGCACCAGGTCGATCTCGCGCCGCAGCCATTCGGTCATCATGTCGTTGGCCGAAGCGGCATCGCCGGCGGAATCGATCAGCACGCCCACGCGTATATGCGGCATCCTACTTCTCCCGATCAGCCCCGATGGCGGGAGGCCCGCACGCAACGCAATGTCGTGTCGCGTCCGTCCCTGCCGATGCGCCGCAGGAAGTCGCGCGATACCCGGTGATATCGCTCTCCCTTGCGCGGGCCGCTGGTCATCACCATCCGGTCGCCGGTCAGCAGGTAGGTGCCCATCGCGTCGCCCGAACGATAGCTCGACGCGTTCACCACGGCGAAGTCGACCGTCGGCACCGCGCGCCCGGCGAGGCCGGAAGCATCACCGGGAAGCTCGCAGACGTAGCGTCCGATATCGAGCGTCCCGATCTCGCCGCCGGGCACCGCTTGAGCCGGCGCGGCCAGGCTCAGCGCGAGAAGCGGGGCGGCAAGGGCGATGCTGCGGATCATGCCCCATCCGCTATCATCGTGCGCGTGCGATTGCCAGAGCGGCCCATGCGCGCTAATGGCCCGCCTTTCCCGAAATTCGCTCTTTCGCATCAGAGGCAGGCCCCATGAAGATCAGCGGCGTGGACATCCGTCCCGGCAACATCCTGGAATATGAAAAAGGCATCTGGAAGGTCGCCAAGACGCAGCACACCCAGCCGGGCAAGGGCGGCGCCTTCATGCAGGTCGAGATGAAGAACCTCATCGATGGCCGCAAGACCAACGTCCGCTTCCGCAGCGCCGACACGGTGGAGCGCGTAAGGCTCGACACCAAGGACTTCCAGTTCCTCTATGCCGAGGGCGACGACCTGGTGTTCATGGACGTGGAAACCTACGACCAGATCAACCTGCCGAAGGACCTGCTCGGCGATGCCGCGGCCTTCCTGCAGGATGGCATGACCGTGCTTCTCGAAATGTACGACGAGCGGCCGATCTCGGTGCAGCTGCCCGAACAGGTCGATGCGACCATCGTCGAGGCCGACGCCGTGGTGAAGGGACAGACCGCTTCGTCCAGCTACAAGCCGGCGATCCTCGATAATGGCGTGCGCGTTCTGGTGCCGCCGCATATCGAAAGCGGAACCCGCATCATCGTCGACGTTTACGAACGTACTTACGTCCGTAAGGCCGACTGAACCCAGACCCCCGTGTCCCGTTCTTCCGCGAGCGGCATGCGCTTGCGGACAGTGGGCGGCAAAGGAATAGCATGGCAATCTCCGGCCTCATCCGCGTGATGGAAAAGGCGGCCCGCAAGGCAGGGCAGCGACTGCGCCGCGACTTCGGCGAGGTCGAGCATCTTCAGGTTTCGCGCAAGGGGCCTGCCGACTTCGTGTCGAAGGCGGACCAGGCTGCGGAACGCACGATCTATGACGAACTGCGCGCCGCGCGGCCCGACTGGGGCTTCGTGCTCGAGGAAGCCGGCGTCATCGAAGGCGATCCCGGCAAGCCGCGCTGGGTGGTCGATCCGCTCGACGGCACTTCGAACTTCCTTCATGGCATCCCGCACTTCGCCATCTCGATCGCGGCGCAGGAGCCGCGGATCGACGGTAAGGGATGGGGCGACGTCATCGCTGGCATCGTCTATCAGCCGATCACCGACGAAAGCTTCTGGGCGGAAAAGTCGCGCGGGGCATGGTTGCAGGACAAGCGTCTGCGCGTCTCGGCTCGCCGCCACCTGGATGAAAGCCTGATCGCCACCGGTATTCCTTTCGCCGGGCACGGCAATCTGGCCGAATGGGTAAAGATCTACGCGGCGCTCGGTCCCCAGGTCGCGGGCATCCGTCGTTTCGGTTCGGCAGCGCTCGATCTCGCATGGGTCGCCGCGGGCCGCTACGAAGGGTTCTGGGAAAGCGGCCTCAATGCCTGGGATACGGCGGCGGGTTGCCTGCTGGTCCGCGAGGCTGGCGGTTACGTGTCCGACTGGCGCGGCGATTCCAAGCCGATCTGCGACAGCGAGATCCTGGCGGGCAACGATGCCCTCCATGCAAAGCTCAACAAGATCCTGGCTGGCGCGCTCAAGGGCGGTTGATCCCGCCGCCGTCATGCGATGGCTCCCCCGAGCGAAGGGGGCTTTGCCCTGCGCGTGCAAAAGCGGCAGCGGCTATATGACCTCGAAATCGTGACCGGCGGCAGCGCGGCGCTGCCGCCGTAACGCGCACGATGATGGGAGAGGTCATGACGATATCATTCGAAGGCCAGGTCGCGGTGGTTACCGGGGCGGGCGGTGGCATCGGGCGAGTTCAGGCGCTTGAGCTTGGGCGGCGCGGTGCGTCCGTCGTCGTCAATGACGTGGGCGGTGTCGGCAAACCGGAAGGCGCATCGGCCGACGATACGGTACGGGAAATCCGCGAAGCCGGCGGACAGGCGGTGGCGTCCTACGATTCCGTCGCGACCGCCGCGGGTGGCAGGGCGATCATTCAGTGCGCGCTCGATACTTTCGGCACGGTTGACGCCATCCTGCATTACGCCGGCAACTGGCGCAGCGTGCTTTACGAGGAGATGACCGAGGATCAGCTCGATCCGGTGCTCGACGTCCACTTGCGCGGCGGCGTTTTCGTGACGCAGCCTGCGTGGCCGGTGATGCAGGCGAAGGGATATGGCAGGATAGTGCTGTGCAGTTCGTCGACGGGCGTGTTCGGGCGTCGCTATGGCGCCAACTACGCGGCTGCCAAGGCCGGCCTCCTCGGGCTGGGTCGCGCCTTGTCGCTCGAAGGTGCGCGGCACGGAATTCTCGCCAACTGCCTGATGCCGATCGCCAAGTCCGAAGTGCAGAAATACCGTGCGCCGCAGCCGAGGGAACTGGTCGACGACTTCTACGCAAGCGGCCTTGTCCGCCTCCACCCCCAGGGTGCGACATCGGAACGGCTCGTGGCATTGCCGACTTACCTGGCGAGCAATGCCTGCACGGTGACCGGGGAAGCCTTCTCGGGCGGCGGCGGTCGCTACGCGCGCGTCTTCATCGGCGTGGCCGAAGGCTGGCTCGCCGAAACCGACAGCGTTCCCACCGCAGAAGAGGTCGCCGCACACATGAGTGAGATCGAAGACCGCAGTTCCTACATCGTGCCGGATTCGGTCTATGACGAGCTGAAGGCGCTCGACGAGCGGATCGATGCGCACAATGCGGCAAAGCCAGGAGCCTGAAGCAGACCACGTCGGATGGCATGCAAATCCATCCGGGATGCTCAATACGGTTGATGCTTGCCCGGTGCGCGGCTAAGGCCCCGACACCGCGTGCCCCTGTGGCGGAATGGTAGACGCGAACGACTCAAAATCGTTTGTCGAAAGGCGTGCCCGTTCGAGTCGGGCCAGGGGCACCAGAGCTTGCGGTAGGCCGCGGGTATGTCAGCAAAACCGACAGGTTTTGGCGAAGGCCACGATAATGCGGTGATCGTGGCATGCCGCTGCGGCATATTGCTGTAAAAGTAACCGACATTTTACACCTTCGCCCTAGTCAGTCCGAAGCCCGATCGGGCCGGAGGATGACGACGCGCGACCATGATCCGCCTGTTCAAACATTACATTCCGCATGCCGTGCTGCTGCTCGGCCTGTTCGACTTCGCGCTGCTGATGGGCGCGGGGGAGCTCGCCTGGCATTTGCGGGCGAGCCAGATCCATATGGCGCTGGGCCCGGTCGGCGACCGGCTGTGGTCGCACTTCGGCTTTTCCATGATGATGCTGGGGGCCATGATCTCGGTCGGCGTCTATGGTCCGGACTCGCTGCGTTCCATGCGTTTCGCCTGCGCGCGCCTGCTGGTGGCGATCTCGCTGGGCATCATCGCACTGTCTTTTGTCGACTTCCTGCTCGGCGCGCATAACTTCTGGCGATCGACGCTGGCTTACGGGATGGCGCTGGCCATCGTCCTCCTGATCCTCAACCGGATGATCGTCGGCGGCATCCTCGGCACGTCGTCCTTCCGCCGCCGGGTGCTGGTCCTGGGCGCAGGACCGCGCGCGCATCGCCTGCGGCTGCTGGCGGAGCGGCCCGAAAGCGGCTTTGTGATCGTCGGCTATGTCGGGATGAGCGAGAACGCGCCGGTGGTGCAGGAAGCCATCGCCCGCACCGCGATCCACAATCTGACCGGCTTCGTGGAGAACCTCGGCGTCAGCGAAGTGGTGCTGGCGCTGGAGGAGCGGCGCAACGCCTTGCCCCTGAAGGACTTGCTGCGGATCAAGACCGCCGGCGTCCACGTCAACGACTTTTCCAGTTTCATCGAACGCGAGACGGGCCGGGTCGATCTCGATACGGTCAATCCAAGTTGGCTGATCTTCTCCGACGGGTTCTCTTCGGGTCGCGCCGTGTCGAGCGTGGCCAAGCGCGGTTTCGATATTCTGGCGAGCGCGCTGCTGCTGGCGCTGACCGCTCCGGTGATCGTCCTCTTCGCCATCATAGTGAAGATCGACAGCAAGGGCCCGGCTTTCTTCCGCCAGAACCGCGTCGGGCTTTACGGACAGAATTTCGACGTCATCAAGCTGCGCTCGATGCGCACCGACGCCGAGGCGGCCGGCGCGCAGTGGGCGACGCAGAACGATCCCCGCGTTACCCGCGTCGGACGCTTCATCCGCAAGGTGCGTATCGATGAACTGCCGCAAACCTGGAGCGTGCTGAAGGGCGAGATGAGCTTTGTCGGCCCGCGGCCCGAACGGCCGGAATTCGTGGCCGATCTGGAAGATCAGCTTCCCTACTATGCCGAACGCCACATGGTGAAGCCGGGCATCACCGGTTGGGCCCAGGTGAACTATCCCTATGGCGCCTCGATCGAGGATTCGCGGCACAAGCTGGAATACGATCTCTACTACGCGAAGAACTACACACCCTTCCTGGATCTGCTCATCATTCTGCAGACGATCCGGGTCGTGCTCTGGCACGAAGGCGCGCGCTGATGGCGCCGGTGCTGGGTGAGGCTTATTCCCTGGGAAGGCTGATCGTCGACATCGGCGGGGCCGTCGCGGCGACGACTGTCGCCGCCTGGCTTTTCGGCCGGCACCAGCGGTTCGGCCCTGCCGGCACAGCGATCATCGCCGGCCTGCTGCTGACCGCGGCCTGGTGTGTGGTGGTGGCAGTGACAGGTGACAGCGGTTCGCTGGCGGATTTGGCCGAAGCGGCTCGCAACATCGCCTGGCTGGTGGCGATCTACCTGCTGTTCGCCAGCGACGGCCGCCATGCCAGCCTTGCCCCGATCCGTCCGGTGCTGCTGGTGCTGGCGGGGGTAGAATTCCTGCATCTGGCGATCCAGTTCCTGACCGTCGGCATCGTCGACAGTCCGGCACGGATGGGAGTGGCGTTCGATTTTACCGTGCTGTGCCGCCTGCTGGTGTCGGTCGGCGCGCTCGTGCTGGTGCACAATCTCTATGCCGGGGCTTCGCGCCTGTCGCAGCCGATGCTGCGCTGGCCGGCGGCCGGGCTTGCCGTGCTCTGGGTGTTCGACCTCAATCTCTACACCATCGCTTATCTCGGCGGCGGCTGGCCGGGAGAGATTGCCGCGTCGCGCGGGCTGGCGGTGCTGGCGTTGTCCTGCCTGCTCGCCATCGGCGCCGCCAAGGGGCGCGAAGCGCTGCGGTTCAAGCCGTCCCGCGCGGTCACCTTCCAGACGTTCTCGCTGCTGGTCATCGGCGCTTACCTGGTGGCTATGGTGGCCATCGCACAGTGGCTTTCTTATGCCGGCGGCGATTTCGCGCGATTGATGGAACTGGGTTTCCTTACCGTGGCCAGTGCGCTCGCCATCCTGATCCTGCCTTCGCGGCGGCTGCGCGGATGGCTCAAGGTGACGCTGGCCAAGCATTTCTTCCAGCACCGCTATGACTACCGCGAGGAATGGTTGCGGTTCACCCGGACGATCGGCAGCGGCGGCGAGGAAGCCCTGCCGCTGGGCGAGCGGGTAGTCCAGGCCGTGGCCGATATCGCCGAATCCCCGGCGGGAATCCTGCTGGCGCCCGGCGACCAGGGCGAACTCACGCTGGCGGCGCGCTGGCAATGGGGCAGCGTCGACGTGCCGAGCATGGCGGTCGACGCGCGATCGGTCGCCTTCTTCGAGCGCGAGGGCTTCATCGTCGAGCTCGACGATTTGCGCCAGGGGGACAAGAACGAGGCCGAATTTGTTCCCGAATGGCTGCGCAACGAACCGCGCGCCTGGGCGCTGGTGCCGCTGATCCACTATGAGCGGCTTGTCGGCATGGTCGTGCTGGCCCGGCCGCAGGCGCGGCGAAAGTTCGACTGGGAGGATTTCGATCTTCTGCGTGTCGTCGGCCAGCAGCTTGCCAGCTATCTTGCGGAACATGCCGGGCAGGAAGCCCTGGCCGAAGCGAGCCGTTTCGACGATTTCCATCGCCGCATCGCCTTCGTGATGCACGATATCAAGAACCTGGCGAGCCAGCTCAGCCTGCTTGCCCACAATGCCGAGATTCATGCGGAAAAGCCGGCGTTCCGCGCCGACATGCTGGTGACGCTGAAGAATTCGGCCGACAAGCTGAACACGCTGCTGGCACGCCTTTCGCGCTATGGCGGCGGGCATATCGAGCGGCTGGGCGAAGTGCGGGGCGAAGATATCGCGCGCGGCGCGGTGGCCCATTTCCGCGGCACGCGGCAGGTGCTCCTGGCCGATTGCCAGCCGTGCGTCGTGCGGGCCAATCGCGAATCGCTGGAGCAGGTTTTGGTCCACCTGATCCAGAACGCGGTCGACGCCAGCGAGGCAGATGGCGCCGTGTTCCTCAGCCTGACCGCCGAGGGACTCCATGCCCGCTTCGAAGTGATCGATTCCGGCTGCGGCATGTCGCCCGATTTCGTGCGGACCAAGCTGTTCAAGCCTTTCGTCTCATCGAAGCCGGGCGGCTTCGGGATCGGCGCTTTCGAGGCGCGTGAACTGGTGCGGGCGATGCAGGGGCGGCTCGAAGTGGAATCGCGCGAAGGGCTGGGGTCCCGCTTCGTCGTCCGCCTGCCGCTCGCCGTCAGCGCGGAACTTATCGAACATCGCACGGACAGCGCATCGAGGTTGGCATCATGAGCGGGGAACGAATGGCCGGAGCGAAGCCCAAGCTGCTGATCGTCGAAGACGACGCCGGGCTGCAGGCGCAGCTCAAGTGGGCTTATGAGGATTTCGACATCATCCTGGCCGGCGACCGCGCCGCCGCCATGGCCGCCATGCGATCGGAAAGCCCGTCGGTGGTGACGCTGGACCTGGGATTGCCGCCCGATCCCGACGGCACCAGCGAAGGCTTCGCGGTGCTGGACGAGATCATGGCGCTCAAGCCCGACACCAAGGTGATCGTCGCGACCGGTCACGGCGCGAAGGAAAGCGCGCTTCAGGCCATCGCCAAGGGCGCTTACGATTTCTACGCCAAGCCGGTCGACATCGTTGCGCTGGGCCTGATCGTGCGCCGCGCCTGGCAGCTCCACCAGATCGAGGCCGAGAACCGCAAGCTGGCCGCGCGCGGGGCGAAGGACGACCGCGTGCTGGGCCGGATGATAACCGCCGCGCCCGAGATGCTGCGCGTCGCCCGCACGATCGAGCGCGTGGCCAACACCAACGTCTCGGTCATGCTGCTGGGGGCGAGCGGCACCGGCAAGGAACTGCTGGCGCGCGGGCTGCACGATGCCAGCGGCCGGGCCGAGGACGCCTTTGTCGCCATCAATTGTGCGGCGATCCCGGAGAACCTGCTGGAAAGCGAGCTTTTCGGGCATGAGAAGGGCGCGTTCACCGGCGCGGTCAAGACCACCGAAGGCAAAATCGAGCAGGCCAATGGCGGCACGCTGTTCCTCGACGAAGTCGGCGACATCCCGCTCCAGCTCCAGGTCAAGCTGCTGCGCTTCCTTCAGGAACGGGTGATCGAGCGGATCGGTTCGCGGCGCTCTATCGCGGTCGACACGCGCATCGTCTGCGCCACGCATCAGGATCTGGAGGCGATGATCGCCGCGGGCCGCTTCCGCGAGGATCTCTATTACCGCCTGGCCGAAATCGTCGTGAAGATTCCCAGCCTGTCCGAACGGCCCGGCGACACCACTCTGCTGGCCAAGACGTTCCTTGCCCGCTTCGCCAAGGAGATGAATCCGAAGGTACGCGGCTTTTCCGCCGATGCCCTGGCGGCGATCGACGCATGGCAGTGGCCGGGCAACGTCCGCGAATTGGAAAACCGCGTGAAGCGCGCGGTCATCATGGCCGACGGCAAGCTGGTCTCCGCCGCCGATCTCGATCTCCTCGAACCAGACGAACTCATCATCAACGCGCTGAACCTGAAGACCGCGCGCGAGCAGACCGACCGCAAGATCATCCGCCATGCCCTGGCGCGGACGGAAGGCAATATCTCCAACACCGCCAAGCTGCTCGGCATCAGCCGGCCCACCCTTTACGATCTGCTGAAGCAGTATGATCTTCACGCCTGACCGGAAACGGCGGGCGCTCGCCGTACTCGGGACCGGAGCGCTGCTGATCGCGCCGGGCCTTGCCGCGCCGGGTCACGCCGCGCCGTCGCAGGATCGCATCGCCAAGGCGGAGGAGGCGCTGGTCCGGGGCGACGGCATCGCCGCCGAAGTGCAGTTGCGCAGCGCGATGGACGCAGGCGCCCCGCGTGAAGCGGTGGCCGCGTTCATGGGCGAGGCCTTTCTCCTGCGCGACGAACCGGATCGCGCGCGGTCCTGGCTCGAACCGGGCAAGTTCAGCCGCGAAACCGCCGCGCAGGGCTTTCGCGCGCTGGCCCGGCTGAAGCAGCACGACGGCGATCTCGCCGCCGCCGGAGCGGCCTTCGACCGCGCCATGGCGATCACTCCCGGCGATGCGACGATGTGGGTGGAGATCGGTCGGCTGCGCTATGCCGGGGGCGAGCACCAGCTTGCCCTCGAAGCGGTCGCCCATGCCCTCCAGCTGAACGCCACGAATGTCCGTGCGCTGGAGTTCCACGGCCAGATCGTGCGCGACAGGGAAGGGTTCGCAGCCTCGCTGCGCTGGTTCGAGATGGCCCTGGCGGTCGATCCCCGGGATGTCTCGGTTTTGGCCGAATATGCGGCGACGCTGGGCGATCTTGGCCGCGCGAAGCAGATGCTGGCGGTGACGCGCCGCATCCTCGACATCGACGACAGGAATCCTTCCGCCTTCTACCTGCAAGCGGTGCTGGCGGCGCGCGCCGGCAACGCCAACCTGGCGCGGGGGCTGCTGAACCGGACCGGCGATGCGCTGGCGACGATGCCCGGCGCCATGCTGCTGGACGGGACGCTGCAAATCCGCGACGGCAACTATCGGCTGGCGGCGGATACCCTGCAAAAGCTCGTCAGGCTTCAGCCGGGCAACCAGCGCGCGCGGACATTGCTGGCGCGCGCGCTCTATCTCGGCGGGGAATATCGGCTGGTCATCGCCGACAATGCCGCGGCCGCCGCTCGCCCGGATGCATCGCCCTATCTGTTGACGCTGGTGGCCCGCGCCTATGAGGCGCTCGGCCAGCGGGATATTGCCGCGCCGCTGCTCGATCGCGCGGCGCTGGCCCGGCTGCCGGCGGTCTCGCCCGTGGCGCAGGGTTCGGAAACGGGCGGGCTGCTGGCCGAGGGCGCGCTTGCCGAAGCTCGCGAAAGGACCGTGCGCGCCTTGTCGGCCAATCCCGCCTCGGCCGATCTGCAAGTGCTGGCCGGCGATGTGGCCCTGATGGCGGGCGATGCGACCGGGGCGCTCGATCACTATCGCCACGTCGCGCATATCCGCCTGCCGGAAAGCCTTATGCTGCGGATGGCGGCGGCTTATCGGCAGATCGGGCAGGCGGACCACGCACAGGCGCTGGCGGCCGGTTTCCTGCGCGAACATCCGATGAGCCGCGGGGCGGCGAGAATGGTCGCGGCCGACGCCGGCGGCGTTCAGGCGCGCAAGCTGCTGGAAAACGTGGCGGCGAACGGCGGCGGGCGGGATGTTGCCCTGCTGGCCGGGCTTTCCCGGTCGCAGGCCGGCGATCCTCCGGCGGCCGAAGCGACGGCGCGTCTCGCCTATCGCCTGCAGCCCTCAAGCCCGGTGGCGACCGAAGCCTGGCGAGCGGCGCTGCAAAAGGCCGGATCGAACCCGGCCGCCCTGGCCGCGCTTGCCGAAAAGGCAGGCCGCATCGGTGTGCAGCCCTGAACCCGGCCGGCTGGCCTGAATTTGTAGAGGAATGACATTGGTCTGGATCGGACCAATTCCGTCCGTCTGAGCTTGTCGAAGGTCTGCTTTTTTTCCTTCCAGCGCGGCGCGGAAAGGAAGGGCAGTCCTTCGACAAGCTCAGGACAGGCGGGTCAGGGTAACGTCATCGGACTCTACCTGGGCTGATAAGTCTGCTCGATGCCGGGGAAAGTCCGCGCGCGCACTTCCTCGGCATAGCGCGCCGCCGCGCCGGAGATCGTCGTGGCGATATCCTCGTACCGCTTCACGAAGCGCGGCACGCGCTCGAACATGCCCAGCATGTCCTCGGTGACGAGAACCTGCCCGTCGCATTGCGCCGAGGCGCCGATGCCGATGATGGGGCAGGGCACGGCCTCGGTCATCTCGACCGCGATGGGCTCCACCACGCCTTCGACGACGACGGCGAAAGCGCCGGCCTGCTCCAGCGCCAGCGCGTCGCCGACGATCTTCTTCGCTTCGGCGTCGCTGCGTCCGCGCGCGTTATAGCCGCCCAGCACGTTCACCGCCTGCGGGGTCAGGCCGACATGGCCCATCACCGGGATGCCGCGCCGGGTAAGGAAGGCGACCGTTTCGGCCATTGCCTCGCCGCCTTCCAGCTTCACGCCCGCGCAGCCGGTTTCCTTGAGCAGGCGGGATGCCGCGGCGAAAGCCTGCTCGGGCGAGCCTTCGTAGGAGCCGAACGGCATGTCGACCAGGACTGCCGCGTGATAGCTACCGCGCACCACCGCCGCGCCATGCGCCGCCATCATGTCGAGCGTCACCGGCACGCTCGACGGCAGGCCGTAGATCACCTGGCCCAGCGAATCCCCGACGAGCAGCAGATCGCAATGGGCATCGAGCAATTGCGCCTGCCGCGCGGTGTAGGCGGTGAGCATCACGATGGGTTCGGCGGTCTTCCCGTCCTGCTTGCGCTTGCGGATCGACGGGATAGTCAGGCGCTTCATCGGCGCGGGAGTGGGGTTGGCGCGGCTGGTCGCGGTGTCGAGCTGGAAGGTCGTGGACATCCTCCCGTTCTAGCGACTGCGCAAAAGCTGGGGAAGGGCCAAAGCTGGGGAAGAGGAAGCGCTAACCCTTGCCAATGCGGTGCATTGCGGTAGCCTTCGCGCCACTTGCTGGAACTGTACGGGGGTATCGCATGTTCGGCCGAGTCAAACCGCTCGACGCTATTCTGGCGGCTGCGGAAAAGAAATCGCTGCATCGCTCGCTCGGCGCGTTCCAGCTTACGATGCTGGGTGTCGGCGGCATCATCGGCACCGGCATCTTCGTGCTGACGGCGGAAGCCACGCAAAAGGCGGGGCCGGGCATGCTGCTCAGCTTCGTCATCGCCGGGGTGGTCTGCGCGGTCGCGGCGCTCTGCTATTCCGAGATGGCCTCGATGGTTCCGGTCTCCGGATCGGCCTATACGTATAGTTACGCAGTCATGGGCGAGATGCTGGCCTGGATGGTCGGCTGGGCGCTCGTGCTGGAATATGCCGTCGCGGCGGGCGCGGTGGCGGTCGGCTGGTCGGGCTATTTCGTCGGCCTCTTGCGGGAATACCTGGGCCTCGATCTCGGTACGCAATGGACGCTGGGGCCGATCGACGGGGGCTTTATGAACGTCCCCGCCTTCGTGATCTCGCTGCTCGTCACCTGGCTGCTGGTGATCGGCACCAAGGAAAGCGCTTTCGTCAACGCGATCCTGGTGACGGTGAAGATCGCCGCGCTCACCCTGTTCATCGTCCTGGCTATTCCGGTGATGAACGCGGAAAATTTCGAACCGTTCGCCCCGCTCGGCTTCGGCGGTATCGGCGCGGCGGCCGCCTCGATCTTCTTCGCCTATGTCGGCTTCGATGCGGTGTCGACCGCCGCGGAAGAAACCAAGAATCCCCAGCGCAATATGCCGATCGGCCTGATCGGCAGCCTGGCGATCTGCACGATCTTCTACCTGCTGGTCGCCTCCGGGGTGATCGGCAGCGTCGGCGCGCAGCCCCTGCTGGACGCGGCCGGCAACGGCATTTCGCCCGGCACGAAGGAACTGACCGCCGCCTGCGCCGCGCAAGCTACCGAAGTGGTCGTCTGCTCCAAGGAAGCGCTGGCCTGGACGCTGCGGACCATCGGGGAGCAGCAGGGATCGGATTTCATCAGGCAGGCGGGCAATCTCGTGGGCCTCGCCGCCGGCCTGGCGCTGCCTTCGGTGGTGCTCATGATGATGTTCGGCCAGACCCGCATCTTCTTCGTGATGAGCCGCGACGGCTTGCTGCCGGAAGTGCTCAGCCGAGTGCATCCGAAGTATCATACCCCGCATGTGGTGACGATCATCACCGGCGTCGTGGTGGCGCTGTTCGCCGCGCTGTTCCCGGTGGGGGCCCTGGCGGATATCTCCAATTCGGGCACGCTCTTCGCTTTCGCCATGGTGGCTATCGCCGTGCTGGTGCTGCGCAAGACCGATCCCAATCGCCACCGCCCGTTCCGCACGCCCGCCGTGTGGCTGGTCGCGCCGCTGGCCGTGCTCGGCTGCCTCTATCTGTTCTTCAAGCTGTCGAACTACACGCTGTTGCTGTTCGTCTGCTGGGCGGCGATCGGCATGGTCGTCTACTTCGCCTATAGCCGCAGCCACAGCCACGTCGGCCGCGGGCTGGTGGAAGTCCATGAAGGCGATACGGATATCCCACCGCAGCCGGTGCCGCCGCTGCCCGGCGCCTCGCTGGATTGAGTATACTTCGGGACGTCCTCGCGAGAGTGGGGACGTCCCGATTGCATGAAACCCATTATGAGAACATAATGGGAACATGTCCGATTCTCTTCCCGTCCAGGCGTTGTCCGCCATGCATGCCGCCGAATGGCGGCCCGGGCTGGACGATCCCGTTCCGCATGGTGAAGTCTTTGCATCCTCGCGCGAGGCTTCGGGAGCGGCGGTGGCTCTGGCTTTCGCTCTCGATCGGATGCGTCTTGCGCAAGACGGCGTGGACCAGCGCCCCTGGCTGTGGGTGCAGGATGCCGGTGCCCGGCGCCTGACCGGCCGACCCTACCGTCCCGGCTTGCCCCGCGCCTTTCGCCACCGGCTGATCCATGTCTCGGCGAAGACGCCCGAGGATGCTTTGTTCGCGCTGGAGGAAGGGCTGCGCTGCCGCGACCTGGCTTTCGTGATCGGAGAGATCGCGGGCAATCCCAGGGCGCTGGGGCTTACCGCTTCGCGTCGCCTGGGCCTGGCGGTGGAGCGTCATGGCGTGCCGCTCTGGCTGATACGGCTCGATGCGAAGCACGATCTCGGCTCGGCCCGGCTGCGCTGGGATGTGGAGGCGGAGCCATCCCCCCGGCCGCGCTGGAATGCCGAGGCGCCCGGTATCGCCAGCTGGCGGGCGGAACTGTTCCGCGCTCGCCGCCACCCTCCCGGAAAATGGATATTGCGCGATGACGGAAGCTCGCTCACCGCCGCCGTTCGGGGCGCGCCGGATCATGGCGATATGGTTCACCCGGCTGGCGCTGGACCGCTGGCGGCTGGCTGAAGGCCTGCGGGAAGGGGAAGGGGCCGATGCCGCGCCGCTGGCCCTGATCGCCGAGACCGCGCACGGCCCGCGCATCGCCGCCGTCAATCGGGCGGGGCTGGCGGCCGGCGTGCGATCCGGCGCCATGCTCGCGGATTCGCGTGCCTTGTGCCCTTCGCTGGCGGTCGTGCCGGCGGACGAGAGCGGCGATTGCGTCTTTCTGGAAGGGCTGGCGCTCTGGGCGCAGCGCTGGGGACCGTGGAGCACGATGGACCTGCCCAACGGTCTGTTCGTCGACGTCACCGGCGCGGCGCATCTGTTCGGCGGCGAGGCGGAGCTGATCGCCGATGCCGGGGCCGCGCTGGCCCGCCGCAGGCTGGCCGCGCGGATCGCCGTCGCGCCGACAGCGGGCGCAGCATGGGCCCTGTCGCATTACGGGCCGGATGCGTCGATCCTGTCGTCGCGGGACGATCCCCTGAGGAGCCTTGCCGACCTGCCGGTGGCTGCATTGCGGATCGACGATGCGACGATCTTGCTGCTGCGTCGCCTTGGCCTCAAGCGGCTGGGGGAACTCGGCGGGGTGGGGCGCGATGCGCTGGCCCGCCGTTTTCGCAAGCTGGGGATGCCGCAGGCCAATCCGCTCGTCCGTCTCGACCAGCTTCTGGGCCGTGTGTCCGAACCGTTGTTGCCCGTCTTCGCGGCACAAGCGCCGCTCGCTCAGCGTATCCTGGCCGAGCCTGTCCGCCACCGCGAGCTGCTCGACCGCGTCGTCGCCGATCTCGCCGCCGATATGGCGCGGCTGCTGGAAGCGGGAGGGCAGGGTGCGCGGCGGCTGGAACTGGGGATGTGGAAGGTGGATGGCGAAGTGGCGATGCGCCATGTCGAACCGGCGGCGCCCACGCGCGACGCCGCCCATGTCTTTCGCCTGTTCGCCGAAAAGCTGGGCGATATCGACGCCGGCTTCGGCATCGAGGCGATGCGCCTGCGCGCATCGTGGACCGAGCCGCTGGCGCTGACCCAGGGCGATATCGAAACGGCGGCGGAAGATCGCGGCACCAGCCTGGCTGCCTGCATCGATCGGCTGGCGGTGCGCCTGGGCGCCGAGGCGGTCCGCTGTCCCGATCCTTGCGCCAGCTACATCCCCGAACGTGCGCAGCGCTGGCAGCCGCCACTGGCGCCGCAGCCGGCATCGCAGGAGGAACTGGCGTTTCATGCCCGCCCGCTCAAGCTGCTCGACCGGCCCGAACAGATCGCGGTGATCTATGAAAGCCCCGACGGCTTGCCCCGCCGCTTCCGCTGGCGAGGTGCGGTTCACGATGTCGCCCGCAGCGAAGGCCCCGAACGCATCGCGCCCGAATGGTGGCGCGAACGATCGACCGTGCGGCTGCGCGACTATTATCGGGTCGAGGACCAGGAGGGGCGGCGGTATTGGATCTACCGCGCCGGGCTGGTGGGCGATGGCCGGGGCGGAGAACCCGCGTGGTTTCTCCAGGGGCTCAATGGATAGGACGCCGCCATCCCGGGCTTGCCCCGGGACGACGCCTTACAATGGCTGCATGGACAAGGCCTGCGCCGTCACCGCGTCGATCACTTCCTGGCGATCCTCCATCGGCCGGTCTTGCAGGAAGGCCAGCAGGTCTTCCTTCAGTCGTTCGGTCTGGCTGGCGAAGACGCCATGCGCTTCGCCCTGATATTCGACCAATTGCGCCTGCGGCACCCGGCGCGCCACTTCGCGGGCGGTGGCGTCGATCGGCACCGTCTTGTCCGCGGTGCCGTGGATCACCAGCGTCGGCACGGTGAAGCTGGCCAGATCGGGGCGGAAGTCGGTGGTGGCGAAGGCTTTGGCCGCCGCCAGCGTGGGCCGCAGCCCGGCCTGCATTGCGGTCTGCCAGGAAAGGTGCAGCACTTCCTCGCTCACCGGCTTGTCCAGCCAGCCGACACCGTAGAAATCCTTGAAGAAGCCGGTGAAGAAATGCGCCCGGTCGCTGAGCATGCCTTCGGTCATCTGGTCGAAGATTTCCTGCGGTACGCCTTCCGGGTTGCTTTCGTCCTTGAGCATGAAGGGCACGACCGAGCTTATCAGCGCCACGCGGCTGACAGCGGTCGCACCATGGCGCGCGAGATAGCGCGCGACTTCGCCGCCGCCCATGGAAAAGCCCACCAGCGCCGCGCTCTGTCCGCTGGCGTAGCGTTCCAGCACCGCGGCAAGGTCGTCGGCGAAGGTGTCGTAGTCGTAGCCGCCCGAAGGCTGGTCAGAACGGCCGAAGCCGCGCCGGTCATAAGCGATGACCGAAAAGCCGTTCTCGGCAAGGTGATGGGTGATCGGGTCCCAGCTGTCCGAGGAGAGCGGCCAGCCGTGAATGAGCACCACCGGCGGACCTTCGCCCCATTGCTTGACGTAGAGACGGGTTCCGTCGCGGGTTTCGATCAATGGCATCGCGGAAATCTCCTGCCCACACGACAGGGAAATGGCGCCGGGGCGCGATAGTTCCGCGCGAAGGGAAATCCCTTCG
>Ga0075368_10000064_pt1 | contig 25622 bp, 24 predicted proteins | sample EndMethybrTD3033_FD_71518 | JGI IMG/M metagenome (GOLD analysis project Ga0075368, IMG submission 71518) | Populus endosphere microbial communities from Tennessee, USA - Endosphere MetaG P. TD hybrid TD303-3 | ecosystem: Host-associated > Plants > Roots > Endosphere | place: USA: Tennessee... | reverse complement strand
CTACCGCGACCTGCCCCTGCGCATCTACGAGAACGGCTGCTGCCACCGCAACGAGCCGCACGGCGCGCTCCACGGGCTGATGCGGGTGCGCCAGTTCACCCAGGACGACGCGCATATCTTCTGCCGCGAGGACCAGATCGTCGAGGAAGTCCGCGCCTTCTGCGCGCTGGCCGACCGGGTCTACCGCGAGTTCGGCTTCACTTATTCGATCAAGCTGGCGCTCCGCCCCGAAAAGCGTTTCGGCACCGAAGAGATGTGGGACCAGGCCGAGGAGGAGCTGCGCAACGCCGTCGCCGCCGCCGGGCTGAATACCCCGGAATTCGGCTGGGAAGAACTGCCCGGCGAAGGCGCGTTCTATGCCCCCAAGCTGGAATGGCACCTGACCGACGCCATCGGCCGAACCTGGCAGGTGGGCACGATCCAGTCCGACCGCGTGCTGCCCGACCGGCTGGACGCGGGCTATGTCGGCGAGGACGGCGACAAGCACCGTCCGGTCATGCTGCACCGGGCGATCTTCGGCTCCTACGAACGCTTTATCGGCATCCTGATCGAGCATTTCGCCGGCAAGCTGCCGGTCTGGCTGGCTCCGGTGCAGGCGGTCGTGGCGACCATCGTGTCCGACGCCGACGACTATGCGCTTCACGTGGAACAGGAACTGAAGGCCGCGGGCATCCGCGTCGAAAGCGACCTGCGCAACGAGAAGATCAACTACAAGGTGCGCGAACACTCGGTGGCCAAGGTCCCGCATCTGCTTGTGGTCGGCAAGCGCGAAGCGGAGGAAGGCACCGTCGCCATCCGCACGCTGGGCGAACAGCAGCAGCGCTTCATGCCGCTCGCCGAAGCCATCGCGCTGCTGAAGGGTGAGGCGACTCCGCCCGACTTGCGATAAGCGTCAGGCGAACTCGGGCGCGACTTCCTTGCCCAGGAAGGTCTCTTCGCCCGCCAGCCGCGTCTTGACCAGCAGGCGGCCGCTGTCCGCCGTATAGGGCAGCGCGCGGTGCAGGGTGCCGGTGTTGTCCCACACGACGATGTCGCCCGGCGTCCATTCGTGGCGATAGACGAAGCGCGGCTGCGTCGCCCATTCGGCCAGGCGGTAGAGCAGGCCCAGCCCGTCCTGTTGGGTCATACCGATCACGTATTCGGCGGAGGAACCGACGACCAGCGACTTGCGCCCGTCGCGGTGGCGCCAGACCATCGGCAGGTCAGCGCCGCGCGTGCGCGAGCGCTGGTAGCGGTCGTAGCTCATTTCCAGGAACGTGCCGATCTGCATGGCATAGCCCGAATGGTGCGCCCACAAGTCCTCGATCAGCGCCTTGTCCTCGTCGGGCAGCGCTTCGTAGGATGCGTAAGTGTTGCAGAAATCGGTCTGCCCGCCTTCGGCCGCCACGCGCTTGCACGAGATGATCGAGGCGTAAGTCGGCACGTCGGCCGTCGTCCCGTCGAGATGCCAGCGGAACGAGGACTGGAGCGAGCCGGCGCGGTCGCTTTCCTTCGGGTCCAGGCTGATCCGGTACGTCTCGCTGCCGTTCACTTCGTCGTAGCCGTCCTCCAGCTCGAAATTGCCGAGCGTCTTCGAGAACGCGACCTGCTCCGCATCGGTCACCGGCGCGTCGGGAAAGACCAGCACGGCGCGCTGCCTCAGCAGGGCGCGGATGTCGTCGGCATATTTGCCGCTGAGCAGATCGGCGCGACCGATCTTCACTTTCGTGCCGAGGTGCGGCGTCAGGTCGATGGTTTCGAAAGGCATCTCAGGCGGCATCTCAGGCTCTCCCAAGCAAAGCGAATCGGCGGCTTTGCGCCGCTCGTGCATCAGCATGCGGTTTTAGGCGCGCGAGCGCCAGAGCTAGAAGGCGATGGGAAAAGCCCGTCCGGCGGCGATCAGCGCAATCGCGCAGCCACAGACGATCACGCTGCGCAGCGCCTCGAACAAGGCTTCGGAGCGCGGGGCGTGAGCAAGGGCGATGATGCGTGCCATGCCGGCATGATGCGCGGGTTTCGGTTAGCGAAAGGTTAAACCGCCGGCATCTGCTGGCTGGAGCAATGGAAGCTGCCGCCCCCCGCCAGCACCGCGTCGGCGAGGATGCCCACCGTCTCGCGATCGGCGAACAGCTCGGCGATGGCCGCCACGCCATCGGCATCGTGGACCGTGCCGTAAGTGGGCACGACGACGAGCTTCGTGGTGATCGCGAAGTTCATGTAGCTGGCCGGCTCGATCCGCCCGCCGGTATCGATGGCGCTTTCCACCCGCCCCGGCGAGGGCACTTCGCGCACCGTCACGCCGAACGCCTCGGCGCGCGCTTTCGCATCGGCATAGATCGCCGCGTTGGGATCGTCCGCCCCGGTGGCGCGCGGCAGGGCCAGCACATTTGGGGCGACGAAGCGCGCAAGGTTGTCGACGTGGCCATCGGTATGATCGTTGATGAGGCCATCGCCCAGCCACAGCACGCGGTCGAAGCCCAGGTCGCGCGACAGCCTCGCTTCGAGGTCGGTCCGCGACAGCGCGGGGTTACGATTGGGGTTGAGCAGGCACTGTTCGGTCGTCGCGACCAGCCCCGTGCCGTCGGTGTCGAGCGCGCCGCCCTCCAGTATCCAGTCGGCGGTGTCGATCGCCAGCCCGGCGTCGCGCGCCAGTTCCGCGCCGATCGTCTGGTCGCCGTCCATCACGTACTTGCCGCCCCAGCCGTTGAAGCCGAACCGCCGGGCGCGGCGATTGCCGGCGCGGTCCGCCACTACCAGCGGCCCGGTGTCGCGCAGCCAGACGTCGCCATAGACGCGCCGTTCCAGCGTGACCTTCGCGCTCACCAGAGACCGCGCGCGCGCCTCGTTCGCCTCGTCGCGCACAATCAGGCGCACTTCCTGCCCGCTTTCCGCCACGGCGTTGGCGAAAGCGGCGATCTGTTCCTGCGCGGCTTCCAGGAAGCCCGGCCATTCGTCGGAATCGTGCGGAAAGCCGATCCACAGCCAGTCCTGCGGATGCCATTCAGGCGGGAAGCGGTAGTTCACTTGATATTGTTTCCTGAAAGGCCGGCCCGGCTCTCGTCGCGCGCACGGCGGAATTCGTCGCCCGGCAGCCAGTTGGGCCAGGCATCGCTCTCCGCCAGTACGCGGCCGAGGCGGTAGAAGATACGCAGATCGGCCAGCGTGCCCGACCAGTCCCAATTGGGATCGTATTCGTCGTCCGGCCCGTGATAGCGTTTTTCGGTATAGTCCTTGGCATAGGCCTCGCCCGCCGCGCGCCCGCCGACGATCAGGTCCTCGCCGCCGTCGACATAGAACATCGGCACGCCGCGCTTGGCGAAGCTGAAATGGTCGGAGCGGTAGTAATAACCCTTTTCCGGGGTCGCATCGGGCGTGGCCACGCGCCCTTCCGCCTGGAGCACGGTCGCCAGGAACCCGTCGAGTTCGGATTTGCCGCCGCCGATCACGGTCACGTCCTTCGCCGGCCCCGCCAGCGACAGCGCGTCCATGTTCACCCCGCCCACGGTCCTGGCCAGCGGCACGACCGGGTTGGCCCCATAGTATTCGGAACCGAGCAGCCCCGATTCTTCCGCCGTCACCGCCAGGAACAGCAGGCTGCGCGCCGGCGCGCCGGCCTTGCGATGCGCTTCGGCCAGCGCCACCAGCGCGGCGGTGCCGGTGGCGTTGTCGATGGCCCCGTTGCAGATGTCGTCGCCGGCCGCATTGGCCGTGCAGCGGCCCAGATGATCCCAATGGGCCGAATAGAGCACATATTCGTCCGGATGGCGCGATCCAGGCAGCAATCCGACGACGTTCTTCGAAGCGAAACGGCGGATGGAGTTGGCGAACGACAGGTTGGCCTTCAGCCCCAGCGGCACCGGCCGGAAGCCCGGCCGCTTCGCCGCCGCGGACAGCGCGGCGAAATCCTGCCCGGCGGCGGCGAGTATCCGTTCCGCCGCCGGCTTTTGTATCCAGCCGTTGACCTGCGTCTCGCTGGCGCCGTCATCCGCCGTCTGGGCCATGGCGTTGGGGCCGGTATTGCTCGATTCGACCACGTTCCAGCCATAGGCCGCCGGGAACGTGTCGTGCACGATCAGTGCGCCCGCCGCGCCTTGCCGGGCGGCTTCCTCGTACTTGTAGGTCCAGCGGCCGTAATAAGTCATGGCCCGGCCGTTGAACGGCCCGTCGAGCGTCTTCATCTCGTAATCGGGATCGTTGACCAGGATCACCGCCGTCTTGCCGCGCATGTCGACGCCGGCATAGTCGTTCCAGTTCTTCTCGGGCGCGACGATGCCATAGCCGACGAAGACCAGTTCGCTGTCCTTGAGGTCGGTGCGCGGGGTCACGCGATAGGAATTGGCGACGAAGTCCTTGCGATAGGCGAAGGACAGCGGCGCGCCTCTTCCCTTCACCGTCAGCGCGGAATGGCCGGCGCCGGTGATCTCCACCAGCGGCACGTCCTGGAACCAGCTACCCTTGTTCCCCGGCTGCAATCCGGCCGCCTGGAATTTCTGCACCAGATAGGCCAGCGTCTTCGCCTCGCCCGGGGTGCCCGGCGCGCGACCTTCGAAATCGTCGCCCGACAAAGTGCGCACCACCTCCTTCATCGTATCGACCGAGATCGAGATGGCGGGCGGCGGGGGCGGCACCGGCGGCGCGGGGTTTGCGACGGGCGCGGATGTCGAAGCGCAACCGGCGAGCGCCAGCGCGACCATGGGGATTGCCAGGCGTTTCATCTGTTGGACCCTGCGACCTGTGGGACAGGCGCGATAGGTGCCAGACTAGAGGCGCGCATACAAGGTGACGGGCGTGAGGCGCGAACCGGCGCCCCCCTCTCCTTCCTCATTGCGAGCGCAGCGAAGCAATCCAGGGCGGCACGTGGGGCCCTGGATTGCCGCGTCGGCTTCGCCTCCTCGCAATGACGAAGGAGCGGCGTAGAGCCTTGCCCTTCGCCCTCGCCAAGGGCACTCACGCCACATGACTGCCGACTGGACAGGCGCGCTCGAACGCGCCCAGACCCACGCCCCGTTCCTTGCCCGCGCCATCGATCGCCTGCCCGATCTCGTCGCGCTGCTCGCCGCCGGCGAAGGCGAGGCGGCGCTGGTCGCGGCGCGCGCGGCGGGCGAGGGCACCGACGATGTCGGCGTCGCCCTGCGGCGCGAGCGGCTGGCGCTGTCGCTGGCGCTGGCCATCGGCGATCTGGCCGGGGCGTTTCCGCTGGACCGCGTCATCGGCGAGCTTTCCGCTTTCGCCGACCGCGCGCTCGATGCGGCCATCGCCGACGCCATCCGCCGCCGCGCGCCCGATTCGGAGCCCGCCGGCTTCATCGCGCTGGCATTGGGCAAACACGGCGCGGGCGAGCTGAACTACAGCTCCGACATCGACCCGATCCTGCTCTACGACCCGCTGCTGCTGCCCCGGCGCGAACGCGACGAGCCGGGCGAGGCGGCCGAGCGGGTGGCGCGCACCGTGGTGGAAACGCTCTCGCGCCCGACGGCCGAAGGCTATGTCTTCCGCGTCGACTTGCGGCTGCGCCCGGCGTCGGAGGTCAGCCCGCTCGCCATTTCGCTCGACGCCGCGCTCAGCCACTACGAAAGCTCGGCGCTCGCCTGGGAGCGCGCGGCCTTCATCCGCGCCCGCGCCTGCGCCGGAGACGTGGCGGCGGGCGAACAGTTCCTGGCGGCGATCCGGCCCTTCGTCTGGCGCAAGAGCCTGGACTTCGGCGCCATCGCCGAGATCGGCCGGCTGACCGCGCAGATCCGCTCCAACACGCGGCAGGCCTGGACGGTGGGGCCGCAGTTCGATCTGAAGAAGGGGCGCGGCGGGATTCGCGAGGTCGAATTCTACGCCCAGACGCACCAGCTGATCCACGGCGGGCGCAATCCGTCGCTGCGCCAGCGCGGCACCCGCGCCTCGCTCGACGCGCTGGCGGCGGCGGGGATCGTTTCGGCCGAGGACGCAAAAGTGCTGGGCGACAGTTACGACCGGCTGCGCACGCTGGAGCACCGGCTGCAGATGGTCGCCGACCAGCAGACCCACAGCCTGCCGGGCGACTGGGACGCGATCGAGAACGTCGCCCGGCTCGAAGGGCTGCCGGGCAGCGAGGCCCTGCTGACCGAGATCACCGCCATCACCCAGGCGGTGGGCGAGCGTTACGATGCGCTGATCGCCAGCACCGGCCGCCCCGCGCCGGTGCTGCCCGCGCAATCCGCAGCTGGTCAGTCCACGGCCGGCCAGTCCACGCCGGACAAGCCGCTGGTGGGAGAGCTGAGGCGATTCGGCTTCGCCGATCCCGAGGAGATCGCCAATCGCATCGTCGGCTGGCGATCGGGCAAGCTGCGGGCGCTGCGCAGCGATGCCGCGCGCATGGCCTTCGACGCGATCGGCCCCGCCCTGCTCGATGCGCTGGCCACCGCGCCCGAGCCGGAGCGCGCCTTCCTGCGCTGGGAACAGCTGCTGGCCAACCTGCCCAGCGCGATCAACCTGTTCAACCTGCTGGAAGCGCGCCCGGCGCTGCTGGAGCTGCTGGCCCGCGTGCTCGCGCTCGCGCCGCCGCTGGCCGACGCGCTGGCCCGGCGCGCCGACCTGCTCGATCCGCTGATCGACGCCAGCGCCTTCGCCCTGCCCGGCGATGTCGATGCCCTGGCGAAGGATCTGGGCGCGGGCGAGAGCGACGACGACTACGAACGCGTGCTCGACCGCGTGCGGCGCAAGGTGGGCGAGCTGCGCTTCGTGCTGGGCGTCCAGCTGATCGAGGGCGCGACCGATCCGCTGGAGATATCGGCCGCGCTGTCGCGCGTGGCCGAGGCGGCGATCCGGGTGCTGGCCGACGCCGCCGTCGCCGAATTCGCGACCGGCCACGGGCGCATCGCCGGCAGCGAGCTGGCCATCCTGGGGCTCGGCCGGATGGGCGGCGGGGCGCTGACCCATGCCTCCGACCTCGACCTGGTGTTCCTGTTCACCGGCGACTTCGCAAAGGAATCGGACGGCCGGCGGCCGCTGGGCGGATCGCTCTATTACAACCGCCTGAGCCAGCGCGTGACCGCGGCGCTGAGCGTGCCGACCGCGGAAGGCGCGCTCTACGAGGTCGACACCCGGCTGCGCCCTTCGGGCGAGCAGGGGCCGCTGGCGGTCGGTTTCGACAGTTTCGAACGCTACCAGAAGGAACAGGCCTGGACCTGGGAGCACATGGCGTTGACCCGGGCGCGGCCGCTTTACGGATCGGCCGAGGCGCGCGGGGAACTGGAGGCGATCATCGCGCAAGTGCTGACCGCCCCGCGCGACGCCGCCAAGCTGCGCGCCGACGTGCTGGAGATGCGCGCGACGATGGCGAAGCACAAGCCGGCCAAGGGTCCGCTCGACGCCAAGCTGGCGCGCGGCGGGCTCGTCGATCTCGAATTCCTTATCCATTACGTCCAGCTGCGCGACGGCGCGCGCGTTCCCGGCGCGCTGGTGCCGCATCTGGGCGAGGCGGTCCGCGCGCTCGCCGCCGCGAATCTGCTGCCCGAAAGCCTGATCGCCGCGCACGACGACCTGACCCGGCTGCTGGTCGCCGCCCGCATGCTCGCCCCCGACGCGCAGGAACCCCCGCCGGCGGCGCGCGCGGTGCTTGCCAAGGCCTGCGGTTGCGGCGATTGGGACGCAGTGCTGGCAAAGCTCGCCGCATCGCGCCGCGCGGTCGCGGCTTCGTGGCAGGCACTGTTCGGCGAAGAACTGGAGTTGGATATATGAGTGCAGGCAAGGAACGCCCCGGCGTCGGCGACGCGCTTCCCGATATCGCGCTGGAAACGCCCGAAGGCGGCAGCGTGAAGCCATCGGACTTCGCCGGCCGCAAGCTGGTGCTGTTCTTCTACCCGAAGGACGACACCCCCGGCTGCACCACCGAGAACAAGGACTTCACCGCGCTGGCCGGCGAGTTCGAGGCGGCCGGCGTTTCGCTGCTGGGCGTCAGCAAGGACCCGCCCAAGAAGCACTTGCGCTTTATCGAGAAGCACGGCCTCGCCGCGCCGCTGGCCAGCGACGCCGAGGAGAACGGCCTGTCCGACGCGCTCGGCATCTGGACCGAGAAGCAGAACTACGGCCGCACCTACATGGGCATGGTGCGCACCACCTACCTGGTCGGCCCGGACGGCAGGATCGCGCGCGTGTGGGACAAGGTGAAGGTCAAGGAGCACGCCGCCCAGGTGCTGGAGGCGGCGAAGGCGCTTTGACCAGCGTCGCGAAAGCGATCCGCGCCGCCCTGCTGACCGGAGAGCCGCGCGCCAAGGTGAAGGCCGCGCGCACCGCGGCGCGGGACTGGCGGCTGGGGCGGCTGGCTTTCGCCTTCGACGTCGCCATGCCCGATCGCCCCGCCCGGCCAGCCCGGCCCGAACTGCTGCCGCCCAACCGCATGCCCAAGCGCGGGCGCGCCGGGTCCGAGCGCGGGCGGATCGCGCTCTATCACGCGCTCGCGCACATCGAATTCGCCGCCATCGACCTGGCGCTCGACATGGCGGGCCGCTTCGGCGCGGAGATGGGCGCGGGCTTCGTCGGCGATTTCCTGGCGGTCGCCGCCGACGAGGCGATGCACTTCGCGCTGCTCGATCGCCGGCTGCGCGCGCTCGGCAGCCACTACGGCGAACTGCCGGCGCACGACGGATTGTGGGACGCGGCGCAGGCCACCCGCGACGATGTCGCGGCGCGGCTGGCGGTAGTGCCGCTGGTGCTCGAAGCGAGGGGGCTGGACGTCACGCCGATGACCATCGAGCGCCTGCGCGCGGTGGGCGACAGGGCCGGCGAATCCTTACTCGAACGAATCCTTGACGACGAGATTCGGCACGTCCGTTTCGGCGCAAATCATTTCGCCGCACTCTGCCGGCGGCGAAACGAGGACCCTGCGGAAATATGGAAATCCTTGGTGGGAAAGCACTTTCAGGGCAGCGTTAAGCCACCGTTCAACGACTCGGCGCGCGAGTCAGCCGGTTTACCGCGCACATTCTATGCTGCGCTTGCTTAGTTAACTTTGGCCCGGCTAAGCCCTGACCGTGAGCTGGCGGGGGGTCCGACCATCTCCATAATAAGCGCCTGGCACGCATTTTCGCGTAACCGAAGGTACAACGGTCGTACGATCAATTCGGTTCCCGAACGGTCGTCACAACAAGGTATTTTGAGTGGTCGTAAACAGCTTTTTTGCCAGGTTCCGCACTATCGCCGGAACCCTTGCAGCAGCCGCAACGCTCATTGGTGCAAGCCCCGCATTCGCTAACAGCAGCGCCTCCGCCGACATCGCAGCTCCGCTCCGCGCCGCCCAGGCCGCCAGGCAGCAGCCGCTCGGCAACCGCGACGAACAGTTCAAGCAGCTCTTCAGCAACTGGCAGTCGCTCGACAAGACCGGCGTTCCCTCGCTCGCCGCCGTCGCCGACGCCGCAGACATCGCCGCTTCCTCGGGCAGCGCCGCGGGCCGCAACCAGCTGGTCAGCCTGCCGGTGCGCCGCGCTTTCTCGACCCCCTCGGTATCCATCCCGTCGCGCATGCCGGTCGAAGGCGTCCGCCTGACCAGCGACTACGGCCTGCGCTTCCACCCCGTGCTCGGCGGCCGCCGCCAGCACAAGGGCGTCGACCTGGCCGGTCCGGTCGGCACCCCGGTCCACGCCACGGCCGACGGCACCGTCAGCAAGGCCGAATGGTTCAGCAGCTACGGCCTCTATATCTCGCTCGAGCATGGCGGCGATCTCCAGACCCGCTACGGCCACATGTCGCGCCTGAACGTCGCGGCCGGCCAGCACGTCCGCAAGGGCGATATCATCGGCTTCATCGGTTCGACCGGCCGCTCCACCGGCCCGCACCTCCATTACGAGGTCCGCGTCGCCGGCCAGGCCGTGAACCCGGTTCCCTACATGCAGGCCGACGAGTTCCGCCAGACGGCGCTCGCGCTCAACACCCCTGCGACGGTTCGCCCCGCCGCCCGGTGAAATCGGTATCGGTAATGCCCTGACGGAGCAAATCCGCGGGGCAGCGTCTTCTGGGGAGAGGATGCAAGAAAAAGGCGGCGGGCCATCCCGCCGCCTTTTTTTATGCCCGCGCCGCTCGTGGATCGGGCCGATGACACGCTTCCTTTCGGCCGGGCTTTCGCGCGTTTCGGCCAATTCAGTCATTGAGCAGCAAGGTGGCGCGGCGTAGGCTGCGCGAGGAAGGAACCCCGAGCCATGCGTGTCGTGATCTATGACGAAGAGAGCCTCGAAGCCATCACGGTCGTCGACCTTCCGGGGCTGACCGACATGGCCCTGGAAGAGCGCCAGAACTGGCGCGCCGCGGTTCCGCTGCAACCCGGCGAGACGGGCGCCGAATTCGTCGACGCGACGCGCTTCGTCGATCTGAAGTTCGAACGGATCAGCCGCGTCACCCTGACTTACGGCGAACAGCTTACTTGGCTGTGCCTGACCCGCGCCACCGAACTGGCCATGCTGCTGACGCCCGAATGGCTGCCCGGCCAGCGCCCGGCGATCCAGCAATTGCAGAACGAGAACGAACGCCTGGCGCAACTGATCGTCACTTCGCTGGCGCACGACGACCGGCAGAACTGACCGTCTGGTCCCGGGCCAAGCCCGGGACCGCGCCGGCTCTCGATACTCCCTTACCGCTTGCGCAACGCCGCGATGCAGGCGGCGCGATCGACGTCGCGCCCGTCGGTTCGCCGCGCGTCGACATATGTCGCCTGCGGTTCGCGCCCCTCGGCCGAAGGATAGAGATAGACGTCGAGGATACAGGGCGCGCCGCTATATTGCAGCTTGCGGCCGTCGCCTTCCCACACATCCAGCCGCGCCGCGCCGAACTGGCGGTTGAGATCGGCGGCGGTGGAGCCGATCACCCCCTCCAGCCCCGGCAGATTCTGGACTTGCGCCGTCGGTGGGACCGGCCGGCGCACCGGCGCGCGCACACCCGTGGACGGACGCGGGGACCCGGCGCTGGGCACCTTGCCGCCCCCGGCGCTCGCGCCGCAGCCGGCCAGCAGCGGCACGAGGCAAAGCGCCGCCAGAACTTCAAGCCGCATGATCGTTCGCTCCCTTGCGATGAACCAGATGGGTCGCCATCGCCGCGCCGAGCACCGGCGCGAGCAGATTGACGAACGGAACCGACAGCAGCGCCGCCGCCACCCCGCCCAGCGCGATGCGGCGCCGGCCGCCGAGCGGGGACGGCCCATCGGGCAGGTGGCGATGACGCAGCCAGACCATGTCGTTCAGCTCACGCCCCAGCAGCACGGCGTTGACCACGAAGAACACCAGCGCCGTGCCGACGCCGGTAATGAGCAGGATCAGCGCGAAGGGCAGCGCGATCAGATTGAACAGCAAGGCCCTGCCCGCGCCTTTCAGCCCCTGGCGCAGTTCCTCGTGCAGGCCGAGCGGCCGGGCGCGGGCAAGCGCTTCGGGATAGTACCGTGCCTCCACCGCCTCGACCACTTCGTCGGCGAAGAACTGCAGCACCGCCAGCGCCAGCACCCGCCACAGCAGCCACCCCGATATCAGCACGATCACCAGCGCGATGAAGCCGCGCACGCCGGCCACCTGCCCCAGCTTCGCCTCCAGCAGGCCGAGGCCGGACAGCAGGCGGTCCAGCCCCCACCAGCCGGCACCGGCAAGCACGGCGAACAGCGCCAGCGTCACCGCCAGGCTCTTGACCAGCACACGCAGGATGCGCGGGTCGCCAAGCTGCGCCAGGGCGAGGAGGAAAGCGGTCGGCATCGCGCCCGGCTTCGTCCGCATGGCGCCATGTGTCAACGTCGACTTGCCGCCTTCGGGACCGCCCGCTACTCGGGCACGACGCAGCAGCAGCACAGGACGCATTCATGACCCAGCCCTCGACCGACGTAATCGCCATCGGCAACGCCATCGTCGATGTCATGGCGCCCTGCGGCGAAGAGCTGATCGAGCAGCTGGGCCTGGTTCGCGGCGGCATGACGCTGGTGGATACCGAACAGGCGCACAAGCTTTACGAGGCAATGGGCCCGGCGCGGGAGATTTCGGGCGGATCGGCGGCCAATACGCTGGCCGGTCTGGCGGCGCTGGGCGCGAAGTGCGCCTTCATCGGCCAGGTCGCCGACGACCAGCTCGGCGAAGTCTTCGCCCACGACATCCGCGCCGGCGGCATCGCCTATGCCACGCCCAGCCGCGCCGAAGAACCGCCGACCGCGCGCTGCCTGATCTTCGTCACGCCCGATGGCCAGCGCACGATGAACACCTACCTTGGCGCATCGCAGTTCCTGCCCGCCGCCGCGATCGACGAGGACGCGATCCGCAACGCCGCGGTGCTCTATCTCGAAGGCTATCTCTGGGATCCGGAAGAGCCGCGCGCGGCGATGCGCCGGGCCATCGCGGCGTCGCGCGACGCCGGCCGCAAGGTCGCCTTCACCCTGTCCGACGCTTTCGTCATCTCGCGCCATGGCGACGATTTCCGCGCGCTGATCGAAGCCGGCCAGATCGACATCCTCTTCGCCAACGAAGTCGAACTGGCGGCGCTGACCGGGCTCGACGATTTCGACGCCGGCATCGCCGCGCTGGCGCCCAAGGTGCCGGTGCTGGTCGTGACGCGCGGCGCGGACGGCGCCGTGGCGCTGTCGGGCGGCGAGCGCGCCGAAGTGCCCGCGGAGCCGGTCGACAAAGTCGTCGACACGACCGGCGCGGGCGACCTCTTCGCCGCCGGCTTCCTGTTCGGCCACGTGCGCGGCCGTCCGCTGGACGAGAGCCTGCGCCTGGGCGCGATCTGCGCGGCCGAAGTGATCTCGCACTACGGCGCGCGGCCCGAAGCCGACCTCAAGGCGCTGACCACGCTCGGCTGAACGCTCGGGGCTGGGCGCGCAATTCCGGCGAATGCCGTCCCGGGTCGAACCCGGGACGGCGTCGTTCAACCGGCCTGCGAGCTTTCATCGCCGGCTTGTCCCACCGCCGGCTTGCGGCGCAGCAGCCGGCCGAGCGGCGTGAAGCGCCAGAGCGCGACCAGCAGCAGCACCAGTATCGCCCAGGGCAGCAGGGTGCCGACCAGCATCAGGATGAACGACACCATCGTCGCGAAGCTCGATCGCGTCGCGTCCCAGGCCTCGCCGATCGAATCGCCGCCGATCGCGTAGCCCCGGTTCCCCCGATAAGTGAACGTCATCGGCGTATCGGCAAGCATCGCCTCGCCCTCATCGCGCGTCGCCTGTTCCTGCGCCTGCTGCTGGCGCAGCCGCCCCGCCTGCTCGGTCAGCCTCGCGCGTTCGGCATCGCCGAGGCCGCCCGCGGCAAGACGCGCCTCGATCCGCGCCAGTTCGCCCGCGTTCTGCTGGCTGCGGCGCTGCGACTGGCCGATCCCGGTCGCGACATCGCGGCCTTCGATCGCGGCGTCGATCAGCGTGCCGTCCGCCTTTTCGACAGCGGCGATCCCTTCCTTGCCGAAATTGCGCGCGAGCGTGGGATCGAGCTTGAATTCAAGCTCGCCGCGCACCTCGTCCTCATCGACCAGGCTATAGCGCATGCCGGTGATGCGGCAGCGCATGGGGCCGAGCTTCTCGCAAGCCGAGGCGTGCAGTTCCTGCACGGCCGAGATCGACTTGTCGGGCAGGACGAAAGCATAGCGATAGTTGAACGCCACGCCCGGCGCGGCGGTGACATCGATGCCGGGCGCGCGCATGGCCGAGCCGGCGGCAGGCGCGGCTGCCTCGTCACGGGCGGCAGAGCGCTCGGCCGTGTAATTCGAAGCATCGGCGGCTTCGTCGGCCTCATGCTCCGCCTTCGAGCACCCAGCCAGCAGCAGCGCGCCAAGCGCGCAGGCAGTCACGATTCGACGCATAGTCCTCTCCCATGTCGCTGTGGTCAGCAGGGAAAGTCTATCATCCTAATAGACAATGGCAACGGCTTACCGCTGACAAACAACGGTTCGTCGCGGCAATATGGCTTATTTCCCTTCCCGTTCGACTTCGCGCCAGCCGATGTCGCGGCGGCAGAAGCCTTCGGGAAAGCGTATCGCGTCGACCGCCGCATAGGCCCCGGCCTGCGCGGCGCGCACCGATGGTCCGCGCGCGGTGACGTTGAGCACGCGGCCGCCGTTCGCCGTGAGCACTCCGTCGATGCCCAGCGCGGTGCCGGCGTGGAACACCTTGGCGCCGTGGCTTTCCGCCGCCGGGATACCGTCGATCCGGCCGCCCTTCTTCGGGGTGCCGGGATAGCCCTCCGCCGCCATCACCACGGTCAGGGCGGTATCGGACGAAAAGCGCGGCGGCTCGCAGGTGCCCAGCCGGTTTTCGGCGCAGGCGAGCAGCAGTTCCGCCAGATCGCCTTCCAGCCGCATCATCAGCACCTGGCATTCGGGATCGCCGAAGCGGGCGTTGTATTCGATCAGCTTCGGGCCCTCGGCGGTGAGCATCAGGCCGGCATAGAGCACGCCCGAATAAGGCATGCCTTCCGCCGCCATCGCCTGCACCGTCGGGCCGACGATGCGGGTCATCGCCTCGCCTTCCAGCATCGGCGTCAGCACCGGGGCCGGGCTATAGGCGCCCATGCCGCCGGTATTGGGGCCGGTGTCGCCGTCGCCGACGCGCTTGTGATCCTGCGCGGAGCCGAACGGCACGATCGTGCTGCCGTCGGTCAGCGCGAAGAAGCTCGCTTCCTCGCCCTCCAGGAATTCCTCGACGACGGCTTCCAGACCCGCGTCCCCGAAGCGGCCGGAGAAGATATCGCGCACCGCCTCTTCGGCTTCGGCCAGCGTCATGGCGACGGTGACGCCCTTGCCCGCGGCGAGGCCGTCTGCCTTGATGACCACCGGAATGCCGAAGCGGGCGATCGCGGCGAGGCCCTCGGCTTCGCTGGTGATCCGCTCGTAGCCGCCGGTGGGGATCCCGTGGCGCGCGCAAAGGTCCTTGGTGAACAGCTTGCTTCCTTCGAGCTGCGCGGCGGCGCGGCCCGGTCCGAAGACGGGAAAGGCGGCGGCGCGCAGCGAATCGGCAAGCCCGTCGACCAGCGGCGCCTCTGGCCCGATGACCACCAGCCCGATGCGGCGGCTTTCGCAAAAGGCGATCACGGCGGCATGATCGGTAACGTCGAGCGCGACCAGTTCCGCCGCTTCGGCGACACCGGGATTGCCCGGCGCGGCGTAGAGCTTTTCGCAGAGAGGCGATTGCGCGAGCTTCCACGCCAGCGCATGTTCGCGCCCGCCCGACCCCAGCAGCAGGATGTTCATGCCCAAATCTACTTTTCCCGATGATCCGTCTGCCGGGCTGGTAGCGAAGGAGAGCGCCGGCGACAACGCTGCGGCTCTCTCGGTGAGCGAGATTTCCGGGCTGTTGAAGCGAACGGTGGAGGACCGCTTCGGCTTCGTGCGCGTGCGCGGCGAACTTTCGGGGGTGAAGCGCGCGGCGTCGGGCCATCTCTACTTGTCCATGAAGGACGAGAACGCGCGGCTGGACGGGGTGATGTGGCGCGGCTCGGTCCAGCGGCTGGCCTTCCTGCCGGAAGACGGCGTCGAAGTGATCGCCACCGGCAAGCTGACGACGTATCCCGGCCGCTCCAACTACCAGATCGTCATCGAGCGGATGGAAGTGGCCGGCGAAGGGGCGCTGCTGGCGCTGCTGGCCAAGACCCGCGCGCGGCTGGAGGCGGAAGGCCTGTTCGCCGCCGAACGCAAGCGGCGGCTGCCCTTCCTGCCGCGCACGATCGGCGTCGTGACGTCCCCCACCGGGGCGGTGATCCGCGATATCCTGCATCGCCTGGCCGATCGTTTTCCCACCCATGTCGTCGTCTGGCCGGTGCTGGTGCAGGGCCAGGGCGCGGCCGAGCAGGTGGCGGCGGCGGTGCGTGGCTTTTCCGAACTGGCGGCGGACGGGCCCTTCCCCCGCCCCGACCTCGTCATCGTCGCGCGCGGCGGCGGGTCGATCGAGGATCTCTGGGCGTTCAACGAGGAAGTCGTGGTGCGCGCCATCGCCGCGTGCTCGATCCCGGTGATCTCGGCCGTCGGGCACGAGACCGATACCACCCTCGCCGATTTCGCCGCCGACTGGCGCGCGCCCACCCCCACCGCCGCCGCCGAGATCGCGGTGCCGGTGCGCGAGGAGCTGATCGCCCAGATCGGCGATCTCGCCTTGCGCAAGCGCCGCGCGGTGGTGCGGCCCCTGGCGCTCGGGCGCGAGCGGCTGGAAACCCGCGTCCAGCGCCTGCCCCGCGCGGACGTGCTGCTCAGCCCTTTCGCGCAGCGGCTCGACGATCTGGGCGAGCGGCTGCGGCGCGGGCTGGCGGAGCGCATCCAGGTGGCCCGCACGGCGCTGCAGCACGACGCCGCCCGGCTTTCCGCCCCGCTGCTGGCCGCCCGGCTGGAACGCGCGCGCGAAAGGCTGGCGGCACAGCGCATGTCCCCGGCGCTGTTGACGGGCCGCATCGCCATGCAGCGCGACCGGCTCGAATCGTTCCGCCGGCTGTTGGACTCGCTCAATCCCGACAACGTGCTGGAGCGCGGCTATGTCCGGGTCACGGCGGCGGATGGCCGCACGCTGGTCGACAAGGCGGAAGCGGCGAAGGAGCCCGCCCTGGTGCTCCATTTCCGCCAGAAGCAGGAACTGGCGGTCGTCCCCTCCGGCACGCGCCCCGCCCGTGCGCCGCGCAAGGAGCCCGCGCCGACGCCCGAGCAGGGGAAATTGCTTTGAATGAGGCATTTGGCTAAACTCGGCCGATGCTGATGTCGTCGAACGATCGCCCCGCCACGCTGCAATATGGTCCCAACGGCTTTCGCGTGCTGGTGCCCGGCAGCCACGTGCTCTGCGCGGTGACCGGGGAAAAGATCCCGCTGGAAGCGCTGCGCTACTGGAGCCCCGGCCTTCAGGAGGCCTACGCCAGCCCCGAAGTCGCCACGCGCAGGCTGCTCTCCGCCACACCGGGCGGAGCGTGAAGGCCCGGCGCGCCACCGGGCTGATCGCCGGCGCCGGATCGATCCTGCTCGCGATCGGCAGCTGTAACGCCAGTTCCGTCACTTCCCCGCGCGCGCCGGCATCTGCGGCGCGTCCGCCCGCGACAGCGGCAGCGCGGCCGGTGGCGAAGTCGATGGCGCGGCCAATGACGGGGCCGGCAAGACAGGCCGACTTCGTCGTTTCGGGCCAGCCCACGCAAGGCGGCTGGCTGAAAGGCGTCGCGCCCGCCGGCACGGTGGCGCTCACCTTCGCCGGCCGGCCGGTGCCGCTGGCGCCCGACGGCAGCTTCATCGTCGCGTTCGACCGTGATGCCGCGCAGACGGCGACACTGGCGGCGCGGCTGGCCGAAGGACGGACCGTCACCCACGCGATCGCCATCGCGCCGCGCGCCTGGAACATCGAACATGTCGCGGTGGGTCCGCGTCCCGGTGCGCTCCCGAGCGAAGCCTATCGGATTCGCCGCGCCGCGGAACTCGCCCGCATCAACGCCGCGCGGGCGATCGACAGCGGCAGCCAGGGCTGGCGGCAGGCCTTCATCTGGCCGGTCAAAGGCCGGCTTTCGGGCATGTTCGGATCGCAGCGGATCTATCGCGGCACGCCGGGCGCCTATCATTCGGGCACCGACATCGCCACGGGGGCAAGCGGCACGCCTTTCGTCGCCCCGGCCGACGGCGTCGTCATCCTGGTGGCGGAGACGCCCTATACGCTGGAGGGCAACCTGCTGATGATCGACCACGGCATGGGGCTGAACAGCGCGTTCCTGCATTGCTCGCGCGTGCTGGTGCGCGAAGGCGAGGTGGTGAAGCAGGGGCAGACCATCGGCCTGATCGGCATGACCGGGCGCGCCACCGGGCCGCACCTGCACTGGAGCATGAAGTGGCGCGACGCCCGGCTCGACCCGATCCTGTTCACCGGGCCGATGCGTTAGGTTTTCCGCGATTTCCTGGCCGGCGGGTGATTCCAACCGCCTCGAAATCGCTCTAAGGCGCGAGCGTGCGCCGCGCTTTCATTCTCGTCCTGGTCGCCGTCGTTCTGGCGATCACCTGGCTGCGCGGGCTGGCGCCGAAGGACAACGGCAGCCAGCGCCTGCGGTTCGTCCCGGTGGCCATTCCGCCGGCCGAGGATCTCGCCGCTCATCTCGGCCCGTTCCGGCTGGACGCGGTCTGGCAGATGAAAAGCCCGAACAGCGCGTTCGGCGGCTATTCGGCGCTGGTCGCGCTTCCCGAGCACCGGTTCCTGGCCGTGGCTGATCGCGGCCGAGTCCTGTGGTTCTCCCCGCCGGGCGCGCCGCAGTCCCCGCCGCTCAACACCGGCCTGATGCCCGACCCCCGGCAATACCCGATGGGCACCGATGCCGAATCAGCCACCCGCGATCCCGCCACCGGAACGATCTGGATCGCCTACGAGGGCGAGAACGGCATCACGCGCCATGCCCCCGGACTGAAGATCGAAGCCGCCGCCCGGCCGCCAGGGATGAGCCGCTGGCCCGAAAATCGCGGCGCCGAGACGATGGTGCGCCTTGCCGACGGGCGTTTTCTGGTGGTGGCCGAAGCCTTCGCCGGCTGGTTCGAGACCCGGCGGCACGAAGCGCTGCTGTTCTCCGGCGATCCGACCCAGCCCGACGCCGGCGTGACGCGGTTCTTCGTCGACGGGCCGGATCGGTTCAGCCCGACCGACGCCGCGCAGCTGCCCGACGGGCGCGTGCTGATGCTGATGCGCCGCCCGGTATGGCCGCTGCCGGTCCGTTTCGCCGGGCGCATCGCCTTGTTCGATCCCGCCGACATCCGCCCCGGCAAGGCGATTCGCGCATCCGTCGTCGCGAAGCTCAGTTCATCGCTGCCGGTCGACAATCTGGAAGGCATCGCCATCGAGCCGCGCGCCGATGGGCAGGTGACCGTCTGGCTGATTTCCGACGATAACGGCGCGACGTTCCAGCGCACCTTGCTGTGGAAGCTGTCGCTCGATCCGGCGCGTCTTGCGCCCACGCGAAAAGGCGCGGAGCCAAGCTCCACGCCCTGATCGACCGAACCGTCGGGTAGAAGGTTTAGGCGGCCTGCTTCTTCGACAGGTCGCGCTTCACCTTGAGAGCGCGGGCCGAAAGCTTGGTGTCGGACGTCTTCAGCAGCCAGTTGTCCAGGCCGCCGACATGCTCGACCGAACGCAGGCCGTGGGTCGAAACGCGGAACTTAAAGCTGCGCTCCAGACCGTCGGACAGCAGCGTGACGTTCTGCAGGTTGGGCAGGAAGACGCGCTTGGTCTTGTTGTTCGCGTGGCTGACGTTGTGGCCGACCTGGCGACCCTTGCCGGTCAGTTCGCAAATACGGGACATGGTTCTAACTCGCTTCGTGAATGGCTTGCCCATCGCTGGGGAAGGCGGGCCATTAGCGATTCACCCCGCCAAGGTCAAGTTGTGCACAGGCATTCCAGCGGCTAGCGCAGCAGGATGACCCGCTGGCCGCTGCCCGAACCGATGACGCTTGCCCTGGCCGAGGCGGCGAAGGCGGCCGCGCTGGGCGAAGTGCCCATCGGCGCAGTGCTGGTCAAGGACGGCGAAGTCGTCGTCATGGCGCACAACCTGACCCGCCGCCTGCCCGATCCCACCGCCCACGCCGAACTGCTGGCGATTCGCGAAGCGGCCCGCATCCTCGGCCAGGAACGGCTCGACGGCTGCGAGCTGTGGGTGACGCTGGAGCCTTGCGCCATGTGCGCCGGCGCCATCGCCCACGCGCGCATCGCCCGCGTCTATTACGCCGCTTCAGACCCCAAGGGCGGCGGCGTGGAGCACGGCGCGCGGGTGTTCGAGCAGGATCAGTGCCTGCATAAGCCCGAAGTCTATTCGGGCATCGGCGAGGCCGAAGCGGCCGAAATGCTGCGGGGGTTCTTCAGGACGCTGCGGGGCTGACGCCGGACGGGGAGCGAGGCTTCGATTTTGGCGATTGTATCGATTGCAAATATCGCTCGCTGAAGTCCGCTCAGCCTGAGCGGATGTGGCGTTTGTAATCGGTGTAATCCTCTCGGTTTTATAAAGCCTGTTCGACCGCCTGCCTGTGTCGTTCTGCGAGGTGCGGCACGCCCCCTCCTTCGTCATTGCGAGGAGGCGAAGCCGACGCGGCAATCCAGGGCGGATCGCGCTGGGCCCTGGATTGCTTCGTCGCTCCGCTCCTCGCAATGACGAAGCGGTTCGGGATGATCGGCACTGTTTCTCGCAAATCGGCGACGAGTAGCGCGCGCTACAGCCCGCGCCAGATCTTCAGCGGCGCCGAATCGCCCGGCCCCAGGCTGCCGCGCGGGCAAGCGGTGGGCATGAAGTCGCGTCCGTAGCAAAGCTTGATCTCGCGCAGCCAGCCGTTGCGGCTCAGCAGCACGCCCACCTGATCGCGCCGCCAGTCGGGATTGGCCGCCAGGAAAGCGCGCCGCAGATCGCCCACGGTCAGCCCGTCCTGCCGCGACAGGCGATCCGCGTCGGGCCAGCGCAGCGAGCGCCAGAGGATGCCGCCGACCCGGAAATAGGCCTCGGGCGTCTTTACCATGCAGCTGCCGTGCTTGGCCCATTCGTGCTGGAGCAGCCAGGGCACCGGCGTCATGCACAAGTTGCGGCGAATCAGTTCGGGCGAAGGGCGCGGCGTGGTGGCGCACCACTGCGGCGGCGGTCCCGAGCGGGCCTCGGGCCACAAGCCGTGCAGCACGAAGCCGAAGCGTCCATTCCTGCCCGAGCATTGCATGGAGGCGCGGTCGCGCGGGCCGCGGCAATATTCGGGCGACCAGCTCGCCGCCAGGGTATAGCGCGCCACGGCCACGCGGCGGGGCGCTTCGTCGTGTTCGACCGGGCGCAGCGGCTCCATGCGGGCAGGCGGCGTGCATTGATAGGCTTGCGCGAGCGCCGGGGCGGGAAGGCACAGCACCAGCAGAGGCGTCGCGCGGATCACAGCGGCGTAAAGTCCAGCCCGATGTCGGCGGCGGGCGCGCTTTGCGTCAGGCGGCCGACCGAGACAAAGTCCACCCCCGTCGCGGCGATGGCGCCGATCGTGTCGAGCCTGACGCCGCCCGAAGCCTCGCAAGGCACGCGGCCGGCGACGAGCATGACCGCTTCGCGCAATGTCGCCACGTCCATGTTGTCGAGCAGCAGGTGGCTGGCCCCGGCTTCGAGCGCGGGGGCGATCTGGTCGATCCGGTCGACCTCGCAGATGATCCGCGCGACGCCGGCGGCTTTCGCCCGGCGCACCGCTTCGCCCACCCCGCCCGCCACGGCGACATGGTTGTCCTTTATCATCGCCGCATCCCACAGGCCCAGCCGGTGGTTCTGCGCGCCGCCCATGCGCGTCGCGTATTTTTCGAGATGCCTGAGGCCGGGGATCGTCTTGCGCGTATCGAGCAGCACGCCGTTCCCGGCCATGGCATCGACATAACCGCGAGTCATAGTCGCGACGCCCGACAGATGCTGGACGGTGTTGAGCGCGGCGCGTTCCGCCGTCAGCATGGCGCGGGCATTACCCGACAGGCGCATGAGGTCCGATCCAGCGGGAACCTGTGCGCCCTCCGCCACCAGAATATCGATTTCCATCGCCGGATCGAGGCGGCGGAAGAAGGCGGCGGCGATGGGCAAACCGGCGACGATGATGGGATCGCGGCTGTCCATAGCGCCGGAAAACCGCGCATCGGCGGGGATCACGCTTTCAGAGGTGACGTCATGTCCGCCGCCCGGCCAGCCTTCTCCAAGGTCTTCGGCGAGCGTGGCGGTGACGAAGGCGTCGAGGTCGAAGCCGGGGATGGCGAAAGCGGTCATCGCCGGCGTTTCGCCGGGCGGCCTGGGTTGCGCAATGATTTTCTCACACAAAGGCACGAAGGGCGAAGAAGTGCTGCGAAGCGGCAAGATATCTCTACCCTGTCGATCGCTTCGAACTTGCGGGTAAAGGCGGCTTCGCCGCTCGCCCGACCTCTTTGTGCCTTTGCGCCTTTGTGTGAGGCTAATTTCGCTTCATGCCCGATCAGTGAACGAAGCGCGCCACCACGTCGCGGTACGAGCGGCTGACCTTCACCTGAGCGCCGGAATCGAGCACCAGGAAGCACTCGCCGTTGGTATGCGGCTTCACCTGGCGGACCTGGTTGAGGTTGACGATGGTCGAGCGATGCACGCGCTGGAACACGCGCGGGTCGAGCCGGCGTTCCAGATCCTTCATCGTCTCGCGCAGGATCAGCGAATTGTCGGCGGTGCGGATGCACATGTAATCGCCCGCCGCCTCGATATGCTCGATCGAATCGACGTCGATGCGGAAAATCTGGCCGCGATCCTTGATGTTGATGAGCTTTTCATAGCGGGCGCCGGCCGCCGCGTCGGTTTCCTCCGGCATGGCGTCGATGGCGTCGGGGGCCACTTCGGCCAGCACGCTCTTGAGCTTCTCCGCTTCTTCGGCGGAGCGCTTTTCCAGAAGGCGCGTGCGCACGCGTTCCAGCGTGTCGGCCAGCCGGTCCTCGTCCACCGGCTTCATCAGGTAGTTCACCGCGTTCGCCTCGAAGGCGCGCACGGCATGCTCCTGATAGGCAGTGACGAAGACGAACAGCGGCGGCTCGATCTCCATCACGCCCTTCACCACAGAGAAACCGTCGAAACCGGGCATCTGAATGTCCAGGAAGACCAGATCGGGCTTCTCGGTCTTGATCTTGCGGATCGCCTCGCGCCCGTTGGCGCAAGTATCGATGATCTCCACGTCGGGGAATTTCTGCAGCCGCAATTGCAGGCCCTGGATGGCCAGCTTCTCGTCGTCGACAATGATCGTGCGAATGGTCATGCATCTTCTCGGTTCTGGATCGTGGCCGATGGCGCTGTCTCCTAACGGAGCAGCCTCTCAAATGTTCACGATCGCGGGGATTTCAATTCGTCGCGGCCGCAAGGCGCGGGGCGGCGTGGGCAAGCTCGACGGGTTCGCGGCGCTCGACGGGGATCTCGATGATGACGGCAAAACCTCCCTCTGGCGGTTCCGCCGTCTCGAAACGGTGGTTATCGCCATATGCCTGCCCCAGGCGGTCGCGGATGTTCGCAAGGCCAACGCCAGTGGAAACAGGTTCGCCTCCGTCGAAACTCACGCCCGACAACCTGTTGTCCGCCCCCCCGCTTTGCAACCCCGGCCCCGTGTCCGAGACGGTGATACGAAGGTTCTGGCCGATGAGTTGCGTGGTTATCGTGATCTCGGCGCCGCTTTCCTGCTGGCTGACGGCATATTTGATCGCGTTTTCCACCAGGGGCTGGAGCAGCAGCGAGGGCAGCAGCGCGTCCTCCGTCAGCGGATCGATGCGGAAAGTGGTGCGCAGCCGCTCTTCGAAACGCATCAGTTCGATGTCGAGGTAGAGCTTCAGCGTCTCCACTTCCTGCGCCACCGTCACGCGCCCGGTCGGCTCGTTGATGAGCGTGTAGCGCAGGAACGACGACAATCGGCTGAGCATCGCATTGGCCGGTTCGGTCTGCTTGAGCAGCACCAGCGTGGAGATCGAATTGAGCGTGTTGAACAGGAAATGCGGATTGAGCTGATAACGCAGCATGGCGAGCTGCGCGCTCGTCGCCTGGTTTTCCAGCCGGATCAGCTGGTCGTTCTGTTCCTCCACCTGGAGGAAGAAGTTGATCGCGTAATAGAGCGCGGTCCAGCAGCCGAGCAGCGCGGCGTCGAGATAGAAGACGCCGATCAGCAGCTGCGCGAAGCTGGCCTCGCTTTCCGAGCGGTAAAGCGAGATCACCCAGGCATCGATGAAGGCGTTGAGTCCCACCGCGAAAGGCAGCACCAGCACGGTCACCCCCCAGGTGACGAGCGGGCGGCGCGAGATGAGGTCGCGGTAGACGACCGACAGCAGCAGCGAGATCGAAAAGCCGGTGATCGACGCGATCAGCACCAGCACCAGGAACGACACCGGCTGCGCGTTGGCGACGCTGGACATCCCGCGCAGCAGCATGGCGCCCGCCCATCCGGCAAGCTGGAGCCGCCAGAATGCCTGATTCTTGTTGGCGAAAAACGGGGTCGGGCGAAAGGGCAGCACGGCCATGGCGGGCGTTCTAGCCGAAAATCGCCGAAGGGTGAAATGCTTGCTGCACGCCGATGGGCCCGACCGCGACGGGGCCGGCTACCGCGGACGGGCGCGGACGGTCAGCCGCCACGCGCGGCGGCGATGGCTTCGGCCAGGCGATCCTTGCCGACGGCGCCCGACAGAAGCTCGTCCCCGGCGATCCAGCTGGGCGTGCCGCTGAAGCCGAGCTGGCGGGCCAGTTGCAGGTTGCGGGCAAGCTCGGCCTCTATCCGGGGATCGGCGGCGACGCGGCGCGCGCGCGCCATGTCGAGCCCGGCGGCCCGCGCGGCGGCGTCTATGCTGGCGGCGTCGGGCTGGCCGGCGGCGAACATGGCGTTGTGGAAGGCCGCGTACTTGCCCTGCTCGGCGGCGGCGAGCGCCATGCGGGCGGCGGCGGCGCTGTCCGGGCTGAGGATCGGCAGTTCGCGGATGACGATGCGCAAGTCGGGATTGGCGGCGACCAGCGCCATGACGTCGTTCACGCTCTGGCGGCAGAAGCCGCAGGCGAAGTCGGTGAATTCGACCAGCGTGACGGTGCCTTGCGGATTACCCAGGATCGCGCCGGGAAACGCCTTCTCGACATCGCCGCGCACGCCGGACAGCGCCCGCGTGCTTTCGCGCCGTTGCAGGTTTTCCATCGCCTGCGGCAGAATTTCGGGGTGGGCGAGGATATAGTCGTGCACGACCTTTTCGATAGCCGCCCTGTCGTGCGCGGCTATCGTGGCGGCGGGATCGGCCGCCTTCGCCTGGCGATCGTACCAGAACCAGCCCGCCGCCGCCCCGGCCAGTGCAAGAAGCAGCACCAGAAGGACGAACACGCCGCGATTTCCCTGGCCCGTGGCCGACATGCCGTTCACTCGGTTTTTCCTGTTGCGCCGCATATTTGCTGTAGCCCCAGGGGGCCTATCGGCGTTTGCGCCGGCTTTCAATCGCGGCGCGCGCCTGCAGGGCGATGTCCTGCGCGCGCAGCCAGTCGGGCGTGCCCCTGGGCAGCGCCGCCTCGGCCGCTTCGGCGCTCGCCAGCGCTTCGGGCATGCGCAGGCTCAGCACCTGCTGTTCGGCGCTCGCCAGTCGCGCACGGGGCATGTCGCCCGTCTCGGCATAGACGACGCCCAGCTGATACCAGGCGAAGGGATTGTCGCGATCGCGCGCGACCGCCGCCTTGAGCACGCGCTGCGCCTCGGCCAGATTGCCGCCGTCCTCGGTCGCGATCAGGGCGTGGCCGAACGTGGTGGCGATCAGCGGCTGGTTGGCGGTGAGATCGGTCGCCCGCCGCAGCGGCCCCAGCGCCTCGCGCGGGCGGCCCGCTTCCAGCAGGATCTGGCCCTTCAGCTCAAGGAAATAGGGGTCGTCCGGCGCCTTGGCGAGCAGGGCGTCGGCCTCGGCCATCGCCTTGTCCAGATGCGCATCCTTGTGGAAGGCATAAGCGCGGGCATAGCGCGCCGCCACGCCGGTCATCGTCGCAGGATAAGTCCTGAACGTGTCGGCCGGCACGGCGAGATAGCCGAACAGCTTGGCCTTGGCCCGCTGGAAGCGTTCCTCGATCGCCGGATCACTGGGCTTGTTCCAGGCCGGGTCCTTCTCGTAGGCGTCCTCCAGCGTGGTGATGCGATCGCCGGTCATCGGGTGGGTGCTGTAGAATTCGTCTCCGGCGCGCGGCGTGTAGCCGTAGCGGAACTCCATGTTCTGCAGCTTCTTGAAGAAGGCGATG
>Ga0075368_10000058_pt1 | contig 26490 bp, 31 predicted proteins | sample EndMethybrTD3033_FD_71518 | JGI IMG/M metagenome (GOLD analysis project Ga0075368, IMG submission 71518) | Populus endosphere microbial communities from Tennessee, USA - Endosphere MetaG P. TD hybrid TD303-3 | ecosystem: Host-associated > Plants > Roots > Endosphere | place: USA: Tennessee... | reverse complement strand
AGGAAAAGGTGATTCGTTCGGGTTACCAGGTAAAGACCACGCTCGACCTAACGCTGCAGCATACGCTAGAAAACAACATTGCCGACCACATGTCGTACATTCAGGCTAATGGGGGCTCGAACGCTGCTGGCGTAGCGATCGACCCAACGTCGGGCGAGGTGCGTGCGCTGGTGGGAAGTGCCGATTGGGACAATACCAGTTGGGGCAAGGTGAACATGGTCACGACGGCACGCCAGCCTGGCTCGAGCTTCAAGTCTATTTACTACAGCGAAGCATTGGCGCAGGGAGTCATTACTCCGGCTACTATATTGCATGACGTGCCGACCGATTTTAACGGCTACGCGCCGCTTGACGCCGACCGCTTGTTCCGTGGTGACGTAACGGTACGGCAGGCAATAAGCCAGTCGCTGAACATTCCAAGCGTCGAGGTGTTGCAAAAGCTCGGCATTACCAAAGCCGTTGCGGCGGCCAACCGCATGGGTATCAGCTCGATCAAGCAGAGTAATAATTACGGTCTTTCGCTTGCGCTTGGTTCGGCCGAGGCGCCGCTCATGAACATGGCGAATGCCTACGCTGCCTTTGCGAACAAGGGGCAGCAATACTCGCCGACTATTATCAAGCAGGTAAATAACAAATACGACCAGTCTATCTTCCAGGCCGAAGAAACGAGCAAAGAAGTTATCAGCCCGCAGGGCGCGTACCTGATCTCGAGTATTTTGTCCGACTACAATGCCCGTTCGCCGATATTCGGCTATTCGCTGAGCGTGCCAGGACGAACGGCCGCAGTAAAAACGGGTACAACCGACGATGACCGTGACGCCTGGACGATCGGCTACACGCCGCAACTGGTCGTTGGCGTATGGGTGGGCAATAACAACAATGCCGTCATGCAAAACGGCGGGTCGGGAATGGCCGGGCCGATTTGGGTGAATACCATGCAAGATGCACTTGCGAACGTGAAGGATACATCGTTCCCTATTCCTAGCGGTGTCATTCAGAAGCCGGTGTGTTACGGTACTGGCGGACTGGCAAGCGCATCGGGTACGAACACGTACAACGAATACTTCTTAGCTTCGGCATTGCCGACTACTACTTGTAACGCTACGCAAAAAACGACGACGAAAGAGTCGGACAAAACCAAGAAGTCGGATACCGACAAAAAGAAGGACACTACCAACACCGACACGTCGGGCAGTGGCGATGATACGTCGACCGATGGTTCGACTGATACTGGTACGGACGACGGCTCGACAGGAACCGGAGACACGGGTACTGGTGGAACGGGCGATACGGGAACGGGTTCGGGTGGCGGTGGAGTTACGCTCCCCATAACACCGTAGCTGTTTCTGTGTCATAATAGAGATATGATTGCACATGTTTCTGGAGTGGTTGCCGAGAAGTTTGGCTCGGCCGTAATAGTTGATGTTCATGGAGTAGGGTACGAGGTCGCGGTAGCGGCAGGCGACTACGAACGGGCGCTTTTGAACGAGCCGGTAAAATTTTATACGTACCATCATATTCGCGAACAGTCGCAGGAGTTGTTTGGGTTTACGAGCCTTGCGGCCAAGAAATTATTCGAGATGCTTATTACTGTTCAGGGCGTCGGGCCAAAGGCGGCTTTGGCGATTTTGAGCCTAGGCGAAAGCGAGTTGGTGCGAAACGCCATCGCGAATGGTGACAGCGCTTTTATTACCAAGGCGAGCGGGGTAGGCAAACGGATTGCCGAGCGCGTAGTGGTAGATTTGACCGACAAGGTCGGGCTGGCGCTTCGGACCGATGTCACGCCGACTGGTTTGTCGCACACGATTCAGCATAGCGACGAGGCGCTCGAGGCGCTTATGGCACTTGGCTACACGCTTAACGATGCCACTCGCGCGCTCGAAGACATACCGATGGATCTTTCGACGGCTGATCGAGTGACGATGGCCCTAAAGGGGTAAGTCTTGAACCGGGCGGATAACGCTATGCGTGCGAGGACGGAGCTCTTTTGCTTCGGCCAGTAGGTTACGAAAGAACATTTTTACGCCGGCGTTAATAAGGACTTTTTCGTTTTTTGAAAGGCTGTAGCTGGTGGGCTTGAGTTTGTGGAGCAGCAAGCTCAGTTCGGTGAGCTCGAGTTCGGGCAGGTTGATAGAATGAAATTCGCGTAGGTGCTTTTGCAGCGTGTCGCGAACAAAGAGGTTGCAGTTAGCAGCAAAAACGGGCTTGCCGGTTATGAGGACGGGGCGGCCTTTTAGCATGGCGTACAAAATTTGCAGGCCGATCTCGTTGTCGATCTCGCCGTCGTTATAAACGATATGAAACGACGATTTGCCGATCGAATTGTAAAATTCCAGTTCCTTGTCATAGCGTTGCCACACCGTACTCGGGTCGGCTCCGTAAAAAAGCGGCTCATCCTTTTCAGGGTGAGCCACGTTAATTCCGACGTGAGTAAGCATGGTTCGAAGCGCGATAAGCGCCTTGTTACCGGGACGTATGTTGCCGCTAATTTGCGTAGCTACATTCATATGCTGCTCCTGTTTACGTACTGTACTTATAGTATACATACATTTTTTGAATGTATACACTAAATAAGCATTTGGCGCATATTTGTGAAGAAGCTAGCTAACGAGTGTTGCGGCGCTTAAGGTCGTTTTCGAGGAGCTCGCGAACAATCTGCGATTTGTTCTTGCCAGTTTCGTAAGAGGTGTCTCGCAGGTAGCGGTAAATCGGACGGTCGAGCACCATGTTGAAGCGGAGGTCTTTTTCGGGGATGCTGTTTTGCTTGATGAATTTGCCGACGATCAATCGTAGCTCGTCTTCGTTCGCGTACTCTTTTACGGTGATGTACTTGCCCTGCGCGCCCGATACGAACCGGTTGGTGGTCGGCGTGCGACTAAGGACGAGCGTCGGCTTTTTGTATTGGGAGGCGGTGTATGCCAGGAACCCTTGGCCGAAGTTCAGTTGGGTCGCCTCGACGATGACAAGATCGGATTTCTTGATCGAGTTAAGATTGCTATCTAGCAGCGCCTTCCAGTCGGTGTTCTCATGATGAGGCTGCTTGAGGCGGTTCGCGGCCGCGCTGAGCCAGTCGTGAACCGGCTCGGCTTTATTGGCGTAAACGGCGTCAAAGATAACTTGAAGGAAGGGTCGGTCTTGATCGAAATTACTCGTGCTGCCGGTGACGTGGATTTGCGTTGTAGAATTAGCCACGAGTTCTCTCCTCGACCTTACGCTGCACGAGCCGGCGGATGGTTTCTGACCGGCTTCTGCCCGTTTGGCGCGACGTTTCCTCAAGGTACTGGAAAATGCGGCGGGTCAGGAACATATTGAAACGCAGATCCTTGGTGTGAATGGTATTTTGAGTGAGAAACGCACTGACGATCGTCTTGAGATCCTCGGTATTAGCGTACTGTTGGTAGGTAAAAAGCGAATCGGCGATGCCGGCAGCCGTATGGCCGAGCGTAGCTTCGCGGGAGACGGCAAGGACTGGTTTTTTATAGCGTAGTGCCGCGGCAATCAGAAAGCCCTGAGAAAATGCATAATGGGTAATCTCGACGATAACGACGTCCGACCGTTTGATATCGTCAAGGTTTGCCTCGACGTAGGGCGTCCAATCAGGAACGCTGATGTGCCGTTGCTTGCGCGCCATGGCGGCGTCGAGCCAGTTGTCGGCAAGTATATCGCCGTGTTCGTGCACGGCTTCGGAGATGCGGCGCAGGTAGCCGGCATCGGTCTCGGGCTCTTGGAGGCTGGCGGCAAGATGGACGATCATGCTACGAACGATCCTGTTTGTCGATTTCTTCCTCGAGCAGTTCGCGAATAATCTCCGACTTGTTCTTGCCGGTCTCGTACGAGACTTCGCGCAAGTAGCTATAAATAGAGCGATCGATAAAGAAGTTGAAACGCAGGTCTTTCGTCGCGATGGTATTGGATTTTATGAACTTGTTGACGATTTTTTTCAGGTCTTCTTCGTTTTCGTACTGTAACGTCGTCAGAAGTTTGTGCTTGATCCCGTGAATAAGCTTTCCGCGCACGTCTTCGCGGGTGACAAGAAGGACGGGCTTTTTTTGTTGCAGGGCTTGCGAGGTATAAAAACCTTCCTTGAAGGTGTAGTTCGTCGCTTCGACGATGACGATGTCTGCCCGGTCGATAGCGTCGCAGGTTTCCTGGTGGATGTCGTCCCAGTCGATTTTCGTCTTGTCCCAGACGGTATCCCTGTCGCGGTTTTTGGCCCGGCTTATCCAGTCGCGCGCGATGATGCCGCCGTTATCGTGGACGGCCGCAGAGATGACGTCAAGAAAAGGAAGCCCCTGAAAGATATCTTTCGAATTTCCGATAATTTGGATGATCATACTGGTATATTTTAAAATACTTGAGCTGTACTTACAAGGACGCGGTTTTTTCTAAAAACACCTATGTCAATGGCGGAGTCTATAGGGTAGTATATGATATAATGACAGCGTAGAGAAAGGGTTTTTGAATGATTGTTCACTTTACGACATCGAAGCAAGACATAAAGCTTGAGTATGAAAACATTTCCAAGTTGGCTAGCACTATCCGTGGATTTGGCCATACGTTTGCGCGTGAGTGGTGGGACGACGAATATAAACGTGCCGTAGCAGGCAACGCTGGCGCCGAACTTGATTGGAAAAAGATCAACGAGGAAAATATGGGCGCTCTTGCAAGGGCTGATGTCGTAATCATCGAAGCAACCGGCAAAACCTTTTCCGTTGGCTTTCAATTGGCTAACGCTATCCAACAAAAGAAACCAACGCTTGTCCTAACGAAGAACAATTCACTTTCTGGGACGTTCGGTTCGGGCATCTCGTCGGATTTCGTTCGGTTCGAGAATTACGATAGCGAAGAAGGTGCGACGAAAGTCATTGGCGACTTCCTACGTGACAACACGATCGACACCAAGGACATGCGTTTCAATTTCTTTATTAACCGTCCGATTTACAACTATCTTCGCTGGGCGTCGTTCAAGACCGGCAAGACCAAGGCGGAAATCCTGCGCCAGCTCGTTGAACGCGAAATTGAAAACCGGGAGCCATAAGGCTCTCGGTTTTTATATCTCGTAAAGATCCTCGTCGGCGGTGATTTGGCGTATTTTTTTAGCCCAAGCAGTGGCTTTGGAGACGGTTTCGATCTTTGGTTCGAAATCATCCAGCTCGGCAACAGGTATCCACTTGTAGTCTGAGTACTCATCGCTAAGGTCGATCTCGCCGCTTACGTAACGAGCGTACATATGCGGAAGAATCATGGCGCTGCCATCCTTTTTGGTGTAATAGACGTTGAAGCTGAGGTACGGTGCTACGAGAACAAGTGCCCGTCGTCCGATTTCTTCTTCTTTTTCGCGCTTGATCGCTTCGAGTATCCCGCCGTCGGTTACTTCGGCTTTTCCGCCGATAAAAGAGTAGGTATCGTCATAGTCGGCTTCGCCTCTCCGACGTGCTAATAGGACCCTGTCGTCATCGTCCAGCACGACGAGCTTTGGGCAGTACTGGAAGTTTAGGTTTTCGCTCAAAAGTTCCCCCTATTTTACTTGTACCGGCTGTTGCTTGTAACTGCCGTCTACGTATACAGTAACACCACTCATGCCAGATTCATATCCAGCGATGTAAACACCGGCAACATCTTCAGGTGAGGCGTTTGCGGGGAGATTGACTGTTTTTGAGAGCGATTCATCCGTCAATTGCTGGAGGGCGGCTGCCATGGCAATGTGGCCAAGCGGTTCGATCGTGTGGGCACTCGAGAGGAGCCGGGTAACCTCAGGCGTATGGGCGGTTGGGTCGAAGATATCGACGCCGTACTCTGCCTGCACACGCCTTGCGAGTGCTTCGACGACGCGTTCGTTGGCTTGGAGGGGGTCGAAGTGAGGCTCAATGCCCGTCGATGCATCGATGACAAGCGCGCTTCGACCTGTAGGCGGTAGCGCAGTGGTGGAAATATTGCGTAAGTTGCGGGTGGTTCGGATTTCTTCGGACAGCTCCTGCCAGTCCGATGCGCTGACGGTGTTGGTCGGCTTGTCTCCGTAAAGGTTTTCCGTGTGGCCTTGCTGCTCGGTGTGGCGGTTGCCCATGAGGAGGCTCATGGCACCGAACGATCCACGTTCGCGAGCGAGCTGTACGGAAGTCTTTTTTGACACGAAGTTGATAAGCGACAAGACGTCTTGCATGGCGGATCGTCCCTCGGGTGAATCGTAGGGAAGTCCCATGAGGCTGAGGGCATCCGCGACGCCGCAAAGACCAACGCCGATTTTTCGCTTTAGGGTGGAGATGCTTTTGATCGTCGAATCTGGTCCGTCCATGTTTTGTTGGCTGATTTGGAGGCTGTTGTCGAGAGCGCGGGTGATGATGGCAGTCGTTTCTTCCAGTTTCGTGAAGTCGATGGTGCCGCTGTCGGTGACGAAGTTTCCAACGTTAATGTAGCCGAACTGGCAGGTTTCACCCTCGATCAACCCGACTTCGGCGCAAGGGGCCGTCGTTTTGTATTCGCCTAGCCCAGGTACGGGGTTGCGAGCGTTCATTCGATCGAGGAAGAGGATGCCTGGATCGGCGCAAATAGTGGCGGCAAGGCAGATCTCATCGAATATTTCCCTGGCACTGCGCTGCGTGCCGTCATCGAGCGTGATAGGCTCCCCGCTTTCGAGCGCGTCCATGAATTCTTTGTCGAGATTGATGGAAATATTGAATTTCCAATCTTCTTCCGTGTCGATCTTGGCATTGATGAAGTCGATTATTCTAGGGTGGCGCACGCTCAACACGGCCATATTGCCGACGGGTCGTTCCTCTCGTCCGCTATTGGCGCTCTCTATGGCGACGCCATTGAGGAATCGCAACGTTCCGACCGGATCCGTCGTCTCATCGAGGTTGAAGCCTGTCCCCATGCCTTGTTCGTGCAAGTAAATGATTTCGCTCCGCAAGTCGGCACGACGTTCGAAGCTAAGATCGAAGGTCGGAACGGTGCATGCCGTAAGAGGTTTTTCGACGTGACGGCCGGCGTTCGTCATAACGGGGGTGCTCATGACAATATCACCGGCATCCAGAGCGATACCGAGCCGATCGACGAATGCCTGGGTGCTTTCTTCGTCGTTGCCAAATGCGAGCTCCTGGGCGCCTATGGTCGTGGCGACACGTGAGATCATATCGGCCGGAGATTCACCTTCGCCGATCATCTTGCCATCTCGCAGGATTCGTTCTGCTCTTTGTGATGGACTGAATGAGGAATCGTATCTTATCATGATCGCAATATCCTATTTATTATCTCTCGCTGTGTCATATGTGTACGTACTACTTACTTATATATAATATATACTAAACGAGGCGATTTGTAAAAGGTTAAAACTATATTTTTCATAGAATATCCTTGCGTAAAAATAAACAACATTCCCTGAAAACATAAGCTGCTATACTGAAGAGAACGATGGCGGTAGAACGGATTGTCGACACAAGCACGCACGACGAAGATGCGGACGAGCAGCAGATTGAAGTAAGCCTGCGGCCGCGCGACTTTTCAGAGTATATCGGCCAAGAACGTTTGAAAAAGAACTTGAAGCTTGCCATTGCCGCGGCGAAAAAACGCGACGAGCCGATCGATCACGTGCTTTTGTACGGTCCTCCGGGCCTTGGCAAGACGACGATGGCGACGGTAATTGCTAACGAGATGGGTGCTGGTCTGCGGGTGACGGCGGGCCCGGCTATCGAGCGGGCGGGTGACCTGGCAAGCATCCTGACCAACCTTGCCGACGGAGACATTCTTTTCATTGACGAGATTCATCGTCTGAGCCGAGCGGTCGAAGAAGTGCTGTACAGCGCCATGGAAGATTTCAAGCTGGACATCGTGATTGGCAAAGGCCCGGCGGCGCGAAGCGTGCGCTTGGACCTGCCTAAGTTTACGGTCATTGGAGCGACCACGCGTACGGGCGCCTTGGCGGCACCGCTTCGCGACAGGTTCGGCCATATTTACCGGCTGGAATTTTATACGCCCGAAGAAATCGGCAAGATCATTACGCGGGCGGCCTCGATCCTGGAAAGCAGAATCCATCCAGAATCGGCCACGCTGCTTTCTACCAGGGCGCGCCTGACTCCGCGTATCGCCAACCGCCTTTTGAAACGGGTGCGCGACTTTGCCGACGTGAACGGCGACGGCATCATCGATACGGTGACCACGACAAGAGCACTGGAGTTGCTGGAGGTGGACGAGCTTGGACTCGATCCGGCTGACCGCAACATGCTGCTGAGCATTATCGACAATTATGGCAACAACCCGGTGGGGCTTACGACTATCGCGGCGCTTACTGGCGACGAAGCAAGTACGATCGAAGATTTTTACGAACCGTATTTATTGCAACTAGGATTCATCGAACGCACGCCTCGTGGCCGTCGGGTGACGCCAAAGGCATATAACCACCTTGGTCGAATACTCACGGAAGAGCAATAAAATTGCTATAATAAAAGCATGAACCAAGATTCTCAACCAGGCCAGGGAATAACCGGTGAACCAAAGCCGGTTGCTTATGACACCGAAGGAAAGCCGCTGTATGCAGAGCCTCCAAAAGAGCCGGCGCCGCAGTCGGTATACGTAACCAGGGCGGTAACGCCGCAGAAACCGCCGATCAGCGACGCGGTGAAGGCCCGACACGACGAATCGCTGAAGCATTTTCCAACCCTCAATCTTAGCGATGAGGAATATGTGATCAGCGCGGTCGAGCGCCACCCGATCGGGCTGGTCGCGCCTGTCGTCACGACGATTTTTCTGGTTGCCCTTATCGCGTCACTGCTTTTTAACTTTTCGTTCGTGATGAGTTCGTTCGGTATTTATACGCTGCCTTCGATGGGAGCGATTTGGCTGGTCGGCATACTGTTGATTTTCTTGGTGCTCGTAGGCGGCTACATCGCTATTTGGATTTACACCAGCAATCGATTTTTCCTTACTAACGAAAGCGTGATTCAGGAAATTCAGACCAGTTTGTTTACCAAGCATGAGCAGACAGTAAGCCTGATTAACATCGAGGACGCGAGCTTCGAGCAAAAGGGTATCTTGCAGACGCTACTGAACTATGGCTCTATTCGCCTGAGTACCGAGGGCGATGAAACGACGTATCGCTTCAACTACGTATCCGATCCTAAGCAGCAGATTGCCACGTTGAACAATGCGGTCGAGGCCTTCAAGAACGGCCGCCCCGTCCTGAACGATTAGCTGCTAGTTGCGGCTTTTCTTGGTGTAGGTGGCTTCTTTTTCCATGTCTGCCGTCAGCTTGTAGCTTTTGCACTTGTCGTTTTGACAGTTGCTGGCATCGTAGTGATATTCGGCACCGGTGTCGCCTAGTTTGGTTTCGTCCGGGTCGGTAAAGAGGGCTGGATCCATTGCCGTAAGGACGGTACCGTCGATTTTTGAAGGATAGTAGCCATTTTTGGCATAAAAGACTTCCTCGAGGTTGTAATACATGGCATTAATCGCCGTTTTGCGTTGGTTGTCGCGCTGCGATGCGGCTAGGTCGCTGCGCTGCATGAGCAGAAGCGTAGCAGCAAAGCCCAAGAAGACGACGACGATAATAACTTCGATGACAGTAAACCCTTGTACTCGTTTCATGTACCCCTATTGTAGCAAATAAACTGGACAAGCGGTATAATAGAACGAGTAAAAGAAGAGGGAGAGACATGGCTAAAAAGGCTGAAAAAGCAGAGCTGGCTGAGAAGCCGACTGCGAACGAAGGCAAGCTCAAGGCTTTGGGACTTGCAATGGACCAGATTACCAAGCAGTTCGGTGATGGTTCGATTATGAAACTTGGAGAAGCGCATAAAGTTGATGTTGAGCTGATTCCGTCGGGTGCGTTGAGCCTCGATTTGGCACTTGGGGGTGGATACCCGAAAGGCCGTATCATCGAAATTTATGGTCCTGAATCGAGCGGTAAGACAACGCTGACGCTCCACGCGATCGCCGAAGTGCAGCGAAACGGCGGCACCGCCGCGTTCATCGACGCGGAACACGCCCTTGACCCAGCATATGCAAAACGCCTTGGCGTCGACACGGACAACCTGCTCGTAAGCCAGCCGGACAACGGTGAGCAAGCGCTTGAAATCGCTGAGACGCTGGTGCGCTCGAATGCTGTTGATTTGGTCGTCGTCGACTCCGTCGCGGCACTCGTACCACAGGCCGAAATCGATGGCGACATGGGCGATAGCCACATGGGCCTTCAGGCTCGTTTGATGAGCCAGGCGCTTCGTAAGCTGACGGGTATTATCAACAAAAGCAAGACGACGGTTATCTTCATTAACCAAATCCGCATGAAGATCGGCGTGATGTTTGGCAACCCGGAGACGACGACTGGTGGAAACGCGTTGAAGTTCTACGCTTCGGTCCGTTTGGATATCCGCCGTACCGGCCAGATCAAGGTTGGCGAAGACATCGTCGGTAACCGTACCAAGGTGAAGGTCGTCAAGAACAAGATTGCTCCGCCTTTCCGTATTGCTGAGTTTGACATCATGTACAACGAAGGTATCTCCAAGACCGGTGACGTGCTTGACCTCGCAGTGCAACACGGTATCGTTGGCAAGTCGGGTGCATGGTTCGACTACGCGGACGCCAAGATCGGCCAAGGCCGCGAAGCAACCAAGACGTACCTTAAGGAACACCAGGAAGTTTTGAGCGAGATCGACAAAAAGGTCCGCGCCAAAGTAGCCGAACAAGAAAGCTAGGTCGTATGCACGACGACGAGCTCTGGCAGGTATTTGCCGAGAACGGCCAACCTATTGCAGGCAAGGGTGCCACCGACGGCGCGTTCGACCAAGACGCCTCGTTGCTTATGGGCAACGCGCATGTTTGGCTATGGAGGCGAGGCAAGAGCGGCATCGAAGTATTGCTGCAGCGTCGATCGCTGACGAAGAAGCGTCGTCCTGGGTACTATCACATCTCTGCTGGCGGTCATATCAACCTAGGAGAACTTCCGATTGAGACGGCCGTGCGCGAGACAAAGGAGGAGCTGGGAATCGTGATTGATCCCAGCTTGCTCTATCTGGCTCACATCGTTCGCATGCCAAACAGGTGGAGGGATTTCGCGCATGTGTACACGTACGAGCTACGTGGCGACGAGACATTCTCTTTTGACGACGGGGAGGTCGCATCGGTCGAATGGCGTCGTCTTGACGATTTTGATTTGATGACAAGAAATCCGGACGCACATACTTTGGTGGATAGTGGAGGCTCGTATTTCGAAGCTTTGATTGCTACTTTGAAACGGAATGAAGCACATGAAGATTACCGGGATAACGGCCCAAACCAAGAATAATAATCGCGTCAACGTGATGGTTGACGGTACGTTTCGTTTTTCGCTTGATATTTTTCAAGTGAGCGACCTGGGAATCCGAATCGGGAAAGACTACACCGAACAAGAGCTTCGGGAACTTGAAACCGAAAGCCAATTCGGCAAGTTGTATGGCCGTGCGCTGGAGTATTGTTTGATGCGTCCGCATAGCGCCAAGGAAGTCCGTGATTATTTGTATCGAAAAACACGCGACACCCGTACGAAAACGGGCGGCATAAAAAAGGGTGTTCCTGTCGAGGTGACAACGAGGGTATTCGAACGCCTAGCCGAAAAAGGCTACATTGATGACGAAAAGTTCGCTCGCTACTGGGTAGAGAACCGTAGCATGACAAAAGGCGCCAGCCGGCGTAAATTGGTGGCGGAGCTGCGCACCAAGGGCATCGAAAGCTCGGTCGTCGAGCGGCTTTGGGGTGACTCGGAGCGAAACGATGAAGATGAGCTGCAAAAGGTCATCGCTAAAAAACGGAATCGCTATCCCGACGACCAAAAATTCATGCAATACTTGGCTCGCCAGGGGTTTAGTTACGACGATATAAAGCAGGCGCTAGCGAACGATTAATCGCGGTCGGTATGTTCTGGTTGCGGACCCGAGGTTTTTCGGAAAGGGTTGCTGTAGGTGTCGCGTACGGCCTTGAGTACTGGGGCTGGGGTCTTTAGCTCCGACTCGACGACGATGTGAGAATCGTTGATTTCTTTGATTTGACTGCGGTGGATGAGCAGTTCGGTATCGCTGAGGCTCTTGAAGAAGGGGCGTTTGACGCCAAGCTGTTGGATGACGAACCCACTCGTATCTATGGTATAGCTAGTGACCTTGCCAAGCTTGCGGTGCTTCAGGTCGATGACGGGCTTGTCGGCGAGGGTAAAGTGGAGTTGGTAGATTTCGTTAAGCTTGATGATGTCGCCAGGAGAGACGAACTCGTCGCTGGAATCAACGATCATACCGATATCGCTGAATTCACGAACGTCGGCGACGCGCAGGAGCGACGGATGAGTGTCGAGAAGCGGGCCAGCAAGTTCGTAGGCGACAACCTCGAGCGTGTGCGGGTTGATAATCTCGCGCTGGGTGCGGGCTAATTCACCTCCGGTCTGAAGACCCATGACGGGCATGTCTATAAGGCGTGATCCAGCGAGTAGCATATCCTTAGTATAAACGTTTTCTGCTGTCTACTCAACAAACGGATTGGTTCTTCCCGATGAGGGTGGTGTCTGGTCACGATTTTCAAGATCCTGGATTTTCTTGATGGTCGCTTGATCGAAACTCGCATTGTTCGTGTTGGCGGTGTATCCATTGCTTTGGCTGGAGAGAACGACGATGTTATTGAGCAGGAGGATAATGACAGCCAGGCCGCCAAGCACGACTATCACGAACAAGACCACATGAAAACGGTGGAGGAATGCTACGAGGAGCTTTTTGGCGGATTGGATGGAGAGATTGATATCCATACTGTTAGTTTACCGAACATACACCTGAATTGTTAGTACGTCGCTGGAAACTTGGTCGCCTGTGCCAGTGCCTTTGGAGAGACTGATGCTTTTTACTTGCATCTTGGTCAGGTTGTCCTCGATGGAACGGAGGAACTTGAGGAAACTGCTATAGCCGATCGGGTTGTCCATCGTTACGGTAACCGACGTGGATTTTACTCCGGTAGGGGCAGTAGCTTGCGGGTTTGTGGTAGTGCCGGTTTGGCCTTTGCCGGTCGTGCCGGACGTATCGCTGACCGAAAAGTCGATGTTCGTGATGGAGATGCCGGCCTTGCTGGCGTACTTGTTGAGGTCGCTGACTATCTGGTCTTGGTATTGGTAGCTTTGGCTGTCGGCCACGATGCTCTCGGTTTGTTTGATGACGTCTTTGTCGTTGGCAAGCTGCCGTTGGATATCCCGTAACGTTTGGACGTTATTTTGGCTGGCGCTGGCGTCGACGGTCGCATGGCTGACGCTAGTCGCGACCGCTTCAAGCTGGCGATCCGCGAAGTAAAACAAGACGCCAGCGAGAAGAACGATGGCGAATATCGAAATCGAAAGGGTGAGGCGAAGGCTGGTGGCAGTAAAGGAAATACGTTTCATTACTTTGCAGCATCCTTTTTGATGGTGATATTAAGATTAACGGTAACGGGGTATGCTGTTTCCGTACCACCAGAGGTAATGCTTTGGAAGTGGACGTCCGAAAACAGCGGCGATTTACCGAACGAATCCTTGAGGGCGAGGGCGCTGCTGTAGTTTTTTGCCAGGGCAACGAGAGTTGTTTCCGTACCGAATGTTTGCGAATCAAGGCTCAGGTTTTCCAGCACGACTCCTGACGGAATAAGCTTGGAGATATCCAGGATAACGCTAGAATAGGTAACCTCGTTATCGAGGATTTGCTTTGCAGTGGCAAGATGCTGGCGAAACAAATCGGCTTGGGACTGCACCGAAGCGTATTGCGTTACCTTGTTGCTGTTTTCCAGGATGGTTTGTTCGGCATTTTGCTGGGTGCTATTGAGGTAGACGTACGTAACGGCAATTGCGATGCCCATGAAGGCGACGACGCCCAGCAGGAGGATATTGTAGCGGATGAGGAGCGTGTTCGAGCGGGCGGCTCGAAGTTGGCGCTTTTCTTCTTTTGGCAAAAGGTTGATCATTTCCAGATCTCCTTTTGGTCGACGCTAGCCAGGCCGGCAACCGTGATGTAGCGCGGGCGGAACTGCTTGTTGGGTTGCGGCAACTTGCCGAAGTCAAGTTTTTGCCATGGGCTGGCGACTCGGGCTGGCATGACGAGTTCGTTGGTGAAAAAGTCACCGATTCCTGGTACGTTGCTTCCGCCGCCGACGATAATCATCTGCTCGAGCTTGCGATCGTCGCTAATACGTTCGTTGTAGTAGCGGATGACCTTGCGGACCTCGGTGGCAATGCGCTGGAGGCTCGGTTGGAGTGCTGCGGTGATCTTCGTGCGCCGTGGCCCGGCGCTCAGGCCGTTCAGTACCTTGAGCTGGTGAGCGTTCTCGAGAGCCACGCCCAGTTTTTTGGCGATGTCGAGGGTGAATGTATTACCGCCTATGCCTAGGCCGCCACTAATGCGAATCGCGCCGCCGTCCAGCACGGCGATGTCGGTGCTTGCCGGGCCGATATCCACGATAAGGGTTGGCAAATGGCCTTCTTCGGCAGCCTCGATGACACGGGCAACGGCGTTGATGCCCGGCTCGACCATGATGGGCTGAAGTCCTGCGGCGCGGGTGGCGTCAAGACAGCTGTCGACAAGGGTCTTAGGGACGGCAGACATGATAACAGTAAGCTGTTCTTTGGTGCGTTCGATGATGTTGTAGTCGACGTACAGCGAGCTTATGGGTATTGGGATATACTGGTCGACCTCTATCTCGACGGCGTCGGCGAGAGTAGCCTCGGCTTTTATGGGAACGCTGAACGTGCGAGAGAACGTTCGGCTGGTCGGGACACTGAGCACGGTCTGGTCGCTGGGCAGCTGGCCGATGACTTTTTCGTGAAGAAGGGAGGCGATGTTATCGGCAAGATATGCGTCGCCTAGCTCAAGGGATTTTTGGACCTTGGCAGGGTCAAGGTCTACCGAACCATACCCAAGAACAAGCCATTTCTTGGAGTCGACGGCCATTACTTTGATACCGGTTTGGCTGATATCAAGTCCTATAATCGGTTTGTCTTGATAGAATAATTTTGCCACAGAATATGCCCACTTTTGCCTTATTTACCAGTATACCATGAGCGGTTTGCTTTTTCGTGCAACTCAGCTCTTAATTTGGTTGGCCAGGCCGGCGATCGGCATCATGACGCTGGCGGCAATAAGGCCGACCATGCCGCCCATGAAGACGATCATGACCGGCTCGATGATGGCGCTGACGCCATCGATCGCCGTGTCCACCTCCTCCTCGTAAAAGTCGGCGACCTTAACCAGGACGGTGTCGGTCTGCCCCGTTTCTTCACCGACGGCGAGCATTTGCGATACGATCGAGGGGAAAAGCGGGTTTTTTTCGATGATGGAGGAAAGCGTGTCGCCATTCTTTACCTTTTTTGCCGCGTCCTTTAGGGCCTCCTCGTATACGACATTACCCATCGCACGAGAGGTGACATCCAGCGCTTCGAGCACGGCAACGCCGGCGCCCATCAAAGCCGAGAAGGTGCGGGCAAAGCGGGCGATGGCTACCTTCATGACGATGGTCTTGAGCCCTGGTATTTTGAGCACGACGTGGTGGAACTGAGATTTTCCCGTAGGCGTCTTGATGTAGCGCAGCAGCAATACGACGCCGCCAATGATAACCGGGATGAGGATGAACCAGTAGTTAGTCATAAAACTACTGATAGCAAGCATGGCTAGCGTGAGTCCGGGAAGCTTGGCATCCGGCCCACCAAGGTCGCTGACGATCTTGCCAATTTGCGGGATGACGAAGATCATCAGGCCGAAGAAGGCAATCACGGTAATGCCGACCAGCACCATCGGATAGGTCATGGCGCTTTTTACTTTTTTGCGGATGGTCGCGTTTTTTTCTTGCTGCATGGCAAGGCGTTTCAGGATCTCATCCAGAATACCCGCCGCTTCGCCGGCACGAACCATGTTGACGTATACGTCGCTAAAGACATTCGGGTGTTTTTCGAGCGCATCAGCAAGCGGGGAGCCGGCTTGAACGTCCTCGATGATGCCGCCAAGTACTTTGCGTAGGCCTTCGCTTTCGGTGTGTTGCTGCAGCGAATTCAAGGCACGCAGCAGCGGCACGCCGGCACCTACCATGGCACTAAGTTGGCGGGTAAACATGACGATATCGTCGGACTTGACCTTGTCGCCGCCAAGAAACCCAAGATTGATCGAGCCTTTTTTGGCCACTCCCTCTTCTCGGACACTGATAGGATGGAGACCTTGTTTCGTAAGCGCCGAAATGACGGCCGCTTTGTCGGCAGCATCGATAGTGCCGTTGACGGATTTGTTACTGCTATTGGTCGCGATATAGGCAAAACTTGGCATAGATTATTCCTTGGTGACGCGCAGGACTTCTTCGATAGTCGTATCGCCGCGGAGCGCCTTGACGAGACCGTCGGTCTGCATGGTTGCCATACCTTCGGAGATGGCTTGGTCTTGGATTTGGTTGCTGGTCGCGTTGCTGACGATCATTTTTTGGATAGGGATGGTGTTGCCGAGGGCTTCGTAAATACCGATTCGGCCTTTGTAGCCTGTGTTGTTGCAGTTCTCACAGCCTTCTGGCGAAGCACGCCACAAGGTGGTAATGGTGGTTGCGCTGGTGCTGAGCGGCGTGCTGCCTCCGACATGTTGCGATTGGGCTTGTTGCTCGAGCTCGTGAATGTGAGCGAACGTCTGTCCGGTGCGAAGATTGAACAGTTTGACGATGGCTTCTACCTCGGCTTTGTCTGGCGAGCGGTTTTGGCGGCACACCATGCAAAGGCGACGCACTAGGCGCTGTCCGACGACTGCCTTGATAGTACTAGCAATCAGGAACGGCTCGATGTTCATGTCGAGCAGACGCGGCAAAGAAGTGGCGGCGTTGTTGGTGTGGAGCGTGCTGAACACCAAGTGTCCGGTCAGGGCAGCCTGAATGCCAAGGTTGGCCGTTTCGGTGTCGCGGATCTCACCGACCATGATGATGTTCGGGTCTTGACGTAGCAGCGCGCGCAAGCCGGAGGCGAACGTCATGCCCGCCTTGGGGTTGGTCTGCGTTTGGTTGACGCCCGGAATCTTGTATTCGACAGGGTCTTCGACGGTCGAGATGTTTACGTCGGGGGTATTAAGGATCGTAAGAATACTGAAAAGGCTGGTCGACTTACCAGAGCCGGTCGGCCCGGTAATAAGAATCATGCCGTTCGGTTCTTTTAGCGCCTGGTTGATGACACCGAGCGAGTGGCCCCAATAGCCGAGATCCTCGAGCGTGACGGATTGGTTGGATTCGTCAAGGATACGCATGACGATCTTTTCACCGTCGACGATTGGCAGCGTGCTGACACGAAGCGCGTACTGCTTGCCGGCGACCTTGATCTTGAAACGGCCGTCCTGAGGGACGCGGCGCTCGTCGATCTTGAGGTTGGAAAGAATCTTCACGCGGCTTACCAGAGCGTTCATGACGTTGCGAGGCAATCGGTTGACCTCTTTCAGCACGCCGTCAATACGGTAGCGGATCTGCACGTAATCTTCACGCGGTTCGATATGGACGTCGCTGGCGCTTGAGCGGATGGCGTATTCGAGTAGGAGGTTGACGGTTTGGGCGATAGGCGAGTTCTCGGCGATATCCGCCTCGGTTAGCGCTGCGCTTTCACCGGGGGCGCCTTCGCGCTGTACGTCGATGACTTGGCTGAGCTCTTTGTTGACGTCACCTCGGTAGTTCTCAAGGCACGACAAGATATTGTTGCGGGTAGCGACGTAGAGCTTGATGTTCTCGCCGACTTGTTTCTCGATGAAGTTGACGGCTTGGACGTCGTCGGGGTCGTCCATGGCAAGGTGTTGGGTGCCATCTTCGTCTACCTTGAACAGGACGGCATTGTACTGACGGGCAATGCGTTCGGGAATACGGTTAAGGACTTCAAGAGGGATGTCTTTGGGCTCGATTTCGACGAAAGGAATCTGCGCGTAATCGGCAAAGGCCTGGGCGAGTTCCCGTTCGTCGACCAGTTTGTTTTGGATGACCATGTCTTGAAGGGGTCGTCTTGAACGGGCGCTCTCTTCTTTGAGGGCGTCTATCTGCTCTTTCGTAATCGCTTTATTGCGCGCGAGCAATGTTTCGATTGTGGCATCCGAAATACGCATAGTGCTTACGCTCTACTATACGCGATGGCCGAAAAAAGCGCCACCGTTTGCAGGCTAGTAATAACGAGGATTCTTGGCGGTTTGGAGCGGGGATGAGGTGATAGTGAAACAGTGTTCGCCACTCCCGTATACTTCAAATTCCGACTCGTACGTGTAATCGTCGGAAAGCAACGGAGTACTTGCGTAGTAATAAGGGGAACTGTTGCGCCGCGTTGCTTGAAACGTCGCGCATAGTTGGTATGTCGTATCGCTTTGCTTGGCGTAACGTATGTCGGCGTTCTTGACGATACCGTCGCCACTGGCAGGAAGCGTTTTGTGGGTGACGGCAAATTCACGGATGCTGGTAGCGGTAGCGGCAAGGTCCTTGCGTAGTTGCTCGTCGTGGCGGGCTGGGCCGAGTTGCAGTACCGACATGATGAATAGTGTCCCGAACAAAAGCAATAAAACAGGAAGATGGGCGATGATAGTGACTTTTCGGGTCCTGCGCAGCCGGGTGCCGAAAGTGGCGAATACGTACGTCACGACCACGATGAGGTCGAGGATCAGGATGAGCAGCGCACTGAGCCAAACGCTGTAGTCGCCCGAGACGATAAGCGTAACGACCAGCGTAATGCCAGCGGCCATAGCGGCGATGCTATGCAAGCAGACGGTAATGATCGACCAAACCTTGCCTGGAATAAGGTCGGGCGTCTTTTTGAGCTTGAGGGCAAAAATGAGGTAAAGAACAGCATAGGGCGTAAAGGTAATGAGCGTCACGGCGATCATCGACGCCAATACCTGGGCCGAGACGTTCATGCCGGAAAGCGACGCGACGACGCTGGCAATAGTAACGGTAGATGACGCGGTGAAAAACCACAGCAGCACGTGCTGCATGGCGGCCATGAGCGGGCTAAGGGTTGACCCTTGGGAGTGATGTGTCGCCTGAGGGGTATTTGCCGGTGCTTTTGGCACCTCGATTCCTAGGAGCGCTGGCTCGATAAGCGCTTTGTCCCAGCCTTCGGCTTCGAGCGCGGAGCGAATCGAATCGTCGGACAGCCCCTTTTTTCTTGCTTCACTAACGAACGAATCTATTTCTGGCATGTCCCCTCCTTGGTTGTTAGTAAAAGTATACCATGCACGGTGGGTAGGAAGGTGGTATAATAACCCCGATGACCATAGAGGTACGCAGCGAAACCGAAATGAAGCAGCTTGGTGAAAAACTAGGCTCTTTGCTTGATGGCGGCGAGGTGCTGGAGCTCGTCGGTGATGTTGGTGCTGGCAAAACGACCCTGACGAAGGGTATCGGCGCAGGCATGAAGATCGACGACGATGTCCAAAGTCCAAGCTTTACTATCAGTCGCGTCTACGATGGGCGCGACGACTTGCAGTTAGCGCATTACGATTTTTATCGCCTGCACGACGCCGGCATCATGGCCGACGAGCTGCACGAAACTATCCATGATCCTAAAACGGTTACTATTATCGAATGGGCCGAAATCGTGAACGGCGTGTTGCCTGTCGACCGGCTTACCGTCACCATCACCTCGCCTTCCGAAAACGGCCGCAAGGTAGTATTTGCCGCTGGTGGCGCAACAAGCAGCGCGTTGCTAGGAAAGTTAGCATGATCTTACTTCTCGATACTTCAACTCCCGTTTGCAAGCTGACGCTCGTTGATAGAGACGAACGCTTTGATACCGAATGGCAAGCGGATCGCCAACTTGCCAAGGGGTTATTGGCATACCTCCGTGACCAACTCGGGGCGCACGGCAAGACCTTCCAGGATATTTCGGGCATCGGTGCCTTCATGGGACCGGGTAGCTTCACGGGGCTGCGCATAGGGCTGACGGTGCTCAATACCTTGGCCGAATCAGAGGGCGTTGCTATCGTAGGCAGCAAAGGTGATGACTGGCAAACCGTTGTCTTGGGGCGCTTGCGGGCGGGTGAAAACGACCGCGTCATACTTCCCTTTTATGGATCTGATGCAAAAATAACAACCCCTCGCAAATAAGAGAAAAATTAGCTTGCGGGCCTGACGTAAAAAGCGCTACAATGAAGTAGAGTCTAATTGTAGACGCTATGAAACTTTTTTGAAATTTCCAGCATAGTCCCTAATGTTGCTTTTATGAACTAATGTACGTTGAGGTATGAGCCGGGACTATCCTTCGGAGAAAGGATTACTATGGTAGAAGGATTAATTGCCGCCGTGTTAGGGGTTGTTTTTGGCGTGGGCGGAACGGTCGTATACGAAAAACGACGTGAGGCTGCGGGCAAGGCGACAGCCGAAAAAGAAATCGCCAAAGCCAAGAGCAAGGCGAGCGACATCGTCTTGAAGGCGAAGGACGAGGCGGTCAGCCTTGAAAACGAGCGCCGCAAAGAATGGAAAAAAACCGAGACGCGTCTTGCCGAACGCGAAACGAGCCTCGATAAAAAGATTGACGAGCTTGATCGTCGCGGCGAAAAACTACGCAAACAAGAAGACGAAGTCGAGACCCTGAAAAGCGAGATTCGTGACATCCGCTCGCGCCAGCAAGAAAAGCTGGAAAAGATCGCCGGCCTTAAAAAACAAGACGCCGCTGACAAGCTGATGCAAATGACCGAGCGCGACATCAAGAACGACCTTACGGGACTTGTCGCCAAACTGCAAAACGAAGCCGTCGAAGACGCCGAGGAACGCGCACAGACTATCTTGGTGAGCGCCATGGAACGCATGAGCAGCGAAGTAACCGCCGAGCGCACCGTCACGGCTATCAAGCTGACCGACGACGAAATGAAAGGTCGTATCATTGGCAAGGAAGGCCGTAACATCCAGGCGCTGCAGCGTGCGACAGGCGTCGACGTTTTGGTAGATGACACGCCGGGCATGATCGTGCTGTCGAGTTTTGACCCTATCCGTCGGCAAGTTGCTCGCATCGCGGTAGAAATGCTCATGAAAGACGGCCGTATCCATCCGGGACGTATCGAAGAAGTCGTCGCGAAAGCCGAGAAGCAAATCGAAAAAGAAGTCGTCCGCGCCGGTGAGGATGCTGCCCGCGAAGTCGGCGTTGCTGGGATTCCAAAAGAAATGCTTCGCCTACTCGGCGAGCTTAAGTTCCGTACCAGCTACGGCCAGAACGTGCTGATGCACAGCACCGAAATGGCGCACATGGCCGGACTGATAGCCGAAGAAATTGGTGCCGACGTACGCATTACCAAGATCGCCACGTTGCTGCACGACGTCGGCAAGGCGGTCACGCACAAAGTCGAGGGCAAGCACCACCACATCGGAGCCGAGCTTGCGCGTAAGAACGGCATGGACGAACGTATCATTCACGCTATCGAGGCGCACCATGACGACATCGAGGCTACGACGCCCGAGGCTGTCATCGTTCGTGTGTGCGATGCTCTTTCGGCGGCGCGCCCAGGTGCCCGCAACATCAGCGCCGAGAACTTCGTCGAACGCATGCGTGACCTCGAGAACATCGCGACGAGCTTCCAGGGCATCGACAAGGCTTACGCTATTAGTGCTGGCCGCGAGATCCGCGTGATCGTCAGCCCTAAGTCGATCGATGATCTTTCCGCTATCAAATTGGCGCGCGACATCGCCAACAAAATCGAAAGTACCATGCAATATCCGGGCACGATCAAAGTTAATGTTATCCGCGAGACCCGCGCGATCGAATACGCGAAGTAGGTCGGTAGGGTGGGGCTGCTTGGGAAAAAACTTGGCAAAAGAACATGGCTCGAGAAGCAGCACTCGCGTGTTTCCAGCGCGGCGCTGATACTCGAGAACAGCGTGGGACAGGCGCTCATAGTCAAGGCAAATTACAAGCCGTACTGGACATTTCCGGGTGGCATCATAGATCCGGGCGAGACGCCAAAGCAGGCGGCAATCCGCGAAACGTTCGAGGAGGTGGGCATAACCATCGACTCTAAAGACGTTGAATTTGTAGGGGTGGCAAATCGTAAAAGCGATTTTGCCGATACTTACCAGTTTATCTTTAAGGCACCGTTAAAAAAGTCTATGGTAGACGGTATTATTTTGCAAGAATCCGAAATCGATAGCTTTTTGCTGGTAACGAAAGCGCACGTCGCGACCGGCGACCACAAGTATGGCGCCGTAATCAGGCATTGGGCCGAAGGCAAACAGGGCTACATCGAGCAGTCGTTCCGCGGTTCTGACAAATAAAAAAGCCCTGCGCTAGGACTGATGTGTCATGGGTTGGGCGAACCGGCGAAGAGGGTGGAGCACTACCTCCCTCCTCTTGCCGGTTCGCGGGTGGATGGGTACCTGAGCTCATCGCCGAATCATCCTGAGGATGAAGACGACGAAAGCGATCAGGGCGAGGACGGCGATCCAGCCGCCTTCGCTGATGAAGATCTGGAGGCTGTCGGCGATTTTGGCGCCGAAGTTCCAGCCGTCCTTCACCTTGTGCGCGGCACCTGCCGGGTCGTCCATGAAGGCGCCGAAGAGCGCCTTGGCGACGATGAGGGCAAGGACCACGCCGAGGGCTGCGATGAGCGCGCCTTTGACTTTTGCCATAACGTCCTCCCCAGTGGGGTATCGGTGAACTGTCTTCGGTGGCTGTAGTGACCGTCCGAAGTGAACTATATTTTACCATTTTTATAGTAATATGACAATGAAACCGATTACATAATGCAATAAATTTGCAAAAATATGCTACACTACGTTCGATGAACAGTTTGGTCCTTTTTAAGAAAACCCTTCAAGATAAGGGATATAGCAGCACTAGGGCTCGCTTGGCTGTGTTCAACCTTTTGCTCGAAGCACCTGGTCCGGTTTCGATGCATGAACTTATTGATGGTTCTAGGGGCAAGGCGGATCGGGTAAGCGTGTATCGGACGGTTGAGCTATTCGAGCAGCTGGGTATCTCCCAGCGCATTAATATTGGGTGGAAATACAAGCTCGAACTAAGCGAAATGTTTTTGGATCACCATCATCATATGACATGCCTAACATGTGGGCGCATCACGCCTATAAAAGACGAACCCCAGTTCGAAGCCATGCTGCAAAAAATTGCCAGGACCAACGGCTTCGTTGTTACGATGCATCAACTAGAGATGCAGGGCACGTGCAGCGACTGCGCTGCGTGATGCAATTCACGGAGCTATTTGCAACAAATTTGCGGTTTTCGTGACAGCTCAATACAATCATGAGCATGCCAAACAAGAAGAACGTACCATCAAAAAACTATCGGATCGCTATTATTTTTGCCGTTATCGCTATCGTCGTCGGCGCGGCTATCGTACTGCTGCAAACGAAAAAAACGCCCCAAGCAATGGGCCACAAGGTTCAAATCGTCGCGGCCGAGAATTTTTGGGGAAGCATACTGGCGCAGATTGGTGGCGACAAGGTAGAGGTAAGCTCCGTCATATCCGACCCCGGTGCCGATCCGCATTTGTATGAATCGAGCGCTCGTGATGGCGCACGGCTTGCCCGCGCCGATATGGTCGTTACCAATGGTCTTGGCTACGATGACTTTATGGATCATCTGCTTTCAGCCTCGAAAAGCGATTCGCGCGAGGTGCTTTCGGTTGCTAGGATCATGAATGTCAGTAGCGCTACGGCCAACCCGCATTTGTGGTATGATCTGCCGCGCGTTCGCGAGGTAGCAACGGCGTTCGAGAAGGCTATGGTTAAACGCGATCCAACGAATGCAAAGGTATATGCAGCGAACTTGGCGACGTTTAACAAGTCGCTCCAGCCTATTCTTGACATGCTCTACAAGATCAAGACCACCTACCCGAGCGCATCGGTGGCCTATACCGAGCGCGTGCCCGAATACTTGCTGAGGGCGGCTGGGCTGAATGTCGTGACGCCTACGGGTTTTTCAAGCGCGATAGAAGAAGGCAACGAGCCAAGCCCGGCCGATACGACGGCAATGGAGAGCCTTATCACGAGGCACCAAATAAAAGCGCTGCTGTATAATGCGCAGGCAACGAGCAGCGTCACCGAGCACATCAAGGATCTTGCCAAGCAGAATGACATCCCCGTCATTGGCGTGACCGAAACGCTGCCAAAAAACCAAAAAACGTACCAATCATGGCAGCTGGCCCAAACCCAGGCACTATTAAAAGCACTGGAAAGCAAATAGAATAAGAACATGTCGAGTGAATCTCTTATTACGATCAAGGACAATACGTTCCGGCTGGACGGCCGAACGCTATGGAGCAAGCTCAACCTGACGGTGCGCCCCGGCGAGTTTGTCGCGGTACTGGGACCGAACGGAGCGGGCAAAACGACGCTCCTGCACGGGCTGCTCGGCCTCCATCAGCTTGCCAAAGGGACGGTTAGCGTGCAGGGAAGGGCGCCAAAGCGTGGGGGTGGAGGCATCGGTTACGTGCCCCAACAAAAAACTTTTGACCGTGATGCGCCTATTCGTGGACGCGATCTCGTGGCGCTGGGGTTGGACGGCCATAAGCTTGGTTTTGCACCCAGGAACAAAGCCCATGCCCTGCGCGTCGACGAAGTGATTCGTGAAGTAGGTGCTGCTGGCTATGCCGACCAGCCAATCGGGCTGCTTTCGGGTGGCGAGCAGCAACGGCTAAGGATCGCGCAGAGCTTGCTAAGCAAACCTAAGTTATTGTTTTGTGACGAGCCGCTATCGTCGTTGGATCTGAAAAGCCAGCAATCGGTAAGCCGACTTATTGATGAATACCGTAAAAAAACCGGTGCGGCCGTACTGTTCGTGACGCACGATATCAACCCGATTCTCGATATGGTCGACCGCGTGCTCTACTTGGCGAATGGCAAGTGGGCGATCGGTACGCCCGACGAAGTACTGACGACCGAATCGCTCAGCAAACTTTATGGCACCCCGGTGGATGTCGTGAAGGTCCGCGGGCGCATACTTGTCGTCAACGCCGGCGAGGCCGTTCATCATCATGTACGTACCGTGCACGAAGGAGCGCAAAATGCCTGACTTGATGTTTTACTTGTCGCAACCGTTTGCCCAGCACGCGCTGCTTGCGGCTGCTATCGTTGCCCTGATTTGCGGGATTATTGGCCCCTTCGTTATCATGCGTGGAATGGCGTTCGCGGTGCACGGCACGAGCGAGCTTGCTTTCACGGGTGCCTCGGCTGGGTTACTGGTCGGCAATCCGCTTGCCGGCGCGCTCGTAGGAACGGTGCTTTTTGCCTCGATAATCGGCGTGTTGGGGGTAAAAGAACGCGAACGGGATTCGGCCATTGGTGTCATGCTGGCATTCGGCTTGGGCGTGGGCGTGTTGCTGCTGAGTTTTTATCACGGGTTCGCGTCACAGGCGACAAATATCCTGTTTGGTAATATCTTTGGCGTGAGCGACGGCCAGCTCTTGTTTTTGGTAATCATGGGGCTGGTAGCTTTTTTGGTACTGGCGGTCATGTATCGGCCGTTGCTGTTCGCTTCGGTCGACCCCGAAGTCGCGGAGGCACGTGGCGTTTCAGTGAAACTCGTGGGCATCGTGTTCCTTATCGTGCTGGCCTTTGCCGTTACCGAAGCGGCGCAAATCGTCGGGACGCTGCTCGTACTTAGCCTTGCTATTACCCCTGCGGCCGCTGCGCTGCGGTTGTCGTCGCGTCCACTATCGGTCATACTCCTCTCCGTTGCTTTTGCCTTGATCGCCAGCGTGGGCGGTTTGGTCATGAGCCTGGCCAGCGGCGATATCAAGCCGAGCGTATTCATTACGTTTATCAGCTTTGGCATTTATATCCTGGTACGACTAGTAACGCGCAGGAATTAATTTTTTTCGGTAAGTGCCGCGAGTGCTCGGTCAAAAAGTCGCATGCCTTGCTTCGTGGGAAGAGGGGAATGCGGTGCGTCCTTCACGACGATAACAGGAATATCCAACCGGTTTTTCAGGAGGTTCGCCCGTATCTCGTGCGGTGGAAAAATCTCGTCCTTCCTGCCGCAAATGATAGTGATTGGAATATGCGACGTGCATAATTTTTTGAGATGGCGAGCACCGTCGGTCATGAGCCCTACGTTATATTGTGCGTTCGTTTTTGCGTTGGCAAATCCGACCATCCGAAGGATCTGGCGATGGTTATAGAGGAGCTTTCGGTCTATGACGAGGAAGGGTAACTGATGGCGTAAGTTCTTGGTCACGCGTTTCTTGAACGTAGCGACCCGATCCTTTTTGAATGCCTGGGGATTCAATCCTAGGGGCTGAACGAGCACGAGCGATTCTAGTGTATCGATATAGTCATCTTGTGACAAAAGCTCCAGCACGTTTGGGGTAGCTTGGGAATCCACGATGACATGCATCTTATTTTCGTGGTCCAAATTCAGAACGTTTTTGAAAGCATGCTCGGTAAATGTTCGCATGAAATCTGACAAGTCGCTCCCGTCTTCTTTTGCGATCCAGTGCGGGGCGCCTTGAACGACGGCAACGCCCTCGGGGCAATGACGAGCAATCCAAGCGGGCAGCTTGCCAATCTGGACGGTTCCTAAGAATACGACGGTAGTGATAGGAG
>Ga0075368_10000054_pt1 | contig 28035 bp, 25 predicted proteins | sample EndMethybrTD3033_FD_71518 | JGI IMG/M metagenome (GOLD analysis project Ga0075368, IMG submission 71518) | Populus endosphere microbial communities from Tennessee, USA - Endosphere MetaG P. TD hybrid TD303-3 | ecosystem: Host-associated > Plants > Roots > Endosphere | place: USA: Tennessee... | reverse complement strand
GCACCAGGGTGCCGACCGGCTCGGTCGCGTGCGCGAGCCACAGCAGCCGGGTGGGCCGGCGCCGGCCCACCCGGCTGCTGTGGCTCGCGCACGCGACCGAGCCGGTCGGCACCCTGGTGCTCGACGACGGCGCGGTCGCCGCGATCACCCAGCGGCGCGCCTCGCTGCTGCCCGTCGGAGTCACCGCGGTGGTCGGCACCTTCGACGCGGGCGACCCGGTGGACCTCGCCGGCACCGACGGGGTCCCGGTGGCGCGCGGACTGGTGAACTTCGACTCCGCCGAGCTGCCCGCACTGCTCGGCCGCTCGTCCAAGGAGCTCAAGCGCGAGCTCGGTGCGGCGTACGAGCGGGAGGTCGTGCACCGCGACGACCTGGTCCTGCTGTGAGGAGGATCGTCTTCTGGGCCGCGGCCCTGGTGCTCGCGCTGCCCGCGCTCACGCTCACCGTCGCGCGTGCGTTCGACAGTGACAACGGATCGATGATCCGCATCGAGGCGTTCACGCCGCTGGCGCTGCCCATCTACGCCGCCCTGCTGGTGCTCCTCGCCGTCGGGGCCGCCCGTCACAAGGACGGCCGCAAGCCCCGGCTGCTGGCCGCGGTGCTGGCGCTCGCGGCGTTGATCGTGCACAGCTGGTGGTTCGCGCCGCAGGTCGTCGGTGACAACCCGGCTCCCGACGACGGCGCGGAGCGGATCACCGTGATGAACGCGAACCTCTACGAGGGGCGCGCCGACGCCCGGCAGATCGTGGACGCCGTCCGCGACAACCACGTCGACCTCCTCGTGCTCGAGGAGATCACCCCGCAGCTCCTCGAGAAGATGGACGGTCTCGGGCTCGCCGACCTGCTGCCCGACCGGGTGGGCGAGCCGGACTACATGGTCGCCGGGACGATGATCCTGGCCAACCGGCCGCTGACCGACCACGTCCGGCTGCGCACCACCTTCCAGGGCTGGGAGGCGAGGTTCGGGACGCTCACCGTCCTCGGCGTGCACCCGGTGGCGCCGGTCGACCCGGCCGGCTGGCGGGCCGACCACGCGGCGATCCTCCGGCAGGCCGAGGCCGACGACGCGGACCTCATCGTCGGGGACATGAACGCCACGCCCGACCACGACGTGATGCGCCGCCTGGACGACGCCGGCTATCGCGACGCCGCCGAGCTGAGCAACGAGGGTTGGCAGCCGACGTGGCCGGCCAACCACGTCGGGATCCTCCCGCTGCTGCCGCCGTTGATCAGGATCGACCACGTGCTGCTCGCGGACACCCTGGCTTCCCTGGGCACCCGCACCGTGGACATCGACGGCACCGACCACCTGGCTCTCATCGCGACGGTGGCCCGCCGTGGCTGAGCCCCGCGATCAGGACAGGGAACATCCGTGGCTGCGCCGTACGCTGTGACAGACATGCAGGAGCGCACCGTCTACCTCGACCACGCCGCCACCACGCCGATGGTGCCCGCGGCCGTCGAGGCGATGACGGCGCACCTCCTGGACGTCGGCAACCCGAGCTCGCTGCACGCCTCGGGCCGGCACGCACGCCGGGTGGTCGAGGAGTCCCGCGAGACGATCGCCCGGGCGCTCGGATGCCGCCCCGGCGAGGTGGTCTTCACCTCCGGCGGCACCGAGGCCGACAACCTGGCCATCAAGGGGATCCACTGGGCCCGGCTCGCCGAGGACCCGCGCCGCACCCGCATCCTCGCCACCGCGATCGAGCACCACGCCGTGCTCGACCCGCTGGACTGGCTCCGCGACTCCGAGGGCGTCGACGTGGAGCTGCTGCCGGTCGACGACAAGGGCCGGCTGGTCGTCGACGCTCTGCGCGAGGCGGTCGAGCGCGACCCGGCGTCGGTCTCGCTGATCTCGGTGATGTGGGCCAACAACGAGGTCGGCACCCTGCAGCCGGTCGAGGACGTCGTCGCCATCGCCGCCGAGCACGGCATCCCGGTGCACACCGACGCGATCCAGGCGATCGGCGCCGTGCCGGTCGACTTCGCGGCCAGCGGCGTCGACGCGCTCAGCCTCACCGCGCACAAGCTCGGCGGACCCTATGGCGTCGGCGCGCTGATCGTCCGCCGCGAGGTCGTTGTCACCCCGCTGGTGCACGGCGGTGGCCAGGAGCGAGACATTCGCAGCGGCACCATCGACACTCCTGCCATCGCCGGCTTCGCCGCAGCCGTCGAGCTGGCCGTCAAGCACCAGCCCGAGCACGCCGCCCGGGTCGGCGCGCTCCGGGACGACCTCGTCCGGCGGGTCATCGAGGTGGTGCCAGACGCGCACCTGCACGGCGGCGCCCTCGACCCGACCGGCGCGCACCGGCTGCCCGGCAACGCCCACCTCGGCTTCCCCGGCTGCGAGGGTGACTCGCTGCTGATGCTGCTCGACGCCCGCGGCATCGAGACGTCCACCGGCTCAGCCTGTTCGGCCGGCGTGCCGCAGCCCTCGCACGTGCTGCTCGCCATGGGTCGTGACGCCGAGGCCGCGCGGCACTCGCTGCGGTTCTCGCTCGGTCACACCTCCACCCAGGCCGACGTGGACGCGGTCGTCGAGGCGATCGGCCCCTGCGTCGAACGCGCCCGGGCGGCAAAGCGGTGAAGCTCCTCGCCGCCATGTCCGGCGGTGTGGACTCCGCCGTCGCCGCGGCCCGGGCCGCCGAGGCCGGTCACGACGTCACCGGCATCCACCTCGCTCTCTCGCGCAACCCGGCGTCGTACCGCTCCGGTGCGCGCGGTTGTTGCACCATCGAGGACGCCAACGACGCGCGCCGCGCGGCGGACGTGATCGGCATCCCGTTCTACGTCTGGGACCTCTCCGACCGGTTCCACGAGGACGTGGTCGAGGACTTCATGGACGAGTACGCCGCGGGGCGCACGCCCAACCCGTGCCTGCGGTGCAACGAGAAGATCAAGTTCGCCGCCGTCCTGGACCGGGCGCTGGGCCTCGGGTTCGACGCGGTCGCGACCGGTCACTACGCACAGCTGCGCACGGGCGCCGACGGGTTGATCGAGATGCACCGCGCCGTCGACGACGGCAAGGACCAGTCCTACGTGCTCGGGGTCCTCGACCAGGACCAGCTGCGGCACGCGCTGTTCCCGCTGGGTGGCTCGACCAAGGCTGCGGTGCGGGCCGAGGCCGCCGAGCGCGGGCTGCTGGTCGCGGACAAGCCGGACAGCCACGACATCTGCTTCGTCGCGAACGGCGACACCCCCGGCTGGCTGCGCGAGAAGCTCGGCGACCGCGCGCCCAACCGGGGTGGCGCGATCCTCGACGAGTCCGGTGCCGAGCTCGGCACCCACGCGGGGACCTACGGCTTCACGATCGGGCAGCGCAAGGGGCTCCGGCTCGGCCGGCCGGCGCCGGACGGCAAGCCGCGGTTCGTGCTCGACATCGAGCCGGTCTCGGGCACGGTGACCGTCGGCCCGCGCGAGCGGCTCGCCGTGCGCCGGCTGAGCGGGATCAGGCCGCGCTGGTGCGGCAGCCCGCCCGCGCGCCTGGAGGGCACCGTCCAGCTGCGCGCGCACGGCGACGAGCACCGCGCGGTGGTCACGGTCACCGGCGAGTCCGTCGAGGTGGAGCTGCTCGACCCGGCGTACGGCATCGCGCCCGGCCAGGCGGCCGTGATCTACGAGGGCACGCGGGTGGTCGGGTCGGCGACGATCGCGAGCACCGAGCGGGTGTCGTAGTGCGGGACGTCGTCGGTGCCTGGCTCGGCGGCTTGGACGGTACGACGTGGTGGGCGCAGGACGCCGACGAGCCGGTGCTCGCGGCGAGCCTGATGAAGGTGCCGGTGGCGATCGCTGCGGAGGCGCTCGACCTCGACCGGTCGGTGCTCGTGCACCCCGACTTCGACTCGGTCGTCGTGGGGGCGTCGTTCGAGCTCGACGAGGCCGGCGACCAGGACCCCGACACCTGGGCCGACCTCGGTGGTCAGCAGGAGCTGCGCGAGCTGCGCCGCCGGTCGATCGTCCGCTCCGGCAACCTCGCCACCAACCTGGTCATGGAGCAGACGGGCATCGCGTCCGTCACCACCGTGATGCCGCAGGTCTGCCGGATGATCGGCGACCAACCGGCCACCGACGCCGGCATCGTGAACGCCGCCTCCGCACGACAGTGGGGCGCGCTGCTGGGACACGTTCCGGACGAGGTCGAGGACGTGATGCGCGGCCAGACCTACCGGTCCGGCATCCCGGCCGGGCTGCCATCGGGCACCGCGATCGCCAACAAGACCGGCTGGATCGACGACCACACCCACGACATGGCCATCGTCCGGCCGGTCGGAGCCGAGCCCTTCGCGCTCGTCGTGCTGACCCGGCTGGCCGGCGTACCGACCGACGAGGGCTACGCCCGCATCGCCGAGGTGGCCCGCGAGGCGTGGGACCGGCGGCCGTGACGCCCGCGGCGACGATCCAGCGGGTCGAGGTCGAGCGGCTGAGCCTGCCGCTGCACACGCCGTTCGTGACCGCCTTGCGGCGGGCCACGACCGTGGAGACAGTGGTGGTCACGGTGACCGACAGCGACGGCCGGTTCGGCCGCGGCGAGGCGCCCCAGGTCTGGCAGGTCACCGGGGACAGCGTCGCCGGCTCGGCGGCCTGCCTGGAAGGGCCGCTGCGCGACGCGGTGCTCGGCAGCTCGACCGACCCCGCTGAGACCTGGCCGGTCATGTCGCGTGCCGTCGCGGGCAACGCCGCCGCCAAGGCCGCACTGGACAGTGCGTTGCACGACCTGGTCGGCCCGCCCGCAGTCCGGCTGCCGACCGTGGTCACCCTGCCGGTGGGTGAGCCGCACGAGGTCGCCGAGGCCGCCCGGTCGCGCGTGAGAGAGGGTTTCGGTGCGCTCAAGCTGAAGGTGGGCACCGATCCGGACCTCGACCTGGCCCGGGTCCGGGCCGCGCGCGAGGGTGCGCCCGCCGCGGCCCTGCGGTTGGACGCCAACCAGGGCTGGGACTGCCACGACGCCGTGCGCGTGATCCGCACGATCGAGGACGCGGGCCTCGGGGTCGAGCTGGTCGAGCAGCCAGTGCCCCGGCGCGACGTGCTCGGGCTCGCGCACGTCCGCAAGCACGTCGACACGCCACTGATGGCGGACGAGTCGGTCTTCGACCTCGACGACCTCGTCGAGGTGGTCCGCCACGAGGCGGCCGACCTGGTGAACGTCAAGCTGGCCAAGGCCGGCGGTGTCACTCCGGCGCTCGAGCTGGCCCGCGTCGCCAGGCTGCACGGCCTGGGCGTCTGCGTCGGGTGCATGCTCGAGTCGGCGGTCGGGGTGTCGGCCGCGGCCGCACTGGCCGACCGGGTCGGCTGCGACGTGGCGCCCGACCTCGACGGTGCGTGGTGGCTGGCGCCTGGTGCGCCGTACGCCGACCGGGTGGCCTACGTCGACGGTCAGGTGCTGATCGGCAAGATGGCGCTATGAGAGCAGTACGCCAGGCCGCTGTGCACCGCGACCCCGACGAGGGTTCAGAGCGGGTCACCTCTCTGGTGCTGGGCGAGGAGGTGTTCGTCGTCGAGGCGGTGGGGGACTGGACCCGGGTGGTCGCGCCGGACCAGCCCAGCTACCTCGACCCGGCCGGCTACCCGGGCTGGGTGCGCAGCGACGCGCTCGCTGAGGACAGCCCGCTGGCGGTGGCGCGCGGCTTCCTCGGCACGCCGTACGTCTGGGGCGGGTTGGGTCGCGACGGCATCGACTGCTCGGGGCTCGTGCACCTGTCGTTCCGCGCCCTCGGGCTGAGGGTGCCGCGCGACGCGGCCGACCAGGCGGCCGAGGCGGTGCCGGTCGCGGAGCCGCTGCCGGGCGACCTCTACTTCTTCGGGCGACCGGACGAGGTGGTCAGCCACGTCGGGTTCGTGACCGAGGTCGGGCTGCTGCACGCCAGCCAGGCGGCCGGCGTGGTCGAGGAGCCGATGCCCGAGGAGCGCCGGGCAACGCTGCTGGGCGCCGGCCGGCTGCCGCGATGACGCGTGCCTCCGGCGTCGGCTCGCACCCGGGCGACGACCAGCGCTCCTTCGACGAGGCGGTGCGGCTCGTCCTGGGCGAGCTCCCCGACCTGGCCTACCTGCCCGAGCTGCCGGGTCGCGGGGCCACGGCCGACCTGACCGGTCGCGCGCTGGCGGTCGTGGCCGAGCTCGGCGCGGACCTGCAGCCCGCGGGCTGGCGGCTCACCGGATTCGGGGGCGCGCCGGGCGTCGACCACCGCCGGGCCCGCAGCCTGCTGGCCCAGGACCTCGACGGGCTGGAGGAGCAGGCGCAGGGGTACGCCGGCACGTTCAAGGTCCAGGTCGCCGGCCCGTGGACCCTTGCCGCCACCGTCGAGCGGCCGCGCGGCGACAAGGTGCTCGCGGACTTCGGGGCCCGGCGCGAGCTGGCACAGGCGCTGGCCGAGGGGCTGGCCACGCACGTCGCCGACGTACGCCGCCGGGTGCCGGGTGCGGCCCGGCTGGTCGTCCAGGTCGACGAGCCGGCGCTGACCGCGGTGCTGGCCGGCGCGGTGCCGACAGCGTCCGGCTTCGGCCGGCACCGCACGGTGCACCCACCCGAGGCCTCGGAGGCGCTCGGCTGGGTGCTCGAGGCCGTCACCGGCGCCGGCGCCGAGCCGTGGGTGCACTCGTGTGCGCCCAACACCCCGCTCGACCTGCTCCGCGGCGCGGGCGCCGTGGGACTCTCCGTCGACCAGGCTCAGCTCTCGGCGCGGGACCTCGACGAGCTCGCCGCGACCCTCGAGGCAGGCCAGACGGTCGCGCTCGGGGTGGTGCCGGCGACCGACCCGGCCAGCGCCCCGACCGAGCGCCAGGTCACCGAGGCGGTGCTGCGCTGGACCGAGATGCTCGGCCTCGACCTCGACCAGGTCGGGGACCGGCTGGTGCTGACCCCGTCGTGCGGTCTGGCAGGGGCCTCGCCGCAATGGTCCCGGACCGCGCTCGACCTCCTCCGCAAGGCGGCCGCCAACCTCTGAAATGCCGATTCGTCTGCGGTCCCGCTGCGGTTTCCCGCGGCGCGACCACAGACGAATCGTTGGTGGTGCTGAGGTCAGACCCCGGCGTGCACGACCTCCGGGCCGTCGGTGGCGAGCTCGTCGTGCTTGACGTTGAGGAACGCCCACGTCACCGCGGAGGCCACCAGCATCAGGACCGAGGCGAGCAGGAACGCGTGGGTCGCGCCCTCGGTGAAGGACTGGTGGAACATCAGCGTCTGCACCTTCTCCAGCTGGCTGGGCGAGAGCCCCGCCCCACCCGCGGCCTGGGCGGCGGACCCGAGGTCTCCCATCCGGTCGTTGAAGGTCTGGGTGGCGATGGTGCCGAGCAGCGAGAGCCCGAGCGCGCCGCCGACCTGCTGCATGGTGTTGAGCACGCCGGAACCGATCCCGGAGTCCTCCGCCCGCAGGTGGTGCACCGCGGTCAGGGTCAGCGGCACGAACACCAGACCCATGCCGAACGACATCATCAGGATGTACGGCAGGAGGCCGGTCCAGTAGCTGCCCTGCACGTCGGTGACCGGGAAGGTCGTGTCGAAGGGCAGGCGGGAGAAGCCGAACAGCGCAACCGCGGCCATCAGGGTGCCGATGCCCGCCAGGATGCGCGGGTCGGTCCGGTTGATCAGGTTGGACGCGATACCGGCGGCCGCCACCAGACCGAAGCAGAACGGCAGGAACGCGACGCCGGCCTCGATCGGGCTGTAGCCCATGACGGTCTGGATGTACTGGCTGAGGTAGTAGAACATCGCGAACATCGCGGCCGGGGCGAAGAACATCGCGACGAAGCTCGCGGCGCGGGTCCGGTTGGTGAAGACCCGGACCGGCAGCAGCGGGTGCTCCCGGCGCCGCTCGATGAGCAGGAACCCGACGAGCAGGGCCACGCCGGCGGTGAGGCTGGCGAGCGTCCAGGTGTCGCCCCAGCCCTCGGTGCCGGCCCGGCTGATGCCGTAGACGATGCCGAGCAGGCCCGCGGTGCCGGTCACGGCGCCGGGCAGGTCGAGCTCACCCGGGTGCGACTCGGACTCGGCGAGGAAGCGCGGCGCGAGCAGCGCGGTGACGATGCCGATCGGGGTGTTGATCAGCAGGGTCAGCCGCCAGCCGTCGACGTCGAGGCCGCCGATGCTGTCGAGGCCGGTCAGCCAGCCACCGAGCAGCAGCCCGACCGCGGCGCCGACGCCCGACATCGCGGCGTAGACGGCGAACGCGCGGTTGCGCGCCGGCCCGGCCGGGAAGGTCGTGGCGATCAGCGCCAGTGCGGCCGGCGAGGCGAGCGCGGCGCCGAGGCCCTGCAGGCCACGAGCGGCGAGGAGCAGCCCCTCGCTGGTCGCGAGGCCGCCGAGCAGCGAGGCGACGCCGAAGACGACGAGCCCGGCCATGAAGACCTTGCGGCGGCCGTAGAGGTCACCGAGCCGGCCACCCAGCAGCAGCAGGCTGCCGAAGGCGAGCGCGTAGCCGGTGACGACCCAACGCAGGTTCGCGTTGGAGATGTCGAGGTCGGACTGGATGTAGGGGAGTGCGATGTTCACGATCGTGCCGTCGAGCACGACCATGAGCTGCGCCACCGAGATGAGGACGAGCGCCCAGCCGAGGTGCTTGCCCACCCCGGTCTCGGAGCTCTCCGCTGAGGAGGTGGCCTCGGGAGTGGTGGTGTCGGTCATGGTGATCTCTCTGTGGGTGGGAGGGATGTCGGTCAGCCCGCCGCGGTCGCGGCCGGCAGGATGATCTGGTCGATGATCTTGGTGACGACGTCCCGCGTGGGCGGCTCGCCGAGGAGGATGAATCGGTGCAGGACGATCCCGGCCAGGGCCGGGGCAAACAGGTCGAGGTCGACGCCGGCGCCGATCTCTCCGCGCTGCTGGGCCCGCTCGAACAGCGCTCGGCTGGCGGCCAGCTTGGGACCGATCACGTCCCGGCGGAACGCCGCGGCGAACTCCGGGTCGCGGGTGATGGCGGTCAGGATGGCTCCGAACGCATCGAGCTCGGGCTTGTCGGTCAGGCCGCCGACGCCACAGAAGGAAGCGATCAGGTCCTCGCGAAGCGAACCGGTGTCGACCGCGGCGGCCGGGGTCTCGTTGTGGTGGTGGTGGAGGGCGTCGATGACGAGGCTGACCTTCCCGTTCCACCGCCGGTAGAGGGTCGCCTTGGAAGCCTTGGCGCGCTGCGCGACGGCGTCCATGGTCAACCGGTCGTAGCCGACATCGGTGAGCACGTCCATCGTGGCGTCGAAGATCTCCGCCTCGCGGTCACCCTCGACCCGCGGACGCGGGTGGGGGGCCTCGATCTGCGTCGACATCGGCGTTCTCCTTGCGTTCACCTGAACGAAACGAAACCGTTTCGTTTCATCGGGAACAGCGTTGCACGGACACCCATTCCGGTCAAACCGAATTGTTTCCGGCGGTCTGGACCAGTGGCGTCCCTGCCGCCCGGGTGGCCGGCAGGGGTGTCGGTGCGCACAGGCAGAATGTGCCCGTGAGCGACCCCAGCACGGCCACTCCCGCGGCGCGAGACGAGCACCAACGGCTCTCGGAGGAGATCGAGGAGGCCCGCTGGCGCTACTACGTCCTCGACGATCCGACCCTCGACGACCATGACTTCGACAAGCGGCTCCGACGGCTCGAGGCGCTCGAGGAGGAGTTCCCCGAGCTGCAGACGCCCGACTCGCCGACCCAGAAGGTCGGCGGTGCGGTGTCGACCGAGTTCACCGCCGTCGACCACCTGCAGCGGATGGAGAGCCTCGACAACGCGTTCAGCTACGACGAGCTGCAGAGCTGGTATGCCCGGCTCGGCCGCGACGGGGTGGAGAGCCCGGAGCTGCTCTGCGAGCTCAAGGTCGATGGCCTGGCGATCAACCTCCTCTACGAGGAGGGCCGGCTGATCCGGGCGCTCACCCGCGGCGACGGTCGCACGGGCGAGGACGTCACCCCCAACGTCAAGACGATCGACTCCATCCCGCACAAGCTGACCGGCACCACGGAGTTCCCGGTGCCCGCCCAGCTCGAGGTGCGCGGCGAGGTCTTCCTGCCGATCGAGGCCTTCGAACGCCTCAACGAGTCGATGACCGAGGCCGGGCGGCCGGTCTTCGCCAACCCGCGCAACGCCGCCGCCGGCTCCCTGCGGCAGAAGGACCCGCGCGTGACCGCCACGCGGGCGCTCGGCATGGTCTGCCACGGCATCGGAGCCCGCCGGGGGTTCGAGCCGAAGGCGCAGTCCCACGCCTACGAGGCGCTGGACGCCTGGGGCCTGCCCACCTCGACCCAGGTCAAGGTGCTGCCCTCTCTCGAGGCGGTCCAGGGCTACATCGAGAACGCCGGCGAGCACCGGCACACGATCGTCCCCTACGAGATCGACGGCGTGGTCATCAAGGTCGACGACGTCGCGCTTCAGCGCCGCCTCGGTTCGACCAGCCGGGCGCCACGCTGGGCGATCGCGTTCAAGTACCCACCCGAGGAGGTCAACGCCAAGCTTCTCGAGATCCGGGTGAACGTCGGTCGCACCGGCCGGGTGACTCCTTACGGCGTGATGGAGCCGACCCGGGTGGCCGGCTCCACGGTCGAGAACGCCACGCTGCACAACGCCCACGAGGTCAAGCGCAAGGACGTCCGGCCCGGCGACACCGTGATCCTGCGCAAGGCCGGCGACGTGATCCCGGAGATCCTCGGCCCGGTGCTCCCGCTGCGCCCGAAGGGGCTGGCCGAGTGGGTCATGCCCACCGATTGCCCCGCGTGCGGCACCGAGCTCGCGCAGCAGAAGGAGGGCGACAAGGACCTCCGGTGCCCCAACCACGAACACTGCCCGGCGCAGGTGCGCGAGCGGGTCTTCCACGTCGCCGGTCGTGGTGCCTTCGACATCGAGGGGCTGGGCTACGAGGCGGCGGCGGCGCTGCTCGATGCGAAGGTGATCGACAACGAGGGCGACCTCTTCGACCTCGACGAGGCAAGGCTGCTGACGGCACCGCTGTTCACGCGCGCACCCAAGAAGGGGGAGGAGGGTCCACAGCTCTCCGCGAACGGCGAGCGCCTCCTCGCCAACCTCGGCAAGGCCAAGGCCGTCCCGCTGTGGCGGGTCCTGGTCGCGCTCTCGATCCGCCACGTCGGGCCGACCGCGGCCCGGGCCCTGGCGCAGGAGTTCGGCTCGATGACGGCGATCCGGGAGGCGTCGGAGGAGAAGCTCGCGGCCGCCGAGGGCGTCGGCCCGACCATCGCCGAGGCGGTGATCGAGTGGTTCAAGGAGCCGTGGCACGTCCAGATCGTCGACACGTGGGAGCGCGGCGGCGTCTCGATGGAGGACGAGCGCGACGAGTCGGTGGCTCGGACCCTCGAGGGGCTGACGGTCGTGGTGACCGGCTCCCTGGTCGACTTCTCCCGCGACTCGGCGAAGGAGGCGATCCTGGCCCGCGGTGGCAAGGCCGCCGGCTCGGTCTCCAAGAGCACCAGCTTCGTCGTGGTGGGTGAGAACGCCGGCTCCAAGGCCGACAAGGCCCAGCAGCTCAAGGTGCCGATCCTCGACGAGGACGGCTTCAAGCGGCTGCTGGAGCACGGGCCGTCATGACCCGGCTCACGCCCGCAGACGTCCGGCTCGAGGAGTTCGTCGCCGTCGTCGAGCAGGCGACCGACCTGGCGTCGTACCCCCACGCCGACCGGGTCGACAGCAACGTCCTGATCTACGACGCCGAGCGCGTTCGCGCGGCGACGGCCACCGAGGAGGGCCGCGACGACGTGTGCACCGAGCTGGTGCGCGCGCTCACCGACGGTCCCGGGGTGGTCGTCTTCGAGGGCGCCTTCCCGGACCACGGCGTGGTCGACCGGGTCACCGAGGTGTTCGACGCGATCATCGCCGACGAGGCGGCCGCCGGTGGGCCGGCCGGCGACCACTTCGCCCCTCCTGGGGCCAACAGCCGGGTCTGGAACGCGCTGGAGAAGCTGGCGGTCCGGGCCCCCGAGTCGTTCGTCGACTACTACGCCAACGACGTGATCGCGCTGGTCTCGTCGGCCTGGCTCGGCCCGGCCTACCAGGTCACCTCGCAGGTCAACGTCGTCCGCCCCGGCGGCAAGGCGCAAGAGCCGCACCGCGACTACCACCTCGGCTTCCTCACCGACGAGGTGATCGCGCAGTACCCGACCCACGTCCACGCGCTGTCCCCGGTGCTGACCCTCCAGGGCGCGGTCGCACACAGCGACATGCCGCTGGAGAGCGGGCCGACGCTCTACCTGCCCTACTCGCACCGGTTCCTGCCCGGATACCTGGCCTGGCGGCGCGACGACTTCAAGACGTACTTCGCCGAGCACCACGTCCAGCTGCCGCTGCGCAAGGGTGATGCGGGGTTCTTCAACCCGGCGCTGTTCCACGGCGCCGGCACCAACGTCTCCGCGGACATCCAGCGGATGGCCAACCTGCTCCAGGTCTCCTCGGGGTTCGGCCGCGCCATGGAGCAGGTGGACCGAGCGCGGATCGTGGACGCCGTCTATCCGGCGTTGCGCGCCCGGCAGGCCGCGCTGGGTGCCGCCGGAGTGGTGGCCGCGGTGGCGGCGTCGGCGGAGGGCTATCCGTTCCCGACCAACCTCGACCTCGATCAGCCCGTCGACGGGCTGACCCCGGTCAGTCAGGCCGAGCTCGTGCACCGCGCGCTCGGCGAGGGCTGGGAGCCGTCCGTCCTGACCGCTGCGCTGATGGACTACACGGCGCGCCGCCTCACCTGACCCGTCGTCGCGAAGCGCTATGGGCCATCCTGTCGCCGTGCCCGATAGCCCCTTCACCCTCGCGGTCTGCGTCGAGATGGTCCTCCGCGACCTGCCCCTCGCCGACCGGATCCGCCACGTCCACGCCCTCGGCTTCGCCGCGGAGATCTGGGACTGGACGGTCAAGGACCTTGACGAGCTGGCCGCCCTGGCCGAGTCAGGCGTCCGCTTCACCTCGATGACCGGCTACGTCGAGGGCGAGCTCGTCGACCCGACCGGCGCCGAGGCGCTGCTCGCCTCGGCCGCGCGCTCGGTCGAGGCTTCGCGCCGGCTGGGCACGCCGAACCTCAACCTGCACGGCACCGGCCTCGACGGCGAGGGGCTGCCGGTCCGGCCCGTCGAGGTGGTGACCGGCGCGATGTGGGTGGCCGCACGCGACACGTTGGCGCGGGTGGCGGAGCTGGGGGAGCGCGAAGGCGTGGTCTTCACCCTCGAGAACCTCAACACCGAGGTCGACCACCCCGGCACGCCGTTCGCCCGGGCCGCGGACACCCGCGCTCTGGTCGCCGCGGTCGACAGTCCGCACCTGCGGATGAACCTGGACCTCTACCACGCGCAGATCGGCGAGGGGAACCTCATCCAGCTGGTCCGCGACAGCGTCGAGCTGGTCGGCGAGGTGCAGGTGGCGGACGTGCCCGGGCGGTGCGAGCCCGGGACGGGCGAGATCAACTACCCGGCCGTCGCGCGGGCGCTGGCGGACGCGGGGTACGCCGGCGTGGTCGGGCTGGAGGCGTTCGCGTCGGGCGACGACGGTCAGGCGCTGGAGAGGTTCCGGGCGGCGTTCACGCTCGACTGAGCGGGCGGGCACGTGGTCCGCCGCTCGACGAGCGTCGTCTCGATCCGCTCGACCACTCGAGGCGTGTCCGGGTCGTCGATGCGCTTGACCAGGAGCTCCATCGCCGCAGAGCCGAAGCGGTCGACGCCCTGGCAGACGCTCGTGAGCTGCACCAGGTCGAGGCGAGCGATCTGCGAGTCGTCGTAGCCCACCACGCTGATGTCCTCCGGGACACGGAGGCCCTGGGACTCGAAGACGCCCATCGCTCCCACGGCCACGAGGTCGTTGGCGGCGACCACAGCGGTCGGGACCCGGGACATGCCGACGATCTCCCGGGCCGCCTCCTGGCCACCGTCGTGGGAGAAGGTGCCGGCGACCTCGCGCGGCTCGAGCCCCAGCTCACGCATGACCACGCGGTAGGCCTTGGCCCGGTCCTTGGCCGACCGGTTCGACCCGCCGGTGATGTGGACGATGTCGCGGTGACCCAGCCGGGTCAGGTGCTCCAGCACGAGCCGGGCCGCCTGGTGCTCGTCGGTCGTGACCACGTCGACGCCGGTGAGGGACGCGTCCCGGCCGACCAGCACCGTGGGCCAGGACGCGGTGAGGCCGCGCAGCTCCTTGGTCGACATCAGCGGGCTCAGCAGCGCGAGCCCGGCGACCCGGTGCTCGAGCAGGGTCCGCACCAGCGCGGACTCCTTGGTGGCCGACCGGGTGCCGGGCGCCACCAGCAGGTCGAAACCCGTCATCTCGGCCGCGCTCGCGAGCGAGGAGTAGACCCCACCGAAGTAGGGATTGGTGACGTCGTTGATCAGCACCCCGATGGTGCTCAGGCGCTTGCTGGCCAACGACCGTGCGTAGGCGTTGGGGCGGTAGCCGAGCTCCTCGGCGGCACGCAGCACGCGCCGGCGGCGCTGCTCGGAGACGTTGGGCTCGCCCCTCATCACGAGCGAGACCAGGGCACGAGACACCCTGGCCTTCCTGGCGACGTCCTCCTGGGTCGGACCCAATCCGGTAACCCCGTCTCCGTCTGCTCAGGAAATGTCAGGACTTTATGTAACGGTTCGGTAACGACACCTTGCCTTGCCGGTGTGACTGGCACCACAGTACCCGATTAGCGCGCGCTAACGAGTGGCGCGCGCTAACGCGCAAGACAGCGTGGAGCGGGCCGGTCCCGCGACCAAGGAGGAAGCATGAAGGCTCCGAAGTTGGGTCTGGCCGTCGCTGTGGCGGCCACCCTGGTCCTTTCGGCCTGCGCCAGTGGCCAGGACGACGACAAGGACAGCGACGCCAGCGGCAGCAGCAATTCCGACATCAAGATCTGCATGTACACCCACGGCGACGGTGGTGGGTTCTGGTCGGTGGCCAAGAAGGGCGCCGAGCAGGCGGCCAAGGACCTCGGGGTCTCGTTGGACTACCAGGAGTCGAACAACGACCCGGAGGCCCAGGCCCAGCTGATCGAGGCCGGAGTCAGCGCCGGCTGCGACGGCATCGCCGTCTCGGCGCCCAACCCGGACGCCATCCAGGGCGCCATGGACAAGGCCAACGACGCCGGTATCCCGCTGGTCACCATGAACTCCGGTAGCGCGGACTTCCAGAAGCTGCACGCCTTCACCCACGTCGGTCAGGACGAGTTCATCGCCGGCCAGCAGGCGGGGCTGAAGTTCAAGGAGCTGGGCGCCACCAAGATCCTCTGCCCGATCCAGGAGGCCAACAACATCGGTCTGCAGCAGCGCTGCGACGGAGCGAAGGACACCTTCGGCAACGTCGAGAACCTCCAGCTCTCCGCTGGCCTGGCGGACCTGACCAAGAGCGAGGCCGAGATCCAGGCCAAGCTCGAGACGGACACGGACATCGACGCGGTGTTCTCGCTGAACGCCGACATCGCCACGGGCTCCTCGATGCCGGCGTCCGACGCCGTCGGCCGCGACATCATCAACGGCACCGTCGACCTGTCCGGTGACGCCGTCCAGGCGATCATCGACGGCAACCTGGCCTTCGCGATCGACCAGCAGCAGTACGCACAGGGCTACCTCCCGATCGTGCTGCTCTACCTGAACAAGACCAACGGCCACGTGCTCGGCGGCGGGCAGCCGATGTACACCGGCCCCGGCTTCGTCACGCAGGACAACGCGGAGCAGGTCCAGAAGCTGGCCGCGGCCGGCACTCGCTGATCCACGTCCGGGGCGGGCGGGCCACGGCCCGTCCGCCCCGGACACCACCTGCAGGGAGGAACCACAGTGTCCGCAACGACCGCAGCGCCGGCCGACGAACGCCTCGCGGCGACGTCCTGGCTCACGCGCCTGCTCCGACGTCCCGAGCTGGGTGCCCTCATGGGCGCCGTCGTGATCTATGCGATGTTCTCCATCGTCGACACCACCGGCGTGTTCGCCACCATCACCGGAACGGCTCGCTGGACCGACAATGCCTCGACGGTGGGGATCGTGGCCGTTCCGGTCGCCCTCTTGATGATCGCCGGCGAGTTCGACCTCAGCGCCGGCGTCATGGTCGGCACCTCCGGACTGTTCTGCGGACTCCTGACCACCGAGTACAGCGTCCCGATGTGGCCGGCGATCCTCCTCACCTTCGCCTTCGCGGCCTGCATCGGGCTCATCAACGGCTGGCTCGTGATGCTCACCGGGCTGCCGTCCTTCATCGTGACGCTGGCGATGTTCTTCTCGCTGCGTGGCATCAACCTGGGCGTCACCAAGGTGCTGACGGACACCGTGCGGGTGGTCGGCGTGGGTGAGGTCGATGGCTACGACTCCGCAGCGAAGGTCTTCGCATCGGAGCTCTGGGATCCCTACAAGTTCAAGATCGCAGTCGTGTGGTGGATCGGTATCACGCTGGTGGCCACCGTGGTGCTGGCTCGAACCCGGTTCGGCAACTGGATCTACGCCGTCGGTGGCGACTCCAACGCGGCTCGCAACACGGGCGTCCCGGTCCGCCGCACCAAGATCACGCTGTTCGTGTGCACCTCGATGTCGGCGGCACTGGTCGGCATCATCGACCTGACCCGGCTTCGGTCCATGCAGGCCGGCCAGGGCATCGGCGACGAGTTCTACTTCATCATCGCGGCCGTGGTGGGCGGCTGCCTGCTCACCGGCGGTTTCGGCTCGGCCATCGGGGCGAGCATCGGCGCGTCCATCCTCGGGATGGCGTTCATCGGCATCACCTACGCCGGCTGGGACTCCGACTGGCTCTGGCTCTTCCTCGGCGTGATCCTCTTCGTCGCGGTCCTGGTCAACACCTTCATCGGCAAGCGTGCGGCGGGAGCCAAGAAATGACTGACGACGTGACCTTCGACGAGATCCCCGAGCCCGAGCTCCCGCCGCCACCGGCCGAGGGGACCGTGGTCCCGGCGCTGCAGCTCAAGAACGTCTCCAAGTTCTTCGGCAGTGTGCTCGCCCTGCGTGACATCACGCTGCACGTCGACCCGGGCACGGTCACGTGTGTGCTGGGCGACAACGGCGCCGGCAAGTCCACGCTGATCAAGATCCTGAGCGGCGTGCACCAGCCCTCGGAGGGCGAGTTCCTGGTGGCGGGCGAGGGCGCATCGTTCTCCTCGCCGCGCGACGCACTCGGCGCCGGGATCGCGACCGTCTTCCAGGACCTGGCCACCGTGCCGCTGATGTCGGTGTGGCGAAACTTCTTCCTGGGCAACGAGCCGCGCCGTGGTGTCGGCCCCGTGAAGTTCCTCGACACCGCGAAGGCCAAGCAGATCTGTCGCGAGGAGCTGCTCGCGATGGGGATCGACATCCGCGACCAGGAGCAGCCGGTCGGCACGCTGTCGGGTGGCGAGCGCCAGGCGGTGGCGATCTCCCGCGCCGTCTACTTCGGCGCCAAGGTGCTCATCCTCGACGAGCCCACGAGCGCGCTGGGCGTCAAGCAGAGCGGCGTGGTCCTGAAGTACATCCTCAACGCCCGCGAGCGCGGCATCGCGGTCGTGTTCATCACCCACAACCCGCACCACGCCCACATGGTCGGCGACCGTTTCTACCTCCTCAACCGCGGCCAGATGACCAACGAGTTCGAGCGCAGGACCGTCACCCGCGAGGAGCTGGTCAAGGCGATGGCCGGCGGTGCCGAGCTCGAGGCGCTCGCCCACGAGCTCGAAGGCTCGGCGGTCCGGTAGCCATGGAGACCCTCAAGGTCGGCATCGTCGGTGCCGGCTGGATGGGGCACGTCCACGCGCGTGCCTACCAGCGGCTGGTGCAGCACTGGCCGGAGCTGGCGGTGCGGCCCGAGCTGGTCGCGGTGGCCGACTCGTCCACCCCAGCGGCCGAGTCGTTCGCGCGCGCCCACGGGGTCGCGACGTACGCCGACTGGCGCGACCTGCTGGCCGACCCCGACATCGCGGCGGTGAGCGTGACCGCGCCCAACTTCCTGCATCGCGAGATCGGCGTCGCGGTGGCCGAGGCGGGCAAGCACCTGTGGATCGAGAAGCCGGTCGGGCTGACCGCCGCCGACGCGATCGCGGTCCGCGACGCCGCGCGCGCGAACGGCGTCGTCGACTGCGTCGGCTTCAACTACCGCAACGTGCCGGCCGTCGCGCGGGCCCGCCGGGTCGTCGAGTCGGGTCAGATCGGCGTGCCGACGCACGCGCGCGTGCAGCTGTTCACCGACTACGCCGCGCACCCGGGCAGCCCGCTCTCGTGGCGCTACACCGTGGAGAGTGGTGGCCACGGCGTCCTGGGTGACCTGGCCTCGCACGGCGTGGACCTGCTCCGCTTCGTGCTGGGCGAGGTCTCGGGTGTGATGGCACGGACCGCGATCCACATCCCGAGGCGCCCGATAGCGCACGCCCAGGGGCACTACTCGGTGCTCGACGTCGAGGACCCCAGCCTGGAGTTCGGCGAGGTGGAGAACGAGGACTACGTGGTCGCCGTCCTCAAGATGGCCTCCGGCGCGGTCAGCATCTGCGAGGCCGACCGCGCGGCGGTGGGGGAGCAGAACAACTACGCGCTCGAGGTGCACGGCACCCGGGGGCTGGTCCGCTGGGACTTCCGGCGACCGGGTGAGCTCCAGGTCTCCACCGGGGACTTCTACGCCGGCCAGCCGACCAGCACCGTCTTCAGCGAGCCGGGCGACGGCGAGTACGCCGCGTTCCAGCCGGGCGCGGGCATCGCCATGGGCTACGACGACACCAAGGTCGTCGAGGCCCGCAACTTCCTGAAGGCGATCGCGGGCGAGGCTTCCGAGCTCGCGACACTGGACGACGCGGTCGCCTCCGCGAGCGTCCTCGACGCGATGGTCGCGTCGCACGAGACCGGAGAGTGGGTCGCACCATGAGCAAGGACGCAGGGTTCTCGGTCGAGGCCGGACCGGACGTGCCGGTCAGGCGGATCGGCGTGATCGGCTGCGGCCGGATCGGTCGGATGCATGCCTCGCTGCTGGCTCGTGAGGTCCCGGGCTACGTCGTGGCCGCGGTCGCGGACGCCGTACCGGCCGCGGCCGAGGGCGTCTCGGCGGCCATCGGTGCGCCGGTCAGGTCGATCGAGGAGCTGCTGGCCTCCGACGACGTCGACACCGTCGCGATCTGCTCGAGCACCGACACCCACGTCGATCTGATCATCGCGGCGGCGCGAGCCGGCAAGGCGATCTTCTGCGAGAAGCCGGTCAGCCTCGACCTCGAGCAGGTGGACCGCGCGCTCGCGGCGGTCGAGGAGGCCGGGGTCCCGTTCATGATCGGCTTCAACCGGCGCTTCGACCCGGGCCACAAGTCGGTCCGCGACCGCGTTGCCGACGGCTCGGTCGGCGACCTGCACGTCCTGCGGATCACCAGCCGCGACCCCGCGGCTCCGCCGCCGGAGTACGTCGCGGTCAGTGGGGGGATCTTCCTCGACATGGTGATCCACGACTTCGACATGGCCAACTACGTGGTGCGGAGCCCGGTCGCCGAGGTGTTCGCTCGCGGGGCGGTCCGCGTCGACGAGCGGATCGGCGCGGCCGGCGACGTGGACACCGCCGTCACGGTGCTGACCCACGAGGACGGGACGCTCACGACGATCGACAACAGCCGCGAGGCCGTCTATGGCTTCGACCAGCGGGTCGAGGCGTTCGGCAGCGGCGGCATGGCGGTCTCCGACAACCCGGCCCGGCACGCCGGCTGGCACGTCGGCCGCGAGGCCAGGACGGGCGAGCCGCTGCCGTGGTTCTTCCTCGATCGCTACGTCGAGTCGTACCGCCAGGAGTGGGCCGCCTTCCACACCTACCTCGTCGAGGGTGGCCCGTCCCCGGTCGGCACCGCCGACGCGCGGCACTGCACGGCCGTCGCGCTCGCCGCGGGACTCTCGCTGCGCGAGGGTCGGCCGGTGCAGGTGAAGGAGATCGGCTAGTGCTCCCCGCGGGCGGCAGCGTCCCGCTTGGCGTGCTCAGGGTGTGTGCATGGCAAGGCGCCGGAGCGAAGCCCGACCGGGGTCGTCTAGCGAGCGACGGCAACGCCGCCAGGTGCGTGCCATGTGTGCGCGAAGCGCACGGTGTCGTCCGCGGGGGGCACTAATGAGCACCATCGCCGTCACGGGCGCCACCGGCTTCGTCGGCGGCACGGTCGCGGCGGTCCTGGCGGACAAGGGCCACGACGTCGTCTGCCTGGTCCGCCGGGATCCCGGTCCCGGCTTCCCGTGGGGGACCCGGCTCGTGGACATGCAGGACACCGAGTCGCTCGCGCGCGGCCTCGACGGCTGTGCCGCCGTGGCCCACCTGGCGATCGTGAACGACTTCCACGGCCTGTACGCCGACCGGCGGGCCGCCCAGGACGGCTACGTCGGCCTGACCCGACGGGTCGTGGACGCGGCCAACCAGACCGGCACCCGCGTCGGCTACATCTCCTCCGACTGGGTCTTCGACGGCACCGGGCACCTCGTCGACGAGGAGGAGCCGCCGAACCCGGTGAACTTCTACGGCCACCTCAAGGCGGCCTCGGAGCTCGTCGTCCTCGAGCGAGCCCGTGCAGGCTTCGTGGCCCGGGTCGGGGGAGTCCAGGGGGTGCACCAGACCCAGGACTCCGGGCCGCGGTCGCAGGACGTCGGGTTCGGCTACTTCGTGCTGTCGTTGGTCGACGCGCTGCGCGACGGCCTGAGGTTCACGGTGTGGGAGGACCCCGAGATCAACTCGGTCGCGACCCCGATCGTGTCCCCGGAGATCGGCGCGCTGCTCGGCCTGGCCGTGGAGCGGGAGCTCGACGGGGTGCTGCACTTCGCGGGTGGCACCGTGGTGACCCGACGCGAGCTCGCCCAGGCCACCTGCGACGTCTTCGACCTCGACGCGGGGCTGCTGGACTTCGGACCGCCGCCCGAGGCGGCCCGCCTCCCGGCCCCCGTGCCCTACGACACCAGCATGGCCGCCGGCACGACGATGGCCCGCCTCGGCGCCACCTCCCACCCCATCGAGGCGCAGCTGGGTGCCCTCAAGGCCGAGCTGGAGAGCGGTGCCCCGGCGCCGCTGAGCTGATGGTCGGCGCGGGGCCTCAGCCGCCGATCAGGTTGATCTCGAAGCTGTAGCGACTGGCGGCGTAGAGATGGCTGGCGAACTCCACCACGGTGCCGTGGTCGTCGAGAGTCTCCCGCTCCATGGTCAGCAGCGCTGCGCCGCGGGGCTCGCCGAGCTCGCGCGCCTCGGCGGCGGTCGCGGTGCGGGCACCGACGGTCTGCGTCGCCGAGTGCAGGTGCACGCCGGTGCGACGGAGCAGGTCGTAGAGGCCGGTCGAGGCGAGGGCGTCCTCGTCGAAGGTCACGACGTCGCTCGGCAGCCAGTTGGTCATCCGGGCGATGGGCTGGTCGAGAGCGTTGCGCAACCGCTCGACCAGCACGACCGGGTCGCCCGGCTCGAGGCGCAGTCGGGCAGCCACCTCCGGGCCGGCTCCGAGGGTCTCGAAGCGGAGCACCGTGGTGGTCGGCTGCTGGCCCGTGCTCGCGAGGTCGTCGTGGAGGCTGGTCAGCTCCAGCGGCCGCCGCACCTTGGGCTGCACGACCCGCGTGCCGATGCCGCGTCGGCGGACGATCAGCCCCTGGTCGACGAGCTGCTCCATCGCCCGTCGCATCGTCGGCCGGGAGATCCCGAGCTGCTCGGCGAGCAGGATCTCGTTGTCGAGCAAGGTGCCCTGGGGGAGGGTGCCGGCGGCGATCGACTGCTCGAAGTGCTGGGCGACCTGGAACCACAGCGGGATCGGGCTCGTCCTGTCGACGGCGAAGGCGGCGAACACGTCGTCGAGGGATCGTTGAGGGGCGGACATGCGAGCGAGTATGTCAGATGATCTAATGTTAGGACAAAGTCTTGACAGGTAGTTGAACCCTTCGATTGGATCGGTGCTGTGACCACTTCCCTTCCCGTTGACCGCATTGCCGGTGCACCCATCTCGTGGGGGCTCTGCGAGGTGCCCGGCTGGGGCCACCAGCTGACTCCGGCGCGGGTCCTGTCCGAGATGCAAGGACTCGGCCTCGTCGCGACCGAGTTCGGGCCGCCGGGCTTCCTGGAGACCGACGCGGAGTCCCGGGTCGCCCAGCTCGCCGGTTACGGCCTGGGCGCCGTCGGCGGCTTCCACGTGGCGGTCCTGCACGACCCGGGCCACGACCCTGTACCCGGCGTCGACGCGTTCATCGACGAGTGCCTGGCGGCGAAGGCCGGGATGGTGGTGGTCGCTGCGGGCACCGGTCAGGACGGCTACGACGCCCGCCCGGAGCTCGACGAGTCGGGGTGGCAGACCCTGCTCACGAACCTGGACCGGATCGCCGACCACGCCTCGAGCCGGGGCGTCGAGGCCTCCCTGCACCCGCACATGGGCACCATGATCGAGAGCGGCGCCGAGACCCAGCGGGTCATCGTCGGCTCGCACATCGGCCTGTGCGTCGACACGGGTCACCTCGCGGCGGCCGGTGCCGACCCCGGGGCGATCGTGTCGGCTGACCCGGCCCGGGTCCGCCACGTGCACCTCAAGGACGTCGACAGCGCGCTGTCCACGCGGGTCGTCGCCGGCTCGCTGACCTTCGCCGATGCCGTCCGGGACGGAATGTTCGTGCCGCTCGGCACCGGCGACGTGGACATCACCGGGATCGTCGACACCCTGGAGGGTGCGGGCTACGAAGGCTGGTACGTCCTCGAACAGGACGTGATGCTGCCGGGCGAGCCCGACGGCGAGGGCCCGGTGGCCGACGTTCGCACGTGCCTCGACTACTTGACGGGTGGCAACCGATGACCACGATCCAGCACTGGATCTCCGGCACGACGACATCGGCGGGCTCGACCCGCACCGCGTCCGTCTACAACCCGGCCACCGGGCAGGTCGCGGCCGAGGTGGTGCTCGCCGAGACCGCCGATGTCGAGAGCGCGATCGATGCCGCGTGGGAGGCGTTCCCCCGCTGGTCGCAGACCTCGGTGAGCGCCCGGACCAAGATCATGTTCGCCTTCCGTGAGCTGGTGAACGCCAACGCCGAGCGCATTGCCGAGGTGATCACCGACGAGCACGGCAAGGTGCTCTCCGACGCGCTGGGCGAGGTCCAGCGCGGGCTCGAGGTCGTCGAGTTCGCCTGCGGCATCCCGAGCCTGCTCAAGGGCGACTACTCCGACCAGGTGTCGAGCGGCGTCGACACGTTCTCGTTCCGCGAGCCGCTCGGCGTCGTCGCCGGCATCACGCCGTTCAACTTCCCGGCCATGGTGCCGATGTGGATGTATCCCGTGGCGATCGCCTGCGGGAACTCCTTCGTCCTCAAGCCCAGCGAGCGCGATCCCTCCGCGTCGCTGCTGATCGCCGACCTGTGGCGGCAGGCGGGGCTCCCGGACGGCGTCTTCAACGTCGTGCAGGGCGACAAGGTCGCCGTCGACGCGATCCTCGACTCGCCCAAGGTCGCCGCGGTGTCCTTCGTCGGCTCGACGCCGATCGCGCGCTACATCCACGAGCGCGGCAGCGCCAACGGCAAGCGGGTCCAGGCCCTCGGTGGCGCCAAGAACCACGCGATCGTGATGCCGGACGCCGACATCGACTTCGCTGCCGACCACCTGGCTGCCGCGGCGTTCGGCTCCGCCGGCGAGCGGTGCATGGCCATCTCCGCGGCGGTCGCGGTCGGGTCGGGTGCCGACCGGGTCGTCGAGGCCGTGTCCCAGCGTGCCCGGGCGGTCAAGGTCGGCAACGGCCGCGACGCCGGAAGCGAGATGGGCCCGGTGGTCACCCGCGAGGCGCAGCAGCGGATCCTCGGCCTGATCGACAGCGGCGAGAAGCAGGGCGCCGCGATCGCGGTCGACGGTCGGGACCTCGTGGTCCCCGGTCACGAGGAGGGCTTCTTCGTCGGACCCACGGTCATCGACGAGGTCAGCACCGACATGGACGTCTACACGCAGGAGATCTTCGGCCCGGTGCTGTCGGTCGTCCGCGCGGACGATGTCGACGAGGCGATCGCGCTGATCAACGCGAACCCCTACGGCAACGGGACCGCGATCTTCACCGCGTCCGGCGAGGCGGCGCGGCGGTTCCAGCGCGGTGTCAACGTCGGGATGATCGGCATCAACGTGCCGGTGCCGGTGCCGATGGCGTTCTACTCCTTCGGCGGCTGGAAGGACTCGCTCTTCGGGGACAAGCACGTGCACGGCCCCGAGGGCGTCGGGTTCTACACCCGCGCCAAGGTCGTGACCTCGCGCTGGCCCGAGCGGGCGCAGGCCAGCGGCGCCAGCCTCCACTTCCCGACGTCCAGCTGAGGCCCGCCGTGCTCGAGTTGCTGACCGTCGGCCGGGTCGGGGTCGACCTCTACCCGGAGCAGTCCGGCGTGCCGCTGAAGGACGTCGCGACGTTCGCGAAGTCTCTGGGCGGCACCGCCACCAACGTCGCGGTCGGGGCGGCCCGTCTCGGTCACCGCTCGGGGGTGCTCACCAAGGTCGGGCCGGACGGCTTCGGCGACTACGTCCGCGAGGCGCTCGCCGACTTCGGCGTGGACGCGTCGTACGTCGGCACGGCGGAGGGGCTCCAGACGCCAGTGGTGTTCTGCGAGCTCAACCCGCCCGAGGACCCGCCGCTCACCTTCTACCGGGCGCCGATCGCACCGGACCTCACGATCACCGCCGCCGACGTCCCTTGGGACGTGGTCGAGGAGGTGCCGGTCCTGTGGGTGACCGGGACCGGGGTGAGCGTCGAACCCGCCCGCACCACCCAGCTCGAGATGCTGGCGCGGCGCAGCCGTCCGGCGCCTGGCTCCGGCCGCTGGACGATCCTCGACCTCGACTGGCGCGAGATGTTCTGGCCCTCGCCGGAGGAGGCGCGCGCCGAGTACGACGCGATGCTCGACCACGTGACCGTCACCGTCGGCAACCGCGCCGAGGTGGAGGTCGCGGTCGGCACCAGCGACCCGCACGAGGCCGCTGACCGGCTGCTCGCCCGCGGGGTCGAGCTGGCGCTGGTGAAGATGGGTGGCGAGGGCGTCCTGGTCGCCACCGCCGACGGGGCCACCGTCGTACCCCCGCACCCGGTCGAGGTCGTCTGCGGTCTCGGCGCCGGCGACGCGTTCGGTGGCGCGCTCGTGCACGGACTGCTCTCCGGCTGGGAGCCGGCGCGCTGTGCCGAGTACGCCAACGCCGCCGGCGCCCTGGTCGCCTCTCGGCTCGCCTGCGCCGACGCCATGCCCACCGTCGCCGAGCTCGACGCCATGATCTCTACCCGAGGAGCCAATGCATGAGCGTCCCCACGCTGTCCGACGAGAAGTGGCGCGACCTGCTCGCGACCCGCGCCGCCGACCCCGGCGCGGTCGCCAAGGCGTACGCCGCCCGCCGTCGTCCGGGCCGGATCCTCAACGACCGCGGCACCCTGTTCCTCGTCGCGGCCGACCACCCGGCCCGCGGTGCGCTGGCCTCCGGTGGCGACCCGATGGCGATGGCCGACCGGCGCTCGCTGCTGGCCCGCCTCGTCGAGGCGCTCAGCCACCCCGACGTGGACGGCGTGCTCGGCACTCCGGACGTGGTCGAGGAGCTGCTGCTGCTCGGTGCGCTCGAGGACAAGGTCGTGATCGGCTCGATGAACCGCGGTGGCCTCGACGGCGCCACCTGGACCATGGACGACCGCTTCACCGGCTACGACGCGGCGAGCATCGCCGAGTGCGGCCTCGAGGGCGGCAAGATGCTGCTCCGCATCGACGATGCCGACGACGGCACGGCCGAGACGCTGATGGGCTGCGCGGAGGCGGTGACCGAGCTGGCGGGCCGCCAGCTGCTGGCCATGGTGGAGCCGCTGCCCTACCACCGCGAGGCCGACGGTTCACTGCGGATGCTCAAGGACGTCGCGTCACTGTCGCGCGCGGTCTCGGTCGCCAGCGGGCTGGGCACCACCAGCGCCTACACCTGGCTCAAGATGCCGTCGTGCGACGATCCCGAGGAGGTCTTCGCCTCCACGACCCTCCCGTGCGTCGTCCTCGGGGGCGTCCCGCACCCGGACCCCGCCGAGGACCTCGCGTCCTGGGGCCGCGCGCTCGTCCAGCCGGCCGTGCGTGGACTGGTCGTGGGCCGGGCGCTGCTCTACCCGCCGGACGGCGAGGTGTTCGCGGCCGTCGACTCCGCCGCGGCAGTCCTCCGCGCCGCCGGCGAGCCCGCATGAGCCTGCTCCGCGAGGCCACCGACTCGGGTGCTGCCGGCACGGTCGTCGAGATCACGCCCGACGACGCCGGCTGGGACTGGACCGGGCTGCGGGTCCTGCGGCTGGCGCCGGGCGAGCCGCAGCAGGTCGACACCGGCGGCTCGGAGCTGTTCGTGCTGCCGCTGTCGGGATCGCTCCGGGTGACGGTCGGCGACCAGACGTTCGACCTGGTGGGGCGCGACTCCGTGTTCTCGCGGATCACCGACTTCTGCTACGTCGGCCGCGACAGCACCGCGATGCTGGTGACCGAGGCCGGTGCCGAGGTGGCACTGCCGTCGTCGCGCTGTGAGCGCGCGCTCCCGCCGGCCTACGGCGCGGCCGAGGACGTCCCGGTCGAGGTGCGCGGCGCGGGGCCGGCCACCCGGCAGGTGGCGAACTTCGGCGTCCCGGGCGTCTGGGACCACGCCGAGAGGTTGATCTGCTGCGAGCTGCTCACCCCGAACGGCAACTGGTCGAGCTATCCGCCGCACAAGCACGACGCGAGCGATCCGTGCCGGGTCGTCAACGAGGAGATCTACTACTACCGGATCGCCGATGGCCCGGACGGCTCCAGGGGCTTCGGCTACCACACGACGTACACCGGCCCCGAGCACGAGGCCGCCGGGCTCGCTCCTATCGACGAGGACCACCGGGTCAGCGACCACGACGTGGTGCTGGTGCCGCACGGCTACCACGGCCCCTGCGTCGCGGCGCCGGGCTACGACATGTACTACCTGAACGTGATGGCCGGCCCGGCCGGACGCGAGCTGGCGTTCTGCGACGACGCGGCGCACGGCTGGGTGCGTGACACCTGGGCGACAATGCCCACGGACCCACGCTGCCCGATGACCTCGGCGGCCGGCCGGGAGGAGCGAGGATGACTGGGCCCACCGTTCGACTCACCACGGCGCAGGCGCTAGTGCGGTGGATGACCGCCCAGCGCTCGGAGCTGCTCGACGGCACCGAGGTGCCGCTGTTCGCAGGTGTCTTCGCCATCTTCGGCCACGGCAACGTGCTCGGCCTCGGGACCGCGCTGCACGAGGCCTCCGGTTTCGAGGGTGACAGTGCGCTGCCGACCTGGCGCGGCCAGAACGAGCAGGGGATGGCGCTGGCCGCGGTGGCCTACGCCCGGGCGACCGACCGCCGCCAGGTGATGGCCGCGACCAGCTCGATCGGTCCGGGCGCGCTCAACATGGTCACCGCGGCCGGCGTCGCGCATGCCAACCGGCTGCCGGTGCTGTTCCTTGCAGGGGACACGTTCGCCGGCCGCGCGCCGGACCCGGTGCTGCAGCAGGTCGAGCACTTCGGCGACCCGACGACGACCGTCAACGACGCGTTCCGGCCGGTCTCGCGCTACTTCGACCGGATCACCCGGCCCGAGCAGCTCCTCGCCTCGCTGCCCCAGGTCGCGCGGGTGCTGACGGACCCGGCCGATTCCGGACCGGTCACGCTGGCGCTGCCGCAGGACGTCCAGGCGGAGGAGTGGGACTTCCCGGAGGCGTTCTTCGAGCCGCGGGTGCACCGCGTGCCCCGGCCGCGGGCCGACCGCGACGCGGTCGCCGCTGCCGTCGCCACGATCCGCGGCGCCGAGCGGCCGGTGCTCGTGGTCGGCGGCGGGGTTCGCTACTCCGGCGCCGCTGCCGAGGCGGTCGCGTTCGCGGAGGCGCACGGCGTACCGCTCGTGGAGACCGTCGCCGGCCGCACCCTGGTGCCGCACGACCACCCGCTGTTCGCCGGCGCCCTCGGCATCGTCGGCTCCGCCTCGGCCAACACGCTGGCCGGCGAGGCCGACGTGGTGGTGGCCGTGGGCACCCGGCTGCAGGACTTCACCACGTCCTCGTGGACCGGCTTCGCCGGCGACGCCCGGGTCGTGACGGTCAACGCCGCGCGCTTCGACGCGGTCAAGCGCGGCGCGCAGGCGGTCGTGGGCGACGCCCGCGAGGTGCTGGTCGAGCTCGACTCGGCCCTCGCCGGCTGGACGGC
>Ga0075368_10000053_pt1 | contig 28052 bp, 26 predicted proteins | sample EndMethybrTD3033_FD_71518 | JGI IMG/M metagenome (GOLD analysis project Ga0075368, IMG submission 71518) | Populus endosphere microbial communities from Tennessee, USA - Endosphere MetaG P. TD hybrid TD303-3 | ecosystem: Host-associated > Plants > Roots > Endosphere | place: USA: Tennessee... | reverse complement strand
GGCTTGGACCTCCCAGTTCGCGTCCAGGCGGAAGATCTTGTGCGCGTCACGCATCTCGATCAACAGCCGCATGAGGAGCTCGTACACCACACGCTCGGCCACCTCTGTCGGCGAGCCCTTGCAGTAGTGCTCGTAGCCCTCCGGGAGGTTGTCCACGGCGAAGATCTCGTCCCGCGCCGCCGGCGTCATGCGCTGCTGGACGTAGAGCACCAGCTCGCTCAGTCGCTCACCCAGTCCGGTGATGTACCCGGCCGTCGACTCCCTTGCGGGACCCGACCGAGCACCAGCGAACGTGTGGACGACGCGCCACCAAACCTGTCGCATGACCGCGTTGCAGTCAACCTCCTTCAGGAGGAAGTCGACGTGGGCGGCGGGGAGCTGTCCTCGCCCTTCGTTTCCGAAGTACCGCTCCCAGGTTCCCTTTGCAGGTTTCAACTCTGTTCCTTTGCTCGAATGTACACGCTATTGATGGTGGACGTTGGTCTTTTCGGTCTCAACTGCCTCCTCGACATCTCTGCGATGATTACATTTAACAATACTGTTGCAAGATATGCAAACATGTATGTAAACGATGTGTAGTTTCTCACACCTCCACCTCTTATGGCTATTGACATTTTAGCGTTTTTGTGATAATTTAGATACATCACTCGTGTGTTGGAGATATGCGAGCGGGAGCATTAACAAATCGGATCATTACAGTACATGTCCCTCGCCTGTAAACTGTAGCGCCGTGCGCATATATATTGGTGCCCATGGCGCTGCAGTTTGCAGCAACGTACATGAACTACTTTGCAAAATAGAGATAGCCGACAGCCAGGCGATACCGTCGTTTGACTGTTGGCTATCTCTCCCTACCATAGGGTACCCCAACCGCTGCCTCGGATAGGCAGTGCGCTCAACGTCTGAAAGGACCACGCGCCGTGGCAACCACCGTTCGCATGCTCAACGACCACTCCCGCGAGATGAACCGACTGCACGACCTCATCGAGGCCGAGCAGAAGGGCTTCCCGCAGGAGCGGCGCGACGCCGGCGACAACCAGGACCTCCTCGACGGCATCAGCCGCCGTGAGGCCGACCTGCGAGTCGCCGCCAAGCTCTACCGCGAGGCCGCCGACACCTGGAAGCTGGCCGCCGCCGCTCGGGACACCAACCCGGACGACGTCGACCGGCACTACGCCGAGTGCGTCCGCCTCACCGCGGAAGTCCGCGCGATCGTCGACTACCGCACCAAGGCGAAGGCCGCCGACACCTCGGAGCCCAAGGGCGACGACGGTGACGGCTCCGACGCCGCGGACGGCAAGGCCAAGAAGGGCGAGCCGGTTCCCTCCCCCGACACCACGACCGACCCCGCCGAGGGAGAGGCCGAGGAGGAGGGCGAGGGGACCGACGAGCCCGAGGAGAAGGCCGGCGACGACGCCGACCCGATCATGGCCGCCATCGCCAAGCTCGGCGCGGACTGCGCCCAGCGGCACGACGAGACCACGAACGCCATCGAGGCGCTCAAGGCCGGGCTGCTCAAGCCCGAACTCGCCGCGCTGCTGAACACGCTGGACGAGGACACGCTCCGCGCGATCCTCAACCGGCGCGAGCTGACGCCGCTGGGTACCGAACTGATCGAGGTCCTCGCGGCCTACAGCCCCGAGGAGCTCAAGACCATGCTCGCCAACCTGGCCGCCGCAAGCGGCACGGCCGAGCTGGTCCGGCACCCGATCAAGGCCGCGAAGAAGGCCAGGGGCAAGAAGTAAAGACGACCACGTCCGTGGGCGCCTACACCGCTCTACCCACAAGGAGGCGGCCATGCTGACATGGCTCGCTATCGCCCTTCTGGGGGCCGGCGCGGTCACGTCACTGTGGCCCCGCCGGTACCACCGGAATCACCCGAGGGCCGGGCAGCGCTACTGCTACCCCTCCTTCGCCTGGCTGTCGGCATCGCCGGCGCTGTTCGTCCTGCTGAACCACTGGTTCCACGTGTACGCGTGGGCTTCGGCCGTCTTCTGGGTGGCCTGGCTCATCGCGCTGCTCGTGGTGCTGTTCAACAAGAAGAACGACGGCTTCTGGCCGGCGTTCATCCTGAGCATCGCAGCATGGACGCTCGTCCTGCTCCCGTTCGGGAGCACGGTCTTCCACCCCTCCGCCAACCCGACCTCGGCGTCCGCTTCGGCGAACGTCGGCGGCCAGAAGGCGCTGGACAAGGCGGCCGCAGGAACGGGCACCGCGCCCAAGACCTGCGACCCCAAGTTCAAGCAGGAGTGGCAGGAGAACGACAACTTCCGCGTGGTGGACACCGGTCTGTGGGGCGACTCGCAGGCCAAGACCATCACCGCGAAGGACGCGGACAAGAAGCAGAAGGAGGTTGCGGGCCACGACGTTCGTGCGCTCGCCGCCTGGTCCCAGCAAGAGGGTCTCCGCGACGACTCGTCGTACACGGGGCTCCTCACCCACGACAAGACCTGCCTGTCCAAGGAGGGCATCGCCCTCTACGGACAACTGGTCAAGAAGTGGGACTCCGGTACCGCTACGATCGCTAAGGCTCCGGCCGGCGCGACCAACAGCGGCATCGAAGACAGCAAGCTCGTGGCCAACGCCACGAGTGGGATCACCGGGGACCGGACCGCCCTCAAGCGGACCTACCCCGACAAGTCCTCCAGCTTCACCCTGGCGCGCTGCGGCAACCCGGTCTTCCCGGGCAAGCCGAAGCACATCCCGCCGGGGAAGACGGACGAACACCCGCCCAAGGTGACGCCGACCCCGAAGCCGTCCACGCCGACGACTCCGGGCAAGCCCACCCCCACACCGAGTACTCCGACGCCGACGCCCTCGACGCCGACGCCAACACCGTCGACGCCCACGCCGACGCCGAGTACTCCAACCCCCACTCCTTCTACGCCCACGCCCACCCCGTCGACGCCGACTCCGACACCGTCGGATTCGTGCAAGCCGGGGCAGGAATGGAATGGCAAGGAGTGCCTCGACACGAAGGACCCGGGCGACAACCTCCCGGAGCCCTCAGGGAAGCCGACGGACAACGTCACGCCCAACCCTGTCGAGAGCGTCACGCCCGTGGAAAGCCAGCCGGCTTCCACGGGCGAGGCGACCGCGCCCGCTGACGGGGCAACCCCGACGCAGGACAACCCGACGCCGGCGCCCACTTCGAGTGACGCGCCGACCGAGGGCCAGCCCGGCACCGGCAGCGGTAACCCGGACGGCAACAACGCCATGGGCCTCGCCGCCGCTCCCCTCCTGGGGATCGGCGCCTGGTTCAGGCGGAGGCGCCTCGGCGTCTGACGCCGGGGTGAACGCCTGAGCGGCGGCGGAAGGGCTCGTGCCCGACCGCCGCCGCGACGGCAACTGCAAAGTAGTTCTGTACGAACACCCAGGGAGCTATCTCCTGCTTGAAGTATTCGTACTCGCAGTTGAGTTAGCTCCCCGGGCTAACCCACCATGTTTTGTAACGATCCGATTTGACCCGATATTATGCACATTAACAATTTGGTGTCGTAGGAGTTTACCGATACAATTTTTTGTTATATAGTTTTACTAAGTCCCAATTAACCTAGCATGTGGAGTGCTAGCAAGGAGAGTGTTATGAATAAACTGATTGCCGCTATCAAGCGGTCACCAAAGCGTACGGCGCTTGTCGCTGTCGCCCTTTGTTCGGTTTTGGTCCCAGCAGCATTGTTTGCCTGGGGTCCAGACCGCCCAACATTTACATACGAGCACCCGGCTTCGTACGTAACGTTCAACTCGATCACCAACAACCCAACTCAGGGTGACGAGCGCAACTTCGTGCAGATCAAAGAATCTAGCGCGGCTAACAGCACCTACGGCGAAAACGTAGCCCTGCAACCAGGTAAAGACTACGACGTGTACGTGTACTACCACAACAACGCCGCTAGCAACCTAAACGACGCAGCTCATAACTACAGGGGTATTGCTAAGAACGCTTTTATGCGCGTTCAGATGCCCGCAACTGTTAAGGCTGGCGAAAAAGCTCGTATTACAGCCTTCGTTGGCGCCTCAAACGCCAACCCTGCCCAGGTATGGGACGAAGCCTACGGTACAGCAAATGGTAACTATGCCCTGCGCTATGTTGCAGGTTCTGCAGTCGTTCACAGCAACGGGGCCGTCAATGGCAAAGTCATGCCCGACTCGCTATATACTACCGGTGCGCCACTTGGCTACGACAAACTTGACGGCAACCTGCCTGGCTGTAACCAGTACGCCGGTTACGTTATCTTTAAGATCCACGTAGACCAGCCGAACTTCGAAGTACAAAAGACCGTCAGCAAAGACGGCGAGAACAAGTACGCCGAACAAGTAAGCGTGCTTCCTGGCAACCAAGTCCAGTACAAGATCCAGTACAAGAACACTGGCACGACCCAGCAAAACAACGTGACGATCAAAGACACGCTGCCTGCTGGCATGAGCTACGTTGCAGGTTCGAGCTTCATCTCGAACTCCGTAACGAACAGCCAATGGAAAGCGACCGGCGACGGCGTTACGACGACCGGCCTCAACATCGGCTCGTACGCTCCAGGCGGCAACGCCTACCTGAAGTTCACCGCCAAGGTAGCCAACAACGATAGCCTGAAAAACTGTGGCGTCAACACCCTCGTTAACACCGCTAGCGCCAACACTGCCAACGGCAGCAAGAGCGACACGGCTAACGTGGTCGTTACCAAGACCTGTGAACAACCAGAAAAGGTACAGGTATGTGACCAAACGACAGGTAAGATCATTACCGTCGACAAAAAAGACCAGGACAAATACAAGCCTGTAGGCGACGAAGCCTGCCAGCCGAAGAACCCTGAGCAAGTCAACGTATGTAACCCAGTAACCGGCGAAGTTATCACGGTCGACAAAGAAGACCAAGGTAAATACAAGCCAGTTGGTGACAGTGCCTGCGTGGAAACTCCAACGACACCTACGACTCCAGCAGAGTTGCCACACACCGGTGCAAGCGACGGTATCATCGCGCTTGTCGGCGTAGGTTCACTCGTCGCTGCGATTGGCTACTACATTGCCAGCCGCCGCGCCATAAGCTAAGAGACTGACCGCTCACCCTACTGAGCCTGTCTCAGCAAATCACCCTCGTTTCAAACGGGGGTGATTTTTGTTATACTGGTTGGTAGTTATGGCAAAGCAAAAAAAGAAGCGCAACAAAGTATACACCGGCCAGGACGCCGCAGCCGGACGACCGACCGTCACGCGCATCAGCGCCGCCAACCGTAATAAGGTACAGCAGTGGTGGTTCGAGAAAAAACGTATCGCCAAGCCCGTCCTTATCGGCGTGGCCGTCGCCATCGTGGTCATCTGGCTACTGATTGAGCTCGTCCGTGTCGTGAGCAGCAGTTAGCTTTTTGATCGGCAACCTGAAACCGAACGTACTCCCCTCGCCCTCGACGGAAGTAAACACGATAGTGCCCCCGTGGGCTACGATGACCTTTTTCGCCAGGAACAAACCGACGCCGGTTCCGTCTGGCCGCTGTTTGCGCGCGTTCGTCGCCCGGAAAAACTTAGAGAACAAATGTGCCTGCTCGGCTTTTGGCACGCCGATGCCCGTGTCGTGAACGGTAAACACGGCGTGGCCTTCCTCACTCGTCAGCTCCACGTTGATCGTCGTTTCCTCGTCCGAGTAATAGATGGCATTATCGATGAAGTTCATGATTACTTGGCGAATCTTGCCTTCGTCGATATACAAGATAGGAAAGGTAGACGGCACGCGGTACTGAAGCGTCAAGTCACGGGCACGAGCGGTCGTTTGCAGGCTTTCCACCTCTTGGGCGACTACCTTGGCAAGATCGATCGGCTTGGCCTCGATCATGAACTTGCCCGTCTGCAGGCGCGACACGTTCAGGAAGTCATTAATAAGATGCACCATGCGTTCGCTGCTGGTAAACGCCTCGCCCAAAAGCTGGCGTTGGACATTGGTAATCTTCCCCGCGTCACCCTCGAGCACCATGCTGATATATCCCTTCACGCTGGTCAGCGGCGTACGTAGCTGGTGCGATGCCATACTGACGAATTCGTCCTTGGCTTCGTCGAGCTTATGCAGTGCTTCGTTGCTGGTACGCAGCTCTTTCGTCGCCTCTTCGATGCGTTGCTGCAAAGTGGCATTAAAGCCCTGAATCTGCTCGAACCGCATGGTGTTCTGAATGGCCACGGCCAGTTCGTCGCTCGTGATACGAATCAGATCTACGTCACGCTGGGAATAAGTACTTCCTGTCGTTTTGTATCCAAAAAGGGCATACCCTACGATCGCGCTTCTTGTTTGCAGCCGAACGATAACCGAAACACCCGCCTTTTGCGCCTCCCGGTGGAACCGATCGCTCGGGACATCGATAGAATCCATACTGACGACATCGCCGACATGGTGATGAAGATGCTCCGGCGTCACCTCGGCCAAATAGCTAGGACTTCGCCCGACGCTAATATGCTTCCCTTTTTCAAGCCCGCCCGTCTCCTCTACGAGGACGAGGGTAATAAACTCCGACTTCAGCGCCTTTTTTAGAATCGAGAGCGAACCATTAGACAATGACTTGGTTTCGGTGGAATGCACGAGCACCGTCGCAATGGCATCAAGTATGTTTTTGGTATCGTAATCGTCCTGGTAAAAAATCCTTCTGGTAATGAAATTGAAGAAGCGACGTAGCGGCTCGACGAAAAGAACAAGAATGCCCACGACCGCGGTCGAGACGAAAATCTGCGCCATGCTGGGCTGCACCCCAATAATGAAGAACGACATCGCCGCGCCCAGGAAACCATAAAACAAGCTGGCTACCGAAAGCAGCAAAAGATACGCGACGAAGCGGGCGATCACGAGGCGGATATCAAACAGTTGGTGCCGTATGATTCCATACGCAAAGCTTGCCGTGAACACCAGCCCGAAAAGCGGCGACAAAAATATAAACGACGTATTATGAAAAAGAATGATGACGATGAAGTTAGAGAACGCCAAGAGCGAAAAGGTTGTCATCACGCCGATGATGGCATACCGGGCTTGCTCCTTCAGCTTTCCTTTTAGCGTACGGAAACGCCGGAAAAGAATGTAGACGCTACCTCCAAGCGTTCCAAAAATAAACGGCATGAACAGCGCCATGCCAGGACCAGGCACTGGATTGACGGAGGTGCCAGACACCTCAAGATGAGTAAATACCAACGGGCTGAGCGTCAGTGCCGAAACAATACACCCCGCGATAATCGTTATTGTTGCCAGCTTTGGACGATACGGCTCTCCCCTTGGGAATATATTCGTCAGCAAAAGCATGGCCATCGACATGATGGCCGCAGCCGTTATCGCGGTACGAATGAGCGTCAGCTGATCAAGGAAAATAGGATGCGTGGAAATATAGTTGGCCACCATCCAAAGCACCAACGAGAACGCGAGGAACGCGAAGTGACGGTTTACTCGCGCGCTTGGGTTCTTGACGAGCACCACGATAGCAAGCCCCAGGTTTGCGAACACGGATAGCAGCAATATGATAAGCTCAAGCATTACACTTATAATACTACGATGTTATAGTAAATCTATAAAGTAGGTAGGTATGAAACAAGAGTTATCCCCATCCATCAGAGAACTGCTCGAATACGCACGGCTCGCGCCCTCGGTTCACAACGCGCAGCCATGGCGTTTCATCGTCAACGGCACTACTGTTTCGCTCGCCGTCGCCCCAGAGAGGATGCTTGGGGCCGGGGACCCGACCAGCCGTGAATCGTGGATCAGTTTTGGCATCTGCCTCGAAGCTATCCTGCAGGCGGCGAAGGGTCTTGGCATGCAGGCAGAAATCACCGAAGTGCAGGGTGCCGCCCTTAGCGACATCATCGCTACCGTCCACATAACGCCCGACGGGGCCGAAAAACAACCCGCCACACTAAAGGCGCTAAAAGATCGCCACACGCACCGCGAAAGGATGGAGCCTGCCGACATTCCTTCTTCCCTGATCGAAACTTGCAAGCAAGCCGTAAGCGACCTTGACGGCGTGGATGTCTTCTTCATGCAGGACAAGGCAGCCATTAGCCAAGTCGCCGGTGATACGTTCAAGGCTATGTCGCTCGCCCTTAGCAGCCCGGATTTCCGGCATGAGCTCTATCACTTCGTACACTACAACTGGTCGCCGGCACGAACCGGCATGCATGGCTACACTCAGGGCGAAGGCGCGCTAGGGTCGCTCATAGGAAAGCTGTCCATCAAGTTGGGAATCGGCCTTCAAGCCAAGGCTCTCCACGACAAGCAGCGGATAAACGACGCTTCGGCCCTCGTTTTCGTCGGTACGACCGGGGATGTCCCGAGTTTTTGGCTTCGTGCCGGACAAGCCTACCTGCGCGTCGCCCTCGAAATCGCCAAAAGCGGCCTGGCGCAAGGCACTATGGCCGCCCCTATCGAGGCCCCTGGTTTCCATGACGACATAGAAAAGCTGCTTGGAACCTCCATGCGTCTTCAGACCATGCTGCGCGTTGGCAAGGCGGCCCATCCTGTCCGTTCGTCGCCTCGGCTAGAAGTAGACGAACTTACTTCTACATCGATCTAAGCGCACGCTTTAGTTGCTGCGTGTGCTTTTTGTGCGTTCGGCGATGTTTTAGCGTTACCAGGTCGGATCGCAGGTGCTTGTCGAGCGAGATGAGCGTCCTGCCGCTTTTTAGCTTTTCGCCCGTGGCTATTTGGCGGATCGCGTACGCCGCCACCGCACCCGACATCATGGCCGTCGTGCCTAGCTGCGGTTGGGTAACTAGTTTCGTGCCTACCTTCAAAAGCGCTTGCTGCATTCGAAGCGGCGTATTGTGCGGACCTATGATCGCCGTCGCGTGCTTGAGCCACTCGCGCTTGCTTACTTCTTTCGTCAAAAGCGCTTCGACTCCCGGCACCAGGCCATGGAAAAGCGGCAGGTTCGGGTCGAGGTCGAACCGCTCGACGTCCAGCATGACGTCGTCGCCAAGGTCGGTTGCCATGACGACCGGAATCTCGCGCTTTCTCGCCTCGATCCGTAACAGAATCTTTACCTTCAAGTCATCAATCTCATCCACGACGGCATGAATCGGCCATGGCGTGTCAAAAAAAGCAGCAATCGTCGTTTCCGTGATGTTTTCGTCGTAGCGTTCGATGTCCATGTACGGATTCATCTCGTAAAGCTTGCGCGCGACGACGAGTGATTTGGAATTTCCCACGTCGTGCACGCCGGTCACGATCCGGTTCAAGTTCGAGGCACTAATGACCGCCCCATCGGCTAGTTTTATTTTTTGGGATCCTCCCGAGATCGCAAGCGAAGTCGCGACGTTGCTGCCGACGCTCATGCCCGCGCACCCCACCGTAAACTCGGCATATTTGTACTGCTCGTGTTCGTTGATGAGATCTTTGTTGCGAATGGTACGGGATTCCAAGAACAGCGTCTTTTCCAGGACATGAACCAAGTTTCCGCTCCATGGATAGTAGACCCACGAGCCAAGCCGCCATGACTGCTTGTTACCAAAATGACTGTGCAGATATTCCTTCAGCGACTCGCGTTTCACTTCCAGGCTCGATTGATACAACTGCGGATGACGGCTTACCATCAGTTCGGCATACTGCTCGTCGTAGTTATCGGTAATTTGGCGGATAGGATGTTTTTCCAGGAGCTCGTCCAGCGCCTCGGCCGCGCCTTTTTGATGCATTTCTATGACAATGGGTTGCCAACTTTCGCTGTCAGGGCGGGTCTTCCTGGCAAGTTTTTTAAGCGCGTCGGGCCACTCCTGAGAATGGTCCGCTTCAGTCAATCGTCCTTGCCCCATTTTATTGCTCCCTTTTTACCCATCTGTGTTTCCCTGTTTGCGAGAAATACTCGGGGTCGCCAAATTTAATCAGATGCACTCGGGGCAATGCCTTGACCCCGATAACCGAATGAAGCTTGTGGAATTCCGCGTTGAGCTTCAGGAGTTTTCGCAAGATTACTTCCTCTATGAGCTCCTGGTGCTGTTTCTTCACGACAAAATCGCGCGCCAGTTCGATATTTATTTCAAAGTACTGGTCCATGTCGGAGTAATTTTGCGTCGCCATCGTAAAGCGGCCTGTCACCCAGCGTTGGATGTGGCGATCGATCAGCGCGGCCTTGATGTTCTCGGGGTAAACATTGACGGCGTAAATCGTCGTCGAGAAACCCTTGCGGCCATTGAGGTACAAGAACGGCTGGCGGCGCCATTTTTCGACGGCGACGTCATGCCGGTTCGCGAGAGTCATGAACCTGTCTTCTATGGGCGCGACGGCTTCTTCGAACGACAGAATCCCACCGAAGTCCTTGATGTTGTAGCGCACGAACGGAATACCAGACATTGCCGTAAAAACCAGCTCGCCGTTTACCGCCTCGAAGTGGCGGTGCTGTGGGTCGTACTGGATAATCGACGGGGTCATCTCCGTGCCAAAAAAATCAGCACGCGTTTTTGGCCGCTGGTTATATATGCGCCGCATCAGGATGGATGCTGGCGTTTCGTACCCAAGCATGCCCGCGTCCGCGCTGCCGTACACATTAATCGCATCGTGATAAGGATCGGCGGAATGCACGAGCTTCAGCACGTAGTCGCGCCACTCTTCGCTGAATGCCTCGCCGGCAGTCATGAGCCGCGTCTTCATCTCTTTCCATTTGACGCCAGCCCGGGTACCTTCGTCGATGATGTCTTTGGCAAAAGGAGGATACCCCACCAAGATGACCTGCTCGTACGAGGGAGCAAGGTGCTTGATGGCATTGATCGTTTCAGTCTTGTCGAGGCCGGGCGTAATAATATTTACGGGATTGCCCTTGTCGGCATACGCCAGCGTCGACGAGGTCGTGAACGAGCCCGCAATCCAAGCCCCCATAGAAAAACAAATCACCATCAAGGTGCTTTTTTTGTTCATTTGGAAGATGTCGTCGTAAATAGGCGCGTGCATCTCTGCGCCTTCGGCATCCTGCATGGCTCCTCTTGGCCAATAAAACGGCTCGCCGGTCGAGCCGGAGCTTACCGAAATAATGCGATTGGTGAACAGGTTCCCGTCCAGGCATAGGTCGGCCAGCGGGTACTGGGTTATGTAATTCTCTTTGTCGATAAGTGGAACGTACTTGGTAAAATCATCGTATGTGCGTATTTTCTTTTCCTGGACATGTTCTTTTTCCAGGAAGTCTTTATACGCCGGCACTCGCCGCGCAACTGTATGAAATAGGTCAAGGGCTCGTTTCTCACCACTTGGATCTCCTCGATTTAAAGACCAGCGTTGATTGCCCATAGGTGAATGCTTCTCCGTCGATATAGTATGGTTGATTTGATACATACTATAGGGTAACGGGATTGTTTTGCAAATATATGTATGCTATACACCTCGCAGGACATGCCAGCTTGATGCCAAAAATCACCGCATTTTACGATATACTGGCACTATGACGACAATTCCTTTGAATGGCACAAGCCTTACTATAGATGATCTAGATGAAATCCTAAACGACCCAGCTTGTATCGTCCAGATAACCCCTGATGCCAAGCATGCCGTAGACCTATCGAAAAAGTTCATCGACCAACAAGCGGACGGCAAGATTATTTATGGCATCAACACCGGCTTCGGACCGATGGCATCGCATATCATCAGCGCGCACCAGCAGCTGGAACTCCAGCAAAACCTTATCAGAAGCCACGCGGTAGGAGCAGGCGAACCTATCAACCCTAGCTACGTCCTATCTGCCATGGTCGTACGGCTGAATACACTGCTGCGCGGGTACTCCGGCGTCTCCCTCGAACTGGTCGAGCGACTCCAGACGTTCATCAACCACCGAATCCTCCCTGTCATTCCGGAGCATGGCGCCGTAGGAACGAGCGGCGACTTGGTGCAGCTTGCCCACATCGCCCTTTCGATCGTCGGCGAAGGCGAGGTTTTCTATGACGGAAACCGTCGTAAGACCAGCGATGTCCTTGCCGAGCTTGGCATCCCACTTACCTACCAGCTAAAGCCGAAGGAAGGCCTGGCCCTTATCAACGGTACGGCCGTCATGACAGGAATCGCCGCTTCGCTCTGCGTTGATGCCAAGCGGCTGCTCGACCATGCCGTCACCAACGGCGCGTTCGCGCTCGAGCTCGTCCACGCCTACGACGATGGCATTTCCGAACAGCTCCATGCCCTACGGCCCCACGCCGGACAAAAGGAAGTTGCGCGTAAGCTGCGCGAACTACTCAGCAGTTCCGCCCTGCTGAAAAGCCGCTCCGGCCTGCACGAGGAAGTAAAGGCCCAGGACGACGTCCTTGAGCTGCCGCAAGCAATCCAGGAAGTCTATTCTTTGCGTTGTATCCCACAAATCCTTGGCCCTATCCACGAGACGATCGCGAAAGTCACGGCAACGGTCGAGATAGAAGTCAATGCCGTCACGGACAACCCCGTCGTCGACAGGGAACTGGGCGAGTTCCTTCATGGCGGCAACTTCCACGGCGACTATATCGCCAGTGGCGTCGACCAGCTAAAAGCCGCTCTCATCAAACTGACGATGCTTTCGGAAAGGCGAGTCAACTTCTTCTTGAACAAGAACGTCAACAAGTTCTTCCCTCCGTTCATGAACCTCAAAAAGCCTGGCCTTACGCTAGGACTCCAGGGCATGCAGTTCGTCGCGACGTCCACGACCGCCCACAGCCAAAGCCTCGCCTACCCTCACCACCTCCATTCCATCCCAACGAATGGCGACAACCAAGATGTCGTGAGCATGGGAACCGATGCCGCGCTGCTTGCCGCCAAGGTCATCGAAAACGCCTACGTCGTCGTAGCTATCGAACGCATTACCCTCGCCCAAGCAACCGACTTTACCGGCGAGGCCGACAAGCTTTCGCGACCGGTTCAGGCCAGCTACCAAGCGCTCCGTGACATCTTCCCTGCCGTGGTCGAGGACCGGGCGTTCTCGCCTGAGATCAACGCCGTTTCCAGTTTGCTGAAAAAACAAAAGTAGCCACCCCGGCCCTAGAGTGATAGAATTGAAAACAAAGAGAAAGGCAAACGACTAACATGACCAAAATAGCCATCATCGAAGACGACCCCGTCATCAACCAAATGTACCGCATGAAATTCGAGGCCGACGGCTTCGAGGTGCAGATCGCAGATAATGGCAAGCGCGGCGTGGAGCTCGTCGAAGGTTTTTTGCCCGACATCATCCTGCTTGATTTACAGATGCCACACATGGGCGGCGCCGAGGCGCTCGAACATATCCGAGCACATGACTGGGGCAAAAAAGTCCCGGTCATCATTCTCACCAACCTCGGTGAAGAAGAAGCGCCAAAATCGCTACGCGACCTTGGAATCCATAGCTACATCGTCAAGGCCGACCTGACGCCACGCCAAGTTGTCAGCCGCGTCAAGGAAGCACTCGGAATCGCTTAGTCTTTTTTGCTGGCGACTGCCTGGGCCGCCTGAATCACGTTGTCGAACAATGCCACGATAGTAAGCGGGCCTACGCCGCCTTTTTCGGGGGTGATTTTTAGGTCGTCACGCTCGCGCAGTTCCGGGTCGACATCACCTACGATAGCGCCATCTTCGCTGGCCGTGCCAGCATCAACCACCGTCGCTCCGACGGGGACCATCACGGAAGTGATCAGCCGCGGCACGCCTGTCGCGGTCACTATAACATCGCTTGCACGAAGCACCTCGTTCATGTCATCACGGCTACGGTCAAGAATAGTAACGTCGTAGCCGCTCTTCTCCCATAGCTTGGCGAGTGGCGAACCTACCAGCCGACCCTTGCCGACGATCGTCAGTTTTTTGTTTTTCAACTCGACCGCGTAGCCAGCTAACAACCAGTTGATCGCCAGTGCCGTCGCGCTGTCGAACGTCGCGGCTTTGCCTAGTCCGTCGACATCTTTTTCGGCAGCGACAAGATTAACGATCTCGTCGGTCCTGCTCGTATCATCAAGTGGCAACTGGATAATCATGCCATGGACGGTAGGGTCGGCGTTCAGCCGCGCGATTTCGGCAGGCATTTCGTCCTCGGACAGCGTCAAGACTTCGGTCTCGACCTGTATGTCGTCACCGTAGAGCCCCTTCATGCGCACGTAGGTATCAATCACCGGGGACGCGCCTCGGCTTTTTATGATTACTAGCTTCGGAAAGACATGCGACGCCTGACGAAGCGCCCGCACTTGGCGGGCTTGGCGTTCCTTGATGTATCCGGCTAATTCGGAGCCATTTAATAATCTTGCCATCCGTACCATTTTACCACTGTTTTGTCATACAGGGAGTACTTCTGTCATTGGGGCAGGCCGTGCTAGAATAAAAACAATAAATAAGGAGATTCTCACATGAATATCACAGCACTCTTTGGCCAGGCCTACTACGACCCGTACTACACGAGCACCACAGCGGGCAGCGACACGCAGGCCGCCGCACTGCTCTCCTTGTCGCTCTTCATCTTTCTTGTTGCCATTGCCGCATATGTCGTACAGGCCCTCCTGCTAAGTCGCATTTTCAGCAAGGCCGGCGTTGAGCCCTGGAAGGCGTGGGTGCCAATCTATAACACTTGGGTCATGCTTGAACTTGGCGGTCAGCAGGGGTTTTGGGCGGTTCTTATGCTCGTGCCCTTCGTTAATATCGTCTCGGTAGTATTCATGTTCGTTGCCATGCATAACATCGGACTCAAGCTTGGAAAACAGAGCGCGTTCGTTCTGCTTGCTATTTTTCTCCCGTTCGTGTGGATGGTATGGCTCGCCGTCGATAACTCGAAGTGGGAAGGCCAGACGGCCAAAGCGCCCCGCAAAAAGACTGCTGGCACGGAATAAAAACAGACTCGCCAAAGAGACCGGCATACCACCGGTCTTTTTTTACTACCCCACTAGCGCTCACTCCAGCGAGTGCGCTAAAATAGAAGTACAAGCTAGAAGGGAGGATGGATATGGAAAACAGTTCGTTCACGCTCAGTAGCCCCGCTTTTAGAGACGGAAGCCTCATTCCCACCAACTATACCTGCAAAGGCACAGGCATCAGTCCCCCGCTCACCATCCAGAATATTCCCAACGAGGCGAACAATCTCGCGCTCATCGTCCATGACCCTGATGCACCGCAGGGTGATTTTTTACACTGGTCCATGTGGAACATCGGTCCCAACACCACCGGCATAGACGAGGACATGCCTCCGGTCGACGCCGTCGAAGGCAAGAACGGCTTTGGTCTCGTAGGCTATGGTGCGCCCTGCCCACCCTCTGGCCATCATCACTACGTATTCGATCTCTACGCGCTGAGCGGCCCCATCAACCTGCGGCTCGGCGCCGAACGCCAAGAAGTCGAGGAAGCCGTGCGGCGCCTGACGATTGCCAAGACCTCCTTTTCAGGCATCGTGGCTAGTTAAACTTGCCAGCCTCGCTGCGCATGCCTATCTCTTGCGCCAAGATTTCGGCATGTTCGCGCTCCTCTACTAGTATTTGTTTCAGCGCATCGATGCTATGGCACTTGGCCTCTTCAGCATCTTTTATGTAGTGGCGCTCTAGTTGTGCGATGGTATCAAGTTTTTTATGCAGTAATTTTACCAAATCGTAGTTGATGTCTTTCATCACGGTCTCCATTCTAGCTTTTGGCAGCAATTTCAGTGTAACGTTAGGTAGGATTGATATTATATCAAATATCTCACAAGATAGGACCGAACCAAACAAAAAACGCCTCCGGTAGCGAAAATGAGGCGTTCTTTGCATGGAGGGCCAGGTGGGGCTTGAACCCACGACACCCTGCTTAAGAGGCAGGTGCTCTAACCAGCTGAGCTACTGGCCCATACAACTCTAAAACTATAGCAAATAGGGGTCGTTTTGTAAATAGCAGGGAACCTAGAAGCTATTGCCCTGCGTATCTAGGTCGGTGGCATCGGCATCACCAAAATCCGTACTATCGAGGGTCGTCGCTGCTTTATCTAGGTCGCTCGTTTGTTTTACCTCAGGTGCGCTGGCTGCCTGTTGTGACGAATCGGTCGAGGTATCCTTGGCAACCTCGGCCTGCTTCCAGCGGTTATATCCTACCACTCCAAGTGTCGCCACGATACCTACGATCACCACGACGGCAAGTACCTCTACTACTGAAAACCCGGCTTTGTTTCGCATGTTACGCACCACCTTCCGTCGTGCCCTGCACCGACTTTACGCCAACAATAAGATTCTTCACGACTGTCTTGTATTCCTTCAGCGCTGCTATTTCGGCCTTTATTTCCGCCCGGAACATAACGACCTGCGCCTTAGGATTGTCCGACGAACACGTAAAGTCGGAGCTTGCGGCTGTTTTTACCACCGCCACGGCTGCTTGGGCTGCCGCCTTTTTGGCAATTACGTCCGCGACAAGCTGGTCGTACGTAGCCAAAACCTTGCCTTTGTTCTTATAAAACGTCTCGACGCGGTCGGTAATCGTAGAAAACAGCTTTATGTGGTTTTCACCGCGAGTAGCAGCACGCTTTACGATCTTTTGAATTGCCGCTTGGTGATTCTCACAGCTCTTCAAGCGGCGGCCATCCAGCCGATCCTTGATCGAATTCGCCCGCTCTTTTGCTCGCACCGCCTCTAGCCGCAGCTTTTCGATTTGCTGTTTGGCCATGTCACGCGCGGACGCCTTCGAATCGTCCGCCCTATCGGTCATGGCGTCTTTATCGTCCGAGCTTACGGACGAGTCGGGCGACTTTTCCGACGTCGTGTCATGCCCGCCATGCGCCGATACCGTATTGAAAGAGAGGACCGCGACAAGTAGTGCAACCCCTATGAATGCTACGCTTCTATATTGTTTCACGTTTGATGCCCTGTTTAGCTTGGTACTCCCAGCTTAAGCCGAGAATCAGGTGCTGTCAACGAAAATTACAGTTCGTCTTTTTTGCTCGCGATAAAAGCGCCCCATTGGCGAATAAGATGCAAGACGGTCTTCATAGGCAACTCGATTACCATGTCGAGCATCATGGCAACGATATTGATGCGCGAGTACTTCTCGCTGATCCAGCGGCCCACGACGACGAACGGGATATAGAGGAAGTCGCGAATGATAGTAATGCCATCTTGCGAACTTTCCATAGCCTCGAGCTCTCGGATCTGCCGGCTCAAACGGAAACCAAGGAAGCTGGCGGTCGAAAGGAAGGTAAAGAAGACGAGCAGGTGCAGCAGCGCAAAGCCGAGTGACACCAACCAAAGGGCGACGCCGCCAAAAATCAAGAAGAAGAAAACGACGTATGCCACGTTGAAGGCAAACCCAAATCCCTTGCCTGTTTTGTACGAACTCTCGACGGCCCGGTTGGTGCCGTACAGCAGATGGTCGGTGATATCACTAAGCGTCTCGGCGTTCGACTGCCCTGGTAGGCGCAGGGTAAAGCGCAGCAATACCATATATACCGGTGGGAACATCAGGTTGATGATAAGCGGCAAGGCAATGATCGAACCATGAATAAGGTAATCGTACGGGACTTCTACCGCCATACCGATCAACACCTTGGTGATGATCAGGAAGATAACACTCTTGATGATACCTTTGTTGATGCGGCTATTAATGCGTGAATATTCGTTTTCGATCTGCGCTTCGTAGGCCGAAAGAAACTGCTCACGCGACGCAAGCAGCTTGACGACGTCTTCGTGCTCGTCGATTAGGCGCCACAACACGCGCAGTGCCGCCCCACGCCGACTGACAAGATGGAAAAGCTTGTCGGCGATCGACGATTCGAGTAGCGCGTCGATCATCTTGTTGGTCTGGACGAAAGCACCAGCGTCAGGGCGTTGCTGGTAACGATGCAAGAGCGCCGTGCGAATCGTCGCCGGATCAGACTTCAGGAGCGCGCGGTGCACTGCCACGAACAGGGCGATTTCGTACTCGGGCGTATCGCCGCCAGGAATCTTTTTGCGGTCGAGCGTTTCCAGGAAATGATCGTAGGCAAACTGCGTGAAAACATCGCGCTTCAGGTCTTCGTTGAGCAAGCGCTCTACTTCGACCGCCAGCACGTGCAGCGTCCACTCGTCTTTTTTGAACCTTTCATGGGCAACATAATACTCGCCTGCCAGCTTGTTGATTTCGGTTACCGTTTGCAGCGTCACCGAGTCATTTTGCAAGTAGCCAGCAAGCGTCAGTTCGGTAATAAGCTCGTCACCCGTTTGCGACACGACGGCATTGTCGCGCGAAAGAAAAACCCGGCGGTAAAAACGCTGGGTCGCGCGCTGCAAGAGCAGGTGTTCCTCGGTGTATTCGGCGGCGTTGCGCAGCTGTTCGTAAGCGAAAGTGAGGGTACGGCCAGCACCTGTCACATGGACTTTTTGGGCGTGACCGTTAGTAGCGGCAGTCCTGTCGGCCTGGACCGCTGCAGCGTGAAGTGCGTCGGCAAAACGCTTGCCTGTATCATTGAGAGAATTCATAAATTACTTACCGTACTATAGTTGATACCCATCAAAATGTAAACGCCCACCTCTTTATAGTAACAGAGATGGACGCCTTCGTTTCAATTCTTGGTACACCCGGCAAGATTCGAACTTGCGACACCTGGTTCCGAAGACCAGTGCTCTAATCCACTGAGCTACGGGTGCAAACTACGGCCTATTATAACAGATTATTTTAGTTTCGCCTCTATTCCGGCAAAGCTTGCGAGCAAGCGCTCGCGTTCCTGCCTTGCATACGGGTTCCCCTGCTCTACTGTTTGAAAGAGTTCTTCGCTATGCGAGCGGTCCAACTTCACGAGGTCCATCAGCATATCGTACGAGGGCGTCATGAACGCCTCTTCCTGCAACTGCATGTCGCCAAGCGCCCGAGCGACAAAAAACGTCAGGGCGTGCACTCGGGCCATGACCTGGTCGTGTTCGTCGGCGCTCATGCGGCTTATCCGTAGTTGCAGTTTTTGCTCGCAAAATGTCACCACACGCTCGGCAAGTGCTCCGCTGCTTTTGGTCACGATAAGCTGGTGATCCTTCGTGCCAGTTGCCGCCGACTGAGGCCCGAACAACGGATGGGTGAACAGCAGGTTGGCGTGCCCAGGCAGGATGTTGGCATATATATCTTGGGGCTTCGTCTTGACCGAACAAACATCAACCAGCAGGGTTTCGGGACGAACCACGGTCTTTAGTCCGCTCAAGCACCGTTCGCAGCGCTTGCAGGGGAACCGCTAATATAACGATATCCGCCGCGACCACGGCAGGAAAGTCAGCTATCTCGATATCATCGGTCGTGGCGTGCGGGTCGTACCCAATCACGCGAACACCTTCAGGAATAAGCCCGGCCAAAAACACCCCGAAACTTCCGAGGCCAATGATACCGACCGTGAGTGTTTTTTCTTGCATCAGTTCGTAATTCTTCAAATGGTACGCCCGAAGGGATTCGAACCCCCGGCCTTTGGTACCGGAAACCAACGCTCTATCCAGCTGAGCTACGGGCGCATACTTTTAAAAGTATACCACTCTTGTGACGCTGCGCCCTTCGATCATTCGTGTTACTATAGAATGTATAGTATATAAAAAGGAGGAATCACTTATGCACGCAGCCCAGCTGACCCGCTACGGCGACAAAGACGCCATACAATTTACCACCAACGCACCCACGCCAGAGCTCAAGGCCGGCCAAGTACTCGTCAAGGTCGAGGCCGCCAGCGTCAATGCCATCGACTGGAAAATACGCGAAGGCATGATGCAACAGATGGCACAGCTTACCTTTCCGGCGACCATGGGCGGCGACCTAGCGGGGACGATCGTCAAGGTCGGCGAAGGCGTTGAGGCCTTTGCTGTCGGCCAAGAAGTCTACGGCCAAACCAACCCCTTTAGCGGCCATGGGTCTTTCGCGGAATTCACCCCTATCGCCGCGGCAAATATCGCCAGCAAGCCACAAGGCGTCGACTTCATTCAAGCCGCCTCGTTACCCCTCACTGCCGTCAGCGCTTACCAGGCGCTTGTCGAGACGCTTGAGCTACGAGACGGGCAAAAAATCCTCATCCATGGCGGCGCGGGCGGCGTTGGCAGCTTTGCCATCCAACTTGCAAAGCACTTAGGAACTTACGTTGCCACGACAGCCGCGGCCGAAGATATCGGTTTCGTGAAAGAACTGGGCGCCGACGAAGCCATCGACTACACGTCGCAAAAGTTCGAGGAGCTGCTCGAGAGCTACGATGCCGTATTCGACACCGTCGGCGGCGAAGCGTACGACAAATCGTTCCCTGTCCTTAAAAAAGGCGGCCGGATCGTTTCCATGGCAGGCGGCGCCAACCAAGCCCTGATGGAGCAATACGGCGTGACCGGTAACGCCCAGTTCACGGGCGTTACCACCGAGCGCCTGCAAAAAGTAGCCGAACTGGTTGAGCAAGGAGCCTTGCGTCCCGCCGTCGATACTATTTTTCCGCTGGAGCAAGCGGCCGAAGCCGTCGAGTACGTGAAGGCTGGCCATCACCGCGGAAAAGTCGTTATCAAAACGACCGAGTAGCGTATAATCAAAACCAAATGGATATACATACCAATATACCCCTCAAGAACTACACGACGATGAAGCTCGGTGGCAACGCCAGGTTCATGACCGAGGTTCGCACCCCTGAAGAGGTGCAAGAAGTCTGCCGCAACGCCGCCTCGCAAAACCTTCCCATCTTCATTCTAGGTGGCGGCAGCAACGTCATCGTGAGGGACGAAGGGTATAACGGTATCGTCGTTCGCAACCGGATTCCTGGTTTCGAAATACTGGCCGACGAACCAGGCACCACGACGCTTAAGATCGGTGCTGGTGAAAACTGGGACGGCGTGGTAAAGCGGACGGTCGAAATGAACCTGAGCGGCATCGAAGCTATGTCAGCCATTCCGGGCACGGCCGGTGCCGCACCGGTACAAAACGTGGGCGCCTACGGGCAAGAAATCGCCGATAGCCTCGTATCGCTCGAAGCCTACGACCGCCAGACCGATCGCTTCATCGTGCTTGAAAGCACTGACTGCGGCTTTTCGTACCGCAACAGTATCTTCCGAAGTACCGAAGCCGGACGCTATGTCATCCTCAGCATCACCATCCAGTTGTCCAAGACTGCTCCGTCACCACCGTTTTACGCCGCCGTGCAAACCTACTTCGACGAGCATAACATCACGCTTTATACCCCGCAAATCGTTCGCGACGCCGTGGTCGAGATTCGCAAGAACAAGCTCCCCGACCCAGAGATAACGCCCAATACCGGCTCGTTCTTCAAGAATGCTATCGTCGAGGATTGGCAGCTGACCGACCTCAAGAACGACTACCCCGACATTCCCACCTACGACATGTCCGACGGCCGCTTCAAGGTTCCCACCGGCTGGCTGATCGAACAGGCTGGCTACAAAGGCAAGACCCTGCACGGCATGCACGTGCACGACAAAAATGCCCTCGTGCTCATCAACGAGTCGGCCACCAGCTACGCCGATCTTGCCAGCGCCCGTGACGAAATCATGGGTGCCGTGCGCGACAAGTTCCGCATCCTCATAGAACAAGAACCGCTCGAAATATAGGCTTGCACCACAGCGTCAAACCTCTTATGCTATAAGATATGAAACGTATTGTCGGGTTTACGCTCGTGGAACTTCTCGTTACGATGACGGTCATGACCATCCTGCTCGTCCTAGCGGTCGTTAATTTGCGTTCCAACGAGGCGAGCGCCCGCGACGAAGAGCGCAAGACGGATATCACTATCATCGCGCAACAACTCGAGAATTACTACGAAGCCGAGGTTGACACGGGGAGCGCCGGTTCGTACCCTTCGACCATCGCCGTTGATACCGAAAGCGAAGTGACCGCGCTCTTGCCCGACCTCGACCCCAAGGCCCTACGCGCGCCAGATGTTGCCGACACTAGCGCCATGAGTTTTGCCGTCGCGACGACCAACGCTACCCAAACCCCTACCATCAGTTCATATATTTACCAACCCCTAAAATCCGACGGCAGTCTATGCACGACGAACGACGAAGGTGCCGCCAATGAATGCCGTAAGTTCATCCTGTACTACCTGCTCGAGGTCACCTCCGGAACACAAACCGTAAAGAGCAAGCACCAATGATACGCGCCAGCAGACAAGCCGGCTTCTCGGCGGTAGAGCTACTGATTACGTTATTCATCGCGGCAGCCTTCGTCGCGACCGGCTACCAGCTATACTCGGTGGTCATCCAAAACGGTGAAAGCGCCCGCGAAAAAGCCAAGGCCAGCAACATCGCCTACGACAACCTCCGTCGCTACAGCCCCCAGGCCACCAGCCCCTGTAGCGCTGCCACGCCCTCACCGACTCCAACCATCCCTTCCGGAAGCAACCTACCAAATGGTGCCATATCCGTCGTTATTAGCTGCCCCTACGGAACGTCGAGCGGGCTTTCAAAAGTAACCGCCACCGTGACGTACGGTAACCCACAGGAGAGTGTCGTTCATGTCCTTTTCGTCAATGATTAAGCGCCGCCAAAAAAACGCCGGCTTCACCCTCGTCGAGCTGCTCATCATCGCGCCGATCGTCATCATCGCCATCAGCGGGTTTATCGCCCTGATGATCTCGGTCGTCGGCAAAGTACTGCTTACTCGTGACCAAGCTACCATGTCGTACGACACGCAAAACGCGCTCAACCGCATAGAAGAGGACGTTCGCCTTAGTGCCAAGTTCCTCACCACCAGTGGGACACTCCCCTCACCTCAGGGCAGCGACAGCAACTTCGCCGGGACCGCAGCCTTTACCAATACCTCCAACACGTTGATTCTCAACGCCCTCGCTACCGACAGCAACCCACGCGACTACTCCCGTTGGCTCATGTACTATGACAACCAGCCGAACCCTTGTGGCGACAGCGAAACCAGCAACCGCGCCTTTTCCATCAAGGTCATTTACTTCATAAAAAGCAATACGCTCTACCGCCGGACCTACGTTCCCGACTGGAACCTCAACACATCGAGTCCCGACGCTAACACCATTTGCACCTTCAGTTCCGACTACTACCCGTGGCAACAAAACTCATGCAGCCCAGGCTATGTCGCCTCTCGCTGCCAAACCGAGGATGAACGGGTGATGGACAACGTCAGCTCGCTGACGGTGCAATACTTCGCCGACTCCAATAGCACCACCGACCTTGGGGCCTCAGCTGCCGAATCGGCGACTACTATAGGCGTAACGATAAACGGCAGCAAAACCACTGCCGGCAATGCCTTTACGTCCAGCTCCTCGCTGCGCGTTACCAAGCTCAACACCATCAATACCGATGCCTCCCCGCTCACCGCTCCTGTCGTGTCGCACTCCAACCCCTTACCTGACCAAGCGCAATTCAGCTGGCCCGGCATTGCGTCTGCCACCAACTACCTAGTCTCGTACAATATCAACGGCGGCAGCTGGACGAACACCACGCTTGGCAGCTCGACTACCTCTTACACCGTCGATGCCGAACGTGGCGATACCGTATCGTTCAAGGTTGCCGCCACCAATGGCACCTACACTTCTACCTACACCACCGACGCCGATACGCTCGACCTTTGGACGGATCTGTCACTACAGAACGGATGGGCCAACTACGGAGGTAGCTACACGACCGCTCAGTTTACCCGATCACCAACAGGTAGGGTGTTCCTAAAAGGACTCGTACGCTACGGTACGGTAACCAACGGAACCGTCATCGCTAACTTGCCCGCAGGCTACCGACCAGCAGGCCGACTCGTCTACCAGGCGGCAACGAGCGCCAACGTAGCCGGCCGCATCGACGTTCTGGCGAACGGGGACGTCGTGATCGTCTCCGGTAGTACCAACTGGATCTCGCTCGACAACATCTCGTTCCTTCCTAGCAGTTCGCAGTACACCTGGAACGAGCTGCCATTCTATAACAGCTGGAGCAACTGGAACGGTGGCTACGAAACCGTCCATGCCACCAAGGATAGCCTGGGACGCGTTAACATACAGGGTCTTGCCAAGGCGGGTACTACGACCATCAACACGACCATCAACCAGCTCAGCGATATTAACAGCTCGTACTATCCACCGACATCGCTGCACTTCCCGGCTGGAGGTAGCGGGTTCAGCCTGTTCTGGGTATGGTATACCTCGGGTCAAGTAGTAAAGCGCGGCGCCCAAACCTCGTCGTACATGGGCCTTCAGGCGCTATACTACCCAACGACGACAGGTACGTGGTCCAGTCCAACGTTCCAAAACAGCTGGGTAAACTACGGTGGTACCACCTACCCGCTCCTTCAGTACACAAAGGACTCCGACAAGGTCGTTACTGTTCGCGGGCTCGTAAAGAACGGGGTTACGACGACCAACACCATCATCGCCAACCTGCCGCTTGGCTATCGGCCTATCGCATCACAGGTGTTCACGGTCGCTTCGAACGAGGACTTCGGACGAGTGGATATCACCTCAAGTGGCAATATTATCGTCCAGTCTGTGGATAACACATGGGTCGCGCTCAATTTATCGTTCATTGTTAACTAGAAAATGCTTGCGCTTATAAACGCACAATAGTATCATACTGATATATAAGTCTATATAAATTAGGGGGCACACAAGAAATGACGCTTAGCAAACTAAAAAGCATGAAAAAGGACCGGGGTTTCACGATCGTCGAGCTCTTGATCGTGATCGTCGTGATCGCCATTTTGGCCGCCATCGTGATCGTTGCTTACAATGGCGTGCAGAAGCGCGCAAACGCATCAACAGCCAAGTCTAACGCCGAATCCGTGCAGAAGATCGTTGAAGCATACACGGCCGACACAAGCGCAGGTAACGGTACCTACCCATCACTCGCCAACTTGACTGGTTGGACTGGCGGTATCACTCGCATACCTACCGGCGTAACTGTCAACAGCGCCCAACTTACCTCATCGGCTGCTGACGGTAAGACAATCCAATACGTACCAAAAGGAACCTCTCCTAATTTCACTGGTGGTTGTGTTGCCTACTGGGATGCAAGCCTAGGTACACCAGCCGCCGTGTACGTATACACGGGTGACGCTACAACTGGTAGCAACGCTGCGACTCCAACATGCTCATAATAGTTGAAGACTAGCGAAACAGCCCGCGAAAGCGGGCTGTTTACTTAGACAACAAAGGCCATTGCTCAAACTAAGCATAACCTTTACAATGGATTTTATAATAACGCTGTTAGGAAATAACATGGAAAGAAGAAAGGGGTTCACGATCGTCGAGCTCTTGATCGTGATCGTCGTGATCGCCATTTTGGCCGCCATCGTGATCGTTGCTTACAATGGCGTGCAGAAGCGCGCAAAGGATACTCAAAGCAAAAGTGACGCAGCTTCACTACTCAAAGGCGCGGAAATAGTAAACGCCGAGACTAGCGCATATCCAACAGGTACCGACTCAGCCACGCTTACAACATCATTTAATTCCACTGCTACGTTTAAAATCCCGACGGGCCTTGCTATCAGCAGGGTTACCGCAGCTCCAGCATACACAACTATCCAGCCCGCCGCTGACGCCGCCACGCGCACTTATAGTGTATGGACTTGTACTGCTGGTGCGAACATCTATTACCCCCAGCGAATAGACAGCACTGTACAAGTCCTCAAGGCAAGCGCGGGCTGTTAACAATGTTCTCTCGCCCCTGTGACACCAACGATGAATTTAGACATAATAGCGCCGGCGACTACCAGTAAGACCAGAGGCTTCACGATAGTCGAGCTTCTTATCGTTATCGTCGTCATTGCTATCTTGGCAGCCATCGTTATCGTTGCGTATAACGGTATGCAAAATAAAGCCAAGAACGCGCAGTACCAAGCCGACGTCACGACGATAGTAAAAAAGAGTGAAATCTACCCGTACGCCTCGGGCACCAATGCCTACCCTTTGGCAAGTTCCGGCCCCGATGCGGTGACGGTCACTTCGCAGACAGCCTCAGGCTCCTTGCTCACCGCCGGCATCAACTTCGTGAACGAAGCGAAGCTACCATCGAACGTGGTGATTTTTGGTGTTACTACGGGCACGCCAACCAACGCCCAGGCCATAACCGCCGCTACCGCAAACTCCAGCGCACGCGGCTATTTTGTAAAATATTGCAGCACCGGCAAGGGTATGTATATTTATTATCCGGATATGACGGCAGCAGCGAGCGCGACTGCGCCTGTTACTACCGTCGGCACGTGTCCATAGTCTAACTATCGCTCGGCAGTGGGAATTGCTCTACGAACACCCGCACCTCTTCGCGGAGTTTGGCTAGCGTCGGCTCGTCTTCACGGGCGTCTATCGCCTGTTTCATCCAGTCGGCAATTTGTGCCATATGCCCTTCTTTGAGCCCGCGCGTAGTAATGGCCGGCGTACCGAGGCGAATACCGCTTGGCTTGAACGGCGGCAAAGGATCGTCGGCAACCGAGTTGGCGTTTAGCGTCAGGCCAACCTTGTCGAGCGCGACCTCAACTACTTTGCCATCGATTCCAAAACTCTTGTACACATCGGCCAAAATAAGGTGATTGCTCGTACCACCCGTTACAAGCTGGAAGCCGCGTTTTTGCAGTTCGTCGGCTAATGCCGCGGCGTTTTTGACGATCTGCGCCGCGTAGTCTTTGAACTCAGGCTTCAGGGCTTCACCAAACGCCACTGCCTTGGCAGCTATTACATGCATATGCGGGCCCCCTTGGGTTCCCGGGAAGATGGAGCGGTCGATAAGGGTTGGGATATTCTCGAGTGTTTTTTCCGGCTTTTTTAGCGGGCTGCTTACCGTGCCTTTGGAAAGAATCAGTCCGCCACGAGGACCGCGCAGCGTTTTGTGCGTGGTGGTAGTAATGACATGAAAACCGTAATCGAACGGGTTCTTGGCTACGCTGCCTACGATAAGGCCGGCAACATGCGCCATGTCGGCCATTAACAGCGCACCTACTTCGTTGCCAATCTCGGCGAACTTGGCGTAGTCGAGCTCGCGCGGGTAGGCACTGTATCCGGCAAGAATGATTTTTGGCCTGTGTTCCTGCGCCAAGCGTCGCAGCTCGTCATAGTCGATCTCGCCCGTTGCCGGATCCTTCATTTTATAACGGATAAAATTATAGAGCTGCGCGCTGCGCGTAACGGGGGCACCATGCGTAAGGTGGCCGCCATGCGAAAGATCCATCGCAAGCACGGCGTCACCCGGCTCGAGCCAAGCGTTATATACAGCCTCGTTGGCTGGTGCTCCGGAGTGTGGCTGTACGTTGGCGTGGTCGGCCCTAAAAAGTTGCTTTGCCCTGTCGATCGCTAGTTGCTCCACCTGGTCAGTAAAGTCTTGGCCGCCATAGTAGCGCTTGCCCGGATAGCCTTCGGAATACTTGTTGGTAAAAATACTGCCAAGAGCGGTCAGCACGTCGCGCGATACGTAGTTCTCGCTTGGAATCAGCTCAAGCCCGTCACGTTCTCGCTGTTCTTCGCCTGCAATCAGTTTGGCCACGATTTGGTCGTTCATGAATAATCCTTTCATTTATATGGAGTGAGGTGTGTGGCGAAGACAAGTAATTAAATCATACCTCCACTATATAGGAAAAAGGGGTATAATTCTATTCAGGACATATTCTCTTGCAAAAAAATGTTTACTTTATATCGTATGTGATATAATTGTGGTTATGAGTAATGATGACTACAAAGTAAAGATTGGCACCCTTATCCAGGAAGCCCGCGCTCACCGCGGCCTTACGCAGACGGAACTCGCCAAAGAACTTGGCACGAGCCAATCGGCAGTTAACCGTATTGAAAAAGGCGGCCAAAATATCAGCCTTGAGATGATTGCCCGCATCAGCGACGTCCTCTCGAGCAATATCGTCACGTTAAACCAGTCTGGCAAGATCAACTTCCGTGTTCATGGCGGCAAGCAGCTATCTGGCAGCATAGAGGTAAAAACCAGCAAGAACGCGGCTGTCGGCCTGTTATGTGCTGCCCTGCTGAACAAAGGCAAGACGACCCTTCGCCGCGTGGCCCGCATCGAAGAGGTCAACCGCATTATCGAGGTACTGCAAAGCATCGGGGTAAAAACCCGCTGGATCGGCAACACCAACGACCTCGAGATCATCCCGCCAAAGCGCCTGGAACTTGAAAAAATGGACATTGCCGCAGCCAAGCGCACGCGCACGGTCATCATGTTCCTAGGCCCCCTCTTGCATCAATACGACGATTTCAAGCTGCCGTTTGCCGGCGGCTGCAACCTTGGTACCCGCACCGTCGAGCCAC